>Ga0163209_1000414_pt1 | contig 18367 bp, 16 predicted proteins | sample Kivu_160m_FD_113538 | JGI IMG/M metagenome (GOLD analysis project Ga0163209, IMG submission 113538) | Freshwater microbial communities from Lake Kivu, Western Province, Rwanda to study Microbial Dark Matter (Phase II) - Kivu_160m | ecosystem: Environmental > Aquatic > Freshwater > Lake ...
GCTTTGGAGGCGGGGGCGGGAGGCTGGCCGTCCCATCCATGGATTTTCAGCCAGTCGATCCAACGCAGGAGCGTGCGGGCGACGCCGATTTCGTCCTGGGCGGCTGATTTGCTCCAAAAGCCTTTTTGGTCACGGACGATTTTGGAGAATGCAAAGGTCCGTTCGGATTCGGAGGGAAATAGCCCGCCCAGTCCAAGGGCGGTTTCGATGATGCCGCGAAGGCCAAGGGGGCCGACCCAGGCTTCGCCGACTACCGCGGGGCGGGGAGGCGTTCCGTTGAGCGGTCCCGGCCAACATCCGCCGTCGAAATCAGGGTCGAAGAAGATTTTCATGAATCCCATTGATTCGGAGAGGGCGTGGTTCCAGGAAAGAACTTATCATCGGAGGAGGGAGCGAGTCAACCTGACACGGTTCAGGTCAGTTCTTTTTTAATCGATCAACGTATCTACTCGAGGATGAGAGACCTTGCCCTTGCTCTTATTGTCCTAAATTTCACTCGAGGACAAACTTGTTATCAAAGAGGATAGCAGATATGATATGGATAGTGAGCGGAGGGAGGTTATGTTATGGAGAAACACCCATTTCATAAGGCGATTGGCAACCTTCTCAGACTTCCCGATTCTTGGACAATTGAGATATTGAAGGATCCCGCCTGCGATACAAATGGCAGACGGATTCCGCTATATCTTGGTACCCTATCGATGTCAGTTCACTTGTGCGACGTGGATATGCTTATCGAATCAGAAGGTGTGGGGCGCGTAATTATCGAGATTGAGGAATCGAATGTTAAGCCAATAAATATTTTAGGCAAATTCTTTGCATCTGCCTACTCCGACTCATATAAAGATAAGGGAGGCAAAATCAAACCCTTGGATGAATATATATTATTTATACAAGTCTTGGATTCATCGAAGCTTAAAAGCAAATCAAAAAAGCGCGAACAATGGGAAATCATTGCCCAACATATTTGCCAGGCAATTAGAGAACCGCTTTTCAATAGAAAATGGCAGTACGAATTGTGTATCGGGGATTTACGAGAATACATGCCAAAAAACCGAGAAGGAAAAGGACTTCTGCCTATTATTAAAGAATTCTTAGGAGTCGTCTAAAAAAGATTAATCATGGGTTCTGAGGTCAGTACTACTTGAGTATGTGGCTGTAGAATTACCTGCCCAATTTATTTACCGATAAACTGGGAGATGAAAAAGAAAATGGGGTGGGTCCATGAGCTATCTGAATGAGGCGCGACAATTACTTCATTCGGTTATGTCAAATCGATATGGTGAGAACATATGGAAAATCGAGATATTAGAGGCCGAATTTAAAAAGGCCGCGCGTTCTGCAGATGGTTGGACCTTTGAAAAGTTGTATCAATTAGGCCAATATGACCGTATCTTTCTTAATAATCTAATTCAATATTTGTATCTTCCTCTCGCTGGGGGAAATCCTTATTGGGATGGTTCGCTTTTTGGTTTCCCAGATAATATCTTATGGAAAGAGATTAAGGAAGATTTGCAGAACTTGAGTGCGATCCCGCTTATAAGTTTTAGTTCAAATCAGACGCTCAAAGTTATCCGAGTACTAAAAAAGCATCTGACTACAACCTCAAATGCCGCGCACCTATTGAGGTTTCTTTGTCCCGAGAAATTCGCGATGATTGCGGGCTATTTCCCCACGGGTTTTTTCCCCTTCGATTTTGATCCGGAAAAGAAGATAGATTTTGTAGAAAGAGCTTATCTTAAATTTTGTGAGATTCTCGCGAAACTTGGAGGCAAAGCCGATCCTCCTCTTTCTGTCGCGGATACGGAACACGCAATATGGGTGATATGGAGGATATCGCGGTGGGCGAGTCGGAATGAAGCGTTGCCTTCCGGGATCGATACTCATTACGCAAACGAGCTTTATCTGCAATACCTCAACGATATTACGGTGCAACAAGAATATCTATCAGCTCGACCGCTGGATATTTATTTCCGGCGCGCTCAGCAAGAAAATGAAATCTGCTTATTAGGCTTGGCTGATGTATATTTCCAAACGTCGGAAATCGTCGCGGGCAAATTTGCGCGTTCGGCATTAGAAGCGAGGATTAGAAAAATCGCGATGAAGAATTTCCCGAGGGAGTCGGTTATTAAAGAGATCGATTTCAATGAGAACAAGGGGCTAATAAATCCCGCTGCTAAGGTTAATAATCCTTATAGAGATCCCGAAAAGCAGATAGAGTTTTATCGAATTGATTTTGCTTCCCATCTAAGACTCGCATCGGCGAATCCGAAAAATTACCAGAAGGAATATCTAATCTCCCCACCTTCAGAACAGAGCCCAGCTTCTGTCAAAATCAAAATAAATTGGAAGAAAATTAACGAAGCTTATTCTGTCCTAAGTGCGTGTGCTCACGTGCCCAATGATCAAGAAGACTTGGCGACACGGGACAGGATTCGAGAGGCAATTAAGACGACCCAAGAAGTCTGTTTATTGAAGTATTAAGAACGGTTTTTAACGTAAGGATTAACCTGCCTGCAAAGCGCAGACCACAAACGTAGGTTTTCAATAAACAGCGGCTTCATTTCAACGAGATCTACCAAAGCGGCTTTATACATCCCTCTATCAAGTTTGCGAATAATGTGATCAATAATCTCGAATTTTTCCGACTTATCTTTTTCTTCCCACATCCCCTCATTTAGCTCTCTTGCGAGTTTCAATCCGGACCGTTCTATACGGATGTGCCTACCATATAGATTAAGCCGAAACGGTAAAATATATTTCCCCGAGTGGTTTCTCAAGCCCGGGTCGTCCATTCCGTATACAATCCTAGGAATACGGCTGATAAGAGCGGTATTAAAACACATCGGGCAAGGGTCAAGGGTAGTATATAGGGTCGAGTTCGTTAGAAGCGCAGAATAGTATTTCCGTCGTACTTTTAACGACTTCAAGCTTTGAAAATACTCCTTATTTCGACAATAAACCTTATGATACGCTTTCCTGATCACTTCGGTCTCGGCATGAAAAACCTCTCCCATCTTCTCCATATTGCGGCTTCTTTCGATGACAAAATCCGGCGTCTTTGCTGTTTCATGAACATTCCATGCGAGCAGAGCTCCAATTACCGCATATCGAGATTTCGATCTTTCGACGTGCATATATGCCATTAGAGCCAACATGAAAAGTTCATCGCGCTCTTTGACTATGGCCATATTTCGCTTGGGGCTGTTCCTGCTCATGTGATTATCGCACTAAATCAAACCGATAGGACAAGCTCTTCGAACCTTTCAAGCTCATGTTGAGTCATCGGATCAGGTATCTCCACATGTTCTGAGTTCCAGAGCCCAAAATCTCGGACCGTTGGATTATACGCGAATTTTCCGAGCCAATTCGAAGACGAAAGGCAGTCTGGGCATTGGGCTAAGATGTTGATTATTCCTTTTTCCATCCTATTTCTTTCTTATTGGCTATCAATTTTTACACAGCAAAAACGGAACTTCTTCAGGAGAAGGCGAGTAACTTCCATCTCAAACGGCTTACATTCTGGACAAGCCTTGGTATCTTGCTTTTCCCAATGTCCTTTGCCCGGCGCGGGTCGAAGGCAAGGATTGTTTGGATCCAGCCGCCTCATCAACGCCCCTCCCAAATATTTTCTGAATACGCTTCCGTTCTTGTTGTGTCGATAGTGTTGCTTAAGCCGATTGACTAAATTGTTCTGCGACCGGGGGTGATTTCCGACTCGTACGATGCGCGGGCTTCCGTCATGACCGTTCGTTTCACCTTCTTCGTAAAAAAAGTAAAGTCCGTTATCCGGGAGCGTATTATCAGGAATGGAATATTTGGGTTTATCCTGCAGCAAGCGGTGAATTATTGCACATCGAGAGCTTGCGTCGTTTATCATACGCCTATAACCTTCAGAGATTTTGCAGCTCACAACCAAATGGTCTGATGATTCTCGCGACGGCTTCGGGGTTCGAAGCTCCGACTTCCAGACATGATTTTAATGTTTTGCCCCAGGTCCCAGGAGAGTGGTACATATTTCCATTTTGCACATGAACCACAAACATGTCATAGCGGTCTCCAAGATCTTCAACGGCATCGACATATCCGGTAAACATGCTCATAAAACAGTAAATATTTTTCAATCCGGGGTATAACGCGCCAACCATTTCGACGATGTGGTAGCGCTTAAATTCTTCCCTCCACCATTCATGCATTCTATTTCCTGAAGGGCTTTTGTCCTTCATCATAAGCTCATAATCCGGAATCATGTCGTTTGGGTGTAAGATCCCGAATAGTGAGGAGACAATCAATACGGAATTTATTGAGCTCGAATCGATGTTTTTACTAATGGAATCTCCCGCCATCTCATATACTTTTCCTCGATATCTTTCAATTGCCGCCATTGTCGGGCAAGTACGTAGGATACTATTCTTGTCCCTTGGGCGATCGTTTGATAAATCGATCAAGAAGTCTATTAACTTGATCCTGCTGTCGTCAAACAAGCTAAATGAATTCCATTCAGCGCGAGTTCTCGCTATTTCCCAAACCGGCCCTCGTCCATTTTCAGCTTTATACCCACTGCAAGCAATAAGAAATAGACTGGATACCGACATTGTTTTTCTTTTATGAAATATGTATGTCGTTTTTCCCTTGTAAGCCGGATCGATTTCTAGTTAACGCAAATTTCGGACGAGATGATTTCAGGAATTCCCCTCTTTCCAGAAATTATGCTATTCCTGGCCGCGAGTCGATGTCAAGCAAGTCTATAAGGAAGGAGGAATTTGTTATTCTGCTTTTTTTGAATCATGGTTCCATAGCTTTTTTGACGTAAATTGCCTTGCGTGTTACCATCTAGGCGCAGCAAGAAGAACCTTCTCGGGCGAGATCGCTATGATCTTAATCGCAATTCGGTCAATAATGCCGTGGCACGGGGGATCGATTGCTCTATAGGCAGTATGACTCCTCCGTAAGGGCTGCGGCTTTCAATTGGCTTGCCGAACAAACGACAAGATACGGCGATGTCCTACCCAGGTCCTTACTCGCACAAGGATTTATTTTCAATAACGTCCGGGTTCCGCTCGTCGGGCCGCAAGGTATTTTCAAGCCGCGAATTCTCGAAATTCCCCTTTCTATCTCTACGACTCCTGAAAGCCCTTATGACGACGCTTTCGGCAGTGATGGTCTGCTTCGATATCGTTATCGTGGAATAGATCCGAACCATAGGGACAATATCGGGCTTCGGAATGCCATGAAGTTCCATCTGCCGTTAGTCTATCTGCACGGGATTATTCCCGGCCGCTATGTCACGGCCTGGCCGGTTTTTGTGGTTGGAGATGATCCGAGGCCTCCGACTCCTTCTTTTTCGATCGCCATAGATGATAAACAACATTTGGGGCTGGATGCTTTGCTTGGCGCTTCCCAAACAGCGGTCGCTGAAGAAGCCGCTAAAGGCCGCCGAGCTTATATCACCTCGACGGTGCGCGTGCGTTTGCATCAACAAGAGTTTCGAGAGCGGGTCCTCGAAGCATACCGGCGTCAATGTGCATTTTGCCGTTTGAGGCACGAGGAATTGCTGGATGCGGCTCATATCATTCCCGATAACGAGCCGGAGGGCGATCCGGTCGTTCGGAACGGCGTCGCTCTCTGCCATTTGCACCATACGGCGTTCGACAAGTATTTTGTCGGTCTGAGGCCCGATTTCATCATCGAGGTGCGGCCTGATATTCTGAGGGAAGGTGACGGGCCGACTTTGAAACACGCAATTCAAGGTCTTCATGGGACGAAGATCGCGTTGCCCCGTCATCATGAGCTTCACCCAGATTCGGAAAGATTAGAACGCAGATACAGGCGATTTCTGGAAGCGGCGAGCGTTCTTTAAATAAGGTGGCGAAACTGGCCTTAGACGAATATTTTATCGAGACATAAAGCGATGGACTGGAAAGAGAGATTCAACGCCATCTTCGATGACGTCGCCTTCAAGAAATACCGGGTAAAAATCGACTTCGCAACGGTCGAGAAGAAGGTGGCGCACCTAAGGCAGGGCGATGCGATCACTTATGAAGACCTTGAAGTCATTGCCCGCGAAGATTTATGGCCGTTCAACCGATATTGGATGTGGCCGGCCAAGGAGCAGATCGAGGACGCCCTCGCAAAAACGTGGGATTTGATCATCGATCCCGCGGTGAAGCCGGACCAAGAAATCGATATGCTCGACGGCCTCCTCAACATATTCCGAAACATTTCGCTCGTATCCATTTTGTTGCGGTTTGTCTGGCCGGAGCATTATGCCATTTATTCCCGGCCGAGCTTGAAAATCCTGCAGATCGAACGGGGAGAGAGCGATATCGAGGAATATATGAACTTCATCCATGAGATGAAGGGTTTGCGGATCGCGTTCGGGATGGATCGGATCGCCGATGTCGACATGATCGTCTGGGCCGTTTCGCAACGAGAGGATGAATTCGAGGAAATCAGGAATCTCATAAGCGAGAAGCTGCCCAAAGAACTGCCCTTGGCGGATCTTATGAGGCACGCGGCTACATGTCCGCTGCGCGTTGCAGACGCGTATTTCGAGGCCGGAGATTTCCAGACGGCCGGCTTCTGGACGACGAGGGCATTCGAGCGGGTTCTCCGACAAGAATGTATTCAGACGGCGGGCTATGTCCCGAAGAAGACGGAACGCGAATTAGGGGATATCGAGCATCTCATCAAGTGCGTATGCGGCGTTCCCGGGAACGCCGGACTTGAAAAGCAGTTGTACGACCTCAAGAGGCTGAGGAATGCGGCGATCCACATCGAGAGGCCGTTCAATAAGCAAATGGCCATCGAGTTCATCAAGAGCGTCAGGGAAGTCGCGGAAGCGCTGGCGCTGAGCTGCTGAAGAGGAATTCGATGAATTAAGGTTAAGTACAATGAGATTTTTAGTCTCGTGGAGCGTTTATCTATTGTTGAGTGATAAGTGGCTCTTAACATGGTGAGAAGAAACAACTTGCAAATGTGTACCCAATTTGGGTACAGTTGTACCTAAATTGGGTACAGAAGAGAAAATGACTAAATCAAGAAAAAGTCTGGAAAGTGACAAGAACGAAAAGAACTTGGAACAAAGAGACGGCCTTTTAGAAGCTCTATTTGGCAAAACTAGGCGTTCTATCCTTTCCCTGCTTTTCCGGAATACAGACGAATCGTTTTACCTTCGTAGGATCCTTCGCCTGACCGGATTGAAGCCAGGTTCCGGGCAGCGGGAATTGAACCGGCTCTCTCAAGCCGGCCTTATTCGCCGTTTCATTAAAGACCAACAAGTCTATTTTCAAGCTAATGCCGAATGCCCGATATATGCTGAAATCAAACTCCTGATTAAAAAAACAGCCGGACTGATTGACGTGTTGTCTTCTTCTTTGGCGCCGCTCGGCCAGTCCATTCGAGTCGCGGCGGTTTTTGGCTCGTTTGCGGGTGGAAGAGAAAAAAAAGAAAGCGATGTCGACTTGCTGGTAATAGGAGACGTGGGATTTTCGGATGTCGTCGAGAAGCTGAGCGCTGCCCAAGGAATTCTGGGGCGTGACGTCAATCCGGTTGTTTTTTCCTTCGATGAATTCCGGCGTCGAATGGGCATAGAGGACCATTTTTTAACATCAGTTCTAAAAACTAAAATGATGTTCGTTATCGGAGGCCAAAATGACCTTGGCCGCTTGGCTGAAAAACGAATGGATTCATGAGCACCAGACGAGTCTCCAAGAAGTCGTTCATTTATTGGCACTCATCGACCGAGATCTACGGGATTGTAAGAATACTGATCTAAGCGCGGATTGGAGATTCAATATCGCTTATAATGCGGCGCTTCAATCCGCGAACCTTGCCTTGGCGGTGTCGGGTTTCCGAGCCGGTCGGGAATCCCCGCATTATCGAGTAATCCAATCCCTTGGACTAACAGTCGAATTGGATTCGAAGTCGATAGCCAAATTCGATGCCTTTAGAAAGAAAAGAAATACAAGCGAATATGATCGAGCAGGCGCTGTTACGGAAATTGAGCTCGAGGAGCTAATCTCGTTCGCGGCGGATTTGCAAAAAAGAGTCTTTATCTGGCTGAAAAATAACCATCCGGAATTCGTACCCAATGATGAAGGATAAGATAGCGACAGCCACCGATCTGTCCATGCCCGCGGTTCTTAAACAGCTTTTTATGATAGGCATGAAACCGATTCCTGGTCGATCAGAAAGGGAAGATGGACGGCGATTATTCCCTGTCTGTTTCTCGACTTTTGAGGGATCGGCCTCTTGAGCGGAACAAATCCGGATTCTTTCAAAACCTTGTCCAGCGTTCCTCGTTCGTAGCAATCGAGGATGAAGAGTCTTGCGGCTTCTCGAATATTTTCCTTTGCTTTAGCTTTTGAATCTCCTTGGGAGAAGAGATCCAGCGGAGGGCAGCTTGATATGAAATATTTCCCTTCTTTCTTGATCCGGACAGGAAGGGAAATTTCGAAGACTGCGGTGAATTTCATCTCCCTCATTCTAGGCCCCCAGTATCGTTGAGTCAAGGACGTTTGAGTGCCGCATATTGGTTCGATAAACAAGATGACGCACGTTATGCGCGATTTTCTCAAATGCCGTGGAGAGACGAAAAGGAATTCGGTTACACGAACCGAAATCCAGAGATCTCGGATCGCGTCGCCGAATGCCCTAAGGACGGCAGAGGAGATCCTTCGCTACGCTCAGGATGACAGAGTAAGAAGTTCGGGACGACAGAAAAAAATGAGGGTGATAGAAAGAAGCGCAGGATAACAGGAATAGGATTTAATGATGGGAAAGAAATTATTTCATTTCAAAAGCCAACCGAGGTAGTCGTGATTGCCGGATAATTGATAACAGCGTTCCGATACGTATTTCATTGTGGTCCGGAACAATGACCGTAATTGTAGAGCCGGTGATTTTCTTTTGCATGACGATGTGGCTTCCGCCGGGGCGCCTGATCTGAACGAAGCCGTTTTCAGACAGAATACGACAAACATCCCGACCGGAAAGGATTTGCAGCCTAGCCAATGGGGACCACCATCTGGGTCACGATGACCTCGGAATGCATCCGGTTCGCGATCTCAGATGGTGAGGCATGTTGAAAAAACAGGGCGATGGCCTCTTTCAGGTTTTTACGGGCTTCCTTGACGGATTTTCCCTGGCTGGCGATGTCGAGTTCGGGGCAGTGGGCTACGTACCATTGCCCATCCTTCTCGATGATCGCCGTGAATCTACGCACCTTCTTCACGCTTCACTTATCGCATGGAACCGAACCGAGTGTCAAGAAGCCTTGATACCGATTCTACATTCATAAGGATGGACGGAAGAAAGGACAGATTATTCTCAAAATGAGATCCTTCGCTGCGCTCAGGATGACGGATAAAAGGCAGGATGACAGACGCGTAGGTGAGATTGCCACGCCCCTCATCGCTTCGCGAGCGGGGCTCGCAATGACAAATTATACTTGACAATTCGTGCCGGCGTGGTATAATCATACCACAGGCCAAGCAATCCAGAGGCGTCAGAGGGTGTCGGGTTGCTTTTCTGTCCCAATTTCTCGGAAATCGGAGGTATGCATGAACGAATCATGGGGCGATCAAACGACTGACGGGGCCGTATATGCCCTCGAGAAGATCTATTACAGGCTCCTGGTGCAGGGCGAACCGGAAGCGGCGGCCGCGATCGCGGACGCCCTGTTCGAAATGACCATGGAAAACGGAGAGCCGCTGCGGCTATGCGGAATATATCTGCAGCACAAGCGGACCGCCGGACCGGGCGAAACACAAACGACCGCCGCATCTGAAAGGGGCCGCATCGGCGCCGCAAACAGGGAGGCTCTCGCCCGCGTCTATCAAAAGGTCGGGGACGATTTTTTGGGGATCGATGCGCCCGCGGAGGCCATCCCTTATTTGAAGCGGGCTGTCGCCCTGGCTCCAGGCTTTGCTTTGGCTTACTATGATTTAAGCCTGGCCTATTTCTCGCTCGGGAGATATGAGGAAGGAGCGGAGGCGGCGAAGGCCGCCCTGCGCGAAGATCCGGAGATGAAGTTTCAGCGCTCGAACCTGGGTATGGGGGCAATGGGCCAGCTCGGATTGTGCCTTATGAACCAGGGGAAGCTCAGGGAAGCGCTGGAATGCTTCAGGAAAAACATCGCCCTGATGGGAAACACCTACTTCAATCTGGGCCTGACGCTGCTGCGGATGGACAAGCCCAAAGAAGCCCTGAAGAATTTCCTGTCGGCCGTTGAGATATCGCCCGAGGATCCGGCTTACCTCAACGTGCTCGGGCAGGCCTACGGCGAGCTCGGGAAGGTCGGGAAGGCGGAGTCCTGCCTCCACAAGGCCCTCGAGATCGACCCGAAATACGCCCTGGGGTATTACGACCTCGGGGTCATCCTGGCCAAGCAGAGGACGCGCGACAAGGAGGCGAAGAGGTGCTTCAAGAAGGCGGTCGAGCTCAATCCGAACATGGGCTGGGCGCATTATTCGATCGCCTGCATCGACGCCCTCCAAGGGAAGAAGAGTGAAGCCATGAAGAACTTGGAAGTGGCGCTCGAGAAGGGGATCGACGACAAGGAGCACATCGATAATGACACTGACCTCGACTCGCTCAGGGAGGACAAAAAGTATCAGGAGATGATGAGGAGGTATTTTAGGTGAGGGGGGAGGCGGCGAAAAGGGCACAGCCATGCGAACGAGTGCCGAGAACGGCGGCTGACGAAAATCCATATTATGCCTGGGTGCGCTGCTATCATCATTCTTAATGGTGATTGATGCGCGCCATAGCAAATAGAATTTGCTTTTATGCTTTGTTATAACTATAATTTATAGTTATGAATGCACAAAATAGCAAATCCATCGAATTTTTCTCCGAGAATCCGGTTTTCACACATAAGGATTTTTTAGCTGTGCTTTCCGCCCGTGGCCGCGCCAAAGCCACCGCAAACAACCTTCTGGCTCTGCATTTAGCTTCAGGCAGGATCCTGCGGGTGAAGCGTGGATTGTATGCGGTGCGTCGTCCTGGCGGCGCAACGGCTGTTGCGGACGTCGATCCGTACCTTGTTTCCTCCAAACTCCATGAAGACGCGGTTATCGGCTATCATGCCGCCCTGCAATTCCATGAAAAAGCCTATTCTTTGTGGAGCAAGTATTATTGCCTGACAAAAAAGCGGTCGCGGCCGTTTTCATTCCAAGGCAAAGAGTATGTTTCCGTACAGATGCCCGGAACCCTCCGGAAAATACCGGACTTCGGCGGCGGGATTCTCGTGTTAAGGCATGCCGGGGGATTGGTGCGGGTAACAAGTTTGGAGCGGACGCTGGTCGACCTCTTCGCTGCGCCCGATAAGGGCGGAGGATGGGAAGAAATCTGGCGGTCGCTGGAGATGGTCGAGTTCTTTGATCTGGATGCGGTTTTTGCCTATGTTAAAAAACTGGCCTCGGCCATCGTCGCGGCGCGCGTCGGCTTTTTCCTGGACCAGCACCGCGAATCGCTGATGGTCGAAGATAAACGGCTGGACGAGCTCCGAGCTCTGGCACCGGCCCAACCGCGCTACTTCGATCCGCGCCGTGAGACGGGAAAACATATCTCAGCCTGGAACCTTGTCGTTCCGGAACGCATATTGAGCCGGACCTGGGAGGCCAAAGAATGAAGCTCTCCTGGGAGGATCTGCAGCGGGAAGCGGCCGGGGCCGGCTTTTCAGCCGAGCCAATGGAAAAAGCTCTTCGCCTGCTAGAAGTGCTTGAAGCCATGAGAAGCCATCCCTTCCTCAAGGAACGCATCGTCCTCAAGGGAGGAACGGCTCTCAATCTTTTCGTCTTCGATACGCCACGGCTTTCCGTGGATATCGATTTGAACTATATCGGTTCCTTGGATCGTGCGGTCATGCTTGAAGAGAGGCCGAAGATCGAACAATCCATCCAGGCTGTCTGCGGCCGGCTGAGAATCAGAGTCCGCCGTGTTCCCGGAGAACATGCGGGCGGCAAGTGGCGATTGGCCTATGACGGGGCGTCAGGCCGCACCGGGACTCTCGAACTCGACGTGAGCTTCATGTATCGCGTCCTTCTTTGGCCGCTCGTATCGATGGATTCTCGGCGCTTGGGTACCTTCTCGGCGGCGCGGATTCCCGTTCTTGACGTGCATGAGCTTGTCGCGGGCAAGCTTTCGGCGCTTTTCAGCCGCAATGCCTGCCGAGATCTTTTCGATACGCACTGCTTTTTTCGAAATATCAACCTTGATCCGGCGAAGCTTCGCCTAGGCTTTATCATTTATGGCGGCGCGAGTCGGAGAGATTGGCGGACGGTCGAAATTGAAGACATAGAGGCTGCGCCGATGGAAGTTGAACGACAGTTGCTTCCCGTACTTCGCTCTGATTTAGCTCCGGGAAAAAACGAAATCGAATCGTGGAGCCGAAGGCTCGTAGAGGAATGCCGCGGATTTCTGGGCGAGCTCCTTCCTCTAAAAACGCACGAACTTGAGTTTTTGACGCGCCTAAATGAACAAGGCGAAATCGTACCGGAACTCCTGACGGATGACGCGACCATACGGGAGGCCATGCGGAGACATCCCGGCCTGCTGTGGAAAGCTCAGAACGTGAGGAAGTATAAGAGGTCAGAACTAAGCGGCTAATGGGGAAAAATTGTCTTTGACAATTCCCGCGAGACGGATAGCATTTTACGGATAAATGAGCGACGCCGCCGCAATCGAGCCCTCTCCCGCCGTGATCGCGCCCGAGCCGGCGCTGTCGCCGTCGGGCCGGTTGTATCTCAATCCTCCCGAAATGCCCGGCGCTTCCCCGCAGATCCGCCGCCTGTACCGCTCGTGGGAGGAAGACCCCGCCATGGGCTTGCTGGCGCTGGCCGGGGAGGAATGGAGCGGCGCTCCCTCGGCGGCCCTCGCTTTCTGGCGGGAGTTCGCCCGCGAGTACCTGACGGCGCTCTGCCACACGCCCGGCTTCGAGACGGATCCGGAGCTTCGCGTTCAAAAGCCGGAGGCGGACGATTGGCGCGCGCTCGCGGAGCGCGTCCCGCCCATGAAAGGTCTCGAATATCTCACGCCCGAGGTCTTGATCCGCCTGTGGGAAGCGCTCGGCGTCCGGGCGCGCCGGGAAGCCGCCGCGCACCCGGAGGGCCCGGCCGGATGGCTGAAGGACGTCGATCCCGCCTGGCGGCTGGTCGGCCGGGTCACGTTCCACCTCGCCGAGAACAAACGCGACCCGGTTCGGCCCTTCGCCTTCATGTCGACCTATACGGGGCGGCTGTCCGATCAGTCCAAGCCGCAGTACATCCCCCTCGGCCGGGCGCTCCAGGAGTACGCGGGGCGGAAAAACAGAAGCGCCCTCCTCCGGCTGCTTTCCCCGGTTCAAGCCGCGGCGGAACACAGCCCGCTCCTCCGCCGCATGACGGAGACGGGGGAGATCTATCAGCCGCAGGCTTGGACGCCCGGGCAGGCTTATATCTTTCTGCGGGAGATTCGGCTCTTCGAGGCGAGCGGGGTGATCGTCCGGGTGCCCGATTGGTGGAAGGACGGCCGGCCGGCACGGCCTCGGGTGAACGTGACGGTCGGAGAAAAGAAAGGCGTCGTTCTGGGGCTGGACTCGCTGCTCGATTTTTCCGTCCAGGCGACTCTCGACGGCGAGGCCTTGACGGAGGAGGAATGGAAGCAGCTCCAAGGAGCTTCGCCGGGGCTCTTTTCCCTGCGCGGGAAATGGGTCGAGGTCGATCCCGGGCGTCTGTCCGAACTGATGGCGCATTGGAAGATCGTCGAGAAGGAGGCCGGAAGCGACGGATTGACGTTCCTTCGGGCCATGCGCCTGCTGTCGGGAGTGGAGAGCTCCGGACTCGAGAATATCCCCGAAGCCGAGGCCCCCGAATGGTTCGGGGCCCGGGCGGGGTGCTCTCTCGCCGCGACGCTCGGCGCCCTGCGGAGTCCGGAAGGCCTGGGGGGATGCGACCCGGGCGCCGAGTTTCGCACCGTGCTCCGGCCGTACCAGCGCGACGGCGTCGGCTGGCTGCGCTTCTTGATGAAGCTCGGCCTTGGCGCCTGTCTGGCGGACGACATGGGACTGGGCAAGACGATCCAGCTTCTGGGGCTTTTAGCCCTTCTCCGCAGGGAGACGCCGGAAAAGGAGCTTCCCGCTCTGCTCGTCGTTCCCGCCTCGCTCGTGGCCAATTGGAAAGCCGAGATCGAGAGGTTTTTTCCGAGCCTGAACGTGCTCTACGCCCATCCCTCGGAAACTCCGGCATCGGAGTGGGCGGACAAGCTCGACGGCGGGGGAGGGCGGCGTCCGGACCTGGTCATCACGACCTACGGGCTCCTCCACAGGACGGCGCTTCTGCGCCAGAGACGGTGGAGCCTGGCCGCGCTCGACGAAGCGCAGGCGATCCGGAATCCCGCCACGCGGCAGGCCAGGGCTGTCAAGGAAATCCGGGCTCCCCGGCGGATCGTCCTGACGGGCACGCCCGTCGAAAACCGGCTGTCCGACCTTTGGTCGATTTTCGACTTTCTCAATCCCGGCCTGCTCGGCTCGGCCCGCGCCTTCGGGAACTACGTGAAAAACCTCTCGGCGGCGGGGCCCGACGGCTTCCGGCCGCTGCGGGCGCTGGTGCGGCCCTACATCCTTCGGAGGTTGAAGACCGACAGGAAGGTGATCGCCGACCTTCCCGAAAAGACGGAAGTGCGCGCTTACTGCCCTCTGACGCCCGTCCAAGCGGCGCTCTACCGGGACACGGTCCGGGAGCTCGAGGCGCGGCTGGCGAGCTCCGAGGGAATCGAGCGGCGCGGCGTCGTCCTGGCGGCCATCCTCCGCTTCAAGCAGATCTGCAACCACCCCGCTCATGCCACGGCCGACGGCGACTACGACCCCGCCCGGAGCGGCAAGTTCGGCCGTCTGCGGGAGCTGTGCGAAGAGCTGGCCGCCCGGCAGGAGAAGGCTTTGATCTTCACCCAGTTCCGGGAAATCACCGAGCCTTTGGCCGGTTTTCTGGCGCAGGTCTTCGGCCGGCCGGGCCTCATCCTCCACGGCGGAACGCCTATCGGACGGCGCCGAAGCTTTATCGAGGCTTTTCAGAGGGAGGGCGGGCCGCCGTTTTTCGTCTTGTCGCTCAAAGCGGGAGGAACCGGGCTCAACCTGACGGCCGCCGGCCACGTCATCCACTTCGACCGCTGGTGGAATCCGGCCGTCGAGAACCAGGCGACCGACCGCGCCTTTCGCATCGGCCAGACGAAAAACGTCCTGGTCCACAAATTCGTCTGCCGCGGAACGATCGAAGAGAAAATCGACGCCCTCATCTCGGAAAAAACGGCGCTGGCCAGGGGCCTCTTCGACGAGGGGGCGGAGAAGCGGCTGACGGAAATGTCGGACGAGGAACTATTGAAATTTGTGGCGCTCGACATCCATCGCGCCGCGGCGGAGTGAATCATGGGCCGAAGATGGGGATGGAGATACGAGAGATACTCCCGATACGCGAGCTACTGGCCGCGCTACGTGCCGGTCGCGGAGCGCCGGGCGAAGGCCGAGCGCCGGATCGCGCGACTGGTCAAGAAAGGGGAGAAGCTCGATCCTGTGGTTCTCGAAGGCCGGACGATCGCCCGGACTTTCTGGGGAAAGGCCTGGTGCCGTCATCTCGAGGAGCACTGTGATTTCTGGAACCGATTGGGGCGGGGGCGGTCCTACGTCCGAAACGGCTCGGTCTGCGACCTCGCCATCGGGCCGGGATGGGTGAAGGCGCGGGTCGTGGGAAACGACCTCTATAATGTGGAGATCCAAATCAAGAAGCTTTCCGCTCCCCGCTGGAAGGCGTTATGCGACGCGTGCACGGGGGGGATCGCGTCGGTCGTCGAGCTCCTGCAGGGCCGATTGTCCGGCGCGGTCATGAGCGTCATCACGGACCCGCGGAGGAGATTGTTTCCCGGGACGAACGAGATCAAAATGAGCTGCTCGTGCCCGGATTACGCGACCATGTGCAAGCACGTCGCGGCCACGCTTTACGGCGTCGGGGCGCGGCTCGACAGCCGGCCGGAGCTGTTTTTCGTCCTTCGGGGGGTCGATCACGCGAAACTCATCGACGAGGCCGTCGGCTCGAGCGCGCTGGCCGGCGCGGCGGCGGGCCCGCCTGCGATCGACGAGAGCGAACTGTCGGAGATTTTCGGCGTCGAGATCGAACGCGCCGCGCCCTCGCTCCCCGCCGGCGAACGCGGGAAGAAGACGGCGAAGAAGAAAACAAAGAAAAGCGGGAGGAAGACACGACGGGCGGCGGGAGCGCGGATTAGAGAGAAAAAAAAGTAGTGCTTATTCTCAGCCGAACAGGGAAAAAATCACCAGGATTAAAGTCGCGATTTTAATCAGGGTTTTCATTGACGCCCTCCCGAATTGGTGAAGGTAGGGGATGGGCGATCAGGCGTAGGTTATTAAGAGAGCGACTAGGTCTTGATTTTCTCAAGATATTGAGTAAAATTACTCATGATATTGAGTAAAATCGATTTTCTTGAGGAAAAACGATGTATAAAAGGCCACAATTCAAGGCGATTTATGACCGCTTAATGGAGCCGCGCCATTTCATCCAGGTCCTATCCGGACCCCGGCAATCCGGCAAAACGACGCTCGTCGGGCAGGTCCTGGAAACGCTTCCGATCGCATCCCGCTATGCTTCGGCCGATGCAGAGAGAGCTTTCGCTCCGGCTTGGCTTGAGCAGCAATGGAACGACGCGCGGCGTCAGCTCGCGGCCTCTCCCAAGAAAGGTTTCGTCCTGGCCCTGGACGAGATCCAAAAAGTGCCGGCCTGGAGCGAAACCGTCAAGAAGCTTTGGGACGAAGACACGCGAGATGGAATCGCGCTGAAGGTCATACTTCTCGGCTCGTCATCGCTTCTTCTGCAGCGCGGATTGACCGAATCCCTGGCCGGCCGGTTCGAGATATTGCGCCTCGGCCATTGGACCTTTGGGGAAATGCGGGACGCCTTCGGTTTCGATTTGGAGAAATACATCTTTTTCGGCGGCTACCCCGGTGCGGCTCCGCTCATCGGGGACGAGCAACGCTGGCGCGATTACGTCCGGGATTCGATCATCGAGTCGACGATTTCGCGGGATATTCTGATGATGAGCCGCGTCGATAAGCCGGCTTTGCTGCGCCACTTGTTCGAGCTGGGGGCTCATTATTCGGGGCAAATCCTTTCCTTCAACAAGATGATCGGGCAGCTTCAGGACGCCGGCAATACGACGACGCTCTCGCATTATTTGGACTTGCTGGGGACGGCCGGGATGATGACCGGGCTGCGAAAATACTCGGCGGCCCCAGTGAGAACGAGAGCATCAAGTCCAAAAATGCAGATCCTGAACATGGCCCTCATGAGTGCAACGGCAGGGATAGAATTGAAGACGGCTCGCGCGAATCCCGCGATGTGGGGGAGGATGGTTGAATCCGCAGTCGGCGCCCATTTGCTGGCGTCGACGATCGGGCAGGACATCCGCGTCGGCTATTGGCTCGAGAATCAGAGGGAGGTCGATTTCGTGCTGGAGAGAGGCGGCCGCTTGGCCGCGCTCGAAGTCAAAAGCGGCCGGGCGCGCGAAGGATTTCCGGGAATCGCTCTTTTTCTGAAACGATATCCGGGAGCGAAGGCTCTCCTTGTCGGAAGAGATGGCGTGAGGCTCGAGGAGTTCTTTTTGACTCCGGTCGCCGATTGGATATGAAGGGGATAACTAAATTAAACTTGCCTGAATAAGACGAGATTCCGGTTATTCTCAGCCAAACAGGGAAAAAATCACGAGGATCAACGTCGCGATTTTAATCAGGGTTTTCATATGCGCCCTCCCGAATTGGGACTGGATGTGCGAATTTCACGAGTCGCTCTTAATCTAAAGGCTTTTGCGCCAATCCGTCGGACGGCGGCTGGTAGGCCAGGATGTCCCCCGGCTGGCAGTTCAGCTCCCGGCAGATCGCGTCGAGGGTCGAGAACCGGACCGCCTTCGCCTTGCCCTGCTTGAGGATGGAGAGGTTGGCGATCGTGATGCCGACGCGCTCGGCGAGGTCGGTCAGCTTCATCTTCCGCCTGGCAAGCTCGATGTCGAGATTCACGATGATGGGCATGGCGGCCTCACACCGTTAATTCCTGCTCTTCCTGGAGCCGGTTCCCGAGGCGGAAGACCTCGGAGATGACGATCACGATGATCCCGCCGAGGAGGAGCTCGGGACTGAATCCCACCTTGACGAAGAGGAGCCACGGGATGTGGCCCCCCGCCATCTCGATATTGTTCCGGAACACGAGCAGGGTCCCGGCATACATAAGAGCCTTGAAGACGGCGCCTCCGGCCATCGCGTACCCGACGATGCGGAGCCGTCTCGCGTTCTCGCGGGCGAACGCCTTTCCTTGGCCTACGTTCCTGAGGA
>Ga0163209_1000415_pt1 | contig 18348 bp, 12 predicted proteins | sample Kivu_160m_FD_113538 | JGI IMG/M metagenome (GOLD analysis project Ga0163209, IMG submission 113538) | Freshwater microbial communities from Lake Kivu, Western Province, Rwanda to study Microbial Dark Matter (Phase II) - Kivu_160m | ecosystem: Environmental > Aquatic > Freshwater > Lake ...
AAATATTCTCTCCCGGGGCTGTTTCCGGGAACCGTCGTCCAGGTCAAGAACGAAGGCGCCATGCCCGGCGGCCGGCCGGACGCGGCGGTCATCCGGGGCATGGTCCGTGAAGGGATCGCCAATCTGACCGGAAAGGACCTCAAAGAAAGCTTCGGGCTTTTCTTTGCGCCCTCCGATGTGGTCGGGATCAAGGTCAATCCGGTCGGGCCGGGGCTCATCAGCACCCGCCTCGAGCTCGTCGATGCCGTCATCGAGTGGCTGGCCGAGAACGACCTCCCGAAGAAGAACATCATCATCTGGGACCGTTTCGATTACATGCTCAAGGATGCCGGGTTCACGGCCGATAGGTACCCCGAGGTCGGCATCGCCGGCCTCCAGACGATGGACGAAGAAGCGGCCGTCGGGAAGACCCAGGACAACAGCAAATGGCTCAAGCAGGACGGCACGCACGTCAGCGTGCCCAATTTCGACAAGGATGTGTATTACTGGGCCGACGTCGAGGGCCCGAAGGACATGGCCTACCTCAACCAGCACGTCTTCAACGGGAAATACTCCTATTTTGGAAAGCTCCTGACCAAGACCCTGACCAAGATCATCAACATCCCTGTTTTCAAGAACACGGGCAACGCCATCTCCATGGCGACGAAGAACATCGGATACGGCGCGGTCTGCAATACGAACCGGCTCCACGCGCCCCTATTCCTCGACGTCTGCGTGGAGGTTCCGGCCTTTCCCGTCATCCGTGACAAGATGGTCCTCAACATCACCGACTCGCTCCGGGCCCAATATGACGGCGGCCCCGGAGAAAACGCCAAGTTCATGTATCTCGACAATTCCCTGTATTGCGCCACCGACCCGTTCGCCCTGGACATGAAGTGCCACATGATCCTCCTTGACAAGCGCAAGAGTATGGACGTCCCTGTTAACGAGAATCCGAGATTCACGGAATATCTCCGTTACGCCGAAAAGCTGGGACTGGGAATCGCAAATCCCGAGAAGATCAAGTTCACGGCCGTCGCGCAGGCATGACCAAGGCGCTCCGGGCCGTTCTTCCGCTCGTTCTCATTCTTGCCGCGCCTCTCGCGGCCGCCGAGATCGTCCTCCCGGGAGACGATTTTTCCCCCGGTTGGAAGCGATCCGGCGCGGCCGCGACATTCATCAAGGCCGACCTCTTTAATCACATCGACGGCGGGGCGGAGCTCTTCCTCGAATTCGGATTCGAAAAAGTCGCCGTCCAGCGCTATAAAAAAGGCCGGGCGGAGCTGACCCTCGAGGTCTATGAGATGGAGCTCCCGGAATCCGCTCTCGGCATCTATCTCATGAAGTGCGGCCGAGAAAGCCCATTCGAGGACATTCCGGCCCGGAACTCCAGCGAGACGGCCCAGGCGACGATCGTGCGCGGCCGTCACTTCCTCCTCGTCGATAATTACAGCGGGGGAGACGAGCTAAAGCCGGCGATGATCGCTCTGGCCAAGGCGGCCCTGGCGAAAATCCCGGACGTTCCCGTTTCACACCGGCTTTTCGACCTGCTTCCCCCCGAGGACCGGCTGCCCGGGACGGAGCGGCTGATCCGCGGCCCGGTCGTCCTCCAGCCCTACTTCACCTTCGGGGAAGGGGACATCCTCGAGCTCGAGGGCAAGACCTTCGGCGTCGTGGCAAACTACCGGGAGCTCCCCGAAAGCGCGTTTCTCCGGTTCATCATTCCCTATCCGGACGCGGCCAAGGCGGGATCGGTCTTCAAGAATCTTTTATCCAACCTCGACCCCTATTTGAAGGTGCTCGAATCCAAGGAAAAAGCCTTTGTCTTCGAGGATTTTCAGTCGAAGTTCGGGATCGTCGAGCTCAAGGACTCGACTCTGGACATCCGGGTCAAGCTCGGCCGGCGGCCGAAGATCTGACCAGCTCGGCTCAGGGCTCTGCCGGATTCAGCTCTGTCCGGCCTCCGCCGGCCCTTTGGCCGTTTCCCTTTTCTTGACCGAGCGGAACATCATCGCCGACGTATAAATGATCACGACGACGACCACCCACTTGAGGATCGTGAGGGGCAGCGATTTGACGATATAGGCCGCGATCAGGACGCCGACGATCCCCAGGCCGGTCAGGTTGAGGGCGGCCTTGGGGTCGTAGGACGCTTCTTTGATGAATTTCAAACTGGCCCAGGGCATGAGAAGGGCGCAGGAGCCCATCATGATCGGGAAGGCCGCCCGCGGATTCATGCCCAGGGCGTAGACGAGAGCCATGCAGGGCGCGTACAGCCCGATGCCAATCGTCTGGAGCGCGCCGAAGACGAAGATCACGGCCAGGGCGACGATGAGCTTCCAGCCGGTCAAGCCGAAGGCGTCGCCGCCGCTGGGCATGATGTTCAAGACGCCGGCCAGCATCGCGATCGCCACGATGAGGAGCGCCCCTCCGAGTCCGATCCGGATCTTGTTGACGGGGAGCTTGCAGACGACCCCGGCGCCGAGCACCGCGCCCAATGTCGACGCGATCATCATCCCGATGAGCGTGAAGGGAGCCACCTCGACGACCGTGATGAAGATCAAGGCTTGGGTGATGACCGGGAGGCAATGCCCGACGTTCAAGGTGCCGGGAATGACGCGGTCGTCGACCATCTTCGTGAATTTGTAGAAGGACGTCGTCGGGGCGAAGCTGCCAATTCCCAGCGTGTCGAAGAAGTTCGTCACGAAACCGACGCCCGAAAGGGGCAGCCAGGAGACCTTGGAAAAAGAAGACCGGCGCTTGAGAAGGTCCCGGCCGTAAAAAAAAGCGAAGATCAGCGCGGAGCCGACGAGGACGGCCAGCAGATAATATTTCATGAGTAGTCCTTTTAATGAAGATGGTAGCCGGCGACAGGCGGCGCGGGAAGAGGCGACGATCGTCTTCTCATAAAGGGTATCTGATACCAAATAACGGCGGCGAGGTCAACAGCAAAAACGGGGCCCGTTTGACCCCCTTTTTCTTCTTTGATATAAAAGGCGGTGGAATCCGACGCAGGGGAGAGGCGCATGGAATTCAAGGGCCGAGCGGTTTTGATCACGGGAGGAGCTTCGGGGATGGGAGCCGCCTGCGCGCGGGAGTTCGCGGCGGCCGGCGCGGACGTGGTCATCGTCGACCGGAACGGACCTCTGGCCGAACAGGTCGCCGCGGAGATCGGCGCCGGGGAGCCCGTCATCGGCGACGTGAGCGCGTCGGAATTTTGCCGGGGAACCGTCGATACGGCCCTGGCCCGGCACGGCCGGCTGGACGTCCTCGTCAACTGCGCCGGCATCATCTTCCGGGCCGACGCCCTGGGGACGTCCGACGACGATTGGCGGAGGGTGATGGCCGTCAACGTCGATGGCGTATTCTACATGAGCCGGGCCGCCGTCGGGCCGATGAAGAGGCAGGGGAGGGGCGTCATCGTCAATTTCGGGTCGATCTGGGGAGGCGTGGGCGCGGCCGGAGTCGTCGCGTATTGCGCGAGCAAGGGAGCCGTCCACAACCTGACCAGGGCGATGGCCCTCGACTACGTCAAGGACGGCATCCGCATCAACGCCGTCTGCCCCGGCGAGGTCAACACGCCGATGCTGGCCTCGGGCCGGGCCGTTCCGCCGACGGCCGAGGACCTCAGAAAGCTCGGCGAAACCGTAGTCCCGATGGGCCGGCTGGCGGATCCGGCCGAGATCGCCCGCGTCGTCGTCTTTCTGGCTTCGGACAAGGCCAGCTATATGACCGGCTCCATGGTCACCATCGACGCCGGCTACACAGCCCGCTAATCCGTTCGCAGGGAGGATCGTCCATGGAATACAGGCGTTTGGGAAGGTCGGGTCTCAAAGTCTCGTGCCTCTGCCTGGGAACGGACAATTTCGCCAATCCCACGCCGGAAGCGGAATGTGCGGCGATGATCGACGCGGCTCTCGACGCCGGGATCAATTTCATAGATACGAGCGACAGCTATGCCAAAGGCGAGTGCGAACGCATCATCGGGCGGGCTCTGGTCCGAAACAAGCGCCGCGGCGACGTCGTCATCGCCACGAAGGTATTTTACCCGACCGGCCCGGGACCGAACGACCAAGGCGGGTCGCGGCGCCATATCCTGCGGGCTTGCGAGAATTCGCTTCGCCGCCTTCAGACGGACCACATCGACCTGTATCAGACGCATCGGCCCTCGTTCGATTGCCCGATCGAAGAGACGCTGGAAGCCTTGAACGACCTCGTCCGCCAGGGGAAAGTGCTCTACATCGGGAGCACGACGTCGCCGGCGTGGAAAGTCCTGGAGGCCGTCCTCGTCAGTGAAATGCGGGGGCTCGCCCGGTTCGTCTCCGAGCAGTCGCCCTACAACCTTCTCGACCGGCGCATCGAAAACGAGCTCGTCCCGATGTGCGAGGCCCACGGCCTGGCCATCCTCCCCTGGGCCGTTCTCGGCATGGGCGTTCTCGCCGGGCGTTATCCCGGCGGAGCGAGCTTTCCGAAAGATTCGAGGGCGGCGCTCCGCGGCGGGATCTACGCGGAGCGCGTCACCCCCAAAGGGATCGAAATCGGGCAGCGTTTTGTCCGTCTAGCCGAAAAGCATGGCATCGCCCCGGCCCAGCTGGCCGTGCTTTGGGCCAAGGAGCGGCCGGGGATCACGGCCCCGATCATTGGACCCCGAACCGTCGAACAGCTGAAACAATTCCTTCCCGTCGCCGGCATGAAACTCGATGAGGCGATCCGGGCCGCATGCGACGCCCTGGTTCCGCCCGGCAGCGCCGCCGCCAATTTCTTCAATTCCGCTCCGTGGATGAAGATGACGCTGCCGGCCTAGGAAGCGACGCGCCCGCGGAGCCGCCGCCCGCGCCGAAGCCCTTTTGTTTTCCTCCGAAATGTGCTAAGATATCGCTTACTTTTTATGAGGGATCGAAATCCCTACCGGAGCCCGTTTCACGGCCTTCATGAGCTACCAAATTTACGCCCGCAAATACCGGCCTAAGACCTTCGAGGCGATGATCGGCCAGAAAGCGGTCGTCCAAACGCTCCAGAACGCGGTCAAGAGCGGCCGCGTCGCGCAGGCCTATCTTTTTTCGGGGATGCGCGGGGTGGGCAAGACGACCGCCGCCCGGATCCTGGCCAAGGCCCTCAATTGCGAGCAAGGCCCGACTCCCGTCCCCTGCAACAATTGCTCTCACTGCAAGGAGATCGACGAGGACCGTTCGATCGACGTGCTCGAGATCGACGGCGCTTCGAACCGGACGGTCGACGAGATCGATCCCATCCGTGAAACGGGAAAATACAAGCCCATCCACAGCCGCTACAAGGTCATCTACATCGACGAAGTCCACATGCTGTCGAAGCATGCCTTCAATGCCCTGCTCAAGATCCTCGAGGAACCGCCCCCGAGCACGGTCTTCATCTTCGCCACCACCGAGTTTCACAGCGTCCCGGCGACCATCGTCTCCCGCTGCCAGCATTTCGAGTTCAAAAAGGTCTCCCAGAGGGACCTGGTCAACCACCTGAACGACGTCGCCGACAAGGAAGGGCTGACGATTTCTCAGCTGGGATTGCATCTTCTGGCGGACGCTTCCGAAGGGAGCATCCGCGACGCCCAGAGCCTGCTCGACCAGGCCGTCGCCTTCTGCGGCGAGAACATCGGCGACCAGGAGCTCAAGGAGATCCTGGGCACGGTCAGCGCCGACCTTCTGTTCGGGTTCTCCAGCGCTGTCTTCGCCGAGGCGCCCGAGAGGATCTTTCCTCTGGTCGAAAAGGTCATCGAGGCCGGCCACGACCTGCGGTTTTTTTATAAGGAGCTCGTCCTCCATTTCCGGAATCTGCTGGTTTCGAGCTCGGTCGAAAAGGCGGACGACCTTTTGATCGTGGGACCCGAGGAGCTCGAGCGCTTGAAGGGCGAAGCCGCCAAGGCGAGCCAGGAAGAGCTTCTCCGTTATCTTCAAGCGCTCCAGAACGCGGAACAGGGGCTCCGGTTCGCGTCCCATCCGCAGATCTATTTCGAGACAACGCTGGTCAAGCTCTGTCATTATAAAAAGATCGTTCCCTTGAAGGACGTCATCCAGGACCTGTCGGAAGGAAAGAAGGTCTCGGCTCCGGCCGTCGAGAACCGGCCTCGACCGCAGCCGGCTCAGGCCGGACGCGAACCGCTGGCCCGGAATTCCCTGGAGCCGACGGAGTCGCGGGCCGTTCCGCCCGGGGCGGAGGCTGTCCGGCCCCCCCAGAAGACGGCCCCCCCGACGCTGATGGCCGAGAAGGACCTCGATATCGCTATGAAGGATGCCGGCGTCCGGACGTTTATGCAGCAATTCAAGGGCCGGGTCGTCGCGGTCGAACCGATCCGAAGAAAGGGAGAAGGGGAGGAGGAGTGAGATGAAGGGTTTCGGCGACCTCCAGAAGATGCTCAAATCCGCTCAGGACATGCAGGCCCGCATGCAGCAGGAGCTGGCCCAGCTCCGGATGGAAGGTTCGAGCGGCGGGGGGATGGTCTCGGTCACGATGGACGGACAGAAGAACCTCCTCGCCCTCAAGCTGGACCCCGAGGTCGTGAACAGAGACGACGTCGACATGCTACAGGACCTCATCGTCGCCGCGTTCAACGACGCGGCGGCCAAGGTCGACGGCGTCCTGGCCCAGAAGCTGGGGAGCTTGGGCGCGGGCATGAAGATCCCCGGGTTCTGATCATGTTCGAATACGCCCAGCCCCTCAACCGCCTCATCGAGGAGTTGAGGAAAATACCGAGCATCGGGGCCAAGACCGCCCAGAGGATCGCTTTTCATCTCCTCAGCGTTTCGCAGGACGAAGCGGACCGTCTGGCCGAATCCATCCGGGAGGTCAAGAAGGACCTGTTCTATTGTTCGGTCTGCAACAACATCACTCACGTCGATCCCTGCCGCTATTGCACCGATTCCGACCGGTCGGACGACGTCCTTTGCGTCGTCGAAGAGCCCTACAACATTTCGACGATCGAAAAAACGGGCGCCTTCCACGGCCGCTATCATGTCCTCCTGGGCACGCTGGCCCCCCTCCGGGGCAAAGGACCGGACGACCTCAAGGTGGAAAAGCTGACCGGCCGGCTCGGCAACGGCCGGGTCAAGGAGATCATCCTGGCCACGAATCCGACGGCCGACGGCGAGACGACGGCCCATTTCCTGGCCGGGATCCTGAAGGACTTCCCGGTGAGGCTGACGCGGCTGGCGATGGGGTTGCCCGTCGGTTCCGACATCGATTTCGCCGATCAGGTCACCGTCAAAAAAGCCCTCGAAGGACGGACCGAGATCAAGGATTGAAATATCTTTAAAAATACTCAACGCCATCATAGGAGTCATAAATGAAAAAGACGATTGAAACGGTCGACGGCAACACCGCGGCGACGCACGTCGCTTACGCTTATGCCGAAGTCGCGGCGATCTACCCGATCACCCCGTCCTCGACCATGGGCGAGCTGGCCGACGAATGGTCGGCGCACGGGCGGAAGAACATCTGGGGCCAGACGGTCGACGTCATCGAGATGCAGTCCGAAGGGGGCGCTTCCGGCGCCGTTCACGGCGCGCTCTCGGCGGGCGCCTTGACCACGACGTTCACGGCGTCCCAAGGCCTGATGCTCATGCTCCCGAACATGCACAAGATCGCCGGCGAGATGCTGCCGACCCTCTTCCTCGTCTCGGCCCGGTCGCTGGCCTGCCAGTCGCTCTCCATCTTCGGCGACCACTCCGACGTCATGGCCGCCCGGAACACGGGATTCGCGCTGATGTGCGCCGGCTCCGTCCAGGAGGCCCAGGACCTAGCCATCGCGGCCAACCTAGCCACCCTCCGGACGCGCATTCCCTTCCTCCTCTTCTTCGATGGCTTCCGGACGTCGAACGTCGTCGAAAAGGTCGAGCTCGAGTCCTATGAGACGCTGGCCGGGCTCTTCGAGCCCCAATACCTGGAGGCGTTCCGGAATCGCTCCCTCAATCCCGAGCGGCCCGTCCTCAAGGTCGGCCAGCAAAATCCGGACGTCTACTTCCAGGGCCGCGAGACGGTCAACAAATACTATGATGAGGCGCCGGGCATCGTTCAGCACTATATGGACAAAGCGGCCAAGGTCCTCGGCCGTTCCTACCATCTCTTCGATTATTTCGGCGCCCCCGACGCGGACAAGGTCATCGTCATGATGGGCTCGGGCGCGGAGACGGCCGAGGAGACGATCAATTACCTGAACCAGCGAGGGGCCAAGCTCGGACTGGTCAAGGTCCGGCTCTACCGGCCGTTCGACGCGGCAGCCCTGGCCAAGGCCATCCCGGCCACGGTCAAGAAGGTCGCCGTCCTCGACCGGACCAAGGAGCCCGGGTCGATCGGCGAGCCGCTCTACCTCGATGTCGCCCTGGCCCTGTCCGGAAGAACGGTCAAGGTCATCGGCGGCCGCTACGGGCTGTCCTCCAAGGAGTTCACCCCGGCCCAGGTCAAGGCCGTCTACGACCATCTCGACGGCAAGGCCTTCCACGGATTCACCGTAGGCATCGAGGACGATGTGACCCACCTCTCGCTCCCCCTCGGCCCCGTCCTCGACACGGAGCCCGAGGGGACGATCCGCTGCAAGTTCTGGGGCTACGGCTCGGACGGGACGGTCGGCGCGAACAAGAACTCCATCAAGATCATCGCCGACAACACCGACATGTACGGCCAGGGCTATTTCCAATACGACTCCAAGAAGTCCGGGGGCGTCACGATCTCCCATCTGCGCTTTGGCAAGAAGCCGATCCAGTCCCAGTACTTCCTCAACACCGTCGACTTCGTCGCCCTTCACAAGCCTTCGTATATCGGCCGGCTGGACATCCTCGAAGGCATCCGGCCGGGCGGCACGTTCCTGATCAATTCCAACTGGTCGAAGGACGAGGTCTTCGAAAATCTGACCGAAGACATGCAGCGGACGATCATTGACAAGAAGATCAAGGTCTACAACATCGACGCCGTCAAGATCGCCGCCGAGCTCGGCCTCGGCAACCGCATCAATTCGATCATGCAGGCCTGCTTCTTCAAGATCTCCGGTGTCCTTCCTGAAAAGGAGGCCATCGCCCTGATCAAGAAGGCCATCGAGAAGACCTACGGCCGCAAGGGCAAGGAGGTCGTCCAGATGAATTGGGACGCCGTGGACTGCTCTTCGGCGGCTCTCGAGGAAGTTCCCATTCCGGCCAAAATCGCGAAGTCGGCGCCGATGATCAAGGTCATTCCCGACGACGCCGATGAGTTCGCCCGGACGGTCATCGACCCGGTGATGCGGTTCAAGGGCGATCTCCTGCCGGTGTCCAAGATGCCCCTCGACGGAGCCATCCCGACCGCGACGGCGCGTCTCGAAAAGCGCGGCATCGCCATCGACGTCCCCCAGTGGATCCCGGAAAACTGCATCCAGTGCAACCAGTGCTCTTTGGTCTGCCCCCACGCCGCCATCCGGCCCAAGCAGATCGCTCCCGAGGGCCTGAAGGGGGCGCCTGAGGGCTTCACGACGCTCAAGTCGAACTCCAAGAACGACCGCAACCTCCAGTATCGCCTCCAAGTCTACATCGAGGACTGCGTCGGCTGCGAAAATTGCGCCGAGGTCTGTCCCTCCAAGGTCAAATCCCTGAAGATGGTTCCCATCGAAGAGGCGCGGGCCGCGGGCGAGTTCACGAAAGAGAAATTCTTCGAAAAGCTCCCCTATGACGTCCTGGAAGGCAACAAACCCGACACGATCAAGGGCAGCCAGCTCCTCCAGCCCTTGTTCGAATTCAGCGGCGCCTGCGCCGGCTGCGGCGAGACGCCCTACGTCAAGCTGGCCAGCCAGCTCTTCGGCGACCGGATGATCGTCGCCAACGCCACCGGCTGCTCTTCGATCTACGGCGGAACGTTCCCGACGTCTCCCTACAGCGTGACCGCGGAAGGGAAGGGCCCCGCCTGGGGGAACTCCCTGTTCGAAGACAACGCCGAATACGGCTTCGGGATGCGCTTGGCCGTCGACGCCAACCGGCGCCTTCTGGCTTCGTCGATCGAGGCCGCCCTGGCCGCGGGGACGACTCCCGAGCTGACCGAAGCGCTGACCCGGATGAAAGCCGCCTGGAAGAACACGGGCGCCGAGGCCAAGGCGGCGGCCAAAGCCGTGGCCGGCGCGCTTGCAGGGGGCCTGGCCAAAGGCGGAGCGGCCAAGCCTTACCTCGCCAAAGTCGGCGAGCTCAAGGACTTCCTGGTCGAAAAGAGCGTCTGGTCGATCGGCGGCGACGGCTGGGCCTACGATATCGGCTACGGCGGGCTCGACCACGTTCTCGCCATGAACCGCAACGTCAACCTTCTCGTGCTCGACACCGAAGTCTATTCCAATACCGGCGGCCAGGCGTCCAAATCCACCCCGACGGGTTCCGTGGCCAAGTTCGCCGCCTCGGGCAAGAAGACGAGCAAGAAGGACTTGGGCAAGATGGCCATGAGCTACGGCTACGTCTATGTCGCATCCGTGGCCATGGGCGCCAACATGAACCAGTGCATCAAGGCCTTTTCGGAGGCGGAAGCGTACGAAGGCCCGTCGCTCATCATCGCCTACTCGCCCTGCATCAACCACGGGATCGACATGACCAAGACGCAGGAAGAAGAGAAGCTCGCCGTCGATACGGGCTACTGGATCCTGTATCGCTACAATCCGATGCTTGCCCGGGAAGGAAAGAACCCCCTCCAGCTCGACTCCAAGGAGCCCAAGCTCGAATACGACGCCTTCCTCAAGAACGAGATCCGCTACCGGACGCTGGTTCAGCAATACCCCGACATCGCCAAGGTCCTCTTCGCCCAAGCCGCGGACGAAGCCAAGAAGAGGTATCAGAACTACAAGAAGATGGCGGAGTAATTCAGATGGGGACACGTACCGAATTCTCATGAATTCGGTACGTGTCCCCGATTTCTATTCCCGCAAAGACGGTACGTGTCCCCGGTTGTTAAGTCCGGGCGCTCCCGGGCCTATCCTTTCTTCGGCCCGATGATGATCCAGGCGGATTTCGCGGGGTCGAGGACCTCCCGCACGTAGGCGTTGAACGTCTCGAGAGCGACCCCGTCCAAAGCCTCGAAGTAAGAGCCGAAATACTCGGCTCCCAGGCCGATCCCCTCGAAGCCGCCGAGCGTCGATGCCCGGCGGTCCTTGGGCTCGTTGGTCCGCAGGAAATTCGAGCGGACGAACGTCTTTGTTTCCAGCAGCGTTTCGGCGGTGACGCCTTTCTCGCGAAGCTCGGCAAGCGATCGTTCCAGGGCTGCCCGCGCGGATTCCGCCTTGGCCGGCTCGGTTTCGAGATACGCTTCGAGGATTCCGCCCTCTTTGCAGCTCGTCGCCTGGGCGTTGACGTTGTAGGCCAGCTTCATTTCCGAGCGCAACGGCCAGAGCCAGGAACCCGGCCCTTTGCCCAGAAGGCTTTCGAGGAGGGTCGCGAGGGCGTAATTCTTCGCCGAAATCCCGGGCAGGGCGAACCCCACGGAAACGAGGGCTTGTTTGGTGTCCTTTTCGAGGATGGTTTCCTTCAGCTGTTCTGCGGTCGGCCCGGACGGCGCGGAGTTCGACGCTGCGGAAGGCTTCCCCGCCGGGATCGAGCCGAATTGCTTTTGGAGGACGGTCAGAAGGCGCTCGCCGTCCAGGTCCGATACGGCGAGAAGCGTCATGTTCGCCGGCATGAACGCGCTCTCATAGAAACCTTCGATATCCCGCCCCTTGATCTTTTTCAGGGAGTCTTCCGTCCCATAGACGGTCCCTCCGTAGCCGGCCCCGCCGAGAAAGGTCTGCAGATGGATCAGGTGGCCGACGTTCAAGTTGTCGTCGCTCTCGATCTTGCGCTGGTTGTTGATGTACTCCTTGGCCCGGTCGATCCGCATCCCCGAGAACAAAGGGTCTTTCAGGATGCGGACGAACACGTCCAGCGTGTCTTCGAGGAATTCGCTGAGGCATTCGAGGTGGATGAGCGAATAATCGCCCTTTGAGGTCATCAGGTAGCGCGATGATTTTTCCATGAGCTCCTGGACCTTGCTCTGGTCGGGAATCTCGAGGGACAGGCGCGTCGTCAGGTAGGACAGGCCTTCCTTGCCCGCCGGGTCGGATTTTTGTCCGCCCCGGATCAGGATTTCGATCACGGTCACCGCCGACGACCCGTCCCTCTGGATGACGGCCGTCAGGCCGTTGTCGAAGGTCCTTTTCTGAAGGGGATTCTTGAGCTGGGCGCGGGCGGCCGCGACGACGAGAAGGCTTCCCGCTCCGAGACAGACAATCGCCTTGAGGACTCTATTCATAGCTTATTTTTTCTTGGGGACGATCGAAACAAGGGCGTATTCCGCCCGGCTCAAGTATTTCGCGGCGATCTTCCGGAGGTCGCTCGAGGAGACCTTTCGGATGTTGTCCAGATAATTCAGGGGCTCGACGTCGCTGCGCTGGAGGAGCATGAACATGGCCAGAGAGCCGGCCAGGGACAGGCCGTTCTCGAGAGCCTTCTGCGTCCCGAACGAAATCTGGTTTTTCGCGCTCCCGAGATAATCATACGCGTACATTTTGGCCTCTCCGTAAACGTCGTCGCGCGAGAAGTTCTCCCCGCGCACCTGGCGGAGGAACTGGAGGGCCTGGCTCTTCGCCGCCGTCAGGCGCTTCGGATCGAGGGTGATATAGACCTCGAAAACTCCTCCGTGGGCCAGGGTGATGTAGCTCATCCCGGCCGTGTTGATCAAATCCCGCTGAGCCTTGAGCGGGCGGTAGAGGAGCGGGCTGATCCCCCGGCCGAGGATCTCGGTCAGGATATCGCAGGCGTACTGGTCGGTGCTGTTGAAATCAGGGCCGGCCGTCCCGATGACCAGATAAGCCTCCTGGACATCGAGCTCCTCCTCGATTTCGACGGTTTTCTTGAGCGGCGCCGGCGGAGAGAACGGCGCCGGGCTGAAATCCGCCTTGGGGACGGCTCCGAAGACCGCCCGGACCTTGCTTTCCATCTCTTTCAGGTCGAAGTCGCCGACGATAGCGACGGCGCAGTTGGCGGGAACGAAATAAGCCCGATAAAATCGGGTCAATTGCGAGGCGGTCAAGGAGCGGATGTTCTCCGCCTTGCCGTAGACCGGCCGGCCGTACGGATGGTCGGCAAAGACGGCCTGATAGCAGAGGGCGGACGCGTAGCGGAACGGATCGTCCCGGATCTGCCGCAATTCCTCGAGGATGACCTCCTTTTCGGAATCGAGCTCCTGATCTTCGATCTTGAGGTCGAAGAGGATCTCTTTCTGGTTGGCCAGGCCGAAATCAGCCGCTTCGGCCGGGAGGGAGATCTCGAAAACGGCCATGTCCTGGCCGGTGTGGGCGTTGAAATACGCCCCGTGGCGGCGGATGTCGCCGGCGATATCGGACCCGCTCCGGGATTCGGTTCCTCGGAAGAGGATATAGTGTTCTAGGAGATGGACCAGGCCGTTCGTCTCGTCCGTCTCGTCCTTGGAGCCGGCGTTGACGGCGGCCACGATATGGACGAGGGGGAGGTTGTGGCGCTCATACAAAAAGACCTTGAGGCCGTTGTCGAGGCTGAATTGCTTCTCGACCCCCTTGTCCTGCGCGGAAGAAAGGCCGACACTGACGAGGACCGCCAGCCCGACGATCCAGAGAGATGGATACAGGCGGCGCAGGAAACGCGGAACGGTCGTTCGGGATATGGGCATCGCGGTCATTGTATCCGTTCTTTCTCCGTCAGTGCAAATTTTATACCAGGCAGGATCCCCCTGGAGGCCGACGGCGATGAGAAAAAGAATGTAAACTGTCTTTACGGCCTGTCCGAGCGCGGCCGGCGTCGGGGGCTTTTGAGACGCCCCGGTTTCTGTGGTAAAATGCGGGGCGGCGAAGGATACGCATGAAAAACGAACGAAAAGCCAAGATCCTGGTCATCGACGACGAGGAGAACATCCGCAAATCGCTCAAGATGATCCTCGAATACGAAGGCTACACGTTCCTCGAAGCCGGTGACGGCGAGAGCGGGCTTCAGAAGCTCGAGGAGACCTTCGGGGTGGATATCGTCCTCCTCGACATCCGCATGCCGGGGCGGGATGGTCTCGAGATCCTCAAGGAGATCAAGGACAAGCCCACCTCTCCCGAGGTCATCATGATTTCGGGGCAGGGGACGATCCAGAACGCGGTCGACGCGACGAAGCTCGGCGCCTTCGAATTCCTGGAAAAGCCGCTTCATCGGGATAGGGTCCTGCTTTCCATCCGGAACGCGCTGAACCAGAACAAGCTCCAGAGGGAAAACCTGGACCTCAAGAAAAAGGCCGAAAAGCGCTACGAGCTGATCGGTCATCACCCGCTGATGAAGAAGCTCTGGAAGGAGATCCAGGCCGCGGCCCCGACGAACGCCACCGTCCTCATTTACGGCGAAAGCGGAACGGGCAAGGAGCTGATCGCGCAGGCCGTCCATCAGAACAGCCTCCGGTCGAGGGAGGCCTTCGTCCAGGTCAACTGCGCCGCCATCCCCGAAGAGCTGATCGAATCGGAGCTGTTCGGCCACGAGAAAGGAGCGTTCACCGGGGCCACCGAGCGGAAGACGGGCAAATTCGACCAGGCCGACGGGGGCACGATCTTTCTCGACGAGATCGGCGACATGAGCCTCAAGACCCAGTCCAAGGTCCTCCGGGTCCTCGAGGAAGGGGAGGTCCAGAAGGTCGGCTCGAACAGGATCAGCAAGGTCGATGTCCGGGTCATCGCCGCCACCAACAAGGATCTCAAGAAGGAGATCGAACGGAACGCCTTCCGGGACGACCTCTATTTCCGGCTGAACGTCGTCCCGCTTTACTCGCCGGCTCTGCGCGAAAAGAAGGAGGACATCCCCCTCCTCGTCGAGTATTTCTGCCGGAACTTCGCCGAGGAGAACAATTTCAAGGTCAAGACGTTCCGCGAGGACGCCCTCGAGGCGATGCTCCGCTATCCGTGGAAAGGAAACGTCCGCGAGCTGAAGAACGTCATCGAGCGGATGCTGATCATGACCGACAAGGACGTGATCGAACAAAAGGATCTGCCCGAGCAGATCCGGGGAGAGCGCGGCGTCTTTCTTCCCGACGCGGACAAGGTTCGGACGCTCAAGGATTTTCGCGAGCTGGCCGAGAAGGATTTCATCCTGGCCAAGCTCGAAGAGAACCACTGGAACATCTCCCAGACCGCCCGAGAGATCGACACGCCGCGGAGCAATCTCTACAAGAAATTGGAGCAATACGGCATTAAAATAACGGCTGGAGTGGGCGAGGCGGTTGCTTCCGCTTCCTCCGACGAGGAGGAGTAGAGGAGGAAAGTCCGGACTCCGCAGGGCAGGATGGCCGCTAACGGCGGCTCCGGGCGACCGGGGGAAAGTGCCACAGAAAACACACCGCCCGCGAGGGCAAGGGTGAAAAGGCGAGGTAAGAGCTCACCGCTCCGGTGGTGACACCGGAGGCAGGGCAAACCCCATCCGGAGCAAGGCCAAACGAGCCCCACATGGGATGGCCCGTCCCGGGGCGGGTCGGCCGCTCGCCCCCGCGAGCAATCGCGGGGCCAGACAAATAACCGCCCCCGCCGCTTCGGCGCGCGGGAACAGAATCCGGCTTATGTCCCGCTCCAGCCGTTTTCTCTCATGGGGAAAATGGGATAAAGCCATCCCCGGGCAAAAGCCCGGGGTATTTGAAGGCTTAATACTGAGCGGCGCTCTTTCCCCGTTTTGAAAATCGGGATTTTGCGCCGCGAACGTATAAAAAAAACGGCCAGGGGAGGATCTTGCGATCTTCCCCCGGCCGTCGGCCGTTCGTTTCAGCCGGACCGCGGGATTCGGCCCGCGGGAGCCGCGCAGAGTTCGATTATATCCGGACGAGCTTCCAGATCAGGTCCACATTTCCGATGCTCGCATCGCCGACGTGGACCGTGCCGTCCATGAACCAGACGCCGACTTCGCCCCAGGCCAGGTTCCGCCACAGGATGTCGACCTTGCCGTCGGCGTTGAAATCGCCCGTTCCGGCGATCTCCCAGATGAGGTCGACGTTGCCCAGGCTGGTGCCTCCGTTCTGCGTCGTTCCGTCCATGAACCAGATCCCGATTTCGCCCCAAAGGGTGTTCCGCCACAGGATATCGGTTTTACCGTCGCCGTTGAAATCACCGGTTCCGGCAACCTTCCAGCTCAGGTCGACATTCCCCAGGCTCGCGTCCCCGACATGGTTTGTCCCGTCCATCAACCAGATGTTGAACTCGCCCCAGAACTTGTTCCGCCACAGGATATCGGTCTTCTTGTCGCCGTTGAAATCGCCCGTTCCGGCGATCTCCCAGCTCAAGTCGACGGGGCCCAGGCTGACCTCGAAGACCAGGGTCGTTCCGTCCATGATCCGGATGCCGACCTCGCCGGAGATGTTGTTCCGGCAGAGGAGGTCCGTTTTCTTGTCGCTGTTGAAATCGCCGGTGTCGACAATGTCCCAGCTCAGGTCGATGTTGCCCAGGCTGGCGTCTCCGGTGTGGGCCGTGCCCGTCATGAACCAGATCCCGAGCTCGCCCCAGGATTTGTTGCGCCACAGGAGGTCGGTCCAGCCGTCGCTATTGAAATCGGTCTTAGCCACCATGCCGGGAGGCAGGGCTCCCGTCTTCCTGTAGACAGCCATCCAGAAGGGGTCCGTTTCGACGGGTAGAGCGCCGGTCGAAGCCAGCGTCGTCCCGTCCATGAACCAGATCACGTTCTCGCCCGACATGTAGTTCCGGCGGAGGATGTCGTTCTTGCCGTCGCCGTTGTAATCGCCCGTTCCGACGACCATCCAGTTCAGGTCGTCGACGCCCAGGCTCACTTCGGCGGAACGCGTCGTTCCGTCCATGATCCAGAGCCCGAGCTCTCCCCAGGCCGAGTTCCGCCACAGGATGTCGTTCTTGCCGTCGCCGTTGAAATCTCCCGTTCCGACGATCTCCCAGATCAAATCGGTGTTGCCGTAGCCGGCGTCGCCCGTATGGGTGATGCCGTCCATCAGCCAGATGTTGAACTCGCCCCAGGAGGTGTTCCGCCACAGGATGTCGCACTTGCCGTCGCCGTTGAAGTCACCCGTCTCGGTGATCTTCCAGGTCAGGTCGACGTTGCCGATGTAGGCGTCCCCGATGTGGGTCGTGCCGTCCATAAACCAGACTCCGACTTCGCCCCACAGGATGTGCCGCCAGAGGAGGTCGACCTTGCCGTCGCCGTTGAAATCGCCCGTTCCGGCGATGATCCAGTTCAAGTCGGCCACCGGGTCAATGACGCCGGTCGAAAGAACGGCCGCGCCGTCCAGGAACCAGACTCGGTCCGCGCCCGTCGCATAGTTGCGCCACACGATGTCGCTCTTGCCGTCGCGGTTGAAGTCGTTCTTGACGTAGGTCGGCGGCGGCGGGGGAGGAGGAGGGATAATGCCGCCCGCGTTATAGATGATCATCCAGTTCGAGTTCGTCTCGGACGGCAGCGCCCCGGTGCTGGCGAGCGTCGTCCCATTCATGTACCAAATGAGATTCTCGCCGGTGGAATATTTCCGGCGGAGGATGTCCATCTTGCCATCGCCATTGAAATCCCCCGTCCCGACGACCGTCCAGCTCAAGTCGTCTAAGCCCAGCGATGCGTCGCCGGTGTGGGCCGTTCCGTCCATGAGCCAGATGTTGAACTCGCCCCACAGCCGGTTCCGCCACAGGATGTCGACTTTGTTATCGCCGTTGAAGTCGCCCGTTCCGACTATATCCCAGCTCAGGTCCACTGGACCGAGCATTACGTCACCCGTCTTGACCACGCCGTCCATGAGCCAGATGTTGACGTCGCCGGTGACGGTGTGGCGCCATAGGATGTCGACTTTGGCATCGCCGTTGAAATCGCCGGTCCCGACGACAACCCAGACCGGGTCGACAGGGCCCAAGCCCCAGTCTCCGATATGGTTGACGCCGTCCATGAACCAAATGCCGAGCTCGCCCCAGAGGAGGTGCCTCCAGAGGATGTCGATCTTGCCGTCTCCGTTGAAATCCCCGGTCCCGACGATCACCCAGTTGGTGTCGGCCACCTGTTCGATGACACCGGTCCCTGAGACGGTCAATCCGTCCAGGTACCAGACGCGGTTCTCTCCGGTCTGATAGTTCCGCCAGAGGATGTCGACCTTCCCGTCGGCGTTGAAGTCTCTTTGCTGGATGCCTGCGAAGGTCGTGCCCACGGAGAGTAAAACTCCGAACGCAAGCAATACGAATAGACTCGCTTTTTTCATCTTACAGACCTCCTCTTCCTTACTTCCTTTTCAACACACATAAAATAAGAAGAATATTCCATTTAGCGAACCCTTTGAAAAATCCCCCGCGGCTTGCCGCGTGGGATGAATTCATGCCTTTCCGAGGGGGTTATAAGTGGGACCGGAAAGTCCCCCTTATCCGCATAGGCCCTTGCTCGATGA
>Ga0163209_1000417_pt1 | contig 18315 bp, 18 predicted proteins | sample Kivu_160m_FD_113538 | JGI IMG/M metagenome (GOLD analysis project Ga0163209, IMG submission 113538) | Freshwater microbial communities from Lake Kivu, Western Province, Rwanda to study Microbial Dark Matter (Phase II) - Kivu_160m | ecosystem: Environmental > Aquatic > Freshwater > Lake ...
AGCTGAAACTCCAGGTGCCAACTAAGAAATCGACGAATCCGTTTTTTCCCCCCCGGTAAAAATCAGATCTAAATGAAGCATATCTTCCTCCTGCTGCCCATCGCGTGGATCAGCCTGATCTCTTCCCCGTCGAATCCTGATGGGAAAAAGTATCCGGCATTCTGGCAACCCGCCGGAAAGATGGATGGGAACCCTTCCGAATGGCCCATGAATGCTTTCTTTCTCTCGAAGGATGGCACAATCCTTTATGCTATTGGCAATGACAGCCTCCGGCTTTATCTCTGTATGAGAGTTCTTTCCGACCAGCAGCAATTTGCCTTGATGCAGAACGGGATCCTCCTGTGGTTTGATCCGTCAGGGAAGAAGAAAAGCGAATGCTCCGTCCGTATCCCCTGCAAGCCGCTCCGTCCTGAACAGGATCACCGGGGAAACGGGGAGCCTCCCTCCGGCGAACTTACCGGGGGCCAGATGCCTGCCGGATTCAAGCAAACGATGAACCGGCACAACCAACACTTTACTGGGGAAATGAGCCTGACCGGGTTCAGCGATTCGATCAACGGGATCTGGCCGGTGGGACAGGATCAGCAACAGGCCAGAGGGGGAATTGCCCTGGATTCGACCGGCGTGCTGACCCTGGAATTCTCTGTTCCGCTAAACGCCCTACCCCTCCCCGAAAAAGTCACCCCCTTCATGACCTTTGGCTTCACCCTTGAGGTTCAGCAACGGGGGATGGAAAATAGACCGGATGGAGGACCCGGAGGAGGTGGGCCGGGCCGTCCGGGGGGTGGTAATTTTTCCGGTTTTGAGGGAGGCGGGATGCCCGGAGGCGGGAACGCAGGCATGCCAGGAGAACAAGGGATGTCAGGCGGACCGGGAGGAGGCATGGGGGACCCTTCCGGGAATTCCGGAAGCACCGGCAATGAAACGATCAAAATGACTCATCGCTTTTCGGTGGCTCCCCGGCCGCAATAAACGTGTGCTCTTCTTTACGAGGAGAGCAGTGATCAGTCAATTTTCATGAAATCATAGAAGTAGAGGGTCACCACAAGATTCTTCCCGGGGACGCGGATCTCTGCCCGGTGGATGTAATTCAACCCGGTGGGAAGAAAGGTGTAGGAGGCTGTGAATACCACATCCGTCTCTTCAAAGGTAGTGGATACCGTGGCCCTGGCAATGGAATAGGTATTGGTATTGATCCACCAGGTAAGGCGGTCCCCCCGGGTGATGACGCCCGTGCCGGCGACCAGGAGGATCCCATTGGCATCCGGTTGCCCGATGGTAGCCCGGGAAAAGAAATCATGCCGCAACGCATCATCCGAAAGGGCATATTGTTCCAGATGGACTTTCAGTCCCTTCATGAACTCCACCAGTTTCTCCTTGGCCGCTTCGGCGATCTGCCGGATCAGAATGGTGGAAGGGAGCTCCGCCTGCCGTTCGCTGATCACCTGGCTGAGCAAACGGCCATTCTTGCTGAAAAGATACTTCTCCACCAGGATGTTCACCGTATCTCCATCCCTGATCACTTCCGTCCTGGCATACCAAGAATAGGTTTTTCTGACCGATTCACTGGTGTCCCATACCTCCGAGAATTTGGCATCTATCTCCCGGGCACTGAGATGTGCCTTCTGCCCAAAAGAATCCGAAACAGGAAGAGAAAGGACCATCAGGACAAAACAACACCAGATAGCCGGTCTTGAAATGTTGATTGCAACTTTCATTGTTAACTTTTTCGAGAAACAGCAAAACAGCAGTACAAAGATACTATATTTGATCTGCTTTAAATCCGTCAAACCGCCCCGTCGATTGGTCGGCATTTTGGTGATCTCCGATGTCCATCCTGGAATGCAAATGCGGATATTATTCCCGGGTTCCCTATTTTTGCTCTCTCTGCAACCCATAATTCACTCCTTTTATGACGGAAAAAAATGCATCCCATCCTCTGAGAGTACTCGTTACCGGAGGGTCAGGATTTCTGGGGAATGCAATCCTGGAAGAACTGACCGCTCCCGGTTCACCTATTCATGTTAAATCGGTCATCAATTTCGACCGTACTCCCCCCGAAGAGACACCCGATCCACGGATCAGATACATTCATGGCGACATCCGGGACGAGCAAGACCTTAGGAATGCCTGCGAAGGGATCGATATCGTGATTCATTCCGCCGCCGTTGTCGACTGGGGCGCCATCCCTGAAAAAGAGCTCTACGCAGTGAATGTGACCGGTACCGAAAAGGTGATCCGGGCCTGCCGGGAAGCCGGCGTCTCCTGCCTTGTGTATACCAGCTCCCTTGATGCCATCTTCGGCGGGAAGCCCCTGGTGAACATCAATGAATCCCATCCCTATCCGGAAGAGCACCCAAACCTCTACTGCCGGAGCAAAAGGCTGGCGGAGGAACTGGTGTTACAGGCGGACAGGCGGACAAGCGGACAAGTAGACAAGCGGACAGGCGGACAAGCGGATAAGTTGCCAACTGCCAACTGCCAACTGCGGACTGTTATCATTCGGCCTGCTGATATCTGGGGCCCGGGAGATCCGTTTCATATGGGATCCCTGATCAATATGGCCAAGGGAGGGTTTTACGTGAGGCTTGGGAACGGAACGTCAACGTGCCAGCATACCTATGTCAACAATGTGGCCTATGCCCACATCCTGGCTGCCAAAGCGCTGTGGGAAGGGAAACCCGGCATAAGTGGAAGCATTTATTTCATCACCGATGGCCCCGGGACCAATTTCTTCACCTTTTTCGACCGGATCGTTGAGGGGACCGGCTACAGGATCCGTCCGAAAAATCTCTGGCTCCCGCGCCGGCTGGCGATGGGGATCGGATCCCTCAATGAAGCCGCAGCCTGGCTGATCCGGCCTGTAAGGTCCTATATTCCCAAGTTCAGCCGCTTTGCGGTCATCTATACCTGCAGCGACTTTACGTTTTCCTCCGAAAAGGCTTCCCGGGAACTGGGATACCGGCCAAAATACACCGAAAAAGAGGCCATGGAAAAAACCATCGCCTTCTTCAAACGCGACAACTAAACTGGATCAGACCTTTCCCTGTAATCCTGCAAAATCTCCCGGTAGAGGTGGTTCACCTCTTCCACGATGATATCCCATGATTTGTACAATGACTTTCGTGCTCCCTCGCCGGCCCGCTTGATCAGTTCAGGATGATCCATCAGAAGCACTAGAGCGGTGATTCCGTATTTTCCATTTTATTTCAGCGCGTAGTAATGAGCTGTCATCCCTGCACCATCCATGATAGGAAAATAGGAGTCGTTGAATTGACAAATTGAACCGTTCCCGGATCTCTATGTGTATTGAATAGTTGTTTTTTGAGGCCAATAGTGGAGATGAAGGTGCTTATTTATATTAATTTTGATCTGGAAACCATTTTGATTCATGCAAACCATGAGTAGCATCAAAGACAGGGTACTTCTGATCACCGGCGGCGCTTCGGGAATCGGGAAGATCATGGCACGGCTGGCGCTCGAAAAGGGAGCCGCGAAAGTCGTCATCTGGGATATTCATGCAGATGCGATGGAAACTGTTAGGCAGGAGTTCGCAACGCTGGGGGAGATCCTTTGCATCCGCGTCGACCTCTCCTCTGCAGAGCAGATAAGGGAAGCGGGTAAGCAGACCCTTGAGAAGGCCGGGGCCGTGGACATCCTGATCAACAACGCCGGAATCGTGTTTGGGAAATTGTTTCAGGATCATACCACGGAGGAGATCCGCCGTACCATGGAGGTCAACGCACTGGCTCCCATGTTGGTGACACTCGAATTCCTGCCGGAAATGATGAAACGAAATTCCGGTCATATCTGCAACATAACCTCTTCCGCCGGATTGATCTCCAACCCTAGGATGTCGGTCTATGTTGCCAGCAAATGGGCTGCCACCGGGTGGTCCGACAGTCTCCGGATCGAACTGCAGCAGATGAAGAGACAGATCGGGGTGACCACGGTCACTCCCTATTACATCAGTACCGGAATGTTTGAAGGGGTCAGGTCGGTGATCCCGATCCTCAAACCCGAATCGGTGGCCCGGAAGATCATCCGCGGGATCGAACACAACCGGATCTTTGTCAGCATGCCCTGGAGCGTTCATTTTGTGCGCTTCGGCCAGGGGATCCTGCCTGTCCGGCTCTTTGACCGGCTGATCGGAGGAGTTTTGGGAGTGTACCGCACCATGGACCATTTCAAAGGACGTCAAAACTAATCGCCAATGGAAAACACTTCACCTGAAACCATCCACAGCCTGCTGGAAAAGCAACGGGCTTTTTTTGCCTCCGGAAAAACACGCGACCTGACTTTCCGGCGAAACAGCCTCAGCCAATTGATAGCTGTGATCAGGGCCTATGAATCCCGTATTGCAGCAGCTCTCTGGACCGACCTGCACAAATCTCCGGAAGAGAGCTTCCTGACCGAAACCAGCATCGTCACCCAGGAGATAGCCCTGCACCGGAAACGACTGCGGCGCTGGGCCGGTGTTCAGCGGGTCCCCACCCCGTGGCACCTGATCCCTACCGTCAGCCGTATCCTCTACGAACCCCTGGGCGTTTCGCTGATCATCGCTCCCTGGAACTATCCCTTCCAACTCCTGATCAATCCGCTGGTGGGAGCCATCTCGGCAGGCTGCTGCGCCATGCTGAAACCCTCCCCCTACACACCCTCGGTCGCAAAGGTGATGGAGGAGATGATCCGGGAGACCTTTGATCCCGGCTTTGTGACGGTTGTCCAGGGAGACCGCTCAGTGAACGAATCGTTGCTGAAAGAGTGGTTCGACATGATCTTTTTCACCGGCAGCCCTGCCCTCGGGAAGGTGGTGATGAAGGCGGCATCAGAGCATCTGACACCGGTGGTGCTGGAACTTGGCGGGAAAAGCCCCTGCATCGTGGATGAGCATGCCGACATCGCGGTAGCAGCCAAACGGATTGCCTGGGGGAAGACCATCAACGCCGGGCAGACCTGTATCGCCCCCGATTACCTGTTCGTTCACCGATCGGTCAAAGAACTCCTGCTCAGGAAGATCGGAGAAGCCCTGACCGGCCTGTACGGAAGCGATCTCCGGCAAAGCCGCTTCTATCCCCGTATCGTCAACCGGAAAGCCATGGAACGGTTACTCCGGTTGATGGAGCATGGGAAGATTGTGTTAGGGGGAGAGGCGGATCTGGAAGAGCGGTATATTGCCCCTACCCTTATCGATGAGGTGCAACCCGATTTCCCCGTGATGCAGGAAGAGATCTTCGGCCCGATCCTTCCTGTGCTCACCTTCGATCACATCAGCGAAGTGACCAGCTACGTCAACAGCCAGGAAAAACCCCTGGCATTGTACTATTTCGGGAAACATCCCGCTGGCAGGAAGCTCCTTCTGAACACCTCTTCCGGCGGCGGATGCCTCAATGACACCATCATGCACATCGCCAACCACCATATGCCCTTTGGCGGGGTGGGAAACAGCGGCATGGGAAAATACCACGGATTCGACAGCTTCCTGGCCTTCAGCAACCGGCGGGCCATCGCTGTCACCACCACCCTGATCGACCTTCCTTTCCGGTACCCGCCCTTCTCCTGGTTCCCGGTGCTGAAAAAGATCCTGTAGACTGTTAAACCGGTTTTGCCGACTGTTCAGTGCGCTCAGGAATTGTTCCGGTCCTTTCGCCGGATCACGGAAGGTGCGCGTGCGCCGGATCAGGATTCCTGTACCAGGATGGATTCACCGTTCCGCCCGACTCAGCCCACGCCTGAAACTGCGGGTAGGCGATCAGGATCTCTGTTTTTTCGTCGGGAATATACAGTTCATCCGTGATGATCTCTAGTCCCCATGGCAGGTTCGTCTCTGTCTTATAGAAAGGAGCCGGGATCGAAAAGGTCGTTCCGGGAGTCCACGTCCATGTTGTCTGGGAGGCATCCTGCGCGGTTTGAAACAGGGCCATGTCGGCAGCCTTGGTCGGAGGATGCCCCAGCATATGGATCTCATGATCCCGGTCGCAATAAATATACACCTGCACCCAGAGGTTGTTGCCGGCCACTGCTGCATCCCATGTGTATTCAAAATCAACCGTATCATTCCTGCTTTCGGTGATCGTTCCGTTGAAAAGGGTGACCGCATTCTCAACCAGGGGATCGGTGAGAACATGCTCCGGTTCGGAAAAGGTTACCGTCCCGGCCGGCAGATAGGTCAGCTGTGTGGCCGGCCCGTTTGACCGGAACCATTCCATTCCGGCTCCCCGGGGTATATTCCCTCCAATCCAGTAAACTGAGCTGATCACACGTCCGCCGACAATGTTGTTCTGCGCATTCTTGTAAATATGCAACTTGGTCTTGAGGATCACATCGTTGAAATCATAATCCCCCAACCCGGGCCAGAGATCCTCAAACATGTGGAAATAATAGTTATTCCCCGACGGAAAAATGCTGTTGTAGGCTTTCGTGGGATCCAGCGGCCAGTCGTCGGATGCATCCGGAACACCATCCCCGTCTGAGTCGGGATTGGTGTTCAGGTTGATCCAGGTGGCTCCGCTAAGGGTGGCAGGATACCCTCCGGGAGAGGCGGTGTTGACTGTCGCTGTCCCCGTTCCTTCATTGAACTGCCAGTATCCCACCAGGCCTGTTTCATTCCCAACCGGCTGGTTGTTGTAATAGGTGGAGACCTCATCGGCCGAAAGCTCCCGGTTCCAGATGCAGATGTTGTCCATCATGCCATAGAAATAATTATCCGGTGTGTTATCCCCCCATCTTCCAAAGGTGACCAGGACATTGTCAGTGTTGTAAGGAAGCACACTGGTACTCATGCCTTCATAAATCCCGTCGAGGTAGAGTTTCCGCTTTCCGTCGGCGGTGAAAGCCCCCACCACCTGATGCCAGGTATCGTCGGAGACATTCTGATTGGTGCTCTTCACATACTCCAGGGTCTTGTTTTTCGACTTCACCCCGGCCTTGTAGAAATTGTCCTGGTACTTCCTCAGGTAAAGTCCATGGTAGACCGTGGCATAATTCGGGTCGGCGATATTGACGAGGGCCATATCGTCATTCTCCGTATTGTTGCCAGGAGTTTTAAACCAGGCGCTGAAGGTAAAGGGATACTGCACCACGATGGCGCCTGAAGCTCCGTTGTTCACCAGGATATACTGGTTGGAGCCGTTAAACCCTGCGGCGTAATTATTCAAGGTCAGGGGGGCTGATTTCAGGCCTCCTTCCATCGCAAACGTCGCATGTCCGGCATCCTTGAGCAGATATTGGCTGATACGGGTTGTAGGGGAATAGATCCTAACCGTATCAACATCATTCTCCACCTGAAAAGAAAAGACGATCTTGTTGTCAATGATGGTCCCGGCGTTCAGCAGATCGCCGTTTTTCCTGTACAACTGCAATGTTTTCCCTTCTCCGTCACCGGTCACACTGACCTCGATCGTATACCACGCCGAGGTGCCCCAGGTGAAATTTTCAGGGACCTGAAGCTCCTCCATGGAGGGAGGCTGGCTTGGAGTATCGAGATTCTTTTTACAGGAAAGCCCCGGGAACAGGGCAATGGCGGTCAGGATCGCGATGATCCGGCACCGGGATGGCTGAAACCTGAAGGATGCGGCATGCATATGAGGGAGATAAAACCATTTCGAGAGTAAAAGTACGATGAAGTATGGAGCTTGTCAATCTGCATTCAGTAATTGTTGCTAACAACTTTGTTAACGGCTACCTGTTTTGTCAGGAACCGGTTCCGGTTCACAAGCAATTTTCCGTCATATACCATGGATCCCCTTTTTCATCCTTAGGCGGATGCCTCCAAATGGCCCGGCTTTAAACCAATGAATGCTCTGGCCGACCATCCCCCTCAGAACTGCTCCAGGATCCTGATCCGCTTGTCAATCGGCGGATGGGTGGCGAAGAGGGTATTGAAAACGCTGGTTTTTTCTTCTTCCTGAGGATTTTCGATAAACATCTGGGCCACATCTTTCCGGGTTACCGCTTCGATCCTCGAATCCTGGGATACTTTTCTGAGTGCCGAGGCAAGCGCCAGGGGATTTTTGGTCAGTTCGGCGCTGCCGGCGTCGGCCAGGTACTCCCGTTTCCGTGACAGTGCAAAACGGCATACCACGGTGATCAGGTAACCGATGACCGCCAGCATAAGGGCGATCACGATCGCCACCCCCTGATTGTTCTTGCCACCCCGGCCTCGCCCGCCACCCCATACCATTGTCCGGAACAATGCCTGCGACAGGAAGGCGAAGATCCCGACAAAGATGATGGAGACGATCAGCAGACGGACATCCCGGTTGCGGATATGGGTCAGTTCATGAGCAATCACACTTTCCAGCTCCTCATCGTTCAGCTTGTCAATGATGCCGCGCGACAAAGAGATGGAGTAGGTCTTCCGGTTGATGCCGCTGGCAAAGGCATTCAGGGAATCATCCTCAATGATGTTGATCTTGGGTGTGGGCATCCCGGCGGCGATGCACAGGTTTTCCACCAGGTTATAGACCCGCTTGTTTTCGGATCGTTCAAGTGGTCGCGAACCGGTTGCCGACATGATCATGGAGGAATGGGCCGAATAGGCAATCAAAAACCAGATGAGGACCGCAACAGCCACCCAGGGAAGCACATGGAGGAATGCATAGTTGGCGGAATCGAGGCTCATCTCGTCCTGTTGCTGCAAACCGACCAGGAAGACAAACAGCCAGACCAGGGCAAACAGCACCAGCGGGAAAATGACCAACAGAACAATGGAGTTTGCGTTGTTCCTCCAGATCTGTGATTGCAGCCCGACGTATTTCATCGCCTCAGAACCTGACCTCCGGGGGTTCCTCCATCGTTTTCCGGTCTTCGCCTCCCAGGTCGAACATCATCTCCTTCTTGAAATTGAAATTGGCGGCGACGATGTTAGAAGGGAACATTTCAACAGCCACGTTCAGTTCCTTGGTGGTCGAATTGAAAAACCTTCTGGCGGCAGCCAGTTTGTTTTCCACATCAGCGATCTCTTCCTGCAACTGCATGAAATTTTCGCTGGCTTTCAGATTCGGATAGGCTTCGACGGCTACCTGCAGGCCTCTCAACGCCGTACTTAATTGCTGCTCGGCCTGGATCTTGTCGTCGATCGTGGTGGCTTTCATGGCGTTGGCACGGGCGTTGGTCACATCGGTCAGCACGGTACTCTCGTGTTTCATGTACCCGCGGACCGACTCTACCAGTTGCGGGATCAGGTCGTGCCGCATGCGGAGCTGCACATCGATGTCGGCAAAGGCATTTTCACGGTTGTTCCGCAACCGGACCAGCCGGTTGTAAAGGGCGATCACCCAGAAAACCACAATGACGATCAGGATAAGGATAACATACACAGCTATCATACGATTCAATGTTAAATGGATGGATCAATCATTTCTCAAAAATACGGAATAAACGCATACCAAGTGATTCTGATGATTTAGTCCGTCAGATGATGTGTAATCATATAATGAAAATTCACCCTTCCGGGATCGGTTTTTCCTGGAAAAGTCTGCATCTTTGCACCGTGCTAGGAAGTATAGAAACTGCCGAATAAAATCATCTCCCCAATGGAACAAAAGAGCGGTTGCCTGATTTGCGGAGAAGATCTGGTTTATCAGGAGGATTACAGGAGGTTGGAATGTTATTTCTGCAAGGAATCCATTCAATCCAATGTAGCCTGCCTGAACCATCATTACGTGTGTGACACATGTCATGCAATGTCCGGCGTGGAGTTGATCGAAACCTACTGCCTCTCCTCCATATCCCGGAATCCCCTGGAAATGGCCACCGAAATCATGCACAGTGAGAAAATCAAGATGCATGGTCCTGAACATCATTTTCTTGTGCCGGCGGTACTGATCGCCGCTTTCTGCAACACGTTACAAGATGATTCGAAACCCGCAAAACTGGCCACAGCCAGAAAACGGGCGGAAAATGTGCTGGGAGGATTTTGCGGGACCCATGGAACCTGTGGCGCCGCGATAGGCACCGGAATATTCTTCAGCATCATCACCCACTCCACACCCCTGGCTAAAGAAGAATGGAGCCTGAGCAACCAGCTGGCGGGAAAAAGCCTTCTGACTATTGCCGGTCACGGTGGACCGCGCTGCTGTAAACGGGACACCTACCTCGCCATCCGGGAAGCCATTCAGTTCCTGGATGAAAAAACGAAGGTCATACTGGAATCCTCAGAGGTTTATTGTCAGTTCTCATCCAACAACAAGGAGTGCCTGATGCACGCGTGCCCCTTTTATTCGTTAGCCTGATTCCCAATCAACCAGTGAAGAAGATCACCCTTCTGTTCGTATGTATCCACAATTCCGCCCGCAGCCAGATGGCTGAAGCCTTCCTGAACCACCTGGCCGGTGACCGGTTTGAGGCCGCAAGTGCCGGATTGGAAAAAGGAACCTTGAACCCGCTGGCGGTCCGGGTGATGGCTGAAGTGGGAATAGACATTTCCGGGAACCAGACAAAGAGTGTCTTCGATTTTCATGAAAGCGGCAAGCACTTCCATTATGTCATCACGGTTTGTGACGCTGCCCATGCAGCATCCTGCCCGGTATTCCCGGGGGCGAACAACACACTTCACTGGTTTTTCGATGATCCTTCTTCACTTGCCGGCACCGAAGAGGAGAAGCTGGAAGCGACCAGGATCATCCGGGATGCAATTGAAACCCAAGTCAGGAGGTTTATCGAATCCGTTGGCCAGCATGCTCACTAACATTGGTTGGATTTTATCTTTTTTCGTTACTTTTCCAGGGCTGAAGGAGAAAAACTGCTCTCTGTCAATGAGGATCCTTTCTGAATCTTGTCGATCGTCATCTCCGACCGTCTGCCGTTTTCCAGGTTGACCGCCTCCATTTTCCGGATGATGTATTTCCCGTTGCCGAACGGTTCATAAGGCCCTACCGTGAGTTCCTTGAATTTATCTCCGTCGAAATTGTAGAAAATGGTCTTGTACATAAAGTCCGTCTTCTTGTCTATCAGTGAAATACGCTTGGAATAACCATTGTCGTCGGCCACCTCTTCGCTGACAGGAACCGCTTCGATCTGCCAGCAATCAATTCCGTTGTATTTCTCGGAACCCAGCACCTTATACTTGAAATCCTCCAGGTTGGGAGTACTCATGTCGGCATTGGAGAACTCGGAACCCATATAGCTCTTTCCCTTTTCGGAGCTGACGATACGCCTTGTTTTACGGAGGGCAGGCAGGTAGATCCACATGTCGTCATCACGGTTGTCGTAATCATAGATCAGGATGCCTGTACCCTTTACATCGGCGGGAGCGGTGAACTGGGTGATAACCTTGTTCGTCTCCCCGAAACGTTTCGTTGCAGTGGCTGTTTGCCGGGTCCGTTCATTGCCCTTTGCGTCATAGATTTTTATCGTCGATACAATCTCCATGGCATCTATGTCGGTGATGTCATAGGCTTTTTTGGTGATCTCTTTCGGATCCTGTCCCAGGGTAATGAAGGGGAGCAGGATCCCTGCAATTACAATTAGCTGTTTAATATTCATGTTATTATGATTTTGGATTGATAAATTTCGGTTTCATCAGGATACTCAGTGACGGCATGAGGATCAGGGCACAGAGGAGGCAGATCAGCACCGAGAAGATGATCAGGAAGGCAAAATACTTGATGATCAGGAACGAAGAGATGAACAGCACCGTAAAGCCGATCATCACGGTGAGGGCATTGATCGTGATGCCCCTCCCGGTAGTGGTCAGCGTGGTATGGATCGCTTCCTGATAGGGTTTGCCTGTTGCAATCTCCTGCTTCAGGCGCCAGAAAAGGTGAATGGTATAATCAACTCCGATCCCGATGGCGATAGAGGAGAGCATGGCCGTTGCCATATCCAGTTTGATCCCCAGCCAGCCCATCGTGCCGAACAGGGCGATGATGGTATAGATCAGTGGAAGTACACCGAGAAATCCGGCGGTGGCCGAACGGAAAATAATCACGAGGAGCAGGGCGATGATCGCAATGGCAAGGATCAGGGAATTATACTGCCCACTGATAATGGCTTCCGAAAGTTCCTTGTCGATGACACAAAAGCCCCCGATGATCGTTCGGTTGGGATCCTTTGCCGTAATCTCCTCCACCTCTCCGATCACTTCGTCCAGGGCGTTTTTGGAGTCGGCCCGGAACTGCACGGTCATCAGCGCCCGGGTATAATCGAAGTTGACAAGGTCCTCAAAATCCTCCGGATCCCCGTTCATGGAATAGAGTTCAAGGTACTGCGCCACGGCCTCCCGCGAATCGGGGATCCGGTTGTATGCTGAATCTCCCGGATCATTCAATGCCCGGCTCATGATCCTGATGACGGAGGCAATGGAAGTCACGCTGCCAATCCGGGGATCCTTTTCCAGCGTCGTTTCATACTGACCCATCCGCTTCAGCAGCGTGGGATCTTTGATATCCCCTTCGAAAAGAACGGTCATGTACATGGTTCCCCCAAATTCATTGTTGATGAGATTGGTAGCCTGGCGGAAGGGATGACCGGGGGGCAGGAAATTTTCCGCATTTGAGTCCACATGCAGAAAAGCGATTCCGCCGGCAGCCAGGATCAGAAAACTACCGAAAACCAACAGTACGTGATACGGTCTGCGGGACGACCGGGTGGCCAGCCAGGAGAGGCTTTTATGCAGAAAGCCTGTTTCATTTTCCAGTGATTTGATCCGCTTCCCTTTCTTCATGACCATCATCAGGGCCGGCAGGAAGGTAATGCTAAACAGCAGGGCGAAGGCAATCCCAAGGGCTGCGGCTACCCCCAGCTGACGGGCAGGAAGCAGGATATGAACCACCAGGCCAAGGATCCCGGCGATGGTGGTCAGTCCCGTGACGATCACCGGGCTTTTAAGCTTAGACAAGACCTCACGGGTAATCTCGCGCATGGTCCAGTCCGGATTTTGGGCGTTCAACTCCTGGTACCTGGCTATGAAATGTACTCCGTAATTGTTGGCGATGGCGATCATCATGATGGGAGCCAGCACTGTGATCACACTGAGCTCCCACCCCATCAGCGGGAAAAATCCCAGGGATATGGCAATTGAGAGGATGACCACAAGAAAGGGGAGGAAGACCCCTTTCCACTCCCGGAATGAGATCGCGAGAAAAAGGATCATGATGATTAACCCGATGGGCAGCAGCGTCAACATGTCGCGGGTGGTATCGTCGTTCAGGTGTTTCCGCAGGTAGGGGGAGCCCCCTTTGAGAACCGTTTCATCTCCTCCGTATTCCAACAGCACCTCATCTATTTTCCGGATTGCCTCTTCGTCGGTTACACCATTCGCCTGCTTCAGGATGATCAGTGTCTTGGTGAAATCCTCCGAAACGACCAGCTTGTAGGCAAGTTCATTTCCCCTGATCTCTTGCCGGAGCTCCTCCCGGTCAGCCTCCGTGGCGGGAGTCTTCCCGATCACCGGGTCTACGATCATCATCCCCTCTTCTCCCCGGATCTGTTTCGTATCGAAAAGCGAGATCACACGCTCGAATTCCGTTGCCCGGTTGAATGCCCGGCTGAGTTTCCGCATCCGGGTCAGGGTCTTCGCATTGAGGACATCTTTGGTTTCGAAGATGAGAATGATCGGGTCGGAATTCCCGAACAGCGAGTCGATTTTGTGTTTGGACTGCACGGCCGGATTGTCCTCCGGGAAGTAGCGCTCCAGGTCCGGGTTGATCTTCGTTTTCAGTAAAGGGATGGCCGCCAGAAAGGTAATGACGATCGGGACGACGATCAGCCACCACCGGTATTTTTCTATGAAGGTTTCGTATCGCATCATTTCGGTTAAAAGTTGACTTTCAATTCAAGAAACGCTCCGTTCATGACATCGGAAGCGTAGTAGAAGAGAGATTCGTCAGGCCCTTCCGAATAAAAACATCCCAGGCTGGTCTCCAGATGGTCATTGATTTTCCACCCGATTTTCGGCCGTACGAACCATTCGTTGGAGGTGAAATTGTAATAGCTCGCTGCCTCGACATTCAGGATGTTGTGCAGGAATGACCGGCTGAGCGACAGGGAGGCGGCATGGTTGTATCGTTCCTGCTGATGGAAGATCTTCCGGTTGAAGCCGGTCAGTTCCCTGACCACTATTTGCTCAGGGGTCTGGGGTGCCGGAAGATCATCGAAGGAGACAAAATCCTGGGTGTAATACCCAATGTACTGCAGGATGGTCACGATATCCCAGAAACGGTGCTCAACCCCGGCCACATAATAGAATCCCGGATTCGGTATGTACATATTGGTATCCCAGTCTTTCGTCAGGTTATAGGCTGCCTCTGCCCGAACGATCCAGGAACCGATCGGAATCTCCAGGTCCGCCCCGAACGTGCTCTTTTGATAGGGAGTGGCCGTAAGCTCTATTGATGGTACAAATCCGTTCAGGGTGAACGACTTGAGATTAAACCCGTAATAGGGGTCATACCCCCTGAAATAGGAGAGGGAAAATCCGACATGGCTGAAGTCGGCATTGAACCGGCCGGCGATCGAACCATTTTCGAACGTTTTTGCAGGCATTGTCGGATCGGTGAAGGTGGTGTACTCACCAAGATTAAACAGATCGTAACGGTAAACCGATGGCCTGTAAAACGGGATCAGGACCACCTCCAGGTTGATCGCCGGAGTGATGTGCCACCGTGAATGCAGCAGGAAATTGGACAGCTTCTGATCATCGGGATTCCCGGTCAGGAAGAAGTAATCATAGGGGGTAATATTATCCGTTGGATTAAATCCGTCCATCCTGCCCCAGGTGACGATCTTTGCCCCCAGGTAAACATCCAGTTTATCGGACTGGTACCCGACATAGGTCTCCTTCATCTCGAATTCGGCCCCCGTTTTATTGAATTGTAATCCGTACCGGAAACGGAGATCGGAAAAGAGAAAAGCTCGTTTAATGGAAAGTCTTACTTGCCCCGCAAATTCGGCAAACACCTGGCTGTAATCAAACGACCGGCTTCCCCCGTAAGCAGAGCCCCGGCCGTACCCGTTGATATCAAACAGCAGTTTCTTTTCATCGGACGACTGGTTAACGGTGCTTTCAAAAAGGCTTTGGGAAAACCCGTTGAGGGAGATTAGCAGAAAAAAGAGGGTTAAGAGGAAAAGAGAATGGCTGATCCATTTCATGTGTGCAGAAATTGATTTTTCTGCAAAATAACTGCTGATCCAAGGGAAAAAGGTTCGGTTCGCGCAAACCGGACTGCTACAACAAGTCCGGACAACGCACAAGAGGTCGGACTATTTTATATCCTGGGATGCCCTGAACTGAGAGGGGGTCAACCCGGTATATTTCTTGAATACGTCGTAAAAGGTTGACTTGCTTTTAAATCCGCATTCAAACCCGATGGCGTCAATGGAATATTTACGGAAGCCGGGATCCACCAATTTTTGTTTGACCCGTTCGATCCGGTAATCATTGACAAACTGGTAGAAATTCCTTCCCGTCCCTGTGTTCAGTACTTCGGTCAGGGAGTGTCGCGAAAGAGCTAACTTTTCAGAAACGGTATAAACAGACAGTTCACTGTCAAGGAAAGGTTCCTCCTCCTGGAAGTACTTTTTCAGTTTTGCTACCTCTTCATTGATCGTCTGGGGAGACAGTCGGGGGTTTTTATATTTCTCTGTCTGCTCTTCCGCCACCAGGGTATAAATTTGTTGCTGCAGAAGGCCGTAAAAGGAAAAGATATAGATCAGCCCCAGCGAAAAGGTATAGGTGATGATGGTGACAAAGGTCTCTTCCCGGAACAACAGGTCAATCAATCCCAGCAGGTAGGCAGTGACCATGAAGGAGAGGTACACGATGATCACGAAGATGAGCCAGCCAAGGGTGATCTTGCTGCTCAGGGTGGAGAACTCGTTTTTCAGGTTCATCCGGTAGCGATGCACCATGATCAGGCTGAGGATCGAATATCCGAAGAAGGATCCAACGGAGATCACCCCGAAGGTGAAATTAAACCAGGTATTGATGCTGATGTTGTAGAAATCGCTGAAACTGATCTGAGTGCTGTCCAGGTACGCCCCGATCTTGAAAAAAAGATAGGGGGCGACATGCCATAGCTGCCTCCATCGAAGTTTCATCCCGGCTTTGATCAGGGACCGTGAATAAAAATAGAGCAACGGGTTGAAGATCAGAAACGGGTTAGTCAGGTGGGTGAATCCCAGGGTATGATCAATGGCGGTGGAGAGAAACTCAAAGGCAAAGATGAAAAGCCAGGCGGAGAGGATCTTGTTCGAAAGGCTTTGTTCTTTCTTTACAAGCAGAAAAAGCGTTGCCGAAAAGAGAGATTGTGAAAAACCGATCCACAGAAGTGTCTCCATGAACAAGTGTTCAGACTGTTATCTCAGAGCGAATGAACCAATCACATTGTAAATCCCGGAGATCGCCAGGATCACGCCAACCCAGATTATCAGGGCGACTCCTGCAAAGACCGGATTGAACATGATAAGAAAGGAAATGATGAGCATGAGGATCCCTTTGATCAGGAACCAGTACCATAATTTGTTTTTTTGCTTTTCCATTGATAGCATGATTAGATTTTATAAAAAGATTAATTCAGTATATTCTCTTCTTTGTTTCCTGTCCGCTTGTCCGCCTGTTGACCGGTACCCAAACAACCCTTTCTCCTTGATCTGCTTCTCGATGTACTTGGGAACCATCACCTCCCAGCCAGGCTCTCCCTCCCGGATCATCCTCAGCACATTGACCGAACTGATATACAGCCATTCTTTCTTTACATTCGTAATATCAATGATCTTGCGGTTTTTATAGAGGAAGTGGTAGAGATCCTGCTGGTCTTCGGGAAGCAGGATGTCTCTGGAAGTAAGCAGATCGCCGGTGGCTTCACGTGTATCGATGGAAACGGCCTGAATGGTAGGATAAACATAGACTTTGACATTGTTGGCGAATATTTTACCAAATGCCTCCAGGATCCCTCCTTTCAGATCTTTGTAATAAATGTCGTTCAGCACCTTCATAAAGGTGGGAATCCCGATTACGATCCGTAGGTTCCTGAGGGTAAACTGAGAAAAGTACTCAACCAGCGTATAATATTCTCGGAAGGTAGAGATCATCACATGTTGTCCCATCCCGTTTAGCAGGTCCACCCGCTCAAGGAAATCACGTTCATCAATTTCCCCCTTCCTGAGCAGATTGTTTATCGAGATTTCGCAGAGGGCCAGGGTGTTTCCCCGGTCGTAATCTTCGTCCCGTTTGAAGATCTGGTAACTGGATTTGAGCATGTCGAACCCAACATTGTGAATCGGGCGGAAGGCACCCCGGAAGAGCAGCACGTTCTTTTTATAGAGCATGTCAGATGGCTGCTGGACCTGGCCGTGCCGGTCAAACATCATCGCTTGGGTCATGCCGTTCTTGACCAGTTGCACCCCGAGCAACCGGTTATCCACATAGTCGAAATCGGGACCGTGCATCCGTATCATGGTGACTTCAATCCGGTCATTCGAAATATTGTCCATAAGGGACCGGATGAAATCCACTGGGTTTTTTCTGTAATTGAAGCAGGCGTAAATCAGGTTGATCCCTATAACACCAAGGGTTTGCTGCTGAAGTAAGATATCCCGTTCCAGGAGGTTTACATGAAAAATGACTTCATTCGGATCCCTTTTCGGTGTCGACTGAAACCGCATCCCGACCCATCCGTGGCTATAATTATCCTTTTGGTAATTGAGTGTCGTGACCGTGTTGGCAAAGGCAAAGAACAAGGTTGGTCGCTCCCGGGTGGAGCTCAGCACGCTGACCAGCTCATGGTATTCGGTTTCCAGCATCTTACATAACCTGCCTTCCGACACGTATTTCCCGGACTTATTCTGATTGTACAGCCTGTCGCTGAACAGCTTGTCGTAAGCTGATATGGATTTGGCAATGGTCCCCGAGGCACCGCCGGCCTGGAAGAACTGACGGGCTACCTCCTGACCTCCTCCGATTTCGGCAATGGTCCCGTAAACAGAGAGGTCCAGATTGATCCGAAGGGCTTTCCTGTTCGTACTGAGAGGTTCTCGTTCCATCCTCTGGATGTTGTATTCCAGATCAAAGATACAGGCTTTTCGGAAAATGGAAGCAGGCTGCCTGTTCTGTCACCTCAGTAGAATCATGTTTGCAGACATGGTGTAACCGGGCGAACTTCCCAACGGGATCACCTGCCCCCTGATAAAATATTGTCCGGATGGAATTTGCCCAGATATGTTCAGCTCATGCACAACGGTCCCCTTAACCCCTAACCTGGAAAAATATACGTATTATATCACTCATAGGTCACCCCAAGTTTAGCCATCATCCGGCTTGCGTTTTTTGTAATTTCGTTAAAGTGCCACTCCCCGTTGATTTTGATCTTCTTC
>Ga0163209_1000418_pt1 | contig 18308 bp, 13 predicted proteins | sample Kivu_160m_FD_113538 | JGI IMG/M metagenome (GOLD analysis project Ga0163209, IMG submission 113538) | Freshwater microbial communities from Lake Kivu, Western Province, Rwanda to study Microbial Dark Matter (Phase II) - Kivu_160m | ecosystem: Environmental > Aquatic > Freshwater > Lake ...
GGATAGTACCGAACGAACCAGCGCCGCGCAAGCACCGAATCAACATAGCTGACAGAATCTCAGCTAGTTAGCCGATATGATGTCCAGATATTGGGGAAACTCCAGAGCAAGTGACTATTGACACGGCCCAAGTCATCTTGGATTTACGATTTTGGATTGCCGAGACCGCCAACAGCTTGCGGCTAACAGCTTGCGGCCGACAGCAAGAAGATGGAGCATGACGAGTCAGACGCGGTATTCCTGGCCTAAGGTCGAGAGAAAGGTGTCGGGCTGATGGGACATCGCTCGTGGTCGCCTTTGGGACGACTGGCAGAGAATGCGACCGAGTTACACGCTCATCAGGTCCTCAGGTTCCTTTATGATTCTTGTCTCGGCCCGACTGACGGCCCGGACGCCCCGGTCACGCTCCATGAGATTTCGAGCACCCTGCGGATATCCCCCGACGCCGCGCGCGACGCGGTCAGGTTCCTGACTCGTAGGGCCTTGGCCCGGAGAAGGGGGAGTTTTCGAGGGTACAACTGCCACATTACGTCGGCGGGCGTCCTGTTTGTAGAATCATCAGGAAAGATGGACACTTCCGTTTCTGGGAAATCCCGGCGACGCAGTAGGTGATTATTGACACGGCTCAAGTCATTTTGGACTTACGATTCTGGATTGCCGAGACCGCTGACAGCTCACGACTGACAGCTTACGGCCTCGGTCAGTAGCATGCACGGGGAGCCGAAGTGGTCGCGGCAGGAGCTCGCGGTCGTTGACCGCTGCATACGGAAGATAGCGCAGGGCCGCTACCCTTCACAGGCCGAGGCGATCCGGGAGTGCCGACAACAGCTCGACGCCCTGCGGCGCAGCCAGTCCGGTCCCGGGAGGTCCAGCTTTCGGAGAACCGCGACGGCCGTCGAGTTGGCCATCAGCACCCGCAAGCGGCAGGCCGGCCTCCCACCTGCGTATCGCCATTGGACGGCGGCCGAGAACCTCATCATCGAGCGTTTCATCGAGGACATGCGCCGGAAGCGCTACGATTCGCTCCTCGCCGCCGCTCGCGAGTGCCACCGCGAACTGAAGCGACTGCGCGCCAGTCCCGACTGCCCGGTACCGCGGCCGATCGCGCGTGATGTCCGGACCGTCTACTTCCGGCTGATCGAAGCCACCCGGGATCGCAACTTGACCTGGCCGTTTCACCGCTGGAGTGATGCGGAGCAGCGGGTCGCCCGCCGGTTTGCCCGCGCCTGTCTGGCTGGAAGATATGCCAGTCTCAGGGCCGCGGCGCGAGTCTGTCAGCGTGAGCTGGCGCGCAAGTCAAACCGCCCGCGCCAGTTCGCCGGCGTGTATTCGCACGTCTACGAGGAGGCTCGCAGGCTGGGTGCACCGCGGCTGCAGCCGGAATGGACGCCGGCTCAGACGCGGATTCTCACCCGCTACGTGGGTCTGCTCATTGACCGCCGCTACCGTTACGCGTATGAGGCGGCCCGCGACTGCCACAAAGCCCTCGACGGCGCTCACTCCTACGGGGCCGTGTTCGACGCTCTGAAGCAGAAGACCACGGCAGCGGGCATTCCCCGGTATCACACTCACCTGACGCGCGAGGATCTGCGCGTCGCTGAGCGATACGCCCTGATGGTCCACGAGGGCAAGCTGCCCCACTGGACGGCCGCCGCCATGGCATGCCGCTCGGAGTTAAGACGTCGCCTGGCTCGAACCAAGCGCATCGGCAACCTGAGGCTGAGTCATGCTGATACCCACCCTTTTGGTACGATTCACGCGGCAATACTCAGTATAGCGCATTCCCGCAACCTGCGGGGCCCGCGAAACCCGCGCTGGTCTGAGGCCGAGGACCGCTTGGCCCAGAGCTGGGTCAGGTGGTTTGACCGTTACCGGCTCGTACTTCGACTCGCCCCGCTCAAGCAGGCCGCGGAGGGGCTGAGTGAAGACCTCGACAAGGCCGGCTATCAACGCAAGCTGAACGCGTGCAGGGCACGTGTGGTGCTGCTTTGGCGCAGGCAGCAGGGACTGGTACGACAACGTGCTTCGAGAACACGGTCTATCTCACAATCCGCCGCGCGAAGGATATCGGGCCACATCAGAGGCATTGTAGATTGATGATTTTGGATTGCCGAGACCGCTAACGGCTCCGGTCGTCCATCGTTCATTCGTCCATCGTTCTTCGTTGCCGGAAGAACGATAGACGTTGTACGAACCTGCCGAGCCAACGTGCGACAGGCACGTCTGCTCGGGCATTCGCTTGACTGGCCCCATTCCGGTAATAAGCTAGGTTTGCCGGGGAAGAGGGTGATTGGTCAGTTTGCAGTTCCCAGTTGGCAGTCTGCAGTTGGACCCGGAAACTGGGAACCAGCAGCCAGAAACTGACCGCACCCGGCCCTGCTTTCCAAAGGAGGAACGATGTCGCGAAGATTCGCCATGTTGTCGTGCATGTGTCTGTTGCTCGGAGCCGCGACCGCCCGCGCCGAGCTGCACCGCCTCGGGTTCATAGCGCAGGACCTGAACAAAGTCGCGCCCGAGCACAAGGTGAAGAGCATTCCGGTCGCGCCGGGCGCGGAGTCCTTCCGTCACTTCATGGACGTGGACCTCACCAGCGAAATGCCGCCGGTCGGGAACCAGGGCTCGCAGGGCTCGTGCGCTTCGTGGTCCATCGCCTACTACCATCGCACCCAGCTTGAGTACCGGGAACGGCACTGGGACCTGACCGACCTGCATCACCGGTTCAGCCCGGCCTTCGCCTACAATCAGGTCAACGGCGGCGCCGACTACGGCTCGGGCTTCAACGACAACATGTCGCTGGTCTGCGAGCAGGGCTGTGCGAACCTGGTGGACTGCCCGTACGACGACGGCGACTGCACCAGTTGGCCTTCCGAGTCGGCCTACTCCCGCGCCATTCCTTTCCGCACCCGCGACTGGGCCTGGTTCAGCACCGAGGACACTACCGGCATCAACATGATCAAGCAATTGCTGGTGAACGGCAGCACGTCGTGTCTCGCGATCGACGTCTGGGGCAACTTCGACAACATCTCTGCATATCATTACACGTACTGCGCATCCGACCGCACCGGCTCGAACCGGGGCGGGCACCTGGTGACTTTCGTCGGCTACGACGACACGCTGACCACGCACGACGGCACCGGCGCGTTTCGAATGGTCAATTCCTGGGGTACCGGCTGGGGGCAGTCAGGCTATTTCTGGATGTCCTACGAGGCGGTGATAGACGGCTACCTGAGCCAGCAGGCCGCGGGGTTTCTCACCGACACGGTCGAGTACACACCGAAGCTGGTTGCCCGGGTGAGAATCGACCACGAGACCCGCGACCGGGTCGGGATTGAGTACTCGATTGGCGGGCGGTCAAACCCGCTCTGGCAGAAGGACTTCCGCATGTGGCGCCATCCGTATGTCGACCATCCGTTTCCGGCCAACAACATGGTCTTCGACCTGACTTTCACGGTCGACGACTCCGGCCGGGCCCTCGACGGCGCTTCCTACATCGAGAATGGCCAGACCGACTCGATCTACTTCGTCACGTCCGCTCAAGGCACAGCCGGCGTCCTTCAGAGCTCGTCGGTCCAGTACTTGGACTGGGATACGCTCTTCTACTCGCACGCGACCCCGGAAAGCATCCCGGCCGACGGCGATGAGGTCGCGGCCGGCCATCGCATCTGGCAGATTGACAATGACAATGACGTCGCGGCCGAGTGGGTCATCTCGCCGAACGGCATTGTCCTGCCGGAAAGCACCTATGTCCCGCGAGCCGAAGTGCGCAACTACGGAACAACCGCGGCCAGCTTCCCGGTCGTGCTCACCATCGATACCGGATATGCCGACACCGCGCAGGTGACAGGGCTCGGTCCCGCCCATACCGATACGGTTCAGTTCGCGCCCTGGGTGGCTCCGGCGCGCTGCTTCACAATGGCCCGGTGCTCGACCGCTCTCAGCGGTGACGAATACCGGGGAAACGACGTGAGTACCGCGTCGCTTTGGGCCATCTTCAGCGATGTCGGCCTGACCGAGATCGTCGCGCCGGTCGACACCGTCGACTCGGGAGCGGTCGTCCGTCCGCAGGTCCGCATCTGGAACTACGGCAGCCAGACCGAGTTCGTCACCGCAACGTTCCGCATTCCCGACGAAGGCTACCTGCGCCAGTCGCGCGTGTTGGTCCCATCCCATGAGGAAATGCCGGTAGCATTCGCCACGTGGATTCCCAAGCAGTTGGGCGTTCACGCTCTCCGGTGCAGCCTGAGTCTGGAAGGCGACGTTGAGCCATCCAACGATACGATAGGTGGGTACGTAGTGGTAGCAGGGGCTGCCGGCGTGGCCGAGGCAGGATCAGTGCCGCTTGAGTTCCGGCTCGACGTACCGCGCCCAAGTGTCTTCGGCCGGTATGTGGCCATCGCGTACGCCCTGCCGAATGCGGCCGGTGTCTCGCTGTCCGTGTACGACGCCACCGGCAAGCTGGTCAAAGAACTCCGGCGCGGGACTGCCGCCGCCGGTGAGTACCGGCTCGTGTGGGATGGCCGCAACGAGTTGGGGCAAGCGGTTCCGGCAGGCACCTATTTCTGTCGGCTCACTGCGGGCGAGTACCGCGCAACCGCCGTGCTCGTGAAGCTCTAGGTGGGAATGCGGCGCCCGCGTGTTGGCGGCGGAATTGCTCGCTAGTGACCACGTAGCGGGATCTCGCAGCTGCAGCAGTTCGGATCCATCAGCCAGCACGACCTCCAGCGCAAGCCCAAGCTCCGACCGCTGACAGTCAACGGCTGACGGCTGACCGACCTAGCGTTCGACGATGAGCTTCTGCGTAGTCCTGAACTCGTCGGCCTTCAAGCGGCAGTAGTACACGCCGGACGCGACGGGTCGGCCACTGTCATCGCGCCCATTCCACCGCGCACCGCAGCACCCGGCCGGCTGCGCCTGACCGACAAGCCGGCGGACCTGCGCGCCGGCGACGTCGTAGATGCACAGATCGACATATGTCTGGCGAGGAAGGTCGTAGCGGACCTGCGCGCCAGAAAGCGTCGGATTCGGGACGGGCTGATGCAGGGCGAACGCCCGTGGCACGGGGCTGACTTTGGGCTGCGCGATTGCCCCCGGCAGCCGAATCTCGAACTTGCCGGACAGGCCGCGAGCCGACCCGGTTGCGTTCCATGCGAATACCTTCACGTAGCAGTTCGCGCTCGGTGAGTTGGGTAGCGAGTCCCACGTGAAGCTGCTCCGTGACCCGTTGTACTTGTCCACGAAACTCCAGGTCGCGCCGCTGTCAGAGCTGTAGACAATCGAGTCTCTGATTATCGGCCCGCTGTCCGCGGCCCAGGCAATATCGTGCGACGATCCGACGTCCCAGATGCTGGCTGAATCAGGCACAGACACACTGACCGTCGGAGTCCCGGGCCAGACCCAGAGTATCGTATTGACCAGCAACCTCGACCAATCACCCATCGGGTCGGACCAGGTCGTCGGCACGAAGCCTATTGACGCGAGCCGCACGCTCGCGCTGTCGAAGTAGGCGACGACCGAGTAGTTGTAGACGTCCCACTCCGCCAGGCAGACGCAGTTCGGACTTCTCAGCGTGTAGTGGTCGTTGCCGGATATGTAGTTGACCACCGATATGGAAGTCACCCCATCCACTATCGGATGGAGCCGGTCGTGTATGGTGCCCAAGTTGCCGCCGGAGAAAGGCTGTGTGCGGATCGTGAATGGCATGTACTCGCTCAGAAACCGGCCGCCCATGTTGTAGGGTGAGTCGGTCCACATCGCAGTGACGACCCGCCCGCCAAGGTCAATGAACCTCGCCAAGCTGTCGCCGAGCCCGTTGCGGTCACCGGGCAGCCCAGGGCCGGTGTAGATGAATATCACGCGGCATCCGGCATTGTACCACGCGGTCGCCGGCAATCGCGATCCGGAGACCCCGTAGCTGCCGACCGCGCGCAGGACGCCGCCGCTCGCAACCCTGAGCGTCTCGGCCAGCGCGGTAACATGGCTGCTGGAGTCGTTGGTTATCACGATCATCAGCGGTTGTAGTGGCCTGCACATCACACCGCGGGCATCCATGCCTATTGTGCCGCTGGCCGACAGGGCGCGATCTGCCTTGAACCGCTTGAAGGTGTTGATCGAATCCCCGTTCCAGCATGCGTAGTAGTACTGGCCTCCCCAGGTCACAATCACGCCGGAGCCCGTGCCGGAGCCGATGCTCCAGGTCGCATTCGGCGTGATCGAACCACCGCCGAAATCGGTGCAGGCGTAGCCGTTGAGCACAGTGTCATCAGCGATGGCGCTGCACCAGATCGTGTCATTGGCCAGTGAGAAGCAGTTCTGCAGGGGCGTGATGTCGAGGGCAGTCTGTGTAACCAAGACTCCCGCAAGAGTGTACTTGAACACGGTATCGGAAACCGGAACGTAGACGTATTGCCCGTCGGTCACACAGCAGGAACTGCCCTTGGAGATGGTGTAGTCGGTGTAAGCGCCGCTGGTAGTGCTATGCCGGCGCAGGATAGTATCGTTGACCTCGTAGATATAGGTGCCGGCCGGTGTGACGCCCATGCCGACCGTTGTCTGACTGTCCAGGAAGGCAAATGTCGTGCGGCAGGCGGCCGGAGTCGGGTCCGGAGCATCCGACTTCGGACAACCGTACAGCGTGTCCAGGATGCCAGACCGCTTGAAATATAGTGAATCCACGCCGACAGCCAGCGGTGAACCACCGGCCGGCGAATCACCGTCCCCGCCGTAGCACGTGTCCCAGCAGACCATTGAAGCTGCTGTCAGACCGGTGCCGCTACTCGCGAAGCTGGCCGTAGCGAGCAAAGCGACTACGGGCAATAGAACTGCCGCTCTCCTGCTCATTTCTCCTCCTGATTCAACCGGAGGCCGCACGCTCTTGAACCATCCGGCCCGCCTCCGAACACAGCCGGACGTCATTTGGTGGTCTGCCATTGGCCTTCGCGACCGCACCATTAGACACCAAACCCATACCTCTGTCAAGTGAAGCGCCGCCGCGACTGCCGTGCATACGCGGAAGTCTGAGCGCGCCCCGATTCTGCCCGACCAGCGACAGCGGGACTTCAAGGGAAGTCACCGATTTCACACGGGATGATCCGTTGGCACAATGTGTCGGATCCCGCCAGCCAGCACAGGCTCAGGCGCAAGTTCAAGCTGACAGCCAGCGCTGACCGCTGGTTGTTGGTCCCCGCTCCTCTGTCCTCTGTCCTCTGTCCTCCGTCCTTTGTCCTCACCCCTCTCCTCATTGACACCCCCGTCCGCAATTTCTACAATCCAGCCATGCCCGAGCCCAAGCAGTCCGGACGGCAAGACGGCCGCGGCATGGAATCCCGCCCCGTCTTCGTCGCCCTGGCCGTCGTCTTCGTCGCCTTCGCTGTCGCCTTCGTCGCCTGCATCCCTTCAATGACACGCCTGGTTGTCTCTCCTGACAGCGTGGAGTACCTTGCCACAGCGAGCAATCTCGCGCATGGGCGAGGTTTCATAACCGGCCTGGACAAGCCGGCGACGACCTGGATGCCTTTGTATTCGATCCTGCTGGCCGGTTCGATGGCCCTGGTGCGTAGTATGACTGCCGCTGCCGTCTTGGTGAATCTCCTGGCCGTCGCGGCGATCTTCGTCCTGACGTGGCTCCTGGTCCGTCAGTGGCGTGGCCGGGTGGACTGGTTCACGTGGTTCGCGGCCGGAGCAACCGCGCTATCTCCGGCGGTCCTCTCGCGAGCCATGTTTGCGTTGTCCGAGGTGGCCTTTGCGGCACTGGTGTTGTTGCTGATATACGTGGCGACGAAGGCCGAGACCGACCGTCGCTGGCTGTGGGGCGTTGCAGCTGCCGGCGTGGCCGTGGCCCTGACGCGACATATCGGCATCCTGGCGCTCGTCGGTGTAGCCGTGGCGTGGCGCACGAAGAGCTACTGGCTGGCGCTGCTGCCGGGGGCGGCAGCCACCGGGTTATGGATAGTCTCGATCGGCACGGGCGACCAACTGTCGGGCTTCAGCATTGCGCGCGGCCTGGATAGCGTCTGGCGTTCTCTCTCCGGTGCGGCGGCGATGCTCGGCGGCTGGCCGATGTTGGGGTTTGTTGTAGTGACGTTGCTCTACTGGAGGAAACTGCGGGAAGTCCCAACCCGGACGCCGCTGGCGGCGCTGACGTTCCTGCTGCTCACCGGTCTCGGCGGTTTCTTCTACGTCGCCGGCGACCTGGAAGGGCGGATGCAGCTTGCGGCCCATGTGCTGCTGGTGTCGTGCCTGCTGGCCATCACGGCAGCAGTGCTGGCCAACCATCCTTTCCGCTGGGCGGTCTACGCCGGCTTCGCTGTGCTCATAGTGTCCTCAGCGGCACACCTCTGGAATCCGCATACGCCTCCCGTCGGCGGCACGGGCTTCAACACCCCGGAGTGGCGCAAACGCAAAGCCCTGGCGTTGGTCGAGAAGACGCCGGCCGACGTGGACATCTACACCAACGCACCGGATGGCGTGTGGTTCGCTACCGGCCGCGTGACCTACCCGCTGCCCCGTACCGACGGAAGGTCCAAGCCGAAGCCACATGCCGACAAAGGCGGGCTTGTCATCTATTTCAAGGGACTCAACCGCCCCGGCTACGTGCCGCCCGAATTCTACAACAATCGAGTGCTGCTTGATTCGGCCGGCAAGCCAATGTTCGAGAACACCGACGATGCCCTGGTGGTGCACGTCGGCAGGGCACAGTGAAGTCGAAGCCAGAAAGCCCGGGCCGGGGAGCGAGCCTGCCGTCAGAAACAGCCGACGTCTGCGACGTCCTATAGAAGGCGAGGGCGGCCGGAAGGCCACCCTCGTTACCGGAACCTGATGCGACTATCTGACCACAAGTTTGCGGGAGGCGGTTGTGCCGTCGGCCGAGAGCCGACAGAAGTAGACGCCCGCGGGGACCTGCCTGCCTGAGTCGTCGGTGCGATCCCAGAAGACACGTCGCGGCTCGGCCGGCTGGTCGCCGGACAGGAGGGTCCGCACCAGATTTCCCGCAAGGTCGTAGACCGTCAGCGTGGCAGCCGTCGGCCGTTCGAGTTGGTAGGAGATCGTAGTTCCATCAACCACGGGGTTGGGCCGGTTCTGCCCCAGAACGAAGCGACTCTGCTGCCACGTTCCGGGGCCCGACTTCTCGGCTACGCCGGTGTTGACCGGCAGCGGTCGACGCGCCGCGGCAATGTAGCTCCAGGAATGACGGCCGTTCCGGTGGTCACTCCATTCGCAGTAGACGTAGTTCGTATCGCAGCGGATTTGCTGGTAGTCGCCCATCATGCTCGCCGACTGGTAGCCCCAACAGGGCGAGACGTCGTTGACCTGCTCGTTCGGCTGCCAGGTCCGGCCGCCGTCTTCAGACCAACTGTAGTAGACATCGCCGATTGAGTCCGGGTAGTAGTTGCGGTTGTCATACCAGAAGACGTGCGGTCGCTGGTATCGATCCAGGGCAATCCAGGTGCAGTACTGGTCGGAGTTGGTCACTGTATCGTCGTTGACCTGGTACGGTCCCTGCCAGGTCGCGCCCGTATCAACCGAAGTGTAGACCGCGGCATCGTAGCCGAGTCCCTGCAGGCTGTTCTGGACCGTAACGTAGATCTTGCCGGCGGTATCGACCGCCATCGCCGGGAAACTGTGGTTGGCCCGCCAGCGGTACATATGCGGGGCGGTGTCGACGTCACCGATCTTCGACGGAATGCCCCAAGTCAAGCCATGGTCAGTCGAGCGGTTGAACCAGATGGACTTCGGCACCCACGCGGCCGGCTGGCCCCAGACTACGTAGACATCGCCGTTCGGGGCGACTGCCGGGCACGAGCCCTGGCCGCCGACCGTCGAGACGTTGATGTCGCCGGCGTTCCAGGTGACGCCGTAGTCGGCCGACCGGCACATCCGGATGTAGTTGGTGCCGCCGGAGAAGTCGCTGTAGGTGCAGTACAGGAAGCTGTCCCGGCTCGTGAACATCGGCTTGTCAGTGAAGGTACTGGTTCCGCGGTCGACTCGGATGGTATCGCTCCATGAATCGCCGGCGTTGAATGACCGGCGCAGGAACAAGTGATACCCGCCGACGTTGCCAATCGCGATATGGTAGACCGTGTCCCGACCGTTGCCGTGCAGAACCGGGTCAACCCAGTAGCCGTTGCTGATGGTCGCCGGCGTGTAGGTCTGCCCGGAGTTCTTGCTCGTGCTTGTGCGGCAAAGCCAACCGCCGCTGAGGCAGTTGTAGGTGAGAATGATAATGCTGGAATCCGGCCCGGCCTCGCGCGCAACAAACAGCGCGCCGTCGGGCGGCGGTGAGGTATTCAGACTGTCGGCAAGGGCATTGGTATCCCACGGTGCATCGAAGAAGAGCGGCAGGCCGGACTCATAGGCCGGTATCGAAACCGGCAGTTCCGGCCGAACCGGTGGGACCAACGGCTCGTCCGCGGCAGCCAGCGTCAGCATCACTGCGGCCAGCAGAAATACCACACGTATCAAGTAAGCCTCCTCAAGTTATGTACGTCAGACAGGTCATCATTCAACGATAGCCGGAATCCACGGCAGGCCAAACCGCGGTGGTTACTGCTTCGGTATGACACAGATGAAACGGAAAGGCCGGTCGCCGGTATTCTCGAAGCCGTGCTCTTCGTTCGGGGCGATGTAGACGAAGTTGCCGTAGGCAACCGGCTTCGGCCCGTCCAGACTGAGCACTTTGCCCTGCCCCTCGATGACGAATATCTCGTGCTCGTAGTCATGGCGGTGGAGCGGTATCTTCTCCCCTCTCTGCTTGATCTCGATGACCCGCATGGCGAAGTTGGGCGCGCCCTCTCTCGCGGCAATCAACCAGCGGATCGTCGCCTGCATCCCGGCCATGGCCGGCTTGTCTTCCTTGACCTCGGTGAAATGTCCTGTCATCATGCTCCATTCTAGCATGGTCGACACTGAAGAGAAAGAACCGCGGATAGACGCAGACAGACACGAAACGGATCGAGGTCCGGACACCAGGATCCTCGATCCAGGAACCCTTGAGTCCTCCGCTGCGGGCCCGCAACACGTAGCCCGGTAGCCCCGTCTTATCTGCATGTGGTAAAGGAGCATCATGAAGAGACAACTCGCAGTGCTGTCCGCGATACTTGTGCTGGCTCTCGCCGGCTGCTACGTGCCCAGCCCGAAGCTGGGCAAGACTGAGATTCTCGAGCAGAAGGTCGGGCTCGCCGGTGCCGAATCGGCAAGCGTATCCATCTCCCTCGGCGTAGGCAAGCTCAGGCTGGCCGGCGGCGCGGACAGCTTGCTCGATGCCCGGTTCGAGTACAATATCCCTGACTGGAAACCGGTTGTGTCCTACAACATCGAAGACGGACGCGGCCGCTTGGTCGTCGAGCAGCCGTCGCGCGTGGTCGGCGCAACCTGGCCCGGCAACGTCCGCTACGACTGGAACCTGAATCTCAGCCCGGGGGTACCGCTGGAACTCGAAGTGGACATGGGCGTAGGTAAGAGCGAGGTGGATCTGCGGGGCTTGGACGTCCGACGCTTCAGTCTTGAAGCCGGCGTCGGCGAAGGCTCGGTTGACCTCTCCGGGCCACGGACGTCTGACCTCGACGCTACCATCAAGGCCGGCGTCGGCAGGCTGACTTTGATTCTCCCCGCCGAAGTCGGAGTCCGGGTGAAGGCTCAGGGCGGATTGGGCCGCGTGAGCGCGGAGGGGCTCAAGGCTCAGGATGACGAGTGGGTGAATGAGACGTGGGGCAAGACCAAGGCCTCGCTGCGCGTCGAGGTCGAAGGCGGCATCGGCGCAGTCGAAATGCGCCTCACCGGCTCACCCGCGGCCGGCAGCATCTAGACCAGGAGACTGGAGACTGAGGACTGGCGACTGGCCACCAATCCCCAATCCCTGGCCCCTGATCCCTTCCCAGCCGCGTCTCTGCTTCTATTGACACTGCCCGAAAGCTCGGGATAATGGCCCGTGGCTTCTTGTGACACGGCAGTCAGTTCACCGGCGCAGTCAAACGCCGGCCCGGTTCGTTTCTACTAGCTCAAAACCCCGGAACACCAACCCATGCCAACACCGGCGTTCGAGTTCAAGCGCAGGTTGGAGCCGACGCGCCTGCGAGCTGCGGAACTGGAGAAGCAGCTCGGGGACCCGAAGGTAACCTCCGACATCCCGCTGCTGCGGGCCCTGACCCGGGAATACCGGGCGGCGACGACCGCGCTTGAGCAGCTACAGAAGTACGAACGCCTCGAGAAAGAGGCCCGGGAAGCAGACGAGATGGCCCGAGCGACGGATGACGCGGAAATGAAGGAGCTGGCCCAGAAGGAACTCGCGGACCTGAACGGCGAGCTTGAGAAGCTGAGCACAGGACTTGAGGCAGTGCTGCGGCCGCGCTCACCGGACTGGGACAAGGACTGCATCGTCGAAGTCCGGGCCGCGGCCGGCGGCGAAGAAGCGGCCCTGTTCGCCGGTGACCTCTTCCGCATGTACTCGCGCTATGCCGAGAATCACGGACTCAAGATCGAAGTAATGGACTCTCGCCCGAGCGAACTCAAAGGATTCAAAGAAGTAGTCTTCGCCGTCGAGGGCGATGAGCCATACCGCTATTTCCGCTTCGAGAGCGGCGTTCACCGCGTCCAGCGCGTGCCTGAAACCGAGGCCTCGGGCCGGATTCACACGTCAACCGTCACCGTAGCCGTGTTGCCTGAACCAGAGGAAGTTGACATAAGCATCAGCCCCGAGGACCTGCGCGTTGATGTGTATCGGGCCGGCGGACACGGCGGCCAGGGCGTCAACAAGACCGAATCGGCCGTCCGCATTACCCACATACCCACCGGCCTCGTCGCCCAATGCCAGGACGAACGGTCACAGCAGCGAAACAAGGCCAAGGCCATGAAGGTGCTGGCCGCACGCCTGCTCGAGGCCAGGCGATCCGCGGACCAGTCGAAGACGACCGCAACCCGACGCAAGCAGATTGGCTCCGGTGACCGGAGCGAGAAGATCCGCACCTACAATTTCCCGCAGAACCGGCTCACCGACCACCGAATCGGCGTCTCGGTCCACAACCTCGACTCGGTCATCGAAGGCGAACTCGACCCCTTGTTCACGGCGCTCGAGAAGGCTGAAGCCGCAATCGAGTGAGCGAACCGGAACCGCAGAACCGGAAGTCAACCACCAAGACAGCAAGACGCCAAAGGGTTCGAACGGACGCCCGGTCTGACGCATCCCAACTGCTGAAAGAGGCCGCCGGTCACATCGAGCGGTCGGACGCCGAGTACCTCTTGATGCACCTGCTCGGGGCACGGCGCCATGAACTCCAATCCCGCCCGCCGATTCCAACCAGGACCGCCGACCGGTTTCGTCGTCTTGTCGCGCGCGCCGAAGCCGGCGAGCCGGTGCAGTACCTGACCGGGTCAGCGCCGTTCCTCGACTTCGACGTCCACGTCGACCGCCGGGTCTTGATACCGCGGCCGGAAACGGAAGAGCTGGTCGCCCGGACCCTGATCCGAATTCGGTCCGGCCACAAGCGGCAGGCCCGGAAGCACAAGCTGCTGACGGTCGACTACGGAACCGGGTCAGGCTGCATCGCCATTGCGCTGGCGCGGGCACTTCCGGACGCGATGGTCCTCGCCGTAGACGCCTCCAGGGCCGCGCTGGCAGTTGCAGCAGAGAACGTCGCCCGGCACGGACTGGCGGGTCGGGTCCGACTGGCGCAGGCGCGGAGCGTGAATGACGGAGTCCTGTCGCGGCTGCGTGGGAGACTCGACCTGCTTGTCGCCAATCCGCCGTATGTGCCGACTCCGCGGCTGGCGCGACTTGACAAGAACGTCCGGCGCGAACCACGACTGGCACTTGATGGAGGCCCAAAAGGAGCTAATATTGTCGCGATGCTGTTGGAGCATGGTCCGTCCCTGCTCAAGCCCGGTGGTTTGATGGCAATCGAGGTCGACGCTGCGCAGGCGGCGATTGTACACAGACTGGTACCGCGTGCTGACGTGGAACGCGACCTCGCCGGCAGAATCCGCTACGTCTTCCTGACAAGATGATGACTGACGGAAGACGGAATACGGAATGCGGTGTACGGAAGACGAAGGTCAAGCGCATCGCTTTCATGGTCAACCGCGAAAAGCCGCTCGCGGCCGGGCTCGTGCCGGAACTCGTAAGCTGGGTTCGCGCTGCCGGACACACTCCGCTGCTCTCGACGCGAACGGCGAAGCTGCTTCGCATCAAGGCGGAATGCAGCCCGGCTGCCGGGCTGGCGGAGAAAGCCGACCTGGTGGTCGCCTGCGGCGGCGACGGGACCCTGCTCCGGGCCGCGCGCCTGATCGGGAGCCGGGATGTTCCGATCATGGGCGTGAACCTCGGCGCTCTGGGATTCCTCACCGAGTTCTCGGCCGACGAAGCGCAGGCCGGCATCGAAGACTTCTGCGGCGGCACCCACACCGAAGAACGCCGGATGGTGCTCGCCTGCCGCCACGGCCGCAGGTCCGCCTTCGTACTGAACGACATCGCAGTCAACATGGGCCCGACCAACCGCGCCATCGAACTCGCGGCCACCTCGGGCGGAGTGCAGGTCACCCGGTTTGTCGGTGACGGCGTGGTCGTTGCGACTCCGACCGGCTCCACCGCCTACTCGCTTGCCGCCGGCGGCCCGGTGGTCTATCCGACGATGGAAGCCATTCTGCTGACGCCGCTCTCACCCCATGCCCTCGCCTCGCGGCCGATGATCCTCCCCGCCGACGCTCAGGTTGAGCTGGAACTCAGCCGGCGTTCCGAGTCGGCCGTGCTCAACCTCGACGGCCAGGAACGTTGGGTAATGAAGCCCGGCCGACCGCTCCATATCAGCCGCGCCGACTTCACCATCCGACTTGTCACCCCGAAAGGCAAGACCTACTTCCAGATTCTGCGCGACAAGCTCAAGTGGACCGGCAGCCAGCGCTAGCGATGCTTGCCGAACTCAGAATCAGGAACTACGCCCTGATTGAGGACCTGACGGTCGAATTCAGCCCCGGCCTCAATGTACTCTCCGGCGAAACCGGGGCCGGCAAGTCAATCATCCTCGGCGCGCTCACGCTCCTGCTCGGCGACAAACCCGACACGGACATGATCCGCACCGGCGCCGATACGGCCCAGGTCGAGGGTCGGTTCGATGTGAACAAACGGCTGGCCGGCGATTGCTCGGAACTGGGAATCCCGGCGGCCGAGGACGGTCCTCCCCAGCTCCTGCTCCGCCGCCGCACCGAACGCAACGGCCGCGGCGCCGCCTACGCCAACGACTCAGGCATCACGGTCGCTGCCCTGCAGCAGCTCGGCGACCGGCTCGTGGACCTGCACGGCCAGCACCAGCACCAACTACTGCTCAAACCTGAAGTCCACCTCGACATTCTCGATGAATACGCCGGACTCGACCCCGAGCGCCACGACTTCGCCGAGCGGTTCCGCACATTCGAAGAGAAGTCAGCCGAACTCGCCCGGCTCGAAAAGGAGCTGGCCGACCGCAGGGCGCGCCGTGACCTGACCGAATTCCAGCTAAAGGAACTCAGCACGGCTCAAGTCAAGCCCGGGGAGCTGGAGGAACTGAACCGCGAGCGGGAACTGCTGCAGACCGCCGAGCGGAGGTTCACGCTCGCGCGGCAGCTCGAGGAGCTGCTTTCAGAGCAGGAAGGCTCCATCATCGGCCTGCTCGGAGTCGCCGGCAAGGCGCTGCGGGAGCTGGCCGAGCTGGACCCCGGTCTGGCTGAACGCCACGCCCGGCTGGACGAAGCCCGGGCCGGTGCCGACGACCTGTGGCGCGAACTCGTGCGCTACCGCGAGGCCATCGAGTTCTTGCCGGAGCGGATGGACGCGGCCAACGCCCGCCTCTTCCTAATTGAGAAGCTCATGCGTAAGCACGGACTCGGCGCCGACGAGCTGGCCGCTCTTGAAGCAAGGCTGAACGCCGAACTCGACTCGATCGAGCAGGAAGGCTCGCACCGGGAGGAACTGGCGGCAGAACTGACCGCCATCAAACAGGACCTGACGACCCGCGCCGAAGCGCTCTCCCGCAAGCGCAAGAAGGCTCGGACCGAGTTGGAGAAGCGGCTCGGCACCGAATTCGCTGCCCTCGGACTCGGCCAGGCCCGGCTGACGGTGAACATCAGCCACACATCCGACCCGAACGGCGTCTACGCCCGCGCGGGCGACCGCTTCCGGCTGACCTCTTCCGGCATCGACACCGCCGAGTTCCTCTTCACCGCGAACCCGGGTGAGGAGTTGCGCCCTCTGCGCAAGGTCGCTTCGGGCGGCGAACTATCGCGCGTCATGCTTGCCCTCAAAGGCGTGCTCTCCCAGGCGCGGGACATGACCGAAATGTCCGACATTTCGGATCGTGTCCCAAGCGTAGGAGTTGCGACCCTCGTGTTTGACGAAATCGACGTCGGCATCGGCGGCAAGGTCGCGGAGTCGGTCGGCAAACGCCTCGCCCGGCTGGCCCGAACCCATCAGGTCATCTGCATCACGCATCTCCCCCAGATCGCCAAGTACGCCGAACGCCACCTGCTGGTTACGAAGTCGGTACGCGGCAACCGGACCACTTCGTCCATCCGCACGCTCGATGCCGACGCCAGGGTCGAGGAACTTGCCCGAATGACCAGCGGCGCGGCCGTAACCAAGGTCAGCCTCACGCACGCCCGTGAGATGCTCGAATCGGCGCGGGGACATGACCGAAATCCTCCGCGGATTTCGGATCGTGTCCCAAGCCGCTAGCATGACCGACCAGCCATCCGCCTCGTCCGACCGGCCGCCCGACCCCAACAAGAACGGACATCCGACCGCCGCCCGCATCGTCACCATCCCGAACATCCTGAGCGTGTCGCGCATCCTCCTGCTGCCGATTGTCCTGCTCCTCCTGTTCAAGCGCCAGAACACGGCCGCCGTCGTGGTCATGCTCATTTCCTGGAGCACTGACGCACTCGACGGATACATGGCCCGCAGGCTGGGCCAAGTCTCCAACCTCGGACGAGTGCTTGACCACCTGGTCGACAAAGTCTGGGTCGGCTCGGTGCTGGTGACGCTCGTCTACCTCCGCAATCTCCCGCTCTTCCTCGCGGCTGCAGTCATCCTGCGCGACCTGCTCATTCTCGCCGGCAGCGGCGTGATCATGAAAGCCCGGGGCCTGTTCGTCCAATCCGACGTTGTCGGCAAGATCACCGGGTTCGCCTTTGCCCTGATGATAGTCTTCTACACTCTGGACCTGCCGGCGCTGATGAAGTACAGGTCGGCGGTCGACTTCATCGTGACCACACTCGTGGTCGTATCGTTCCTGAACTACCTCACGGTCTTCCTGCGCCGCATGTCGCGGTTCCGCCTTCCCGGCGAAGACTCGCAGTAGTCACCTCAGACCCCGCGGCAGTCGCGCAGGGCCGGACGGAGTCGCGAACCAAACGCAGAACAATCCGAATGAGGTCCCGCGGTCCGGATCTCTTGCCCTGCGCCGAAGGCAGAGTTGGGTCTAGCGAAGTACCTCACCTCGTTCGTCACGAAGTACCGGCAGGCGTATCCTCACTCGTATACTCGCTTGTGTCGGCAGTTGCGTCGTCGGCTCTATCGCAACCTGTACCTCGACCTGTTCCGGAAGCTCAACCTCTTCCTTAACCTCAACCTGTGTCTTTCGATGCTCCGGTGATTGCCCGCTGCAATGCGAGCCGCATCGTATGGGCAGAGGCTACGGTAGAGGCGGCCTCCGGGTCATGAGGTGGGCGGCAGAATTGTGGCCCAGAATGGCCGGACCACTACATGTAGACAGGACTGCGCCACCATGCAAATGCAGGTATCTTCAAACGTCAATACTGGAGAATCCTACAAATTCGTAGGCCAGACGAAGATGTCACCTGACGGCGCAAGTAACGCAACAGCACACAGTTAGTGCCTCAACGGCCAGAGACACCCCTGCGCTGGGTAGAGACTTCCCCCAACTCTTTGGTAAGCTCTTCCCCGAGCTCTTGGGTAAGCTCCTTCCCCAGCTCTTTGGTAGACTCTTCCCCGAACTCCTTGGCGAGCTCTTTCCCAAGCTCTTTGGCAAGCTCCTCCCCGAACTCTTTGGTAAGCTCTTCCCCGAGCTCTTGGGTAAGCTCCTTCCCCAGCTCCTTGGTAGAATCTTCCCCGAACTCCTTGGCGAGCTCTTCCCCAAGCTCTTCGGCAAGCTCCTCCCCCAACTCCTGGACAAGCTCTTCCCCAAGCTCTTCGGCGAGCTCTTCGCCCAACTCCTGGGCCAGGCCTGGTCAAGCGCCGATTTGTCTGCAAATAGGTGACCTCGTGTTTTGGTGTGTTCATGCGACTGGCACGGTCGGGGACGGCCGGCTGAGAGCGTCCCACAACTCCA
>Ga0163209_1000420_pt1 | contig 18301 bp, 14 predicted proteins | sample Kivu_160m_FD_113538 | JGI IMG/M metagenome (GOLD analysis project Ga0163209, IMG submission 113538) | Freshwater microbial communities from Lake Kivu, Western Province, Rwanda to study Microbial Dark Matter (Phase II) - Kivu_160m | ecosystem: Environmental > Aquatic > Freshwater > Lake ...
AGTCGTAGCAGAGATATCGGTGATCCCCATCGGCACCGGCAGCGCCAGCGTGAGCGAATATGTGGCGGCATGCATCGACGTGCTGTCCCATAAAAAGCATATCTCTTACCGCCTGAATCCCATGGGCACGATAATCGAAGGTCCCATAGAGGAGGTTCTTGAGGTGATGAGGGAAATGCACGAGGTGCCGTTCAAGAAGGGGGCCGTACGCGTGGTGACCACGCTCAAGATCGATGATAGGATCGACAAGCCGCTGACCATGGATGGCAAGCTCGATTCAGTCAGGAAAATAAAGCCCGAAGTCAAAACATGAGTAAGGTGCCTGATTTAAGTGTCCGCATAGCTCATGGGCTGAAGCTGATAAACCCCGTCATGACTGCTTCTGGAACCTTCGGCTACGGTGATGAATACTGTGAGCTCATTGACATCCAGAAGTTCGGAGCCGTAGTCTGCAAGGGCACAACATTGCGTCCCAGAGATGGTAACCCTCAGCCACGCATAGTAGAGGTGAGTTCAGGCATCCTGAACTCGGTAGGGCTACAGAATATAGGCGTGGAAGCTTTGATAAAAGACAAAGCGCCGCTCTGGGCGACATGGCATGTGCCTGTAATCGTAAACATTGCAGGAGATACCGTAGACGAATATGCGCGGGTAGCATCAAAGCTCGAGGGCGTGGCCGGCATAAGCGGCATCGAGGTAAATATAAGCTGCCCCAATGTAAAGGCTGGTGGTATGCAGTTCGGCACGGATCCCCAGGTTGCGGCTGAGGTGACGAGGACGGTTAAATCAGCCACTTCGCTGCCTGTAATCGTTAAACTGAGCCCCAACGTTAGCGATATTGTGTCGATTGCGAAAGCGGTAGAAAAAGCCGGTGCCGATGCTATATCGCTGATAAACACCATCTGGGGTATGGCTATTGATACTAAAAAAAGAAAACCTGTGCTGGGCAACATTACGGGCGGGCTATCGGGACCTGCGGTTAAGCCTGTTGCCCTGTACATGGTTTATAAGGTGGCTGGTGCGGTAGGCATTCCAGTCATAGGCTGCGGCGGGATCGCGAATGCCGGGGACGCGCTGGAATTTATTATGGCAGGAGCAACGGCTGTTCAGGTGGGAACGGCCACGCTGACTAACCCTGGTGCTGCTCTCGAGGTCATAGACGAGATCTATAACTTTTTTGCCGCCGAAGACATCGGGAGCATATCACAAATACGCGGCATTGCCCGGCAATAGCCGTCCCCCTGAATTAATTATCTTTACTGCGTCGTGATTGCACGTGCAATGGTCATGCGCTGCATCTCTGAAGTGCCCTCGTAGATCTCGGTGATCTTGGCGTCGCGGAGGTAGCGCTCCATGGGATAGTCCCTGCAGTAGCCGTAGCCGCCGTGTATCTGCATGGCTTTGTTGGTTACGAAGCTGGAAACCTCGGCGGCATAGAGCTTGGCCATAGCAGATTCTTTCATGTAGGGCAGGCCCTGATCCTTGAGCCAGGCGGCGCGGTAGACCAGCATGCGGGCGGCATCGATCTGGGTGGCCATATCTGCCAGCATCCACTGGATGGCCTGATGCTGGGCCAGCGGCTTGCCAAACTGGACGCGGGTTTGTGCGTAGCTGATTGCGTCATCGAAGGCAGCCTGTGATATGCCCAATGCCTGTGCGCCAACTGTGACGCGACTGGAGTCAATGGATTCAAGGGCGTATCTAAGTCCCCTGCCGCTTTCGCCCAGCTGGTTGGCCTTGGGTATCCTGCAGTTCTCAAAGATCAGCTCGGTAGTTGAAGACCCGTGAATGCCCATCTTATGTTCCAGCTTGCCTACCGAGTAGCCGGGCGTGTTGCTTTCAACTATGAAAGCTGCGATCCCCTTATTTCCCTTTGACTTGTCCTCGGTGGCGAAAACCACGGCGATCGAAGCTTCAGCACCGTTGGTAATGAAGATCTTGTTGCCGTTGAGTACGAAATTATCACCATCCCGTGTGGCCGTGGTCTGCATGGCAGCCGCATCGCTGCCGGCACCTGGTTCGGTTAGCGCAAAGCAGCATATCTTTTCCCCCCTCGCTATCGGGGTGACGTACTTCTTCTTCTGCTCTTCCGTGCCGAACTTATAGATGGGGTAGCAGGCGAGCGAAAGGTTGGCCAAAAAGATGGTCGCCACACCTGCCGAAGCCCTTGCCAGCTCCTCTGAGCAGAGCGTCATGGACAGGTAATCGCCGCCGCTGCCTCCGTATTTCTCGTCAATTGTGATGCCAAAGATGCCGAGCTCGGCCGCCTTTTTAATTATCCCGGCGGGGTATTTGCCTTCCTCATCGATCCTGGCCGCTTCCGGTTTTACAACATTGGTCGCAAAATCGCGCACCATGGACTGGAACATCTTCTGTTCCTCGGTTAGCTGGAAATCCATATGTACCTCCTTATAATTTAAATGTTTTAATCAACCAGTTTTTGCCCCAGTGCAAACGCGTCTTTGAGTGCTGTCGCGTGATTTGTTACGGCACCGTAGCTGTCGATGCCCGCTAAAAGCAACTCTTCGGCATATTTGATATCGAGGGTGATGTACCAGCTTTTAACCGTGGCTACAGAGCCCTGGAACAGGTTATTATACTTTGTCCCGCCCACCGAAATAAATATGCCTCTGCGCTCCTGATTATTTGTGCCCACGGGCAGTTTCAGCAGGTACTTGACCACCCATAAGGCCTGGCAGCGGTCTATCATGGCCTTTGCCTGAGCGGGAACTCCCATGAAGAATACCGGTGCGGCGAGAATAAAGCGGTCGAACTCACGCAAATCCTGGTGTATCCACTGCATATCATCTTCGATTACACACATGCCGCCTGTCTGTACGCAGCCATCGCAGTGCCGGCAGGGCGCTATCTCGAGGTCGCCAAGAATAATCTGCTTGACCTGTGCGCCCTTGCTGGCGGCTCCGGCGACAGCCTGGTCTAGCAGCCTGTCGGTATTGCCACCTCGACGCGGGCTGGCGGCGATACCGAGGACTTTTAGTTTGTTGGAGCTTTCAGCGGTGGTCACAGCAGATTGAACCCAAAATCAAAACAAGTAATGATATAATTTTACGCTGGCATTTTGCAATAAGACTCTATATTGGCTAAAATGTAGCAAATTTTCCCGTATGAGCTTTTGCGAATTATTCCAGAATTAACGAGGAGATGAGAAATGACTAAAGCTGAAATTTTGGATAAAGTCAGGAAAGAGAAGCGTACCCTGCTTACTGAAATTGAATCTAAAGAGCTGCTGAAATCGGCAAAGATTCCCGTGGTGGAAGCGAAGCTGGCAGCATCCAAAACAGGGGCGATGGAAATAGCCAGGAAGACGGGCTTCCCGGTCGCTATGAAGATAGTTTCGCCGGACGTTGTGCATAAAAGCGATTCCGGTGGTGTGAAGCTGGGAGTGGCCAATGCCACACAGGCGGGGAAGGCTTACAGCGAGATACTGTCCAACGTTAAAAAGCATTATCCCAAAGCAAAGATACTCGGAGTATCGGTGCAGAAGATGGCAAGGTCCGGAGTGGAGGTTATAATCGGCATGACCAAGGATGCCCAGTTCGGTCCCGTCATCATGTTCGGCCTCGGGGGCATCCTCGTGGAAGTATTGAAGGACGTTTCCTTCCGCATCGTCCCCATGACCAAGAGGGACGCGGCTGAGATGATATCTGAGATAAAAGGTTATCCTATATTGAAAGGATACAGGGGACAGGAACCGGCCAATATACCATACTTGGAAGACCTCATCGTCAAGGTATCGGACTTCGTGGATAAAAACCCGGAGATCAAGGAGCTCGATCTAAATCCTATTTTCGCCTACAAAGACGGCGCGGTGGCAGTGGACGCCAGGGTCATCTTAGAGCCCGCCTCTTAGCTTCGAATATTGCCACAGTCGTGCGAATGCTTTGCTAGTATGTGAACTCTGCGGGGATATAGCTCAATTGGGAGAGCGCTGCGTTCGCATCGCAGAGGTCGGGGGTTCGAATCCCCCTATCTCCACCATCCAAATCCCCATTTTTTGCTAACGGTTTGCTAACGAATTGTTACTAACCAGGCACAATTACAAAACCTTATACCAATATTTATTTCTAGTCAGATCTGATAGCAAAGGTTTTTACTTTTTTGCCTGCACTCTTCAGAATAAAGACTATCTTTCTTTGCCGTCCATGTTAGGCCCTTCATTGTTGATAGTGCTCTTCGCAAATATTCGCCTTCTTGCTTCCACGGTTTCCGCTGCTATCACGCTTAAGTCCTCGTCAAGAGCAACTCCGTAATCAGTTAAAGCACGTTCCTTCGATACATATCCGTGTGCAACATCTGCGGCAACGCTGAGGGGATTGCGGCTGTATGGGGGTCCAAAGCCACCACCACCGCCGGTACGGATGATGACTCGATCGCCTTTTTGAAGGATTAATTCCTGCTTCAACACACGCTCGACGGAGCCGTCTGTACGGTGCACCTCAACATAACCCGTTTCTGCCTCCTTTCCACCCCACAAGCCCCAGGGCGGGCATTTAGTGCGCTCAAATCCTATAGTTGCAGAGCATTGGGAAAGGACTGTGTATACTTTTTCAATGCCCAGTCCTCCTCTGAATTCACCCGCACCGCCAGAGTCGGTCCGTAAGGAGAACGAGTCAAGTCGCAAAGGATAACAAGCTTCCTGGAATTCTGCAGGTACCTCCAAAGTATCCCCATGCACAAGAGACCTTGAAGGGCCAGTCCCGTCTTGATTACAAGTAGCTCCCCACCCGCCAATTGAAGACGCGCCATAGTAAAATAGTTGGCCGGTATCGGGATTTATACCAACAAATACATGAATGCCATATGTTCCGTGGTGAGCCGCTGCAATACGGTCCGGGATTGCCTGGCCCATGGCTTTGATAATCGTATCAACTACTGTAGGTAACATTGAACCGGAATGCCCCAACGGTGCATTATGGCCTGCGCTGAGTAATGTTCCTTTAGGGATTACTACCTTCAGGGGACGGAAATCGCCTTCATTGGCAGGTTCGTCAGGCGTCAGCAAATATTTACACGCGACTCGTGCCGCGGCAATGGCACCCCCGTTAATTCCCGCGTTGAGCGGACCGAAACATTGAGGTGAAACGCCGGAATAATCAATTGTGATCTCGTCCCTCTCGACACGAACGGCAACCTCTATATTAATCGGCTGGTTGAGACTGATACCATCGTTATCGAGAAAAGAGCTGGCCCGGTACTCGCCGTCCGGTATTTCGCGAATTGCCTGCCTGGCGATTTGTTCGGATTGATCCCAATTTAACTCAATTGTTGCTCTGACTGCGTCAATCCCGTATTTGTTTATAAGTTCTATGATCATGTCCCTGCCAATGAGGCATCCGCCAAGTTGAGCTTCGAGATCGCCAAGAACCATCTCGGGGATACGTGTGTTATACTCGATCATCCGGTAGATTTCCTCTACAGGCTGTCCCTCTGACCAAAGCTTCACCGTTCTGAATTGGATGCCCTCTTGGAAAATTTCTGTGGTTCTATTGGACAGGCATGAGCCCCAGACATTGCCGCCAATATCCATCCAGTGCACGACAACCGACATAAATGCTACCAGCTCTTCATCGCCGGGACGTCCGGTGTATACCGGCGTGTACATGACAACATTGTTAAGGTGCTGACCTAATGTGTCGCCATGATTCGAAATAATAACGTCACCCTGCTTAATACGATCACGACCGTAGATTTCTAACCCATCGCGCACCGCAACGCCAACCGCGTTTGCAACAAATATAGGAATGCCTCCTTTGCAGTGGGAGATCAGATTACCTTCAGGATCAACAATTCCGACAGAGTAATCCTTATACTCGTAAACCATGGGGCTGAAGGCAGTTCGTGTAAGGTTGATATCGATACGGTTCGGTATCGAATTCAATCCATAGCGGATGATTTCCATAGTAATCGGATCGATGGAGCTGGTCTGCGTTTTCTTTTGTGAATATTTTTTCCCCATAGCTCACCTTACCGTTTTTAGCTGACGTCTATATCTATCCGGATTTCTCCGGTCTTGCAGATTTCAAACCGGTCATGGGGACCTATTACAGTAGTTGATCCGTACTCCTCTATAATCGCCGGACCTTTTGCTTTGAATCTGATGGGCAGAGTATTGCGCCTGAAAACAGGTGTACTCAGACGGCTGCCGGCCTCAGCAAAATACACGGAACGCGTTTTCACAGGCGGTGAATGGTTATTTGATGAATCCTTATGTAAGTGCCTAATTTCGGGTCGTTTAGTCTTTGTATGGGCGCTGATACGTATGCCTCTTATCTCGACGGGATTATTTTTATTGATATGCCCGTAACGCTGGCGATAGGCGCTCTCAAAATCGTTGCGGATGCTGACTGAATCTTTGTCTTTGCTGAAGGGGATCCTTATGGACCGGCTCTGCCCTTTATAACAAATTTCAATATACTGCTCAAAGGATACATCTTGTGTGTCAATCTTTTCGAGAAGTTCAACCTTCGCACGTTTTTCAATTTCTTTACACATCTCATCGAGTTCGGCGATGGAATCTCCGGATAAGTCCTGAATGAGGCTTTGAGAGCTGTCAATCCTCTCATCGGCGAGCAGCATCCCTATTGCGGAAAAATTTCCCGGTTCCGGCGGCACAATAACGACAGGAATATGGAGTTCTCGTGCCAGAGCAGAGCCGAAAAGCGGCCCTCCGCCGCCAAATACAAACAGCTCAAAGTCCCGTGTATCCAACCCGCGCTCCATTGTTATTTCCTTGATAGCACCGGCCATCGTAGCAGATACAATAGCGAGAATCCCCTCAGCAACTTTGTCCAGTATCTGTGTATCGCTATAGCCTAGAGGCAAGGCAACGCGTTCTGCTATAGCCCTAAATGCCGCATTTTCATCCAGTCGAAGTGCGCCATTAAGAAAAGTTTGCGAACTTATACGCCCAAGCACAAGATTTGCATCAGTAACCGTAGGTTCTATCCCGCCGCGACCAAACGCGACCGGCCCGGGCTCAGCACCGGCACTGCGCGGACCTACATGAAGCCTCCTTTGCGCGTCTACCCAGGCGATTGAACCACCACCGGCGCCAACTTCTATGACGTCCAATACCGATATGCGCAGGGGGAAGCCTTTTTCATAACCGTCAACATAGTATATGGGGCATATCTCGAACTGGCCATCTTGAATTAATGAACATTTTGCGATGGTTCCACCCATGTCAAAGGCAATAAGGTGCTTGATTCCCAGCTCACTCCCATATACGGCTGCGCCAATACTACCTCCGATTGGTCCGGACTCCACCATGTTGACAGGCTGGGATAGGGTCCTCTCGACAGAATGCACACCGCCATTCGACGCCATCATAAATATGCGTCCATGGAATCCGCTGTTCTTAAGCTCCTTATCGAAACGGCCTATGTATTCCTTAATTCTTGGGCCGACATAGGCGTTAGCGACAGCAGTTGATGTCCGTTCAAATTCATACCACTCAGAACAGATCTCAGTACTGCTCGTCACATAAACATCAGGTAAGTACTTACGTAGCAGCGTGACAGCCTGCTCTTCGTGGGCCGGATTTTTGTATGCATTGATAAATGAAACCGCCACGGCCTCGACTCCCTTGGTTTTTAATATTTCGGCCAGATGCTGTAGACCTTGCGTATCCAAAGGAATAATCTCCTGCCCGCTGCCATCTATACGGCCATCGATTTCGAAACACAGCGTGCGCGGTACGAGAGGAGGATCTCTACGGAACGTCAATTTAAATGGTACAGGTCGGTTACCACGTCCGATTTCAAGAAGATCCCGATATCCGCGATTGGTGATGAGAGCCGTCTTGGCTCCGGAACGCTGGATATATGTATTACTTACCTGCGTGGTCCCATGCTTGATGAAATCAACTTCGCCGAGGTCTAAATTTGCGGCCTTTATACAATCAATTACCCCGTTAACGATGTTAGATTCATTTGTCAGGGTCTTAATACAACGCAACTCGTGCTTTTCGAGATCATAAGCGACGAGGTCCGTAAATGTGCCTCCGGTATCTACCGCCAATATATATGACATACTATTTCCCCAATGACTCACTGGAGATCATGGCTTTGTGAGCTCCTATAGCGTCCAGCGAATTCAGTGAACTTTACGGTTTGACAATCCGGTTTCGGAGGATACCTATTCCCTCAACCTCAAGTTCTACTACATCGCCCGGCTCAAGTAGTTTGCCTGTCTCAATGCCGGCCCCTTTTCCAGGAGTTCCTGAGGCGAGAAACTCACCAGGATACAGAGTCTGTTCTTTCGAAAAATATTCAAGGAGGTCCTCGAATTTCCAGAACATGGTTCTGCTATTATTGCGGCCGCGTTCTTCGCCGTTGACTCGAACAATCATAGTTGCATTATACGGATCGAATGAGTCGGCCGTAACGATACATGGTCCCATCGGCTTGCTTGAATCCCAGTTTTTACCTCTGGTTATCCCACACACCAGTAGAAACATATCCTTGGCAGCCTCATCCCGGGCAGAAATATCATTAAAGATCGTATATCCGAAAACATGTTCCATGGCCTTTGACCGTTCAATATTCTTGCCTTTTTTACCGATATATAATCCAAACTCCAGTTCGTAGTCAAGCATTTGCGAGTAAGATGGCCAGGTGACGTCCGTATCAGTGCCGGTGACATCATAGGGATTCCACTTGCATTCCACCGGTCGCTGATGCCATAGAGCTTCACCAAATTCAAAAAACAATTTTAGTGCTTCTGCATTTTGGGGCGCAATCTTGGTCAATTCTTTGATCATCTTTGCATTTGTGTTTATCATGTGTTCTTCAAAACAAGGATAATCACGCAAAGAAGGAGGCCGTGGTACAGGAGCCAGGATCTTCACATCTGCTTTTTTTATTAATCCCGAACCTGTACTGAGCCCATACTTCTCCGCCGTCCGTGCGAGATCGAGTGCAGCATCACCCCCCTCAATCAATGTCAGCATATCTTTGAAATAAGTGGTCTTCAATCCCTTGGATTTTGCAGCTACTTTGAGATCGATGATATTTGCGTCTTTGTTAACCAGCGCGCCAACATGATCGCCAGCCTTGTCACGGAATGTTACCAGTTTCATTACCTTCCTCCTTTTTTATTGAAATATTTTCTATAAGCTTTTCTAAATAATCTGATCCGATAAAAGACATATGAGCAACGGCTACCGTTCCGATACCACTAAATCATTTACCTTTTCGCTGTCTGCGTGATAATACTTCGTCATGATGAAATAAGCTATGCACGACAGCAACGCTGCGGGGCATATCAATAGGAAGGCTGTTTTTAGGCCCGCAGCCCCACCTCCTCCCATATCGGATAGTGCTCCGATAGCGAAGGTCCCTAGACTCGCCCCAAGTATAGAGTTGAAGAATGTAAGTATACCAAAACCCGTAGTACGCAACCTGGGTATAACTACATCGGTTGGCAATGACATCTGAACAGGTACAAGCGCAGCCCCAAAGAACCATTGAAGCACAACAAGGGTTACAAACAATGGCAGAGGGCCACCCAGGGCAAGTGCCAGTGCAACTGAAATAATGACATACAGAACCATGCTTACGGCTATAAACATAGGACGGCCACTCTTATAACGTTTTTGACACTTATCAGCGATGTAACCGCCCAAAGGAGCAGCGATAATCAGGCCAAGTGCAGCTAATCCGGTAATAAGCCCCGCATTTGCCGCTGTCATCGCATAAGTCCTCATCAATGCCGCTGACATCCACATCACAGTCGCTACTGCTAGAAACTGGAATAAACATTGCCCTATGATAGCCAACCAGTAAGTCTTGATTTTAAAGAGGTTACCCCATTCTCTGAAATACGCCTTGCTAAAAGACGACTCACCCTCTTCTTTTACCGTTTTGTAGTCCGGCAGGAAAAATACAATTATGCCCAATATGACGCCGGGTATAGCGAATATGTAAAAAGGCGATTGCCAGTTTTGTGTTGATGTGATAATAGCGCCGCCTACTATTAAACCCAATGCATTTCCCAATGGCAGGCCCGCCATAAAAAAGCCCATCATCCTCGATCGGATTTCTTTACGAAATGACAGCGAAAGCCAGGTTAAGCCACCCGTAGTATAACCGGCCTCACCGATACCTACTGTAAACCTTGTTATGAATAGTTGGGTGAAATTTGAGCACAGGCCTGTGATATAAGTAGCAGCGCTCCAGATAAGAGCCATTATGCCCAGCGATTTGCGACGGCTCCATCTTTCGACCAACATAGAACCCGGAATAGTAAGTAGTGCCATACCGATCAAGAATGCCGATACCAGCGCTCCAGCCTGCGTATCAGTCAGGCTGAGAGCTTTCTTCATGGGCTCAAGCGCAACAGAGAAAATAAGACGGTCTGCCTGGTTTATAACGAATAGCAGGAACAATGTAATAAATATAAATACCGCACCTCTACCGCCAACTTTATATTCTTTTTGAATAGCCATTAATTTCTCCGTTAATTAATTATTTTGTATTATTTCTATTTAATCGATTTTCGAACAAAATATCGTCATACCTTGTCCTCCTTTTTGAGCATTTCAGTGACCTTTTCGCGGAGACTTTTCTTCTCGTACTTACCGATTTTTGTTACAGGCAACTCATCAATGAACTCCAGACGCTCAGGAAGTTTGAACTCGGCAACGTTAATTTCGCTAGTAAGAAACGTCCTGAGATCAGCTAATGTAAAGGTTTGCGCGAGTTGTGGGACGACAAAGGCACAGACCCTTTCTCCCATAGCTTTATCGGGCATTCCTATAACGGCAACATTTTTCACCTTTGGGAACTTGAGGATATATGTTTCTACCTCTTCAGCATTGATTTTTTCGGCGCCGCGGTCAATGGTATCCTTAATACGGCCGGTCCAGGTGATTTGCCGCTCGCTATCCATTCTGACCAGGTCACCCGTCTTGTAATATCCATCCGGCGTGAAAGCCTCTTTGTTACGTTCAGGTGACTTATAATAACCCCGTATTGTGTAGGGTCCCCGGCATTGCATTTCACCGACCTGTCCAGACTGGACCTCTTCGTGCGTTTCCGGGTCAACCACCTTACACTCGTCTGCTTCTGATACAGGGCTGCCACTTGTGCCGTGTCTTATTTCCGGCGGATCGGTCCATCTCGTCCAGCAGACCAACCCTTCCGACATCCCATAGGTCTGAATACCGTCACAGTGAAAGGTTTCCATGAATTTCTGTGCTGTCAGATCAGCGGGATTCCACATTCCCATGAGGCGTTTTAAAGAAGAATAGTCATACCTGTTGCGCACATCTTCGGGAATTTCCAGAAGGCGGTGCATGAAAATGGGGACTATGCCCATCATGTCAGCCTTATTTTCAGAAATGGCCTGGAGTAGTGCCTCAGGTGTTATAGAGGTAGGAAGCACTAAAACACCACCCCTGCAATGAAGTGGTAGCATCATACATACAAGAGCAACGTTGTGAATTAGAGGCGTAGACGCCAGAACGCGGGAGTTTTCATTGTAGTCCAAGGCGGTGGCGACGCATTTTGCGTTATAAAGGTAATCGTTGTGGGTACGGGGTATGATTTTCGGCACTCCTGTAGTGCCGCCGGAGAGTTGAAATAGGGCCGGTTCCATAGGATCAGGGCGATATCTCTTGAGCGTAGCCTTAGCTTTTTTAAGGTCAATTTCTTGTTCCCTAAATTCAGTAATGGAATGCATGCCAGGCCTGCCCGGCTTGCCTACAGTTAAAATATGTTTCACGTCGGGAACTTCACGCCGCAACTTGTCTGCAAATTCCTCATAATCGAACTCTCTTATCACGCCGGCAGGTATGGCATGAGCTCTGGCCTCACTCTCTTGTGCGATATAACTTATCTCATTCCAACGATGGGTCGGTAATGAGCAAATAGGAATTGCACCAATTTTCATGCAAGCATAAAACAGATACACCAACTCAGGTACATTGAATAACTGCATAATTACACGGTCATAGGTCTTAATACCCAACTTAACCATCTGATATGCTATGCGAGTAGCATATAAATCCAATTGACGGTACGTTATATCCTTACCCTGGTAGGCCAGGGCTGGTTGATCGGCATATTTCTTAACCCAAGTGTCAAACGCTTCTCCTAAAGTTACCCCTTCCCAGTAACCTTTTTTCTTATACTTCCCAACAAATTCCTGTGGCCAGGGGACACATCCTTCTAGCATGCCTCTCTCCTCCTATTCACATATTGTTACAGAGACGTTCATCCATAAGGTTAATTCGTTTCAAATACTTAGATAACTTTTTCCGCTCTCAGTCTTGCCAGCTTTTCCTTTGAAAAACCGAGCTCTTTCTCATAGATTTCGGTATTGTGCTCACCTACGAGGGGCGCCCGTCTGGATATCTTCCATGGTGTTTCAGACAACCTGTATGGCGGTCCTGGATATCTTAGGGTGTCTTTAAGTTCAGGATGTTCAACATCAACAAAATAGCCACGTTCTTTCAACCCGATGTCTTCTACAACGTTTTTTACATTATTGACCGGCATCAACCTGACGCCTCGAGTCTGTGCTCCCACAAATAGTTCTTCCATGTTATGGGTCATGAGGAATGCCTTCCACACTTCCTCGATGTGATCTAACTCATCTGGATAATCCCGCAGTTGCTTGCCTGCTTCAGCCATATTAATCTTGCCCTGTGAACCTTTCCCGTAGGGCGATGCTCCCATCAGTAGTGCGATAATTGGCGCATATGTCTCCCCTCTCAAATCTGCAGCCATGCCTTCGCTTTCCATCCATTCCAGCATCTTCTCAGCACCACCACCACCCAGGGCGCTGCAAACTACCCGGCCGTCCTTGCACTCGAAGATATCCCTTCGGGCTCTATAGAATTCAAGCCCCGACCTCTTGCGGTTCTTTCCCGATATCCAGAAGGTGAAGGGTACCATTTCCGACATTCTAATGTTAGTCCCTTGCATAGGAACATCGACCCATTGCCCTTCTCCGATCTCATCCCTGCAGAGGAGTGCCATAAGTGCGCCAATAGCTGCATTGGCAGATACCATATGATAAGCCTGCGACGCGCCTAGAGAGGTCGGGGGGTCTTCAGGGAAACCTAACGTATAGAGGATGCCGCTTGTTGCCAGACCGATAAGGTCAGAAGCCTTGAAGTCTTTGTAAGGGCCGATCTGGCCAAAACCGGTAATTGAAACTAAAATTAACTTTGGGTTTATTTTCTTTAACCTCGTATAACTTAGTTCCAACAAATCAAGGTATCCAGGAGAGAATGTTTCAACAATGATGTCAGTATCTTCAACCAGTTTCTTAAATAACTCCCTTCCCTCGCCGGTTTCCAGGTTTAAGGTGATGCTTCTTTTACTTGTGTTGAAGTGCCAAAAATATAGCGATTTCTCAGGATGCACATCATCGTGATAAAAGGGGCCGATATACCTCATTGGGTCGCCCTCCGGGGGCTCGACCTTTATAACATCGGCTCCTAAATCTGCTAGCAACTTGGTGCAGTAAACACCGCTGGGGCCGGTTAAATCGAGAGCCCTTATTCCATAGAGTGCTTTACCTTGCTCCATTTTCTCACTCGTAAAATATGCTAAGCTGATAACACGTTGGTTTCTCGCTATACTTAAAATTATTCGAAAGCGCCGTCGACGTAGCCATGGACAACCTCTTCTTCAGATAAACCAAGGATCTTTTTAAACACGAATTCGTTATCCTGTCCCATAACGGGCGCGGGCCTGCGCACGACGCAAGGTGTTTCTGAAAACCCGATAATCGTGTTCTCGCAGTATGCCCTTCCGTCGGGGTGGTCCAGTTCCAGGTAATATTCACGCGCTTTATATTGTTCGTCGCGTAGCACCAGATCTTCGCCTGTTTCAACCACGCCGGCAGCCACGCCTCTTGCTTGCAGAAGTTTCATTACATCCCACGGGGATTTATTTGCTGTCCATGCTTCGACCAACTTATCCAATTCGTCCTCGTTCTCCTTCCTACTCGAAAGGTTGGCGAACCTTTCCTCCTTGGTCCACTGTGGATTCCCAATTGCCTCACCAAACGCATTCCATTCTGGTTCTGTGAATATTGCTATGGCACACCAGCGATCTTCTCCCTGGCATTTATAGACGCCGTGAGGAGCAGCAAATGGAAGCCGATTACCCTGCGGCTTGCGTATGCGCTTGTTCACTGTATAGTCGAGTATGGTTGTCTCCATCCATCCGAGTGAGCTTTCAAACTGTGCTAGCTCGATGTACTGCCCCCTACCTGTGCGTTTCCTGTAATGCAGAGCCGCCAATAGGGCCATGGTTGCATGGGTGGGATTGGGGCCCATGTCCGGCAAGGCTATATTCAAACCAGGGCGGCGGTTGGGCATACCGGATATCGAATTGAGTCCTATTGCCGATTGAATGCCGGTTCCATATCCGGCAAAGGCACTGTGTGGGCCAGAATTACCGAACACCGGCATCTCAAGCATTATAATGTCGGGCTTTATCTTGACCAGTTCCGCGTAGCCTAACCCGACCCTGTCCATATAGCCGGCTATGAAGTTATCTATCACAACATCGGATACAGAAACCAGTTTTTTGGCAGTTTCAACCCCTTTGGGATGCAACAGGTTCAAGGTAATGCCAAGCTTATCGCAATTGAAATTGATAAAAAGCGCCCCTCTTTGAATCTTGCCGTTGACGGTTTCGGGCCCTCCGGGAACGTTCCGCGCCCAATCAACCTTTCGGGCGCTTTCAATCCTGATCACTTCAGCACCATAGTTAGCAAAATATCTTCCTACCCATGGTCCAGCCTGTACCCAGCAAAAGTCAGCGACCCTTATTCCCTCTAGGGGCATCTTTTTTTTGAAGGTGCTTTCCTGCATGTTACTTATATCTCGGTAGCCTTATGGCGGTTATAACCATATTTCTCGAAAGGACCATCTCGGAATTCCAAGGCGTCCTTCATCCCTTTCTCCTTCATGATACGATAGAACTCCTTTTCCCGTTCGTCTCCGACACAGTGCGCCAGGATGTTCGTCTCCTCCGAATGCCAGAGTTGTTCACGAGCCCCCATCTGATTCATACTGAATTTCAGCGAAGATTTGTTTAGCTTCAGTGTTTCCAGGGGCATAAGGGCTATTATTTCCGCGAACCGCATCGCTTCAGCTTCCACTTTGTCGTCAGGTACCACCTTATTTATTGCGCCGAGGCGGTATAGTTCATGTGCGCTTACGTTCCAGCCGGTGCAGAGCAATTCGAACGCTTTGCGGTAGCCGACCCACATCTGAAAATCAGCTCCACCTGCGCCTGATACGCGGGTTATCTCCATGCCGAGGAAAGCGCTATCTCCCATTACGATGATATCGTGGAGCATTACGAACTGCGCACCTGCTGCAAGGGCAGCGCCCTGCACACCTGCAATTATGGGCTTGGAAATGTCCCAGACTTGGTAGGACCATCTCCTGGGGTCGCATACCTTTCGCCATTTGGCCTCTCCCCATTCATTTTTCTGACCGCTCGTCCATGTTTGTTTCTTCGACAGTTTTGATATATCATGACCTGCGGCAAAATGTTTGCCTGTAGAAAGGCTAACTGCGACCTTTGCCTCATTGTTTCCTTCGAATTGCTTTGCTGCATCAAGAAACTCCTCCTGGAATTCAGCCCCCATGACGTTATTTCTATCTGGTTCGTTGTGTATGATCCTCGTTACTGGTCCGGGTTCGTAGATTAATGTTTTATATTCGCCCATTATTCCATCATCTCCTAGCTAATATTCATGCTTTTATTACTACTTGAATATAATAGGAGGCCCGCCTCAAGCCGGATACCCCCGTGGCAATTCCTTAATCGGGTTTTCCGAATTTTGACCAGTAATCCTTCCATGGCCCGGGCATTGACTGCCACTTCTCACCTGGCTTCCATCGCTTCAATGTCTCTGGAATTTGACCTTTCATCGGTTTAGGCCAGTATTTGGGATTGTATTGCTCTTTACCGTAGTTAGGGTTGGCTGTACACCTGGTTCCCACCTGCGCCCCCATATTACCCATCGCTAAGCAGAACATGTCGTGCGTGCACCTGGTGATTTCATTAATACGACCCTCTTTGACCTTGTTAGGCCATTCAGGATCGGCCATGGCCTGCCTGCCTAATGCTATGATGTCTGTTTCGCCGTCATTCACCGCTTTCGCAGCTACCTCAGGCGTATGTAGACCTGTAGTAATGACAGGAATTTTAATAACCTGCTTTAGCTTCTTGCCTTGAGCTTCTAGCAGAATTGTATTGTCACGTGCTACCGGGGCGAATTCCCTGGAATCATACCCTGTGCCATTGGAAAGGCTAATAGCGTCAGCCCCAGCTTCCTCCACCCATATACAGATCTGACGTACGTTCTCAGGGGTGTTGCCACCCTCGCTGTACTCTGCACCACTGACCCTGACCACAATAGGGACCGCGTTCCCGAAGAGCTCCCTGCATTTTGACGTAAGTTCGAGCAAAAATCTGGCCCTGTTTTTCAGGGAGCCGCCGTATTCGTCCTTACGCTGGTTGCTTCGTGGGGAAAGGAACTGGTGGAGCAGGTAGCCATGCGGGCCATGTATCTCGATTCCGTCGAATCCGGCAAGTATTGCCATAGCAGCAGAGCGTAAGAAACCCCGCTGGGCCTTCTGTATTTCTTCAATGGTCATTTCCCGTGGAGTTCCCAACAAGTGATTTGACCAATCGTTGATCCAGTACTTGGTCCAGGCATAACTCTGCTTCTGTATGGAATGGTATAGATCCTCACGTTTGAAAGGTACAGGCGATGCACCTCTCACGTTCTGCCTTCCTGTCTGCCTGCCAAAGCCGGGGCTCAACTGAGCAAACAGCTTGACGCCGGTGTCCATGGAGTGAACACCCTCAACAAAATCGTACCAGTACCCGGCGTTGAAGCTTCCAGGGAACAGATAAGGAACCAATGGATACTCTTCAAACGCTTCTCTGCTGGTCAGTATCGACCCCGTCGTCATCATCCCGAATCCTCCCAGAGCACGGGCGTTGAAGTAACATGTGTATTGAAGGGTTGGGTGCCCATCCTTGTCACCCTGAGAGTTCATGGGGGCCATCGCGATCCTGTTTTTAATTTCCACCGGGCCGATTTTGATTGGCGCAAACAGATGATCGTACATATGCCACTCCTTTTCACTTAATTTATTGTTATTTTTCAATGGTAGGCGGGGTTATCTTGAGGATCCTCGCCAGGTTCAACCCGGCCCATTTGGCCCTATCCTCATCAGTGATTGGAAGATATCCATAATCACGCTGCACCTCTTTGCTTATCTGGAACTTGTTGAGTATCTCGACATCATTTTTATTAGCCCCCATATCGGTCCCCCAAATAATCCTGTCTATGCCGGCGTAAAGTATTGCCTCACCTAGCAGTATTTGGGCTCGTTTACTGGCACCGTGACCAAATCCGTACAGCAGGCTGGTGCCTATGTGAAGGTTGGGGTATTTCATGGCACACATATTCATGGCATCGGTGAAGGGGTAGCCCATGTGATAAGCTAAAATAGTAATGCCTGGGAATTCCTCACAAACATCCTCCAACAGCCACGGCAAGCAATTTGCCGAACGGCCGGGTATGCACCAGGAAAAGCCGGTATGAATGAAAAGTGGTACTTTTAGGTCCTGGATTTTTTCATAGTAAGGCCAAAGGCTAGGATCGTTAATAGGCGTATCATCTACTGGGTATAGTTTTACGGCTTTAAAGTTCATCTCCTTTACAAGATATTCCAATTCCCATACCGCATTCTTTACACCGCGGGATATGATGGGACCTACATTGCAAACTCCCACCAATCTGGTAGGGTACTTCGCCACTTCTTTAGCAAGCCATCCATTGGTCGACATCATGCGTGTACCTAGTGTCATCGGAACAAATGATTCGGGTAGCACGCATGCCATGTGAACACCGGCCTCGTCCATTTTCTCAATAAGAGCGTCGGCGGATTCTCCCGGTGCCATGCCCGGGCGGCGCTTCAAGTTCTCCCGCCCTTCCTCCAATGTCTGACGCCCCTTAATTCCATAAGCACTCAACGGTAGCATAGCGCGCATAGCCCCCCTCAATGCACGTTGATTCATTTTGTAGTAGGGGAAATAACTAATATCATCGGCTAGCGGCAAGAGATGGCACTCACAATCAAACTTAAACATACCCCACCCCTTTTTAATTAAATATGGTATTTTGTTACTGAGTAGTATCTAATATTTAGTGCATTGTAGTACCGTCTAGTATCCTTGTCAAGTACTTTCATAAATAATTTAATTATTTGATTAGTTCGGTGCTATATTTC
>Ga0163209_1000422_pt1 | contig 18281 bp, 13 predicted proteins | sample Kivu_160m_FD_113538 | JGI IMG/M metagenome (GOLD analysis project Ga0163209, IMG submission 113538) | Freshwater microbial communities from Lake Kivu, Western Province, Rwanda to study Microbial Dark Matter (Phase II) - Kivu_160m | ecosystem: Environmental > Aquatic > Freshwater > Lake ...
GCCACACTCCAGTCTCGGAGGGGCGGGAGCCCCGCCCCTCCGAACGTCTAGCCTATCTCACCACTGCCTTGAGCCTAGACTGCTCCGTGCCCGTGTCAAGGAGCACGAAGTAAGCCCCGGCGCTCAGCCTGCGTCCCTCATTGTCCCGGTCCCAGCTCAGCCGGTGTGTTCCGGGCTTCTGTTCGCCGGCGTCGAGCATGCCGACCTGCCTGCCGACTGCGTCGTGCAGGGTCGCACGCACGCGCGCAGTAGCTGGCAGTTGATACTCGACCTCAACGCCGTCGTAACGCGCAATGACGTGCGTCTTGACTCCGTTGATCTCCGAGGCACCGGCCTCCCCTCCGCCACCACCGCCAACTGGAAGCTGCACCCAGTAGAAGTCCTCACCACAACCAGATGTACAACCCGGTAGCAGATACATCATGTCGTCCCCGCCGATGACCATCGATGAGTAGGAGCCGATGTAGCGGGGGAAGTGAGAGTTCTCTATCGGTTCCCCGCTTTCGTTGCACCACTCATCCCAGCCAAGGGCTTCGGTGTAGCTGTACGGCACGTCACCATTCCCCGAGCTGGAAAATGCTGCCATTATGAGAGGACTCCCGTCCAGAGTCGGAGTGCGTGTCGTGAGCGATGTGCCGTCGTCTTGGCCTTCTCCCGGCGTGGTGTCCAGTTGGACCCAGCTATCCTGAGCGATGATGTATCTGCAGAATGCTTCTTCATTCGCTCCGCCAGGAAGGGCGAGTATTGACCAGCTGTCGCCGAAACTGCCCGAATCGCACGCGATAATCGCACCATCGGTGGCCGACTCGGGAATGTCGGAGAGCTGTTGCCACCCGCCCTGGAGGTCGAAGGTGTGAGCGTCAGTCCAGGACCACGCGCTGCTGACCCACGCGGCCGTGCGCCAGTAGTACGTTCCGTTGGCGAACTCGACGGATGGCTCGTATTCCGGGTTGGCCATCTGCTCATCGACCACTGTGTCGCTGAAGTCCGATTGGGTTGAAACCAGCAACCGATAGGTGGGCGTTGCTGTGCTGCCCCATTTGAACGGCGGCGTCTGGTCAGCGATGATTGCACCCGGCCCCGGGTAGTAGCCGTCTTCCTGAATATCCGGGATGTAAGTACCGGGAATTGCAAACCGCCAGAACTCCTGGGATTCGCCGGGAAGGCAGTAGATCCATCCGGGGCATGCGTAGTTCTGCGCGTGGTAGTACCCATTCGGGTAGTAGGCAATGGATGCGCCGTCACCGAGATCGAATACGTCGATGGTCTCCTGCTTACCCCAGTAGCCCGAATCCGCGAGGTAGCAGTACAGCTTTGACCACGCCTCGCCACCATCTTCATGCCACCCGCAACCCCAAAGAACAGGTTGCTGCTTCCACTGGAACGTGAGACCAGCATGGAGAAGGCGTCGGCTTGACATCGGCGTGATTGTTGAGTCATCCCACATCGAATCCTCCTCGGCGAAGGCGTTGCAGGTCAACACGTCCGTCCTCTGGTTGCCACCGCCATCAGCGTACACCGGGAGCATAGCCCAGATCAGCCCGTTCCCCCAGGTGAGATGTGCGCCGTGTTCGACCTCGGACGTGTTGGGAACATCATCCAACCGCTCCCAACCCATGGCCGCAGCCGCCACGAGCATCACACAGACTATCGTGTACTTGAGCATTATTACCTCCTTCTTGAGGGCTCAAGATGTCGGCGCAATCGAGCACCGCTGAGTGCGCCTCGGACCCCGATTACCCGGTGCCGGGATGCAGAGCCGGCTGGGACTACCGCTGCTTGTAGCACCGGCGGTCAGAAACCGCTCGTAGCCTCGCCATCCCCTGCTTGATTCCTTCTGCATCCCGGCTACAATCTCACGGGCAGCACAGAGTCCAACTCCAAACCTGTTCTTCCTGGCCGGGATTGCAGGTGCTGCCCCTTTTCTTGTCTGCCGCAGCTAGCTGCTGATGCAGCTTGGTTCCTGTCTTCGGCAGACATCGCTCTGTTGTCATTCGTGTTCGCGATGCATTTCCCGTGCGGCCCCGAGAGCGTCTTCGCGAGCAGGCTGCTCCGACGCGTGCCAGTCACCGTCGAGCCCCTCACAGAAGTCAGCGCCACTCGTGACCTTCTGGCGCGAGGGTGCGGAACGAAGATGTTGGCCGCTTGGTTCATTCATCAGCCCAGACTCGCCGCACCTCTCTGGCCAGTGCGACAATCCCGAACGCATCGCCTTGATACTCTATGCACGTGCAGCCGTGGTCATCCGGTCGCTCGACCACGATTTCAAGTCGGACATCTCTCGGGCTTGCACAGCGTGGATGGGACGCGAGCACCGAAGAGACCGTCCCCAGCGCAACCGCCACACGCCACGCCGGACCGTCTCGCAGGCCTGCTCCGAAGAAGAGCACAAGCGGCAGTTGCGCGCTCCGAGCATCGGAACCGGCCGGCACAACGGGAACCGGCTTCGGTTGGCCTCGGCGGACCCGGGCGGATACAGCCGGACCGTCATCGTCCAGCCCGACGCTACGCCAGGCCGAGCGCACGTACGAAGTGGCCACATGGTAGCGGAACTCGCCGGAATTCGCTGCAGTAGAGAAGTTGCCGGGAAGGATGGCGATTCCGACCGGAACTCGACACCCTAAATCCCGAGCCCTGCTGGCGACCTCTACGTGACTCCTAGTCCGTACTCGCATGCCACGTCAGAAGGCATGACTCATGCCAATCGCAGTGGATGAGCGTAAGACACCTAATACCAACGACATAGCTGCACAGCCACTATCCCGCCGCGTACATCTCTCGTCTCACGCGTGAGACAGAAATGAAGCTAAATTGTGGCTATGACGGTGCTTGCGCTACGCGGTCTCATGCATGAGACAAAGCCCGCTCATGAGACTGAAGCCTCTAGGGTTTGATGTGGTGCTTCCGAAGCAGGCGATAGAACTGAGCCCGACTGTACCCGCTGAGTCTGGCTGCTTCGGGAATGTTGCCGTCTGTCCGACCCAATGCGTCGAGCAATATCGCGCGCTCGTTCTTGTCCGAGGCCCTGCGCTGCTCGACGCGCGAGAGGGCTGCAGCCGTAGACGCAGACATGGGCCGCCGCAGCCTGAGCTCAAGCGGAAGGTCAGCGACCTGGAGCGTATGACCGCCGGCAAGTATCACCGCGCGCTCGACGACGTGCTGGAGCTGTCTGATGTTGCCGGGCCAGGAGAACCGGGCAAACAAGGCCAGGACCTCCTCGCTCGCCCCACGAACCGGGCGGTTGTACTCCTGGGCCGCGCGGGCAATGAAGTATTCCGTGAGCAACGGCAGGTCTTCTCTGCGGCGTCGCAGCGGCGGAACGATGAGCTGAACGGTGTTGAGTCGATAGAGAAGGTCCCGGCGGAACAGCCCCTGGCGTTCGCGCATGTCAAGGTCCATGTTGGTCGCGGCGATAGCGCGCGCTTCTGTCGGCGTTTCCTTGGAGCTACCTACTCGCGCAACCGTCTTGTCCTCGATGGCACGCAGCAGCTTCGCCTGGAGAGCAGGACTCATGTCCCCGATTTCGTCAAGGAAGATGGTACCTTTGCCCGCCAGCTCGAACTTGCCCGGCCGCGACGCGACGCCGGTGGCTGCGCCTGATTCGACTCCGAAGAACTCGGCCTCGAGCAGGGCCTCCGGCACAGCCGCGCAATTGACTGTGACAAAGGGATGGTCGGCGCGGGGGCCAGACTCGTGCAACGCCCGCGCGACGAGTTCTTTGCCTGACCCGCTCTCGCCACGCACCAGAACCGGCACGGCGGTGTCGGCCACGCGCGGGATGAGAGCAAGCAGGTCCAGCACGTCGCGGCTACGGCCGATGACGCCGCGAAAGCGCAGTCCGGGAATCCGCTGGGCTCGGCCGGTTTCAATCGTCGCGAGCTCAACCAGCCTGGACAGTGATGGCGCGAGCGCACGGGATACCAGCTTGAGGAGTCCGGGCTCGACCCGGGCCGGTGCCGGCTGTGCTCGCCGCAGCCAGACATGGCCAAGAAGTCGGCGGCCCTGCCTGACCGGCAGGAGCAGGGCAACGTCGGTCTGTGACGGCGACGAATGGAGCTTGGGCATTTCCGCCAAGTCCGGTCGGCCTCTGAGCGCAACCGGGCGGTCACCGGCCATCACCGCGCCTTGCTCGAATCGAAGGCTGTCGCAGAGCATCAAGAGGGCCTGCTCAATGAGCTTCACGGGCTCCAGTCCGAGCGCAGTGATGCTGAGCAGTCCCTCAAGCAAAGCGGCACTCCGGTCGGCGCTCATCTCAAGCCGGTAGAGCAGCCGCGCTGCCTCTTCGGCCTCGGCCACAACGGCGAGATGGCGGAAAGCCTGGGCCGCAGTCTGAAGCTTGCGACGGGCCTCCTCCGTCCGATTCACTTCAAGGAGTTGTCGGCCGTGCTGCAGCCGCACGAGCGCCAGTTCGTAGGTGTCGCCAAGCGGTTCCAGGACTGCCTCGGATCGACTGAAGAGGTCAAGGGCCTCTTCCGTTTGACCGCGGGCTGCAGACAGAAGCGCCTGAACGCGAAGCGCCTCGCCTTGTTCGGTTGGCTGATCCAGATCGGACGCGTGGCGCATCGCCACAGCCAGAAGATCATCGGCTGCTTCCAGCCGTCCCCGAGCCAGCGCGAGTTCGGCCCGGTGGCAGCAGACGGTCGCCAGCATACGGCGGTCACCGGCCGCCTCACTCAGCCGTGCGGCTTCACTCAGAACCTCCTCTGCCTGGGCAAGGTCTCCGCTGCGGAAGTGAGTCCACCCCAGATTGGAGAGAGCCTCGCTGTAAGCTCCTCCGAATCGCTGGCTTTCCCGCTCCGCTTCTACCACTGTGCGGAACATGAACGCGGCGGCGTCGTACTCGGACCGCTTGAGTAGCAGCTCGCCGAGCGCGTTTCGAGCCGCAGCCAGCGGGTCAGAGAACCCATGCTCCTCGCAGAGCGCAACTGACCGGTAGTAGTTCTCGGTCGCCTCAGTCCAGCGGCCCATGGCGGCGAGGGTCCAGCCGATGTTGTACTGACTTGTGGCGCGGCCGTGCGCGTCTCCGGCTTTGGAGTTTGCCGTCAGACATTGCCGGTAGCACTCAAGCGCCTTGTCAAGATCGCCCCGATGAGCATGAACGCAGGCGATCTGATTGAGTGCCGACCGTTCGCCGTGCCCCAATCCGATCTGCCGGGAGATTCCCAGATACTCCTCGAAGCACTCAAGCGCGGGCCCATGCTCACCGCGTTCCTCGTGCAGTATCCCGACGAGATTCAGTCCGCATGCATGAAGTCGACGGTCGCCGCTTGCGTCCGCGACCTTGAACACGATCTCGGCATAGCGCGCCGCGCCATCGAGGTCGCCGGCGCGGCGGAGCATTTCACCGAGCATGTACGCGGCCCGTCCGCGATCCTTGGGTCGTCCGGCGGCGTCGGCTTCAGCCAGAACCTGTTCCAGCAGCGGCCTGGCTGCCACCGGGTCGCTCAGCCATAGCGCCTCGGCCAGCGCGAGCGTGGCCTTGACGCGCTCCGCCGGAGTCTTCGCCGCGTCCACACGAAAACGCAATTGCTGCAGCTTATCAGGAGGTGTAGTCGCGCCTCTCATTGGGAAGGAACTGAGGATAATACCGACCTCTGCCAAGTCAAGCGCACGCCCGTTCCCGGGAACCGCGACTTCGGCTGGCGGCTTTCGGACACTTGATCCCCAGGTCTCTTGACCATCTTGCCTATCGGCTGCCGGTAGCTGCGGCCTTTGACCGAGAGCGTTCCGGCGACTGGGTCTGGGAGGGAGTTCAGGGCGCGGACCGACGAGGAACGATGGGGACCTGCCGACCGGGTTTCTGCCGCGGCCGTTGCAGGCGCGTCTGGTCAACACGGTCGAGAAGATCGGCGATGCCGACGTCCGTCAGCCCGCCTTGCCTCAGCAACTCGAGCAACCGGTCCCGGCCCAACTTGTCGTCACACCGGGATAGCCCGTAGAGCGCCTGCCGCGGGCCGCAGGTCACGCCCGTGGCCAGCAGGATGGTCAGCGCCTCGGCGAGCTTCGGCACCGCCTGTTCATGCAGCCCCCGGTCCACCATGATGAGCCCGATATTCGCCAGGTCAGTCGCCGTGCCGAACAGGTAGCCCATCTCCCGCTCCAGCGCGAGCGCGCGCTCGTAGAACAAGAGCGCGGCATCGAGCTCGCCCCGGCAGCGGTGGATGCTCCCGATTTTGCCCAGGTAGTTCGCCATCACCCATCGGTCGTCGGTCTCGCGGGACACGGCGAGTGCCGCCCCGTTGTATTCGAGCGTCTTGCCGAAAACGGTCTCGTCCCAGCGCAGGAACGCGAGGTTGGCCATGGCGCCCGCCTCGATCCGCTTTTCTCCGATTTCCCGGGCCAGCTTGAGCGATTTCTCGCAGTACTTGACCGCCTTGGCCGGCTGGCCGTTATCGGAACTGGCAAGCCCGATATTGCAGAGCACCATCGCCTGTCCGTGCCGATCTCCGTTCTCCTGGTATATCTTCAGCGCGTCCTCGTAGTACCTGAGCGCCTTGATCGGCTCGCCGCTGACGTAATGGAAGACCCCGATGTTGCCGAGGGCTGACGCCTGCTCGGCCAGGGCTCCGGCTTCGCGGGCCAGGCTGAGCGCAGCCTCGGACTTCTCCAGCACCTGGTCGAGCCTGCCGAGATCCCGCAGTACCACCCCGGCTCTATCGAGGGCGGCTGCCTGCCCCCGCTTGTCATTGAGTTGCTCCGCCAGCCGGGCCGATTCCTCGTAGCTCTCGAGGGCCCGGTCCAGCCGGCCCGGTATCTGGAAGCACCGCCCGACCAGACCGTGAAGTGCGACCAACTCAGCGCCGGTCGCGTGCTTCATCGCCGCATGGAAATGGCCGATTGCCTCGTCCCACTTGCATGCCGCCATCGCGGCCCGGCCTTTGGCGAACGGGAATCTAACCACGGGCTCGGATTGCTGCAAACCGCCCAGGTACTCCATTCAGACTCCTTGCCACCGTCCGGTTGATCCGCACGCCGTTCGCCGGTCCGACAGAACCCGGACGAGTGACCAAGGGAGATCGAAGCGCGGCTCGGCGGATGTAGACATATCAGGAGTAGTCTAGAGCCACACTCCTAGGTGTCAAGCCCCGGCTGGCGGACTCAACGACTCCAGGTCCCGGCCAAAAAGAGAAAGCCGGCTCTCGGCCGGCGGGAATCGAAGCGCGTGCCGCCAGTTCAGTCCGGCCGCCTCATCCGCATCTGATCAATCCGGTCGAACAGGTCCTTGATGATCTCCTCCGCCCTTCCGGCTTCCTTCAGCAGTTCCGTCAGGCGTTTCCGACCCAGCTTGTCATCACAACCGGCCAACCCGGTCAGCGTCTGCCGCGGGCCATCGGCCACCCCGACGGCCAGCAGGATGGTCAGCGCCTCGGCGAGCTTCGGCACCGCCTGCTCGTGCTCGCTCCGATCCGTCAGGATGAGCCCGATGTTGCCGAGTTCGGTCGCCACGCCCAGTTGGTTGCCGATCTCACGGGCTATCGCCAACGCCTCGCTCTCATAAGCAAGTGCCTCTTCGAGGTTGCCCTCGTCGCGGTAGACGCTCGCGATGCTGCCCAGATTGCTCGCCGCGCTCCATCGGTCGCCGGTCTCGCGGGCTATCGCCAACGCCTCTTGATGATGCTGAAGCGCTCTGTCGAGTTCGCCCTTATCGTGGTAAATGCTGCCGATGTTGCTCAAGTGGGTCGCGACCCCCCACTGGTCGCCGATGTCACGTGAAATAGCCAGCGCGGCCTCGTAGTGCTGTAGCGCGCGGTCCCGGTCGCCCTTGTCGTGGTAGACGTTGCCGGCGTAGCCGAGCTGGATGGCCGAAGCCCATACGTCGTTGACTTCATTGGCTATCGCCAGCGCCTGGTCCAGAAACGAAAGCGCACGGTCGAGTTGCCCGTTGTGGTGAAAGATGAGCCCGAGGTTGCCGAGCGCGCGGGACTTACCCTGCTGGTCGCCGTACTGCTCCGCCAGTCGCGCCGACTCCTGGAAGGCCACCAGCGCCTCGCCCGGGCGGCCCTGGGTATAGTGGCAGACACCGATTAGGTTGTGGAGCGCAACCAGTCCCGGTCCGTTCGTCGCCGTAACCGCCGTCTCGAAGTACCCGATTGCCTGGTCCCAGCTGCAGGCATTCATTGCGGCAAAGCCGAGTTCGAACGGCTCCCTGACTTCCGGCCTTGCTTCCAGCAGCCGGCCGAGATGCTCGGCCATCCGGCGCGGACGGCGCCGCACCACGCCAGCACATGTGCCTGCCATGCCAGTCTACCGCCGGCTCTTCCCGGACATCAGGACAGCAGAGACTGGTTTGCCCGAGAAACCGGACAAGAGGATAGAAGCCACGCGCAGGCAAACACGCGCACCATTATCGCAACCGAAGATACAGACCAAGCAAATCAGTCTAGCCGCCTCCGCCTATCTGTCAACCTCAGGGAGTGAAGATCAGGACCTTACCCTCGGTCAGCCCGGCGCGCGCCGCGGCTCAATAGCGAATGGCGCGTCCGCGTCTGATTTGACTCTGAGTTGACTTCCCTTAGAATACGTTCCCATGTCTAGGCGAATTGAGCGGCTGCGCGGGCTGATGCGCGGCGAAAAACTGGACGGGCTGCTCGTCGGGCACCCGGCAAACGTCCGCTACCTCTGTGGCTACACCGGCTCGAATGGACTGATGCTCGTCACCCTCCGTGACTGCTGGTTCTACACCGACTTCCGATACCAGGAACAGATCAAAACCGAGGTGAAGGGCTGCCGTAAGCGGGTCCTGGTTCGCGACCTCGTGTCGCACCCGCCACCGGAATGGGCACGCCCGTTCCGGCGCCTCGGTGTCGAAGAGAACCACGTCACACTCGGGCGGTTCAAGCAGTTCCGGAAGCGCTTTCCCAGGGGCCGGCTGGTTCCGACCCGCGACCTCACCCTGGAGCTGCGCCGAACCAAGGAGCCGGTCGAGGCCGAGCTGATTGCCCGGGCGCAGCGGGTCACCGACCGCGCGTTCAATGACGTGCTCAAGCTGGTGAAACCGGGCGTGCGCGAACGCGACCTCGCGCTTGAAATCGAGTTCCAGTTCCGCCGGCAGGGGGAAGTGGCCTTCGACTCCATCGTCGCGTCCGGCGAGAACGCGGCCAAGCCTCACGCCGGGTTCAGCGACCGCCGGCTTCGCAAAGGCGACGCGCTCACCTTCGACATCGGTTGCCGGGTTCGCGGCTACTGCTCGGATATGACCCGGACCGTTTTCGTCGGCAAGGCACCGGCCGAGTTGCGCCGGGTCTACGAAATCGTCTCCGAAGCCCAGCGTCGCGCTCTCACCACTATCCGGCCGGGTACGACGGCCAAGGCTGCCGATGCCGCGGCCCGCGAGTACATCACCGAACAGGGCTATGGGAAGCGCTTCGGCCACAGCCTGGGCCATGGGGTCGGAATCGAAGTCCACGAACTACCGGCGCTGGCCGCCGGCAGCAACGAGACGCTCGCACCGGGCGACGTGGTCACGGTCGAACCGGGCATCTATCTGCCGGGAATCGGCGGCGTGCGCATCGAGGACATGGTGTTGGTCACGAAGACGGGATATCGCAACTTCACCCGAAGCGGTAAGGACCTGCTGGAGCTCTAGCCCGACCGGAGACCAGCCAGGAGTGACGAAGCGCCAATGACCGCTCAAACCCCGATGCCCCAATGCCCCGGTTCGACGGCCGGTCTGTCGACAGTCGCATGCCGTCAATCGCCATCGGCCGGGAGTCGGTCGTTGAGCGCCGGTCGACTATCAAGGAGGCAGTATTGATAACTCCCAATGAATTCAAGTCCGGAGTGCTCATCAAGTACAAGGACGGTATCTACCAGGTTCTGTCATACTCGCGCAGCCGGACCGCTCAGCGCCGGGCCCGAGTCGTGGCCAAACTGCGCAACGTCAAAACCGGAGTCCAGATCGAAGAGAGCTTCGAATCCGAAGCCAAGTTCGACGAAGTCGAGCAGGAGCGAAAGAAGGCTCAGTTCCTCTACCACGACCACGTCGGCTACCACTTCATGGATACCTCGACCTACGAGCAGTTCGCCCTGACCGAGGAACAACTGGGCGACAGCGCGCTCTATCTGAGCGACGGCCTCGAAATCGACGTCTCCTACATGGAAGGCCAGCCGGTCAGCGTCGAGCCGCCGATGTTCATCATCCTCGAGGTCGCCGAAACCGAGCCGAACTTCCGCGGTGACACCGCGACCGGCGGTGGCAAACCGGCCAGGCTGGCCACCGGCCTTGTCGTAACCGTACCCTTCTTCGTCAAGCTCGGGGACAAGGTGAAGGTTGATACGCGGACGAATACTTACGTAGAACGGGCATGAAGGAAATGCCGAATGACGGAGTCCAGGTGACGATTGTGGACCGAACGTCCCAGGTCCGGACCATCAGTCATTCGTCGTTCGAGCTTCGGGTTTCCTCCTAGGCGTGTCTCTTCCTTTCAAGAAAGTCCTCATCGCCAACCGCGGAGAGGTAGCGCTGCGTATCATCCGCGCCTGCCGGGAGCTGGATGTGCCGTCGGCCCTCGTCTACTCCGAGGCCGACCGTGATTCCCTTCCCGTGCTCCTCGCCGACGAGGCGGTCTGCATTGGACCGGCACCCGCACCGGACAGCTACCTGAACGTATCGCGCATCCTGTCGGCCACCGAAATCACCAAGGCGGATGCGCTTCATCCCGGCTACGGTTTTCTTTCCGAGTCTCCGGAGTTCGCCGAGGCAACCGAGTCCTGCAAAGTCACGTTCATCGGCCCGACCGCCGAGACCCTGCGGCTGGCGCGGGACAAGATCCGGTTGCGGCAACTCGCCCGCGAAGCCGGGCTGGCCGTGGTTCCGGGGTCCGACAGCGAGGTCGCGACCGCGGCCGACGCGGCCAGGCTGGCCGCCGAGCTCGGCTACCCGGTCCTGGTGAAGGCTGCGGCCGGATGCGGCGGAGGCGGCATGCGGTTGGTGAAACGAGACAAGGACATTGAAACCGGATTCCGGATGTGCCAGGCCGAAGCCAAGGCGGCGTTCGGTGACAGCCGAGTGTACATCGAGAAGCACCTGGCAAACGCCCGGCACGTCGAGATACAGCTCGTGGCCGACCGCCATGGCAATATCGCTTTCCTGCCCGAGCGCGACTGCTCGGTCCAATTCCGGTACCGGAAGCTCCTGGCGGAAAGCCCGTCCCCGGCGGTGGACGGATCGCTGCGCCGCACGCTCGGCAATCAGGCGTTGGCAATCGGCCGGGCGATAGCACTGACGAGTCCCGCGACGGTGGAGTTCTTGATGGACGACAGGCAGGATTTCTTCTTCCTGGAGGTCAACTGCCGGCTGCAGATTGAGCACGGGGTCACGGAAATGGTCACGGGCTTGGACATAGTCGAGCAACAACTCCTCGCCGCTGCCGACGAGCCGCTCGCCCTCCCTTGTGAGCCGCCCGAGCCTGACGGCCATGCGATCGAATGTCGCATCAATGCCGAGGACCCTGATGCGGGCTTCGAGCCGGGCTCAGGCCTCGTGACCGATGTCCGGATTCCGGGTGGACCGGGCATCAGGGTCGACTCCTATCTTGCGCCCGGGTACGTCGTGCCATCGGTTTACGAGTCGTTGCTCGCGAAGATCATTGCCTGGGCTCCGGATCGGCCTCAGGCAATCGCCCGAATGGCCCGGGCACTGTCCGAGACTGCAGTCACCGGCTTACCAACGACGGTCGGGCTCCACCGCCGTTTGATGGAAAGCGGCCGATTCCGCCGCGGCAAGCTCGGAATCGGGATGCTTGACGAGGACCTAGCTGCATGAGAATCAGTGTCGCGCCAGTTCCATCGAAGTTCGCCGGTTCAGAACCTGACTCAGCAGTGGTGGTGGTGGACGTATTCCGCGCCTCGACTACGATTGCTGCGGCGCTGGCCGGAGGCGCCCGGTTTGTGCTCCCGGTGACGGACGTCGAGCAGGCGATGAAGCTGGCCGAACCCTACGCCGAGAACGAAGTCCTGCTCGGCGGTGAACGCGAGTGCCGGCGAATCGAGGGATTCCAGCTCGGCAACTCGCCACGCGAATACACGCGCGAGGTCGTCGCCGGCAAGGTCGTTATCTTCACGACCACCAACGGCACCCAGGCTCTCAACGCAGCCAAGGACGCAGCCACGGTCCTCGTCGGCAGCTTCATCAACTTCAGCGCGGTCGCCGACGCGGCGACCGGACACGAGGCCGTGACGATCCTGTGCGCCGGCAACAACGGCGGGCTCAGCCTCGAGGACTTCGTCTGCGCCGGCGGTCTGGTCACGCGACTTGCCGGCAAGACGACACAGCTCGACGACGCGGCGCTCGCCGCCCGGGCCGCATACAAGAGCCTGAAAGCCGACCTGGCGCGCGCCCTGACCACCACCGAGCACGCGCTCCGGCTCGCCGGCCTCGGGTTCCGGGCTGACCTCGATTTCGCGCTCAAAGTCGACTCTCTCCCGGTCGTGCCATGCCAAAGCGAAGGCAGAATCGGAGCACTGCCAACTTGACTTGGCCCCTCGACGCCCCAGGATTCCAGTTGGTGCAGCTCGGTTGGACTCGTCGCTTCCGGTACGCGGACTCGTGCGGCCGCCCGGAGCCGCCGCGTGCCGATGCTCGACGTTTCTTCCCTCGAATTGCGGACGGTGCAGACTCCGACTGCGGGTCGTCGGCACACCGGCGACGGACCCGAGGAGAGTAGTTGCCGGCCTTGCTGACCCGCATCTTCCGGCGCTCCGAAACCGACCCATCCACCGGCCTGGTTCCGTTCGGCCCCAGCTACACGCTCTCCGGCGACCGGCTGGCAATCGAGTCCGGTCCGCTCGAGGGCACCACTCTGCGGATTGAGCGCGGCGTGGCAAAGACCAAAGCGGACTTCAACTTCTACGAAACCGCCGACAACGTATCGCGCGTCACCAGCCGCCGGCCGTCAGTCGCACCCGACCCGATGGCGCATTGCCACTTCGACCGTGACGCAGAGACGGGCACCGAAACCCTCTGGGGAATCTTCATCCGGTCCGAGTTTCGACACCACGGTCTGACTGCGCTGCTCATCCGCCTCACCTTCCGCGAGTTGCTCGCCACCGGGCGGACCCGCGGTTTCGCGGTCCGCAAGCTCATGCAGGTTGACACCGAAGGCCGCAGCCAGGCTCAGCCGCCGGGTGGTCCAAAACCAGAAGCAAGAAGCCAGCCGCCGTCCCGCGTATCGCTCCACAACCTTGGAATCGGCCTGGTCGCGCTACGTCTCGGGCTCCGGCCGGAACCCGACCTCGAACGTCTGCTTGTGCCGGACAACGTCAAGTCAGTGCAGGCCCTTCCGCCCGACCCGCCGAGCCCGCCCGGACTGCTGATCCGGCTCGGAACGCTGCCTGGTCTTCTGGTCGCGGCGCTCCTCGATCCCGACACCGGTCATCCTTTGCGGGACGCCGAGGCCTACGAGCGTTTTGTCAGCCCGCGGCAACTGCTGCGGCAGGCGCTGGCGGGCGAGGCGGTCGTCGGCAACATCGACTATGTCCTGCCCCAGGCCGCCGCCGAACCACTGGCCGCCCGACTCGCAAACGACCACGCCGAACTCAGGCGATTCACGGCCGCGCTTCGCCGGGGCGCGAGGAACTGAATGCCGACGAAGCTGAAGCTGGAGGCATATCGGTCCCTGGAGATATCGTCTGGCCTGCTCAGCCCGAAGTACGGCTGCGGCGTGATGCTGAGCAGCCTGCCGCGCTTCAATGCCTCCGATCCACTGCTCAATGCGCTGGCCAACTACGGCTACGAGAACCTGTTTGCGGACAAGACGGCGCAGAAGATGGTTGAGAACTCGGGCCTGCTCAAGCAGTTCTATGACGGGGCCTTCACCAACAAGACTCCGCTGCGTCAGAACTTCAAGAACGTCTACGGGCACCTCGAGGTCTTCATGGCGCTCGACGCAACGAAGCACACTGCCTGGTTCATCGCCGAACCGGGTAACCGCATGGCCCTCGAGAACTACTTCCGGGAAGCGGTGTCGCTCGGTCTCAAGCCGCTCGGCGTGCTGCTGCTCGGCTCCACGGTCAAGCTCACTTCCGCCGGGTGGCAGAACCTGCATGACCTGCTGACCGACAGGTTCTTCAACGACCATGCCGGAATCCAGCGAATCGAGATCATGAGCGTGATGGACGGAATCCGCTGGCGGGCCGGCACACTGAGCCTGGGCATCACGCTGCTCAACTTTCACGAGCTGCCGGAGATCGCAAGCTCGGTCCAGGCCGCCCTGCTCGGGGCTCCCGGACCCCAGATCCAGCGCTGATGGCGGAGGATCTGCACAGCTTCATCACCGGCACCCTCTGGTTGAAACTTAAAGAGGACGTACGCGACTTCCGGGTCTTCAATCGTCACGACCTCGCCTGTGCCGCCTATTTCCATATCCGCCGGGCGCTGTCCACCAGATCCGGCTGGTCCTTCCGCTCCGACCCGCCGCTGACGGGCGAACGCCGGCCGCTGCTACCCGACCCCAACCTCGCCTTGTTCAGAACCGGCAGGCTGAACGCAGTCTTCCAGCTCGAATTCCATCTCACACCGGGCATGGCCGGCGGATTCCCGACTGCGGTCATGAACGAAAGGATGACGTCCCTGCGTCGGACCGTCGAAGGTGCGAAGCGGTCGCGGACGGATTCCGGCAAGCCCGGCCGCGGTTATCTGCTCGCGGTCTACGACACCGAGGAGGAGTGGTTCTATCCCGACCAGACGGTCTGGGAGAGGCAATCCTGCTTCTGGCTGCCGATCAACTGCCGCGCTTTCGCAGACTACGACGAGTGGCATCAGAAATGGGAACGCCTTGCCCTGCTCTCGAGCTAACGGCCACTTGACCGCAGCCCGGCTGCGTTCGGCGCTCATCGTCCGGCGTTCGCTGTTACTCCTGCTCACGTCGGTCGTCATCGCGCTGGCCGACATCCCGATCATGGCCGTAGACGAGCTCAGGCCCGGCATGAAGGGCACCGGCCGGTCAGTCTTCTTCGGGACTGAGATCAAGGAGTTCGGCGTTGAGGTTGTTGACATCATGCGCCATGTCTGGCCGCGCGGCGACATGATCCTCTGCCGGCTATCGGGGCAGGGTCTCGAGGAATCCGGGGTTGTCGCCGGGATGTCCGGCAGCCCGGTCTATATCGACGGCAGGCTTGTCGGCGCCGTCTCCTATGCATGGAGCTTCGCCAAGCAACCACTCGCCGGAGTCACGCCGGCAGCCCAGATGCTGAAGATCTGGAATGAGCCTGACCTTCCGGAAAACGAGGGAGGCTCACGTTCCGGTCGCACCGCAGGCAGCAGGCTCACCGGCTTCGCCGCGTTGCCGCTGCCTGTGGCCATGTCGGGATTCACGCCCGAACTGGCAGAACTGGTCGGACCGGCGCTGAAGGAGTTTGACCTCATGCCGGTCGGCGCCACCGGCGTTCTAGGCGCGGCGTCCGACACGTCGGCCCTGGTTCCGGGCGCGGCGGTCGGTGTTGCCCTGGTTACCGGCGACGTGCAACTCTCCGGCATCGGCACTCTCACCTGCCGCGAAGGCAACCGCATCCTCGCGTTCGGACACCCGATGTCGCAGGCCGGAAACGTCCGGATGCCGATGGTGGGCGGCGTGATTCACTCGGTCATGCCATCGGTCGCCAGCTCCTTCAAGCTCTTCTCCCCAACAGCGCCGCTCGGCACCATCAACCAGGACCGGCTGGCTGGTGTTGGCGGCAACATCGGCCCCGTGCCGGGGATGCTCCCGGTCATTGCCGTGGTGTCTTCACCGTCCGGGCTGGACACCTACCGGTTCCGCGTCGTCGAACAGGAACAGCTCGCACCAACACTTGCCGCCGTCGGACTCGCCGAAGTCGTGTACCAGACTGAAGGGAACCTCGAGGAGATGACATTGGCTTCAACTATGACCATCCGCTTCTCCTCCTCCGGCGCGACGACGCCCGCCCCTCGTCCTTCGTCCCCTCCTCTGATCATCGAACACCGTTTCAGCGGCGTCAATCCGGCAGCCGATCTGTTTCGCACGGCGAACAAAGAACTGGATGTCCTGTTCGACAACCGTTTCCTGCCCGCGCCGATCTCCGCGATCGAGTTTGACATCCGCTTCAGCCGGGGCCGTAGCCTGGCCTACCTGCTCTCCGCGCGACCGCAACTCGCGTCGGTCCGCCCGGGCGATTCGGTTCGCGTCACGCTCGGGCTACGCAACTATCGTGGCGACGACTCCGAGGCAGTAGTCACAGTCGGCATACCTCAATCGACGCCGGAAGGCAGATTGCGACTCGTCATCGCGCCACCCGATTCGCTGCTGGCGCTGGAGGCCATGCGAGCCCCGGCGAAGCTCGAGCCCGCCTCGTTTGCCGGCCTGCTCGAACTGCTTTCGCAGACTGGTCGGGAGAACGAGTTGGTGGTCGCCGGGTTCTCGGCGAATCCCGGTCTGACGCTCGGCGGAAAGGAACTGCCGGCGCCGCCGCCCTCGTTGCGCTCGGTCCTGCTCGACCCGCGGTCCGATGAACCGATGATGCCGACCAACGAAAGCCCGGTCTTCCGCCAGACATTCAACCTCGAACGCGTCATCTCCGGCGTGGCGAGGATCGACGTGGAGGTGAAACGATGAAAGGACGAAGTAGCAAGGACAAAGGACAAAACAAGTCTAAGAAGGACCAAGTCCGGACGGGGCTTTGCACCCACCGACCTTCCCCCTGCTTTGTCCCTTGTACTCTGTCCTTAGTACTTGGTCTCTGCTTTGGTTCGGTCTGGACCACCGACGGCACCGACAGCCTGCTGCAGCAGCTCGATGACATCGAGTTTGAGAACGTCTCGATCCATGGACAGGGAACCGTGACGCTGGCGCCGGCCCTCGTGGCCAAAGGACTCAACGACGCGGCAGCGGTCTGGCAGACGACCGTTGACCGCGGCGGAAATGTCTACGTCGCGACCGGCAATCAGGGACGACTCTATCGAATCCGTCCGCCGTCGCTCGTCCCCCGTCGCTCGTCCCCCGAGTTGGTGTTCGACTCCGGAACCGGGGAAGTCCTCGCCCTGACCTCCGATGCTTCCGGCACGGTCTACTTCGGAACTACACCCGATGCGGAAGTCTATCGAATCCGGCCCGGTGGGAAGCCCGAGCTGCTCTGCTCAACCGATGAGAGCTATGTCTTCAGCCTGCTCGCCGCTCCGCCATCGACCTCAACCTCGGCGTCCATCTACGCGGCGACCGGCGGGCACGGCAAGTTGCTGCGCATTGCGCCGGACGGTAGCGCGACCGAGGTTTTCACCGCCCCTCAGGCGCACCTGACCACACTGTCCTGGCTGGTCCCCGGCAAAGAACTGCTGGTCGGCACGTCGCCCGACGGCATCGTGTACCGTCTCAGCTTTGCCGCCGGTGCGGCCAAACCTGACGTCTCCGTGCTCTACGATACGCCGCTGAACGAAGTGAAGGCGGTCGCCACCGACACCGCCGGCCGCGTGTACATCGGTGCCAACGCCGGCGACGACACCGACGACTCGGTCCACGCCGGTGTGTACATGATTGACCGCTTCGGAGTCCGCCGCTGGTTCTGGCCCGCGCCCGACTCCATGGTATTCAGCCTCGCTTGTGTCCCCTCCTCGACCTCCAGCCTGCTCGTCGCGACCGGGAACAAAGGCATGGTCTACGAACTCGACACTCTCGGTCGCCTTTCGGTACGGTACCGGCTGAAAGAGACCCAGGCGCTCTGCCTGACGCCACTCAGCAGCGGGCTTCGGCTCGGCACCGGCAACCCGGGCAAGCTCTATGAAGCCGGCTCGAGCTACGCTGATTCCGGATTCATCACGTCGGCGCCGCACGACTGCGCCAACCCGGCCCTGTTCGGCACGCTCTCGTACCGCGCGGACGTCCCGGCGGGAACCGGACTGACGTTTGAGACCCGGTCCGGGAATTCGGAGAAGCCGGACTCCACCTGGAGCACGTGGTCTCCGGCGGCCCCGGCAATCACGTCTCCGTCCCGTCGTTACATCCAGTGGCGCTGCCGAATGCGTACGACATTTCCCAACCTCACACCCGGACTGCAGCGCGTCGACATCTACTTCCGTTCGGCCAACCTCGCCCCGGTCATCAAGAAGTTGGACATCGCCCAGCCCACGCTTGAGGATGCAATCAAAGGGACGAACAAACCTTCGCGCCAGATCACCTGGGAAACGAGTGACCCGGATGGTGACTCGCTCTCATTCGAGCTCTTCTTCCGGGGCGCGGCCGAGAAATCGTGGCAGAAGGTGGGACGAGAGGTCAACGACAACCGGTACGACCTCGACACGCGGGCGCTGCCTGACGGGTGGTACGAGCTCAGGC
>Ga0163209_1000424_pt1 | contig 18260 bp, 18 predicted proteins | sample Kivu_160m_FD_113538 | JGI IMG/M metagenome (GOLD analysis project Ga0163209, IMG submission 113538) | Freshwater microbial communities from Lake Kivu, Western Province, Rwanda to study Microbial Dark Matter (Phase II) - Kivu_160m | ecosystem: Environmental > Aquatic > Freshwater > Lake ...
CGGAGAGCATGTCGCGGAAGGTTTCAATGGTATCGATCACCTGAATGGTATGGTCGTAAATATCCTTGAAATAGATGCTGGATGATTCGTGAATCAGGGATGATTCGGCCCGCCCAAGGCTGTTGATGGTTTCCCGTAAAGGCCAGACTGACTTTCGCAGGAAGAGCATTTTCCTCTTCAAATGCTGAATGGCCTGAAGGGTTGCCGTTGAGGGATTTTTGATCAGCGCCTCTTCCGTGACCTCGATCTTTTCGCCGAGCGTTTCGAGAATTCCGAAATAATGATCCACAATGGTGTCCACAAGGGAATAGGTGAGATAATCGGCCCCGGATTTTCTCAAACGTCCCTTGCCTGCCATGATTCTTTCTATGATCGATTTGAACAGGTCTGATTCCCTTTCCTGAAAAGAGATCACAAATCCTGCTCCTAAAACGATGCTGATCTGTTCCGGTAAGATGTCGTCCCGCTGGTCTCCTGGGCTGTAAAAGGTTTTCAGTACAACATAGATGTATTCGCCGAAATCCTCCATTTTGGGGCGCTGGTCCGTATTGAGAATATCTTCAAGGGTGAGGGGGTGCAATCCGAAAACGGTTCCCAGTTCTTCCAGGATATTCGTATCCTGAAGGCCGACCATCTGAACCCATGTGACGGTCGGTCGATCCTTGAACGGCCTGCACTCATCCGCGGTCTTGATTTCCTTCTCCTGTATCCGGGCTTCGTCATAATCCAGAACGGTCAATCTGGTTGCTTCGGTTAATGTATCCCCGATATGAATGAGGGCGCCTGGAGGAAGACCGGCTTTTCTCGACCTCGGTTTGGACCTCATGGACATATATCTACCTCACCACGCTTCATTCAATCGTGCAACAGCGACACTTTTTTCCTGATGGAGACAACCACTTTTACGACCGGCGGCTTTCCCCGCTCAAACTGAACCTCTGAAGGATAGATGAGTCTGGGTGTAAAGGTCTGTGTGGAAGTCAATGATTTCAGATTAATGGGTTCGGTTTGTATTTTGACCCCGCTTTTATGCAGCCTGCCGGGCAACAGAACCTTGACGAAAGGAGGAGATGCCGTGATCTTCTGAATGATTACCTGGGGATCGGGTGAATTCTCCGTGACAACCTCGATAGGGATGGACGCGCGGATAAACTTCGATGCCGCGATGGCAACCTTGCCGGGCCTTATAGCCACAACCGAGAGATTAAACGGCGTCCTGATCATATCTCTCGTCAGAACGATCTCCTGTCTTGTATCCTGAAGTTGCGCAAGATTCAGGGATATCTTGAGCGTATCAGCGCTCAGAAGCTGAAATGCCTGCAAGGGACCGGCCAGGGTCACTCTGGCGTCCGTGATTTTCGGTTCTTCTATGACCCATTCAGGCGGGACGTTCAGGTATTCAATTGGCACGGTAAAGTCGCGCCGGACGGATTCTCCCTGATATCCGAACATTAACCACAGCAAGGCGGCAAGGACGATCGCGATGATCTTCTCCTTCGTGTTTTCCTTAAGCCACAAGGCGACATAGGATGAACTTTTTGCGGGCGTATTGCTGATGTAGAAAGACTCGAGAATGGAAGCGAGAGCGGATGCACTTGTCACTTCCTCGAGCTCTTCCCCCCGGGCCAGGGAGATGGTTCCCCTTTCCTCCGAGACGACAATGCACAGGGCATCCGACCGTTCGGAGAGGCCGAGAGCTGCCGTATGGCGAAGACCAAATCTGCCGCATGCGCTCGCGTTTTGTGACAGCGGCAGATGACATCCGAAACGGACAACGGTGTTGCCGTCAACGATGGCAGCGCCGTCGTGGCCGATGGAATGGGGATCGAAAAGACTTTCCAAAAGAGGCTGACTGACGGTTCCGTTCAGTTCCGTGCCGCCGCTGAGGTGCCTGTCGAGCGGATCGTTTCCCTGGATGACGATCAGGGCGCCGATCTTTTTGCGGGAAAAATTTGCAACGACCTGGGCGATAATTTCAGCAGTGTGACTATACGGCGCCGTTGGCTGAATCTTCCTCCTGATTCTTCCCAGAACGGCGAGACGCTCGAAAAATCTCCGGAGATCTTCCTGGAAAATGACGACCAGAACAAAGATAAAGATGGCAAAGAAACCCTGAAGGACGCCCGTGGTCAGATAAAGCTGAAAATACCGGGCGATGATGTAGATAAGTCCAAGAAGGCTGATGCCGATAAAAACAAAACGTGATGCCCTTTCCTTGAACCAGATCAGGACAGCCGAAATCATGATGGAAATGATGGCAATGTCAAAGATGTCCTGAACCCGAACGTTTTGAAAAATTGCCAGGATATTGTCCGTCATGCGCCGCCTTTTTTTCCTTCAGAAAATAATCAATTGAAATACTTATAATCATGCGGGTTCGATAATGCAATAGACAATCAGTGCCTGTCATAAAATTTTTCTTGACAATGATCGGAAGTTCTGTTTTATTGCGCTTCAGTTAAAGGTTTCTATTTTATGATGGACAGACGACACAGCAATGGAAATATCAGGTTTAATGGCTTTTGGGGCTATTATTATTTTCCGTGGGTCTGCCCATTGCTTTGGAGGAATTAACCTCAGTTAAATAAGCAACTTAAGCCATGGGTAGATCGAAGGAAGCTGCCCATGGCTTTTTTATTTTCTTTTTGGGCCATGGCAGCAGAAATTGTCATGGCCTTTTTTCATGTGTAAGGAGGGTAAAGTGATTATTGTCATGAAGAAAAATGCAACGGAAGAACAGATCGACCATGTCGTCCGGTGGATCGAATCGGTGGGTTACAAGGCGCATCCTTCCCGGGGAGTTGAGCAGACAATCATCGGGGCTGTCGGGGATGAACGGGGAAAGGCTTATCTCAAATATGCCGAATCCCTGTCGGGCGTGGACAAAGTCTTGCCCATTCTGAAGCCCTATAAACTGGCCAGCCGCGAAGCGAGGGATGGCAATACGGTCATCTCTGTCGGTGATGTGGAGATCGGCGGTTCACGGTTTATCGTTATGGCCGGTCCATGCTCTGTGGAAAGTGAAGAACAGATGATGGAGAGCGCCCACATCGTCAAAAAGGGAGGGGCGCATATCCTCAGGGGTGGGGCCTTCAAGCCAAGGACCTCCCCCTACAGCTTCCAGGGGATGGAAGAAGAAGGACTCAAGATTCTCGAAAAGGCGCGGGCAAAAACGGGGATGCCTGTCGTCACGGAAGTCATGAATACCACCGACGTGGATCTGGTAGAAGCGTATTCCGATATTCTTCAGATCGGAGCGCGGAATGTTCAAAACTTTGCCCTCCTGAAGAAGGTCGGTCATGCGAGAAAGCCTATCCTGCTGAAACGTGGGATGATGACAACGATAGAAGAACTCCTGATGTCGGCGGAGTACATCCTGTCCGAGGGAAACGATGAGGTCATTCTCTGTGAGAGAGGCATCCGTACGTTTGAAACGGCCACCCGCAACACCCTTGATATCAGCGCCGTTCCCGTTTTAAAGGAATTGACCCACCTTCCTGTCATTGTTGATCCCAGTCATGCGGCGGGCAACTGGAAATACGTCATTCCATTGAGCAGGGCGGCATTGGCCGTGGGGGCCGATGGACTTCTTGTGGAGGTTCATCCCGAACCTGAAAAAGCCGTGTCGGACGGAGGCCAGTCCCTCAAACCGGAGAAATTCTACAGGCTCATGGAGGAAATAAAGATCCTCGAAGAGGTGATGAAAAAAGACATACAGGTGCCGTCATGAAAAAAATAAAAGTCAACCTCGACAAAAAGGTATCCAACTCGTATGAGATCTGTGTCGGTTATGATATCATGGATCGTATTGGTTTGATCATTGCAAAGAATCACCCTGCCTCCCGGTACATTATTGTCACGGATTCGAATGTTTCGGCTCTTCATGGAAAAGGTCTTCTTGAAAAGCTAAAGGGAATGGGGTTGAAGACTGACATGATCGAATTTCCGGCGGGAGAGGGGTCGAAAAATATCTCAACTGCTCTGGGCATTGTGGAAAAGATGTTAAAGATCGGTGCGGACAGAAAATCGACGCTCCTCGCTCTGGGCGGCGGTGTTGTCGGCGACATGACCGGACTGATTGCGTCCCTGTACATGAGGTCTCTCCCGTACATTCAGATTCCCACCACGCTGATGGCCCAGGTCGACAGCAGCATCGGCGGAAAAACCGCCATTGACCTTCCGGAAGGTAAAAATCTATTAGGGACCTTTCACCAGCCCAGGGGCGTATTCGTCGATCTGAAGTTTCTGGAAACGCTCCCCGAAGCAGAGTTCAATAATGGCATGATGGAGGTCGTCAAATACGGAATCATAGAAGATGCCGGGTTCTTTCGCTTTCTGGAAGAACATATGGATAGAATCCGGAAGCGGCAGAGAGATGCTCTCGAGCGGATTGTGGAAAATTCCTGCAGAATAAAGAAAGGAATTGTGGAAATTGATGAAAAAGAGGATGGGTTGAGGCGTGTCCTCAATTTTGGTCATACCATCGGTCATGCCGTCGAGGCGGCGTCCGAATACAGGATGTCCCACGGAGAGGCTGTCGCGCTGGGAATGATCGCGGCGGTCAGGATTTCAGAAAGGTTGCATGATCTCCCCGCGGAGGATCGTGTGCGGATTGAACGTCTGATAAAATCAGCAGGATTTTCCGGCCATATTCCCCAAACGATTGCTTTTGAAAATATTCTTTCGCGGTTGAAGATGGACAAGAAGAAAGATGGCAGCACCATTCACTTTGTTCTGCTGAGGAAAATAGGCATGCCGTTCATCAACGGAGGCGTCCCGGAAATGGTTTTACATGACGTAATGGAGGAACTCAGAAGATGACGGAAATATCACTCGAACACCTTCGGGGTGAATTGAAGAAAACGGATCGTGAAATTGTCAGGCTCCTCAATGAGAGGGCGGCATTGTCCATAAAAGTCGGAAGAATAAAGGAAAGCCGGGGGCTGGACGTGTACGATGCCGCCCAGGAAACAAAAATATTTGAATACTTAAAAGAAATCAATGGCGGATCATTACCGAATGAGCACCTGAGGATCATCTTCAAAGAGATCCTCTCCGCTTCACGCGCCCTGCAAAAATCTGTTACCGTGGCATGTCTTGGCCCCGAAGCCTCATTCTGTCATCTTGCCGCTCAATCCCATTTCGGAAAAAGTACGCGCCATGTTCCCGAAGCATCAGTTTTCAGTGTATTTGAAGCGGTTGAGAAGGAAAATGTCCAATGGGGTGTTGTGCCGGTGGAAAACTCCCTTGAAGGATCCGTCAACCTGACCCTGGATCGATTGATTGTGACCCCTTTGAAAATCTGTGCGGAGATCTATCTCCGTATCAGCCATTGCCTTCTTTCCTCAGGCGAACGGATGGATGACATCACGCGTGTCTATTCCCATCCCCAGGCTCTTGCACAATGCCAGGGATGGTTGCGTCGTCATCTTTCCAGGAGCCGTCTGATTGAGGTGGAAAGCACCGCCGCTGCGGCACTGGTGGTCCAGAAAGAAACGGGCAGTGCCGCCATCGGGAGCCGTCTTGCGGCCACGACCTATCACCTGAATATTCTCTCGGAAGGCATCGAAGATCATCCGTCAAACACAACACGGTTTCTGGTGATTGGAAAGGCTCACAGCGGACCGACAGGCAGGGACAAGATGTCGATCCTGTTCGGGACGCCCCATAACCCGGGAGCCCTGTATCATGCCCTGAAACCGTTTGCCGAACGGCAGATCAATCTGATGAAGATTGAATCCTATCCCGTGAAGGAAAGATTGTGGGAATATCTCTTCTTTGTGGATTTTAAAGGTCACATGGAGGAAGAAAAAATCAAAGGATGCATGGAGGATTTAAGAGAGGCAACCACCTTTCTCAAGATCCTGGGTTCATATCCTGAAGCAGAGGTGTCGTCGTGATCTGCATACCCATAACGGCGGGCACACAGGCCGAGGCTTTGCGGGACATGGAAACCGGTATTCATCATGCAGACGTCATCGAGCTGAGGATGGATCTTGTCCGGGACAGTGATCTGAGGACATTGATGGATGCGGGGCGAAGATGTCCCGTACCGGTCAAAATTCTTGTGACGAACAGACAAGGGCGGAACAGAGGGATCTCCATTGAAAGGAAAAGGATCGCCGTACTGAAGGAGGCGGTTGCCCTTGGCGCGGATTTTGTAGATGTTGAGCTGAGTGTGACGGAAGCGCTCCGAAAGGAGATTCTGTCGATAATCAGGGATCACGACAACCGGTCCACGCTGATCGTTTCTCATCACGATTTCAAAAAGACCCCGTCCGAAAAGGCGTTGAAAACAATATTTCATGGGTGTGTCCGGGCCGGCGCCGATATTGTGAAGATCGTTACCCTGGCGTCACGTCCGGAGGATAATCTGAAAATCCTGAATCTTATTGGTTATGCCCGGAAGAAGAATCAGGATATCATTGCTTTCTGTATGGGTGAAAATGGAAGGATGAGCAGAATCATGGCGCCTTTGCTGGGATCACTCCTCAGCTTTGCGGTTCTTGAACGCGGCGCAGAGTCGGCGCCGGGTCAGCTTACCGTGGAAGAGATGAAACGCGCGATGGAAATTATAAAAAATGCCTCCTTTGCCGAAAAATCGCGCCCTGCGGTTGGAAATAGGGTATTTGCTCTTTACGGCAACCCCGTGAAGCAAAGTCTTTCGCCTCTGATGCACAATGCGACGCTCGCAAGGATGAATATTGCCGGAACGTATGTTCCATTTTGCGTGAAAGACCTGGAGTCCGCCGTACACGGTGTGAGAGGAATGGACATCCGGGGTGTCAGCGTCACCATCCCGTTCAAGGTCTCAATCATGGCATATCTGGACGAGGTTGACGATGATGCGGTGAAAATCGGAGCCGTCAATACCCTTGTGAACGATAACGGCAGATTGAGAGGGTGCAACACGGACTGGTTGGGACTTGTTTTGTCCCTTGAGAACGTTTTCGATATCAAGGGAAAGGTTTTTGCCATTCTGGGAGCGGGCGGTACAGCGAGAGCGGCCATATACGGCATCCTGAAGAAAGGCGGCCTTCCTGTCATCCTCAGCCGCAACACAGAACGGGGTGAGTGTCTGGCGCATGAATGGGGGTGCTCATTCTATCCCCTGAATGAGGCCGGTAATGTCTCTGCGGATTGCCTCCTCAACACGACATCTGTGGGCATGATGCCGGATACGGAAAAGTCGCCGGTTGATAGCGCTGTTCTGAAGCGATTCCCGTTGGTTGTGGACGTCATCTATAATCCCCTGCGGACGAAACTGCTGAGAGATGCAGAAACGGCGGGATGTATCACTGTGCCCGGTCTCGACATGTTTGTTCACCAGGGAGCGGAACAGATCAAGCTCTGGACAGGCCAGGAACCGCCGCGGGCGTTTATGAGACAGATTGTGGCGGAAAAATTGAGGTCGCGTGGCTATGATGGAAATTAAACCGGCTGGTTGCCCGGACAGAGCGGTTAAAGTGCCCGGTTCTAAGAGTCTGACCCAGAGGGCTCTGGTGATCGCGACTCTCGCAAAGGGCAGATCAACGCTCCGTAATGGACTTGTATCGGAGGACACACGGCATCTCGTGGAAGGTTTGCGCGCGCTTGGTGCGGGTATTTCCATCTCCGGCGACGAGATGGTCATAGCGGGAACGGAGGGGCATATTCAAAACCCCGGCAGGACCATTTCGCTGGGAAATAACGGGACGGCGCTTCGCTTCCTGACAACACTGGTTTCCCTTGGAAAGGGAACTTTCGTCCTTGACGGCGATCTCCGTTTGCGGGAAAGGCCGGTAGGGGCGCTTCTTGAGGCCCTGAACAAGCTGGGAGTGACTGCCGTAAGCAGAGACGGCAAGGGATATCCACCCGTGACGATCGAGACAGGAGGCGTCTCCGGGGGGAAGGTCACGTTGACGGATGTGGAAAGTTCTCAGTTCGTCTCTTCGCTTCTGATCGGTGCGCCTTATGCCGGTGGAGACGTGGAGATTCAATTGAAAGGCCGGATGGTTTCCGAACCCTACATCGATATGACACTGAAAGTGATGGAGCATTTCGGAGTGAAGACCGTCCGTGAAGGGGAAAATTATTTCAAAGTGAAATGCGGCCGACAGTATACCGGAAGAGAATATCTCATTGAGGGAGACGCCTCCAGCGCTTCCTATTTTTTCCTTGCCGCCGCTCTCTGTCAACGCCGAATCAGAGTAGATAACATGAATCCGGACAGCCTGCAGGGAGATATCGGGTTTCTTGATATTATGGAAGCATCGGGTTGTTCCGTGATACGGGGTGATTCATGGATTGAAGTTGTCGGAAGACCGCTGCGCGGGGGAGAGCTGTCTCTCAATATGGGAAAGATGCCCGATATGGTGCCGACGCTGGCCGTACTTTCCGCATTCAGACCCGGGCGTACGGTCATCACCCATGTCTCTCACCTCAGATTCAAGGAAAGCGACCGGATTTTATCCCTGGTTAATGAATTGAACCGGATCGGCGTGCGTGCCGAAGAAACGGAAGACGGGCTGATCATCGAAGGAGGAAAGCCGCGCGGCGCCGAGATCGAGACATACAATGATCACCGGATCGCCATGAGTTTTGCCGTGGCGGGACTTGCAATACCGGGAATGAGGATCCGCGACAAACAATGCGTTGACAAGTCCTTTCCCGGATTCTGGGATGAAATGGAAAAACTATGAAGATCGTCCTGATCGGATATCGCGGCACAGGGAAATCTTCAGTCGGAAAAAGGCTTGCCCGGAAATTGAAGGCGCCTTTTTACGACACGGATGATCTTATTGAAGCCTCTGCCGGCAGGTCTATCGGGGATATCGTGTCGGAAGAGGGCTGGGCCTGTTTCCGCCGGTTGGAGAAAGAGATTATTCAAGAAGTAGCCTCCCGGAAAAAGGGAGTTGTTGCTTCAGGCGGGGGCGCCGTCATGGATGAGGAAAATGCCGGGGTTCTAAAGAGAAACGGCACATTGATATGGCTCGATGCGAACGTAGAGACCATTATTCAAAGAATTTATACCGATTCACAGAATAACAAAAAGAGACCTCCCTTATCAGGTAACGACCTTTACAAGGAAACGGTAGATCTTCTTGGGAAGCGGTTGCCGGTTTACGGAGGCCTTGCAGATTTTTCAGTAAATACAGATGGGAAGGGCGTTGAGGAGATTGTTGATGAAATTTATCAATTTCTTAAAACAAAAGAAAAAATTTAAAAAATGGGTTCCGCTCTGCCCCCTTGTATATAGAAGGTTTCATGAATGAATTGCAAAATGACAACATTGTCAGGAAAGGAGTGACATGTCCGGGAATTCCATAGGCGTCCTTTTTAGAGTAACCACCTGGGGTGAGTCTCATGGACCGGCCACAGGCGCGGTCGTGGAGGGATGTCCACCGGGTATCGATCTTGTGGAGGAGGACATTCAGGAAGCGCTGGATCGAAGAAAGCCGGGACAGGTGGTATCGAGTTCGCCGAGGCGCGAAGACGATATCGTTGAAATCCTCTCAGGAACGTTTCAGGGAAAAACAACGGGCACCCCCATTTCCCTGATTATCCGGAATACAGATGCGCAAGGCAGAGACTATGAAGACGTCCGGGAAATTTTCAGACCGGGCCATGGCGATTATACGTATTTCAGGAAATACGGGATCAGGGATCACCGGGGGGGCGGACGTGCCTCGGGCAGGGAAACGGCGGCCCGCGTGGCCGCAGGGGCTGTTGCATGCAAGATCATCTCACAAGCAGGGATGGAAGTGCTCGCCTATACGAAAGTTCTTGGTGGGATTGTTGCCGACCTGAACCGTGTGTCATCGGGGAGCATATCCCGTGGGGATATAACAAAGAGCAGTCTGCTATGTCCGGATACCGATGCGGCAAAAGCGATGGAGAAAAAATTGAATGAGACGAGAGAGCGTGGTGATTCTCTGGGCGGGATTGTCGAGATCCTTGTCCGGGGATGCCCTGCCGGCCTCGGGGAGCCTGTGTTCGATAAGATGGATGCCGATCTGGCCAAGTCCCTCATGGGTATCGGAACGGTCAAGGGGGTGGAAATCGGCGCCGGTTTCTCGGTTGCACACATGACGGGTTCTCAGGCGAATGATCCCATCACGCCGGATGGTTTTCTTTCCAATTATGCCGGGGGGATGCTTGCCGGAATTACAAATGGAGAAGAGATTGTCATACGGGTTGCCTGCAAGCCGATTTCTTCAATTTCAATACCCCAACAGACCATTAATGTACGGGGTGAGCAGGTACAAACATCCGTCCGGGGGCGGCATGACGTGTCGGTAATTCCCCGGATCATTCCGGTCTGCGAGGCCATGGTCAGCATGGTTCTGGCGGATCATTTGCTGAGACAGAAAGCGATTGCGGGATGAATAACACAGAAATAGGCATCATTGGCGGAACTCGGGGCATGGGAAGATGGTTTGCCCGGTTCTTTGAAAAAGAGGGGTATGCCGTCCATGTTTCCGGCAGTCAGACGGGGCTGAGTGCCAAAGAAATGGCTGAAAGCTGTCAGATTGTCATTGTCAGTGTTCCCATTAGCGTTACCGCGGCTGTGATTGATGCTCTTGGCCCCCATATGCAAAAAGATGCCCTCCTCATGGACCTTACGTCGCTGAAACAGGAGCCGGTTAGATCGATGCTGGCATCGTCCGTTTCAGAGATTATCGGCTGCCATCCCCTTTTCGGTCCCCGGATTGATTCCATAGAGGGACAGAACATTGTTCTTTGCCCGGCAAGAGGCGAGCGATGGATCTCCTGGCTCCGGAATGTCTTTATTAAGCATGGCGCTTGCGTGGTGGAAACGACCCCTGAAATCCATGACCGGATGATGGCGATTGTTCAGGGGCTCAATCATTTCAACACGGTGGCCATGGGTATGGCTCTGGCTCAATCGGGCGCTGCGCTTTCGGAACTGAAGCCGTTTTCAACCCCGGCGTTCAATGCAAAACTGAAAATCGTTGAGAAAGTCTTCCGGCAAAACCCCAGGCTGTACGCTGAAATCCTCACTATGAATACCGAAATATCCCCATTCGTCGAAATATATACAAATATCGTTACCGAAATTGCAGGGTTTATCCATCAGAATAACACTGACGGGATGACGGATCTGATGCAACAATGCAGAGAAAAGCTTGATTTCGATAAAACAAAGATTTAGCATCAGTGCGCTGCAAAGGAAACACAGGCGCCGGTAGAATCGAACACGATTCCAACAATGATCTTAATCAGCCTGGTTAATGGCGGACAACTGCCAGGGATTGTTTCCCACGGGACGGGTAAATGTCCAGTATTCCTCAAACTTTACCGGTTCTGTCTTGCTGCCGGACAGAAGCTCGCCCGATTCCGAGACGGTATAGTCCAGAAGGTTTGCCAGGAATCTGACGGTAATAAAATCTATTCCCCCCTCCTGCCAGACTTCCGCGATCTCTACAGAACGGACGGCGATGTTGTCAAGCTTGTTTATTTTCTTTTCCGCCTTCAGCTTTTCCGTGTCACCCCGCATGATGCCGAACATTTCATCCGTCAGAATTCCCCGGACACTGCTCATATCCCTGTTAATCCACGCCCCCTGAATCCTGAAAAAGGAATCCATGCACAGATCGGTAAACCGGTTTTCGTTAAAAGCAGGGTCCAGCTGACGGATATGGTCGATTCCGGCAGGGACATCATTTCCTGCATAACTCTGGTCCTGAGAGGTGGGTGTATAGGATGTCTGACGCTCCGTAGAGGATGCGGAACCTGTCCTGTAATACGCTCCGGCTGGGGATTCCTCCTGCTTGCGTCTCACAAAGTAACGGTAGATGAAATATAGAACCCCGCCGATGAGAAGAATTTCAATAAAGCCGATGCCGCTCCCGCCAAAACCGCCCATGCCGCCTGCATGGCCAAAACCACTGAAAAGCATGCCGCCCAGGATGCCACCCATTGCTCCAAAAGCAAGGCTTCTCCACATACTGGGTTGAGACGTCTGAGGACTCATGGGTCTTGAAGGTGACACTGGGGCGACGGATTGCCGCGATGGCGATGCCGGTGCAGAAGACCGGCTCGGCGCGCTGTAGGACCGTGAGCCGCGGCTTCCAAAAGACCGCCCCCCGCCGACCCTTGCAAGTGCATCAATTTCCAGTATCCATATGAAAAAAAACAGGCAAGTGAAAACGACGAATGCTGTTTTCTGCCATTGTGCTCCATTCATGAAATGTCCTCCCTTTAAAAAAGATCTGTGTGTTGTATTTGTCATTATTTTCGTGTTTCTCTGATACCATAGATTCAGGACATTTTCATCGTGTATTTCCCATTTCACTTTGTTTTTTTCGAACAGATGGTGTATTAAAATCGGTCAGAGAATGATAAAATTTTTACTGAGGGAAAAGCGGTGGATGAAGTCTTGAACGGAAGAATCGGCATCGTGGCGGACATGATTGTGAAAGCCAGGGATGTGGTTGTATTTACAGGAGCAGGAATCAGCACGGAATCGGGGATCCCTGACTTTCGAAGTCCGGGAGGAATATGGACGAAATTTGATCCGGAAGATTTTACCATCGACCGGTTTCTTTCCAGTCCGGAGACAAGACAGAAGCAGTGGCGCATTCTTCTTGAAGGCGGACTGATTGCCGATGCGGAGCCGAACCGGGCGCATCTTGCCGTCGTCGAACTGGAAAAGATGGGAAAACTGACGTGCGTCATTACGCAGAATGTGGATAATCTCCATCAGAAGGCGGGAAATTCGCCGGAGAAAATTTATGAACTGCACGGCAATATGAGGTGGTTGAAGTGCATGGACTGCGACCTGCGTTACCCCATGGAAAAAATGGTGGATAGATACCGGTCCGTGGATGACATTCCTGAATGTGAGCACTGCCGTGGAATTTTGAAACCCGATGTTGTCTTCTTCGGGGAGCTTCTACCGGCAACGATCCTGAAACAGGCGACCTTCCACGCAACGCGCTGCGATCTTTGCATTGTCATCGGATCGTCTCTCATCGTATATCCGGCTGCATCCATTCCGACTTATGCCAAGAACTCAGGGGCAAAACTGGTGATCATCAATAATACGCCAACACCCTGCGACAGTACGGCGGACGTCCTCATTCATCATTCAGCCGGGGAAGTCATGGAGAAAATACTGGAAGAGGTGAAAAGAAAGCTCTAAACCTGAGGTTTCATGAATGCCGAGTTTAGCCGAAATAAAGACGGACAGATTGAGATTAATCCCCCTGAATTTCGACAGTATCGACCCCGAAGAGCATCAGATGATTGAGCAGAAACTGGGACTGCAACTGGCCAGCATGATCCTTGGTGAGCAGATCGACAGGGAAATCAAGGCGGCCATGAGAACCTCGCTCGAAAATGTGATCAGAAACAAAACGGAAAATCAATGGTATCTTGATTGGCAGAGCGTCCTCATTGTATTAAAAGAGGAAAACGCAATTATAGGGGGATTCTGTTTTCAGATGCATCCGGATGAAGACGGCAGTGTTCAGATCGGTTACATGATACGGCCGGAGTACCAGAAAAACGGATACATGACAGAGGCTCTGAAGAGTGGCATCGCGTGGATATTCGAGCGTCCGGACGTGATGTCCGTGGTTGCCCAGACAACGAAATCGAACCTGCCGTCCCACCGGGTTCTGGAAAAGGCGGGGATGAAAGTTTACAAGGAAACGGAAAGAAGCCTCTGGTGGAGGCTGGATAAATGTGCCTGATCCTTTTGTCCTTTAAACGGCATTCCCGGTATCCTGTTATTCTTGCAGCCAACCGGGACGAATTTTATGAAAGACCGTCAGCACCCGTGACTTTCTGGGATGACGCACCGGACATCCTTGCCGGAAGGGACATGAAGGACGGAGGAACCTGGCTGGGCATCACCCGGAAGGGTCGGATCGCGGCGATAACCAACTATCGGGATCCGGCTTCGATTAAAGATGACGCCCCTTCCCGTGGCTGGCTTGTAAGGGATTATCTCTATGGGACGGAAGACCCGGCAGCGTATCTTGAAAAAATAGCGCGAAGGGCGGATCAGTATAACGCATTTAACCTGATTGCAGGGGACGCATCTCAACTCTATTACTTTTCAAACAGGGACTTTCCGACCCGGGGGCGCATCAAAGCATTGCCTCCGGGTCTTTACGGGCTGAGCAACCATCTGCTTGACACGTCCTGGCCGAAAGTAGAGCGGGGGAAAGCTGCCCTCGCCTCGCTGCTTGCCGGGAAAGAAAAACCCGATCCGGAGGAGATTTTCAGCATCCTTTCAGACCGGTCGAGACCGGACGATGACCGGCTGCCCGATACGGGGGTCGGACTGGAATGGGAACGAATCCTTTCCGCCATGTTCATCGTCAGCCCTGTCTATGGAACCCGTTCCTCGACGGTTCTGATGATTGACCGTAAGGACTGCGTCATCCTTGCCGAGCGGGTTTACAATTGCCACCCGGAAGCCTGGATGACGGCGAAGTATGGGTTCAGAATTCAACGGGACCGATAAAAATTTTTGAAAACTATGAACAAACTTTTAAAGTAGAAAGGGCAGGTATCAAGATGTCGAGACGTGAATATCCGGACAGCCCCGTAGTCGGAGTCGGAGCCGTAGTCATCAGGGACGGCAAAGTTCTTCTGGTGGAGCGGGGCGTTCACCCCAACAAGGGAATATGGGCCATTCCGGGCGGCTCTCTGAAACTGGGGGAGACATTGCAGGAAGGGGCTGAACGGGAGATACTCGAAGAGACGGGCATCACCATCAAGGCAGGCGACCCGTTCTATTCTTTCGATTTTTTTGAGAGGGATGATAATGGTCGAATACGTTTTCATTATGTTATCGTCGATATGAAGGGCGACTATATCAGTGGTGACGTACGGGGAGCCGATGACGCCCTCTCTGCCCGGTGGATAACACCGGAAGAATTAAATGACTTGCCGGTATCGAACAATACGCTTAAAATTCTGAAGAGTATGCAGTTTATTCCATAACTTTATCAGGAGGTGTAACCATGAAGGTCGTCTATCACGAAGATTTCACCCAGTCATACTGTTCTGATCCTGCTGCCGCACCCGGACGGATTGAAGCCGTCGTGAAGGCAATCCGTAACAGGGTCACTTTTGTAGAGGCAACCCCGGCGAAAGAGGAGGATATTGCGGCAGTGCACACCCAATCCCATATTAACAGGGTGAAAAGTGATGCGATCTACGACATTGCCGCACTCGCAGCAGGGGGCGCCATCCAGGCCGCAGAGATCGGCCTTCAGGAGCCCTGCTTTGCTCTCATACGTCCGCCGGGGCACCATGCCTCTGAGGGGAACGCCTGGGGATTCTGTTATTTCAACAATATGGCTATTGCCCTCGAAAAACTGAAACGTGAAAGCAGGATTCAGAACGCCCTTATTCTGGACATTGATCTTCATTTTGGCGATGGAACCGTCAATATCCTTGAAGGGAATGGATACGTCACCATCTATAACCCGTCGGCGTCTCATGCCGGGGCATACCTGAAGAACGTCAAGGATTTTCTCTTTTCATTAAAAGCCGATATTATCGGTGTGTCCGCCGGTTTTGACAATCATGCCGAGGACTGGGGAGGACTTCTTTCCACGGAGGATTATAAAGAGATCGGGGGGCTCGTCAGGAGAGCAAGCAAAATGCATGGCGGCGGATGTTTTGGCATCCTGGAAGGGGGATACAACCACCGCGTTCTGGGGCAGAACGTTATGGCCTTTATCGAAGGGATGGAAGGGTAATAAAAAAGGGAGGCGGGATATTTTTTCAACCCGCCTCCCTTAACAAATATTTGCTGTATCAATACCCCATTTTCTTCATAAAGCTCTGGCCCTCCAGAGCTTTTCTTTCGACAAGTTGTCCGACTTTTACTCTTTTTGCGGCCTCCGGCTTGCCGTCGATTTTGGTCCAGGCGCTGTCCGCCTGAATCTGATCCGTCACGATGAGTTCCACGGGCAGCCTGAACGGGTTGCATGTGACGGTCTTCTTGCCGGTTACGGGATCTTCATCCTCCAGTTCTTCAAAGGTGTAGACGACAAGGGGTGATCCCGGTTTCAAACCCATCTTCTCTCCGATATTCACGCTGGCCACCCTGTCCTTGCCGTCCGAACTGATCCTCAATTGTCTGATATACCCCTTTACAGTGAACCATTTGGAAAGTTTCGGCCGCGCATCCTCGAGGCCTTTTGACGCCGCCTTCTTGATGCCTCCGATGAGGGCGTCGTAATTGGGGTAGGGGATCTTGCCGATGATATGCTTTCCGATGACCTTGTCTGAAAACAGCACTTCTCCCGTTTCCACGTCAAGAATTCTCAGGGTCAACTCGGTGCCGATGTTCCAGCCTTCCTGCGTTTCCAGGCCCGCGGCAACGGCCGTACCAAGAAGATCCAGCAAAGGGCTTCCGCTTCCGCCTCTGGAGAGTCCCTTTCTGGCGGAATCATAGGTCTTGTAAGAGAGGTCAACGTTGTTGACGGAGCCGGTGATGATGTATTTCACGCCGGCGAGTTTTCCGAGCCTGACCAGGGTGCTCTCATCGGTCAACCCGGATTGCTGAAATTTATGTTCGGAGAATATTTTCTCCATTTCCTTTCTCGTAAATACCTTGGCGCCCCCCATGTTGATCAATTCGTCCATCACGCCGTCTTCAACGCTGTCGGCGAGCTTGGCATTGATCTGTCTTTCCGTCCTCTGCGAATCACGCTGAAACTGCGTTCTTTCCTTTGTTCCCCATACGATGCCGGCGGCTCCCGGAACGACGCCCACGGCTGCTCCACCGACCGCCGTCCTCTGCCCGGAGCCGGTGACGTTGGCCTGCACCACGTTGGCATAGTCAAAGGTGGAGTTGTTGGTGAAGTTCACCACCGCAACCCTTGGGAAAACGGCTTCATAGGAGGCCCTGCAGACTTTCGGCACCACTTCTCTCGGCCCCCTGTCGATCTGGTATGCGGTCGGATCGACCTTGGGAACAGTTGCACAGGCGGTTAAAAAGAACAAAACGATAAACAATAATGAAAATTTCCTGCACATGCCTTTAGCCTCCTTATTTCTGGTAATCCAACGTTATGGAATAGGGTGAAAAATTTACGACGTTAAAATTCCCTTTTTGCTTGATACTGTTGGCCAGGTAGATGCTGTTTTCCGGATAGCTGATGATGAACTCACCCATCTGTTTCTCTTCCACGCCGGTTACCCAGACGATGTTCTGGAAAATCCCCTTGACATCCATATTTGTATCCGGGTCGGTTACACCCTTGACCTTGACAAAAACCTTCTTTACATTGCCCTGAATATAGGATGCAACCTTGTCAAGGATTTTTGGGGCCAGTTTCTCCGCCAGATCCTTGAGTCCCTCGGCCGCGGCGTCTTCAACGTTGTTGCGAATCCCCTTGCCGCTTTCCGTCCCTGCCGTGAGGACTTCCATTTTGCCCGTTTCATTGTTCTTGGCGACGATGCGGTAAATCAGCCTGACCGTTACATTGTTGAACGGCATGGAGAGGCCGTAACCGATATCCTCCCCCTTTTTGGTCGAAATAGTATAATCGATTTTTCCGATGATGATGACATTGGAAAGGAATTTATACATCATACTCCGAACGGCCAGGGTGCTTCCGCTTTTTACGGCCTTCTCAATATCTGCGGCGTCCACAGCCTGTGTCGGAGCGACGTCTATCACTTTGTAGTTCTGGTCTGTGAGTTTTCCGATCAGGGTTTCCGACAGGATATTTGTTTCATCGTATTCATCACCCTGTTTTCCCGGTTTTCTCGCGGGGATAAAAACAGCGATTGAATTGTTGAGGGCAAGCGAAGAGACCGCTTCCTTGGCCTTTGAGGGCTCAATGCAGGCCCTGATATTTACCACAACAGTATCTTGTTTATTGACCTGGTTGAGCACATTGTAACTCTTGACAACCCCCCGGACCTTGGTCTTGATCGCGTCGTCAACAAGAGTAAAATTCTGAACCATGCTCTGCGCCTTGACTTCCGTGCCCACCGTCTGTTCAATGGCGGCCCACTTTGCTCTGGCGACGGCTTCAGCCTTTGCGGAGGGGATGTCATTGTTGACGATGGCTGCTTCCCCCTCGGTGTTTACACATTTTTCCTGAGCAATGCCGGCAGGTATGTATAAGAAACTGACCAGCAGAAAAACAAGGGCCATGATTGTTTTGCGCATTGTACCTTTACCTCCCGTTTTTACTGTGTGATCTTAGCGGTCACTATACTGAAAAGGATACCCTTTGTAAAGCGTAAATCTCCCCTCTACGGGGTCAGGCTTGCGA
>Ga0163209_1000426_pt1 | contig 18201 bp, 12 predicted proteins | sample Kivu_160m_FD_113538 | JGI IMG/M metagenome (GOLD analysis project Ga0163209, IMG submission 113538) | Freshwater microbial communities from Lake Kivu, Western Province, Rwanda to study Microbial Dark Matter (Phase II) - Kivu_160m | ecosystem: Environmental > Aquatic > Freshwater > Lake ...
CTCGAGGGCCGAGCCTTTTTTATCGAACGCAGCGAGGGTTTCGAAGATAGGCCCCTGGCCGGCCTTGTCCTGGAGCGGCTTGATCTGGGCCCGGATCGCCCGGAGCTGACGCAGGGCGACCTGGGATTCGAGGATGGAATCATACATCTGTTTCGACAGCGTCGACTGCTGGTCGATCGCGGCCTGGGAAACCTTCACCCGAGGATCCATGCGCACGGTCAGGGGTTGGGAATAGATCTTGCCGTTGGCCGTCAGCTTGACGGTGTAGGTCCCCGGGGCGACCCAAGGCGCGTTCGGTGAGGCGACCGTATTGCGGGCGATGGCGGCGATAGGAAGGCCGCCCCGGCCGCCCGCTCCGGTCAGCGGTTGATAGTGCATGTCCCACATGAAGCGATGGAGGCCCGGGGCCGTCGAGAGCACCTGCGGCGGCCGGTACCAATAGGTCGGGACCGGGGCCGTCAGCGGATCCACCGTTTCGACCGGGTCGGCGCTCGAGTAGCGCCGGACAAACTTGCCTCCGCCGTTGAAGATCTCCAGGATGATGGGCCCCTGCGCCTCGGACTTCAGGGCGTAATTGATGATGGCCCCGTCCGGCGGGTTCTCCCCGGCCGGCTCGTCCGGGGGAAGCGGCGTATCGGTGTTCATGTTCCAGCGGACGCGGGTGGCCACCTGCGGCTTGAAGAGGATGGCCTCGGCCGCGACGGCGGCCGCGTCGAGCTGGCGAAGCGGCGTGACGTCGTCGAGGATCCAGAAGCCGCGGCCGTGGGTCGCGACGACGAGGTCGTCGTCCTTGACGATCAGATCGCGCATCGATGTCGCCGGCATGTTGAGCCGCAGAGACTGCCAGTGGTCGCCGTCGTCGAAGGAGACGAAGACCTCGCGCTCTGTCCCGGCGAAGAGAAGCCCTTTCCGCTTGGGATCCTCGCGCACGGCGTTAACCGGGGCGACGTCGGGAAGGCCGTTCGTGATATGGGTCCACGTCTTGCCGCCGTCGTGTGTGCGATAGATATGGGGCCGCATGTCGTCGAGGCGGAGGGTGTTGATCGCGGCGTAGGCCGTCTGGACGTCGAAGCGGCCGGCGTCGATGATCGAGACCTTGCCCCAGGCCGAAAGCTGCGGGGGCGTTACGTCCGCCCAATGCCGGCCGCCGTCCGTCGTGACATGGATGAGGCCGTCGTCGGTACCGACCCAGATGCGGTTGACGTTGATATAGGATGGGCCGATGGTGTAGATGACCCCCCGTTGGGCCGGTTGGGCCGAGGTCTCCTTGCGGTATTTCCCGACGCTCGGCGGGATTTCCCACGTCTTGCGGGTCAAGTCGGGGCTGATCTGCTGCCAGCTCCGCCCGCCGTTCGTGGTCTTCCACAGCGTATTCGAGGCGTAAAAAAGGATGTGCGGGTCGACCGGCGAGAAGAGGACGGGCTGGGTGCGGACCGTCCGCGTATTGGCCGAGCGCACGGGATTGGGCCCGACGTTCTGGACCTGGCCCGTCCGCCGGTCATAGCGGGTGACGCTCCGGCCGCCGTAGACGATGTTCGGGTCGAGGGGGTCGGGCGCGGCGTAGCCGTATTCGTCCACCCCGACCGGATGCCATTCGCGGAACGTGATCTGGCCGTCGTTGCCCCGACTCAAGACACCGGCCGAACCGCTCTCCTGCTGGCCGCTGTAGACGCGGTAGGGGAAGTCATTGTCGGCCGCGACATGATAGAGCTGGGCGGTCGGTTGGTTGTACCACGAGCTCCAGGTCCGGCCGCCGTTGACGGTGATGACGGCGCCCTGGTCGCTGGGCATGATGATGATGTCCGGATTGTTGGGATTGATCCATAAGTTCTGGTAATCGTCGCCGCCGGGCGCGCCCTTGAAGGCGGCAAAGGTCTTGCCGCCGTCGGTCGTCTTCCAGGAGACCGTTCCGGCGACGATGACAATGTCGGGATTCTTGGGATGGACGGCCAGGCGGGGCAGGTCGCCGCCGCCGATGCGGGCCGCGGGCCGGGTGTCGGCCAGCCGCGCCCAGGTGTCGCCGCCGTCGTCCGAGCGGTAGATACCCGTGCCGCGGGCCAGGGCGATCGCGGCATAGACGCGTTTCGAATCGCTCGGGGCGATGGCCAGGTTGATTTGGATGACCGAATCCATCCCGGCCGGAACGAGCTGCCGCCAGGTCTTGCCGCCGTCCGTCGATTTGAACAAGCCGCCTCCGTTGCCCGACCAGGCCGCGTTCTCCCAGGGGCCCTGGCGGGACTCCCACAGGCCGGCATAGACGATGTCCGAGTCCTTCGGGTCGAAGGCGAGCTCGGAGCCGCCCGTATCCGCGTCCTTGCCCAAGACTTTCTCGAAGGTCTGGCCGCCGTCGGTCGAGCGGAAGATGCCCCGCTCCTCGTTCGAGCCGTAGGGATGGCCGAGGACGGCGACGAACAAGCGGCCGGGATCCTTCGGGTCGACGATGATCTGGGGGATCTGCTGGGCGTCGCGCAAGCCGAGATGGGTCCACGTCTTGCCCGCGTCGATGGACTTGAACAGGCCGTCGCCCACCGAGAGGTCGGGCCGCTGCAGGCCTTCCCCGGTCCCGACGTAGACGACGTTCGGATCGGACGCGGCGACGGCGATCGCTCCGATCGAGCCGGTCGGCTGGTCGTCGAAGATCGGATACCAGGTCCGCCCATAATCGGTCGTCTTCCACACGCCCCCGTTGCAGACGCCGATATAGAAGACGTTGGGCTGGCTGGCGACGCCGGCGACGGCCCGCGTCCGGCCGCCCCGGTACGGGCCGATCGAACGCCAGCGCATTCCGGCCAAGTAGCTCGGATCGAACGTTTGAGCCAAAGCGGAGGAAATCCCGAAGGCGAGTCCCAACAAGCCTAAAACCGTCGCAAGGCGCGTCCGTGATCTCATCGTCATGCCTCCTGGGGCGGGAATGGAAAATGGAACGATATCCCAAGCCTCGAATCCTTGTCAAACAACGCCCGGCCCGCCGCCCTTCTCACCGGCGCTTTTTCTCTCCGGCAAGCCCGGCAAAATAATTGAAAGAAATTCCCGCCGGGCTTCGTCTAAAGAATGATATTGCTCTATTCAAGGAAAGGAGACGCATGAGGAAAAACGTGTGGATCGTGGTTTTTGTGTTCGCCTTCATCTTCTCGCTGCAGGCGCAGATGCCGCCCCAACAGCAGATGAAGCCCGAGGACGTACAGAAAGCGCTGAGTCTGGTGGACAAGCCCCAGCCCGTTCCCGAAAAGTACAAGGGCGGCTTCGAAGCCATCACCGGCAAGGACTCCCTCGCCATGCTTTCGTTCATCTCCTCGGACTGGACCGAAGGCCGTGACACGGGAGCCAAAGGCTTCATGATCGCGGCCGATTACGTCGTGTCCCTCTTCAAGATGTGGGGCATCAAGCCGGCCGGCGACATGCCCCAGGCCGGATTCGGCGGGCGCGGCGGATTCCCCGGCGGCCAGCGCGGCGGCGCGCCGGCGGCCCCGCCGGAACGCAGCTACTTCCAGGAATTCGCCCTGCGGTCGACATCGGACGTCCAGAGCTCGATGAGCCTCGAAGTGGCCAAGGCGGGCAGCGTCCAAACCCGCGACTTCGTCGCGGGCGTCGACTATCAAGGCGGCATGGGCGGCCGCGGCGGAGCCAATCCCGGCTCTTTGACGGCTCCGGTGGTCTTCGTGGGGTACGGCATCCAGGAGCCTTCGGTCAAGTTCGACGAGCTCAAGGGCCTCAACCTCAAGGGCAAGGTCGTCCTCGTCCTGACCGAAGCCCCGGGCCGCGACGACCCGAAATCTCCCTTCAACGCCACGAAGGAATTGAAGGAAAAGTACTTCCCGGCCGCCCCCGCCGGCGCGATGCAGTTCCAGAGAGGTCCCGCTCCCGGACAGCCCGCCCGGTTCAACAAGTTCACCGAGCTCCAGAAACTGGGCCCGGCGGCCATTCTCCAGGTGTCCAACGTCAATTCCGACACGGCGGTTTACAGGAACATGTCTGTGCCGGCCTATGTCCATGTCAACGACGACCGCCCGATCATCCCCAGGGAACGCGGGGGAAGCATGTCGATCCCGGGCGTCACGGGGGGCGGCGGCCCCATGGCCGGCGGCCCGTCCGTTCCGACGATGACGATCACGCGGGAAATGGCCAACGCCATCCTCGCGGCGACCGGCAAAACGATCGACGAGCTCAAGGCTCAGGTCGAAAAGACCTATCAGCCCGCGTCTGCGGACCTCGCCGGAACGAAAGTGACGATGACCACCACTGCGAAAACCGCTCTGGTCCGCACGTTCAACATCCTCGGCATCATCGAGGGCAGCGATCCCAAGCTGAAGGACGAGTACTTCGTTGTCGGAGGCCACTTCGACCACCTCGGGAGAGCCGGCGACTACATTTACAACGGATCGGACGACAACGGATCGGGCTCGGTCGGCGTCATGAACATCGCCAAGGCCATCGCGACCAATCCGGTCAAGCCGAAACGCTCCATCGTCTTCGCCCTCTGGACGGGAGAGGAAAAAGGCCTGCTGGGCAGCCGCTACTACGTGCTCAACCCGGTCTTCCCCATCGATAAAACGATCGGTTACCTGAACTATGACATGATCAGCCGGCCGTACGACGCGACGACCATCGCCCGGACCATGCAGCGCTACAATGTGCCGGGCGTTGAGGAGCTGGTCAAGAAGATCCGCGCCCCCTGGTTTGCGACGGTCAACCTGACCGAGGGGACGCCGTTCGCCGACATCACCCGCGAAATGAACCAGTACGTCGGCCTCGACTTGGCTTTGCAGCCGAACGCCCTAGGCGCCGGCAGCGGCGGATCGGACCACTCCTCGTTCGCCCAGGTCAAGAAGCCGTTCGTGTATTACATGGCGGCCATGACCTCGGACTACCACCAGCCGAGCGACAGCGTGGAAAAGGTCAGCGGAGAGTTGATCGCCAAAATCAGCCAGATGGGCTATCTGACGATCTTCAAGTTCGCCGACCAATAAAAGGAAGTTCGGGAGGACGGGCGGGAGCCCGTCCTCCCTTTCTTATTCGTTCTCTTTGCCGGCTTTGGTGATCCGGGCCCAGGCGTCCCGGAGGGTGACCGTCCGGTTGAAGACGGGTCGGCCGGGAGCGCAATCCTGGTTGTCTACGCAGAAATAGCCGAGCCGCTCGAACTGGAAACGGCCGCCCGGCGCCGCGCCCAGGAGGGAGGGCTCGAACCTGGCTTCCTTCACGACCTCGAGCGATTTCGGATTGAGGTTCACTTTCCAATCCTCGCCTTCCTCGAGCTCGCTGGGGTCGCGCTTCGTGAACAGCGTGTCGTAGAGGCGGACCTCGCCCGTCGCCGCGTGCCCGGCCGAAACCCAGTGGAGCGTCGCTTTCGGGCTCCGGCCGTCGGGCGCATCCCCTCCCCTCGTCGCCGGGTCATACGTGCATTGGAGCTCGACGACCTCCCCCGTCGCCGGGTTCTTCTTGACGTCGACACAGGTGATGAAATAAGCGTAGCGCAGGCGCACTTCGCGGCCCGGCGAGAGCCGGAAGAATTTCTTCGGCGGATTCTCCATGAAATCGTCCCGCTCGATGTAAAGCTCCCGGGAGAAGGGGACGCGGCGCGTTCCGGCCGCCGGGTCCTCGGGATTGTTGACGCAGTCGAGGTCCTCCACCTTTCCTTCCGGATAGTTCACCAGAACCACCTTGAGAGGCCGGAGCACGGCCATGGCCCGCGGGGCGGTCGCGTTGAGCTCCTCGCGGACGCAGCTTTCGAGGAAGGCCAAGTCGACGATACTGTTGGCTTTAGCGACGCCGACGAGCTCGGCGAACCGCCGCAGAGCGGAGGGCGGATAGCCCCGCCGCCGCATGGCCGAGATCGTCGGCATGCGCGGGTCGTCCCAGCCGTCGACGATCCGCTCCCTGACCAGGGTCAGGAGCTTGCGCTTGCTGAGCAAGGTGTGGCTGAGGTACAGGCGGGCGAACTCGATCTGCTGAGGGCGGTGGATGCCGAGCTCGACGAGGAACCAGTCGTACAGCGGCCGGTGGACCTCGAACTCGAGCGTGCAGATCGAATGCGTGATCCCCTCGATCGAATCCGACTGGCCGTGGGCCCAGTCGTACGTCGGATAGAGGCACCAGGCATCGCCCTGCCGGTAATGGTGGGCCCGGCGGATGCGGTACATGACCGGGTCGCGCATGAGGAAATTCGGATGGGCCATGTCGATCCTGGCCCGGAGCGACTTCGACCCGTCGGGGAATTCGCCGGCCCGCATCCGGCGGAAGAGGTCGAGGTTCTCCTCGACGGAGCGGGCGCGGCCCGGGCTTTCCTGGCCGGGCTTAGTCAGCGTCCCGCGCGTCGCCGCGACCTCCTCCGCGCTCAGGTCGCAGACGTAGGCTTTCCCTTTGTTGATGAGCCGCTCGGCGAGCTCGTAGAGTTGTTCATAATAATCCGAGGCGTAGAACTCGCGGTCCTCCCAGTCGTAACCGAGCCAGCGGATATCGGTCTTGATCGATTCGACGTACTCGATTTCCTCCTTCTCGGGATTCGTGTCGTCGAAACGGAGGTTGCATTTTCCGCCGTACGCGGCGGCCAGCCCGAAATTGATGACCAGGGACTTGACGTGGCCGACATGGAGGTAACCGTTGGGCTCCGGAGGAAAACGCGTGTGGACGCGGCCCTGGTTCTTGCCGGCCTCGAGGTCGGAGTTGATGATGTCGCGGATGAAATTATCTTTCGTTTTGAACTCGCTCATGATGCGGCGCCTCTCATGCGCCGAAGAGTCGTCTCCCGGCCTAAAAGCTCCATGATCTCGAACAGGCCCGCGCCCTTCATCTTGCCCGAAACGGCCAGGCGGGCCGGATGGATGATCTCGGCGGCCTTGAGCTTCCGCTCCTCGGCCAGCTCCCGGCAGACGGCTTCGATTCGTTCGCGCCGGAAATCGTCCAGGGCGGCGAGCCGGCCGGCGAACTCCCGGACGTTGTCCTTGTTCGAGACGGGGCCGAGGTATTTCGCCCGGGCTTCCTCGTCCACGGCGAAATCATCCCGAAGGAGGAAATCGGCCAGCGCGCCGAATTCGCGCAAGGTCTTGATCCGGACCCGGTAGAGCTCGAGGGCCCGGCCGAGCTTGTCGTCGGAAACGGCGCTCAGGTCGAATCCGTCCCTTCGGAGCTGGTCTTTGAGGAGCGGCAGGAGGCCGGCCGCGTCTCTTTTCATGATGTACTCGCCGTTCATCCACTTGAGCTTCTGGATGTCGAACTTGGCTTGGACGTCGTTCATCGCCCGGATGTCGAAGAGCTTGGCCGCTTCGTCGAGGGGAAGGATCTCGACCCCGGCGGGGGGCGTCCAGCCCAACAGGATCAGATAGTTGGCCAACGCCTCGGGCAGGAAGCCCTCGTTCCGGTATTCCGTGACCGAAACTCCCCCGTGCCGCTTGGACAGCTTCGCGCCGTCGGATCCCATGATCAAGGGCATATGGCCGAAGCAAGGGGGCGTCAGGCCGAGAGCTTCATAGAAAAGCACTTGTTTGGGCGTGTTGGTGATATGGTCGTCCCCGCGGAGGATGTGGGTGATGCCCTGGGCCGAGTCGTCCACGACGCAGGAGAAATTATAGGCCGGTGAGCCGTCCGACTTGATGAGGACCTGGTCCTTGAAGTTCTCGGTTTCGAAGGTGATCCGGCCGTGAATCATGTCCTCGACGACGACCGTCCGGCCGGGCTGAACCCTGTAGAGGACCGCCTCCCCCTCCTTATAGGCCAGACCCGCCCCGAGCAATCTCTCGGCTTTCTCCCGATAGAGGTCGAAGCGGCGGCTCTGGAAGATCGGCTCCCCGTCCCAGTCCAGGCCGAGCCATCTCAGGTCGGCCAGGATCTCGTCGAGGAACTTGACGTCGGACCGGACCTTGTCCGTGTCTTCGATCCTGAGCAAGAACTTGCCCCCGGCATGCCGGGCGCAGAGCCAGTTGAAGAGCGCCGTCCGGGCGCTCCCAAGATGGAGATATCCCGTCGGGCTGGGGGCGAAACGGACGGTCATCGGGTCGCTCATGGCGTTCTCGCTCGAACAAACGGAGTTTATAGCATACCCCTCGACGGGGGTCAATTTCCCGCAAAAAGGATTTGACGAACACGAAAAATTCATATACCTTAGAAAAGGAAGTTGTTTTGCCTTAGAAGGGAGGTCCCATGAAAAAGATCCTGTGTTTCTTGGTCGTCGTTCTATTCCTCTCCGTGTCGCTCGGCATGGCCCAGGCCTACGTCCTGAAGGTCAAGGTCCAGGCCGCCAACGTCCGCTCCGAACCCGACCGGAACGCGGCTGTCGTGAAGACGCTCCAGCTCGGAGCGATCGTGGAATCGAACAACAAGATCGGCGAATGGTTCGAGATCATCGTCGATGACGGCCGGGGCAACAGGGTCTCCGGGTACATCAGCCTCAGCGTGGTGGATATCGTCAGTGCCGGAGCCCAGCCGGCCCAGCCTCCCGTCCAGCAGCCCGTGCAGCCGCCGGTCCAGCCGCCGGTTCAGCAGCCGGCCCAGCCGCCGGTGAACGTCTATGTCCAGCCCGCGACGTACGCCGCGCCGAAAACGTATTCCGGCGGAGGGTTCCGGATCTTCGGCGGCCTGGCCAGCACCAACATCACGTACCCAAAGGATCGGGCCGACCAGGCGGCCCAGGGCATCGCTTACGAACAATTTATCAAGAGCCGGTCCGGCTTCCTGGCTGGCGTCGGGTTCGAAAGCGGCTCTCAATTCAGCTTCGAGATCGACGCCATCTATATGCCCAAGGGCGTCAAGTTCCAGGGCTCTTATGACGCCACGGCCCAAGGCGCGGGCAAGATCGATTTCGACATAGACGCGGGGATGAACGCGATCACCGTCCCTCTCCTGCTCAAGCTCAAGATCCTGCCCGGAACGACGCCCTATATCTTCGGCGGCGGCGAGGTCGGCTACATCCTCGACGGCAAAGTGAAATACTCAATTACCCAGGACGGCCAGAATCAATCCGGCGAGGAAGATATGCTCCAGAAGGACGCCAACGGCGAAACCACCCTCAACAGGATCGACTACGGCGTGGTCTTCGGCGGCGGCTTCGAATTGGCCTTGGGAGGCATGAGGCTCACGGTCGAAGCCCGCTACCACATGGGCCTGGCCAACTTGAACAAGGAAACCGCGGCCAGCAAGGAGGCCGGCGTCACCGGCACCGATTATATCCGCACGAAGGCGCTTGTCGTCATCGCCGGGATCAAGCTCTAAGAGGCCGCTTAAAAAACGAAGAACAAGCCTCCGGAAAGAAAGCTGCCCTGGGCCAGCGTCGCGTCGACGAACGCGCCGAAGTCCCGGCTAAACCTATAGCGGAATTCGACGCCGACCGAAGGCGAAAAAATGATCGCGGGCATATCCAAGCCCAGATCCTTGATTTGATCGAACGTATCGTCGAAGCTCCCCGCGTACTCAAGATCGCCGAGGGGCGTCCCCAGCACCGCCGCCAAATCGAGCCCGATGTCGCCCTGGAAGGGCAACATCATCAGGCCGGCGTGGAAGGAGAGCTCCGAACGGCGCGTCAACAGGGGCGACCAACGGCCGAATACCGTGACGGCGATTCCGCTGAGCCGGACCGCGCCCGCGCCGCGTCCGTCGAGCGTCGCCAGAGGAAATCCCCAGATCGAGATGGACTCGGCGACCGACAACGTGTAGGGGACGTCGAAATCGAAATAATCGCCCCTCACCCCGGCGGCGATGCGGCTTTCTCCGAAGCGATACGACGCGGCTATGGAGAAGAAATGGCCGGACGAAGAAAGGTCGATCGTGGACAAGAACGGGCTGAGGAGGTCGGTGGAGATCACCGACTCGACAAGCTGGTTGAACTCGTTCTTGATCACGCGCTCGCATTCCCTCTCGACGAGCGAGCGGAAGGGAGCCAGGCTCCAGCCGCCGTAAGAAACCTGAATGTCGAAACGCTTGGTTTGGCCCCAGGCCGCCCCGGCCAGCATTAAGATTCCTATGAGGATTCCCTTGGCTTTCATGCCCGCATTTTAACACAAAACAAATCCGGCCGAAATCTGCCGCCGGCCGGAGCGGTCCGTCGCACCTCGTTCGATCACCCCAGACGATGAGGAGGGTCGATGGTTTTTCACCCCGGGATTCATCCCCCCCGACGATTGCCCGTTCCGCCCGGCTCGGCTAAGATGCGCTCGAGGATAGAGTCCATCCGGGTTGGAATTTGTCCGGATTGACATATAATAAGGACGCTGGAGAATCATGCCCGCACCTGCGAACGACGCGCCGCTCGAAATCCGCGGAAGCGTGATCGTCCGGAACACCGTCCTGAACCTGACCGGCCTGGCCCTTCCCGTCATCGTCGGCGTCCTCACCATCCCGCTGACAATCCGGCTGATGGGCACCGACCGCTTCGGCATCCTCTCCCTGGCCTGGGTCGTCTTCGGCTATTTCAGCTACCTCGATCTCGGCCTGGGAATGGCCACGACCCGCTTTGTCGCCGACGCCCTGGGAAAACGGGATATGGAGCAGATCCCGCGCTATTTCTGGACGACCGCCACCTTTCAATTTCTGATGGGCTGCCTCGGCGCTCTCGCCCTCTCCCTCTCGGCTCCGTATCTCGTGGATCACATCCTGAATATCCCCGCGGACTTTGTCCGCGAATCGAAAACGACTTTCTACCTCCTGGCCGCCTCGCTTCCCCCGGTTCTCGTTTCGGCCTCGTTCCGGGGAGCGCTCGAGGCGCGGCAGCGGTTCGACCTGGTCAATTTGATCAAGATCCCCTCCAGCATCCTCAACTACGGCCTTCCGCCTTTCGGCGCGGCTCTTGGCTTGAAGCTTCCCGGCATCGTTCTCCTCCTGATCGCGACCCGCCTCCTGACCCTCCTCGTCCTGGCCGTCCTGTGCTTCCGGGTTTTCCCCGACCTGCGCCGCCGCTTCGTCTTCCAGGGGAAGGCCTTGAAGCCGGTCCTTCATTATGGGATCTGGGTCATGGTCTCGAACGCCCTGGGGCCGATCCTGGTCTATCTCGACCGGTTTCTGATCGGGACGCTCCTGACGGTGACTGCCGTCAGCTATTATACCGCGCCCTATGAAGCCGTCATGCGGCTCGGCATCGTCCCCTACAGCCTGCTGATGACGCTCTTCCCCATGTTCTCGGCGCTCGAGGGAGGGGGCGAGGAGGCGCGCCGCCGCGTCTTCTTCCGGCAATCCGTCAAGTTCCTGCTCGTTTCGATGGGGTTCGTGGCCGTCCTCCTGATCTTCTACGCCGGGGACATCATCCGGATCTATCTCGGCGCGGATTTCGTCCTGAACAGCACCTTGGTCTTTCAGATCATCGCGGTCGGATTCACCCTCAACGCCCTGGCGATCGTGCCGTACGGCTTCCTCCAGGGCATCGGCCGGTCCGACCTCGTTGCCAAATTTTATATGGCGGAGCTCGTCCTCTATGTCCCCCTCGTCTTATTCCTCATCCGGCGCTGGGGGATCGCCGGAGCCGCTCTGGGCTGGACGATCCGGGCCGGCGGAGATATGATCCTGATGTTCATCGCCTCGAAAAAGCTGGGCAAGATGGATTTCGCTTCGATGCTGGAAGGCGGGACCAAGCCGGCCGCGCTGTGGCTGGCCGCGCTGTCGATCGCCGCCTTCGCGTTGAAGCGGATCCCCTGGGGAGGGGTCATCTTCGCCGCCGTCCTACTCGCGTCCATCGCCGTCCTCTGGCGTTTCGTCTTCGGACCCGAAGAAAAATCGTGGGTTTCGTCCGGCGTCCGGAGGATCAAGGCCAGGGTGACGAGGTAGACCGCCATGGATTTCCGCGTCCCAGGCTCTCCGCCCGTCGCCGTGATCGTCCTCAACTGGAACGGCTGGAAGGATACCTTAGACTGCCTCGAGTCTCTGCGCCGCCTGGACTATCCCGCGTTCAAGACGGTTCTCGTCGACAACGGATCGACGAACGATTCCGTGGCGCGGGTCGAGGAATGGCGGCGGGGCAAGATGGGCGAAGCCGATTTGACGATCCTTCGGACGGACCGAAACCTGGGATTCGCGGGGGGAAACAACATCGGCCTCCGCTATGCGCTGGAGCAGGGCTTCGATTTCGCCTGGCTCCTGAACAACGACACCATCGTCGAGGCGCGGTCGCTCCGGGAGCTCGTCCGGCCCGCCCAAGCCAACGAGGCGGTCGGCGCGGTCGGCTCGCTCGTCCTCTTTCAGCGTTCTCCGGATACGATCAACTCGGCCGGGATCTCGGTCGCCCGGTTCGGCCGCCAAGCCCGCCTGCTCGGACTGAACCGGAAGAAAACCGAGGAAGAATTCCTGAAGTCCCGCGAGGTGGACGCCGTCTCGGGCTGTTCCATGCTCCTCCGCTGCGGCGCTCTCCGCGAAGCCGGGCTTCTCGACGAGCGCTATTTTCTCTATCTGGAAGAGGTCGACCTCTGCACGCGCCTTCGCCAGAAGGGATTTCGCTGCCGGGTCGCGCCCGAGAGCGTCATCTTCCACAAACAATGGGGCTCCATCCAGCCGTATCCCGAGCTCGCCGATTATTACCTGGCCCGCAGCCAGGTCCTTTATATCCGGAAATTTTCATCCGGGCTCCACGCGGCGATCGATCACGCGCTCTATTTCGGGAAATCCATCCCGCTCGTCCTGATGCGAAGCTTGAAGATCCGCGACGTTTCCTGCTTTAAAGCGTTTTGGCTGGGCCTGCGGCACGGATTCGCCGGCCGCTTCGATTACCGCTGGCCCCTGAAGCCGCGGGGCCGGGTTTTGGAGAGCCGTCCATGAACGGAAGAGGGTGAGCTTATGGCGGCGCGATCGGTCTTGAGAACGCTCGACGGCCTGATCCTGGGGCCCATCCGGAACCAGTTTTCGCTGACGCTGGAGAAGGAGTGCACGGGGATCGAATCCCTCCTCGACGTCGGCTGCGGCTCGAACTCGCCCATCCGGCCGTTCTCGAAGAAAATCCCCAGAGTCGTGGGCGTGGACAATTTCCAGCCGTCCATCGACAAGAGCCGGGCGGCGGGCATCCACGGCGAATACAGGCGGATGAACGTGCTGGAGATGGACAAGGACTTCCCTCCCCGTTCCTTCGATGTCGTCATGGCCCTGGACCTGATCGAACATCTCGAAAAGAAGGACGGCCTTCGCCTCCTCGCCTCGATGGAGCGCATCGCCCGCCGCAAAGTCGTCATTTTCACGCCGAACGGATTCCAGGAGCAGTTCGAATTCGACGGAAACCTCAGCCAGGTCCACAAGTCCGGCTGGGACATCGACGAGATGCGCTCCTATGGATACCGCGTTCGGGGCATTCACGGCTGGAAAGCCCTCCGCGGAGAGTGCGCCGTCATCAAGTGGAACCCCCGAAAATTCTGGGCGGCCGTCTCCATCCTGAGCCTGCCCTGGACGACGCGGCACCCCCGGCATGCCTATCACATCCTCTGCGTCAAAGACCTCGCGCCGGCGGAGAACGCCCGGACCCGGCGTTGAAGGCAGCCCGTTGCCGGCCGCAAGCGCGGCGAAGCCATTCTGCCCGGATTCCGCGTTGCCCCTTCGAGGCCAAGTGATATAATAGCGGGTCATGCGCATCCGTGAGGCCCGTGAACAAGACCGCCCGAGAATCCGGCATCTGGCCGAATCCCTCGAGCTGAACTATCCCGAAATGGAGAACGACCGCTTTTGGGTGGCGGACGAGGGCGGACTCATCATCGGGATCGTCGGCCTGAAGCGCCGGCCGGATTGCTTCGAGCTCGTGGCGCTGGGCGTCGACCCCGCTTCCCGCCAGTGGGGAGTCGGCCGAAAGCTCGTCCAGGCTTTGCTCGAGGCGGCGCCCTCGGCGGTCTACTTGGCCACCGTCATCCCCCATTATTTCGAGAGGCTCGGATTCGTCAGAACGCCGCTCGCGCCGACCGGCATGGCCAAGGAGCCGTCCTGGTGCGAAGGATGCGACACGGACCGCTGCGCAGTCATGGTCAGGACGACCCGATGAATCCGCCCCTCTATCCCGAGTTCAAGCCCGTGGGGCTCGAGGACCGGGCCCTGTTCCTCTCGTATCAGTCTCGGGTCCCGATCGAAGTCTGCGAGATGGTCTTCGGCAACATTTTCATCTGGCGGAACTACGACCATCCCCGCTACTCGATCATCCGCGACAATCTCTGCGTCCGTTTCGAGCCGCCCGACGAGCCCGCCTACTTTCTTCAACCGTTCGGGACCTCGGCCGTCGCCGAGACGATCCGGACGTGCCTGGAGCACGCCCCCCGGCTCTCGCGGATCCCGGCCTCGTTCGCCGGCACCTACTGTTCCGAGGGATTCCGCTGCGACTCGGACCGCGACAACTTCGACTACGTCTATGAGACGCGGGATCTCATTGCGCTCAAGGGAAAAAAATACGACGGAAAGCGGAACCGGATCAGGAAATTCGAGAGGAGCCACGCCTTCCGCTACGTGGAGCTCGAGGCCGACCATCTCGAATCCTGCCGCCGCCTGTTCGAAGAATGGGCCGGCGAAAAAGAGTCGCCCAATCCGATGGCCGGCGCCCAGCAGGACGCCATCCAGCAGGCCTTGAGCCATTTCGGAGCGCTGGAGATGTCGGGCGGGGCGATCGAGGTCGAGGGGGCGGTCGCAGCCTTTTCCATCGGAGAGCCGTTGAACGCCGACACGGCGGTGATCCATATCGAGATCGTCAGCCCGAAGTACGAAGGCTTGGCCCAGTTGATGAACCGCGAATTCGTCCGGAACGGATTGTCCTCCTTCGCATTCATCAACCGGGAACAGGACATGGGCGTGGCGGGCCTGCGCAAAGCAAAGGAATCCTACCAGCCTCACCACCTTATCGAAAAATATCACGTCCGGCTTTAGCCGCTTCGCCCGAGGACAAGGTCGGCGGCGAACGCGCCGGTGTGCATGGCCGTCGGGACGCCTCCGAGGAACAGCTCTTTAGCCGCGTAAATCCCCGCCGCTAAAAGGCCTTTGATCGGCGTCTCGACGAAAAACGCGCCCGGCAGGAGAGAGGCCGGATCGGCCGACCAGGTCCATCCGGCGATCGAGCCGTCGGTCCTCTGGCCCCAATCCCTATACGTCAGAGGGGTCGCGGCTTCCAGGACATCGACGGCGGAGGACAGCCCGGGAAGAGCGCTCTCTACGGTCCGGACGAGCTTCCAGGCCAGCCGGTTTTTCATCTCCCGGTATCCGGCCCGACGGATCTTCTCGCCGGTCCGCCAGGGGGCCATCTCGCCGTAAGGAAATTCCACGCGCAGGATGAGAGACGCCCGGCGCGGGGGAACGGACTCCGGAGCGTTCTCCGACCAGCGGCAGATCTCGATCTCGCGGTTGTCGAAATCGTCGGGCGGCGATCCGGATTCCGGCCGGAGCTCTTTCCGGAAAAAAAGATGCTCGGCTCTCATGAGGCCGAAATCGACCCGAGCGGGATCGATCCCCAGATAAACGCACAGCTCCGACCCGGTGTAAGGGACGCGCCGGACGAGATCGAGGTGGTCCGAGGGGACGGCCGCCGACTCGATCAATTCCAGAAAAGTTTTCTTGGCGTCGGCGTTGGACACGATCCATCGTCCCGCGTACGTCTCTCCGGCGGCCGTCGTCACCCCCGAGGCCCGTCCGTCCTTGACGAGGATGCGGACGACGGGAGACGAGGTCAAGATCTTCCCTCCTGCAAAGGAGACAGCCGAGGCGAGCATCCGGCAGAGGCCGTGAAGGCCGTTGGACGGGAACCAGATGCCGACCTCGGACATCGCCCGCCACATGAAAGCCAGGTTGAGCGCCGACATCACGGGCGGCCCGGTTCCCTGCGAACCGAGAAGGCTCTTGAGATTCGCGTCGGAGAAGCTCTCGTCCAGGAAGGTCCGGGCGGGGACGGCCGACCACGAGCGGATTCTCTCCATCCGGTCCCGGAACGGCTCCCTTTCCGCCCCGGACGGCGGCTCGGGTTCGGAAGGAAGGCGGAAATCCGGATGCCAGCGCTCGATGTCCTCGATATCGCGGATCCAGGCGCCGAGCCGCAAGAAGAACCGATCGAGGCCGGCGCTTTCGGCGGGAAAGGACGCGGCGAGATCCTCGCGCAGGCGGTCGAAGGGCCGGGAGTAGACCACGTCGAGGGCCGGCGTCAGGAGCTGGAAATGGTTTCTCTTGAACTTGACCGCGGTCTCGATCCCGGCGTCCCTCAGGAACGACTCCACCCGGCCCGGGTGGCTGAAGGAGAGCGGCCCCATGGGAAAGTCATATCGGCCCCGGCGGAAGATGTAGCTCGTCCCCCCGATATGGGGGAGCTTTTCGAGGACAAGGACCTTTTGTCCGGCGCGGGCGAGCCGCGCGGCCGCCGTGAGGCCTCCGATTCCCGCTCCGATGACGATGGCGTCGAAAGCCATAGTCCATAAGTAACAGACTTTCGAGTCTGAAGCAACGGGGGTCTATGTTTTCAGCGCGTCGATCATCCGGACATACTGATCGGCGTCGAACTTCCTCCGGAGGCCCCGGTCGTTCATATACCGGACGTTGCCGAAGACGGCGCGCTCTTGCCACGGCCGGTCGTGCTTCCCGAAACACCAGGCCACGCCGGTGAAGCCGTTCGGGTCCCGGCCGTCGAGCTCGTATTTGTTGTTGAGATGAAGGGCCGTCCTGAAGGCCTCTTCCGGCGTGCGGCTCCACTCGATGATCTTTTTCCCCCAATACATCCGCATGTAGCCGTGCATTTTCCCGCTGAGCATCATTTCGAGCTGGGCCGCGTTCCAGTAAGGATCGTCGGTCCGGGCCGATTCCAGGTCGGACAACGAATAGGCGGCGGGCCGGGCGTCCGATTTGTGCGCTTCGAGCGTCTTGCGGGCCCAGGCCGGGAGCCCCTCGTAAGCGTCGTAAAGACCGTTGTAGAACACGAAATTCATGCTCAGCTCGCGGCGGACGACGAGCTCTTCGAGGAACGCCTCCCGGCCCGGGCTCCGGGTCTCGGCGACCTTCTGAGCCACGTATAAGGGCGAGACCTGGCCGAAGTGGAGATAAGGGCTCAGATGCGAGACGTAATCGAGGGTCGGATTGTTGCGCAGGTCGTGGAAATGGTCGAGCTTATCCCTGAGAAACCTCTGGAGATGCATTTTCGCCTGGGCCGTTCCGCCCGTATAGCAATCCGTCTTTTTGACGGCGCCGTCGGGGCGAAGCCGCTTGAGAAGCGAGGGGATGTCGTCGAGATTCGCCCTCTCTTCGAATTCCATCGACAGGGAATCCTTGGCCGGCTTCCGCTCCTTCAGAGAAATCAGATAATCCGGAAGCTTTTTCCGGATCTTGGGCCGGATCGTGGCCGCCGCGTATTCCTCCTTCGGCGAGGCCTCCTCCACGGGCACGACGGCGTCGGTTTCGACCTGGACGAGCGGACAGTCCAGCACCGCCGCGGCTTTATCCCGCCAGCGCCGCTGGATCCTGAGGTATCCCCTGTCCGTCACGACGAGCGACGCCCGCTCGGCCAGGATCCGGACGCCGCTTTCGGGCGAGACGCAGCGGACGACGAAGCGGATCCCCCGTTTTTCGAGGGCGCGGCCTGTTTCGGCCAAACCTTCCAGGAGAAAGGCGTAATGGCGCTCATAAGCTTCAGGAAAAGAGGGGGTCAATCCGAAGAAGGCGACAGGCGGCAGGCGCAGTTCGTTGGCCTTTTCCACGGCGTATTCCAGGGCGTGGTTGCATTCGGCGCGCGGGGACGCCTGCATCCAATAGAGGACGAAGTCCCCCTTTCTGAGGGCCTTGTCGTTGAGCGATTTGACACGCGTCGGTTGTATCATCGCGGCCTCCTGAGTCATTCTAATCGAATCGCCGCGGCGATTCCACCGCCGCCGGCGGCATCGCCGGGGACAGGATCCCTCCGGCGAGGATCTCCACGATCTCCGCCATCTGGCCGGGCTTGAAAGGCAGGGGGTAGGACACCAGGGCGCTCCACCCGTCGTGGACCGCCAGGACGACGATCCCGCCCTCGACGAACCTCCGGAAAAACCGTCCCGTATCCGCGACCGCCGGGAATCGGATGCCGTGGATCTTTTGAAAAGCGCGCCATTTTTTGAGGACGATGCCGGCGCGGAGCGAAGCGGACTCATCGCCAGCCGGCGCGTCGAAGACGAGGATCGCGCGCACCTTCTCTTCTTGAATCCGGGAAGGCAGAGCCCGGCAAAGGTCCAATAAAGGCTCGAGGCACGAGGCGCAAAACAAGCTTTCGATGTCGATGAGGATCCAGCAGCTTAGCCCCCCCTCCCCCGCCTTCCGTTCTTGGGC
>Ga0163209_1000430_pt1 | contig 18092 bp, 16 predicted proteins | sample Kivu_160m_FD_113538 | JGI IMG/M metagenome (GOLD analysis project Ga0163209, IMG submission 113538) | Freshwater microbial communities from Lake Kivu, Western Province, Rwanda to study Microbial Dark Matter (Phase II) - Kivu_160m | ecosystem: Environmental > Aquatic > Freshwater > Lake ...
CAATCACCCTGCCGATCAGCGGTCGGCGGGGCGGCGGCGCTTGGGGGAAAGCTGAAATTTCCAAGGCTTGGATGTTTTCAGCAGCGGGTTTTCCAAGGCTTGGAGCTTTCCCGGCGGTATTTTTCCAACCCTTGGCCCCTTCAACCGCTTTTTCAGGGGCGGCGCGGCGCCGCCCCCGAAAAAGTGCCTGGCACCAAAAGGCGGGGAACAGGTTGCGATAGAATCATTGCCAACCGGCGCGGGGTTCGTTTATGTTCGTTCTGGGTCTGCCGGATGATCTGGCAACGGAAAGGATGAACGCATGAGCGAGAAAATGGCGACGCCGATTTCATTCGCGGACATTTTAAAAATGCTGCCGCACCGGTATCCGTTCCTGTTGGTGGACCGGATTGTGGAGTGCGACGACAAGACCCGCATCGTGGGGATCAAGAATCTCACATTCAATGAGCCGTTCTTCCAGGGGCATTTCCCCGGCGACCCGGTGATGCCCGGCGTATTGCAGCTTGAAGCCATGGCGCAGGTGGGCGGGGTGCTGATGAACCGTCTGAATTCGCGCGCCGGACAGATCGCCTATTTTCTGGCGATTGACAACGCCCGCTTCCGCAAAGTGCTGCGTCCGGGCGATCAGCTCCGGATCGAAGTGGTCTTCCAGAAGGTGCGCCTGGGCATGGCGCGCGTCCACGGCATCGTCACCTGCGAAGGCGATGTGGCGTCCGAGGCGGACCTGATGTTCGGCGTCGGCCGCGACTGAGCGCTTTCCCCATGTCGGTCGAAATTCATCCCACCGCGGTGGTTGCGCCGCAGGCCCGGCTGGACGAGGACGTAACGATCGGCCCGCACTGCGTGGTCGGCCCGGACGTTACGCTCGGCGCGCGCACCCGGCTGCTGGGGCACGTTTTTCTGGACGGCTGGACCACCCTGGGCGCAGATTGTGTCGTCTATCCCTTCGCCGCCCTCGGCACCCGCACGCAGGATTTGAAATTCAAGGGCGGACGCCCTGGCGTGCGTATCGGCGTCCGGGCGACGATCCGCGAAGGAGTCACCGTACACGCGGCGACAAATGACGGCGACCTGACCGTGGTGGGCGACGACAACCTGCTGATGGCGTACGTGCACGTGGCCCACTGTTGCCGAATCGGCTCCCGGGTGATCATCGCCAACAGCACCCAGATCGCCGGGCATGTCGTCGTCGAGGATGAGGCCGTCATCGAGGGCATGGTCGGCATCGTCCAGTTTCTACGCGTCGGCCGGCTGGCGTTCATCGGCGGTTATTCCAAGGTGGACAAGGATGTGCCGCCGTTCATGATCGCCGACGGGCGCGAGCTGCGGGTGCGCGGCGTGAATACGGTCGGCATGACGAGGCGGGGCGTTTCGGACGCCGCGCAGGAGGCGATCCGCCAGGCGCACCGGCTGCTCTACCGGGGCCACCTCACCGTGCGCCAGGCGCTGGACCGGATCGCCGCGGAGTGCCCACCATTGCCGGAAATCGGCCAGTTGACGGAGTTTGTCCGCGCCTCCCAGCGCGGCATCGCGCGCTGACCGCATGGGTGGCGGTCTCGGCGCGGCCGCATGGTCAACGGATGGCAACGCCGGCCCACGGATGAAACCTGCGACCCGCGCCCGTCCGTGAATTCTGTTTATCCGGTTTTGAAAAATCCTCTCGCAAAGGCGCGAAGATCGCCAAGATGGCGAAAAACGGAATCGCGCGAACGGGACATGGTCTTCCCGATGGAGGGAATTCCTTTGCGATCCTATCTTGGCGGCTTGGCGAGGAAAAATCGGGATCGTTTTCCGTTCCGACCCCGACCCCGACCCCGATTCCGATTCCGACCCCAATACCGATTTCGATAGCGATTTCGATGGGAACGCCCTGCGAGCAGAACAACGAAACGCAGACGCGCCCGCCCGTTTCCATCTCCGCCGTATTGGGTTGCACCGGCAGATATTTAATGTAATATTTTTCGCATGTTTGGCAGACCTCCCAGCACGACGGCATGGCTTTGGTGGGTTGCCGTCATTTCGTTGATGGCGGGCGGATTGTTGTTCTACTACTTCTCGATGGACAAGATTGATTCGTCCGCCCAAGCCAAGGCCCTGCTTTCCCTTTCCATCAGCGCCGCCATCGCCGGCATCAGTGTCATCTGCGCCACGTCCAACTGGTGGCTGCACCGCTGAGGCGCTTCGCGCAACGTCGGGAACGGTGGGCTCTCGGGAACGATTCCGATCCCGATAACGATTTCGATGCGCAGCGATCGTCTGATTGGCAACCAACAACCAGCAACCAGCAACGAAAAGCCGGCAGCCGCCCGTATCCCCCGTCAGTTCCGCCCGGCGCGCCCGGCGGCCCAGGCGAAAACTTCGTGGAGGGTTTTCTTCCAGACGGCGGGGTCTTCGCGTTCCGCGACGAATCGGTCAAACAGGTCGAAGAACAAATCCAGGAACAGCCGGATGCCGGTCATCCGGTCCTGGAACCGGGCGACTGGGTCGAGAATTTTCTCCTCGTTTTCCGGAAGGCGCAGGCCGCGGAAAACCCAGGCGTCGGCGTCGAGGCCGACGCTCCACAGCTGGTCGCCGCGCGCCAGCAGCAGCTTGGCGCGCTGGAGTTTTTTGCCGCTCAACAGGCACGTGCGCGCTTCGGCGCTGAGCAGCGGGGAGCCTTTGCGCAACACGGTTTCATGCGCGCCTTCGCCCTCCATGGCGAACACCAGCGGGCCCTCGATCGCCAGGCCGTACTCCTCGCCCGCCGCGCTGCGGAACCGCCCGCCGCGGGCTTCGGCGTTGAACCAGAGCCAGGTCAGGAAATCCTGTCCGGGGCTGTCGTTGACCGCGTCCGCCGCCACATCCGGCGCGAAGCTGACCCGCCGCCATTCGCGCACATCCACCCGCCGCCGCTGCGCCGCCGCCGTGGCGGGCCGCACGTCCACGAGTTCGGCGCCGCAAGCCTTCAGAAATTGCACCCGCAGCAGATCCGCCTGGCGGTCCCCCAGGCCGGAGGAAAAGACCCAGCCTGCGTCCGGAGCGACGATCACCTGCTGGCCGCGCAGCTGCGGCGGCATATCCGGCAGCAGCTCCTCCTGCACCCGGTCGCGGATTTCGCCGCGAACCTTGCGCGGCACAAAATCCCGGCTTTCCGACGTCATCCAGGCGATTTCCTCCATCCGGCACCGGGCGCGGAACAGGGCCGGCGGAATCTTGCGCTGCGCCTCGATCAGGTGCAACCGTCCGTAACCGCCGCAGGTCGCGTTTTTTTCCGTGATCGGCACGTCCAGCAGGTGGCGGCCGCCGGTCCAGCCGTTGAGCAGGTCCACGCCCAGCGTTCTCAGCGGCGGCGCGGCGGCCGCCGCGAACCCCGCCGTCGCGTCCGCGCCGAACGCGCCCCGCAGATAGAACATCCGAAAACCGATCGAACCGCTTTCAAACGACATGGGAAACCCCCCTGTGTTGCCGGAAGCGCCGGCCGGGCGCCGTCATCACGTTTCAGGCCGCCGCGCCGCAGCACTTCTTGTATTTTTTCCCGCTGCCGCACGGACAGGGATCGTTGCGGCCGACCGTCGGCCCCTCATGGCGCATCGGGGCGGACGCGCTTTGCAGCGCGGCCTGCAGGGCGGCTTCCTCGCGCGGCCGCGCCGGCGGTTCGGCGGCCGCCGGGCGGCGATCCGCGTCGGCCTGGGCCGCGCCCGCCAGGGCCGAAGCCGACGGATGCACCAGGGTGCGCGGCATGGCGCGCAGAAAGCGTTCCATCGCTTCCACCGACGTGGCGGAGCGGAACATGCGGGATGCGATGTCGTTCTTGATCCGCTCCATCAGGCTGGCGAACAGGTCGAACGCCTCGTGTTTGTATTCAATGAGCGGATCGCGCTGCCCGTAGGCGCGCAGGCCGACACCCTGCCGCAGCGCGTCCATGCCGCGCAGGTATTCCTGCCAGTGCTGGTCAATCGCGAAAAGGATCAGATGACGCTCCATTTCGTTGAGCGCGCCGGCTTCCTCGTGCTGCGCCTTGAGCGCATAGGCCTGCCGGATGCGCTCCAGGACGGCGGCCGTCCAGGCGCCGGCGTCCCGCTCCCCGGGCAGGTGTTCGCGCTTCAATCCGATGGGGAACGTGGTGTCCGCCCAGGCGACAAAGTCATCCGCCGCGGCCGGGTCGTCCCCCGCCGCCGCCGGTTCGGCGCGCGCCATGACCACATCCTCGACGATATCCAGCAGCCGGTCGCGCACACTCGTCTCGCGCAGCGTTTCGCCGCGGAAACCGTAAATGATTTCGCGCTGCTTGTTCATCACATCGTCATACTCCAGCGTGCGCTTGCGGATGGAGAAATTCTGCTGCTCCACGCGGCGCTGGGCGGTTTCGATCGAACGGTTCAGCCACGGGTGCTCCAGCACCTCGCCTTCCTCGATGCCGAGGCGGTCCATGATGCGCGAGATGCGGTCCGACCCGAAGAGCCGCATCAGGTCGTCCTCCAGCGAAATATAGAAACGCGACAGGCCGGGGTCGCCCTGGCGGGCGCAGCGGCCGCGCAGCTGGCGGTCAATCCGGCGCGACTCATGGCGCTCGGAGCCGATCACATACAGCCCGCACGGCTTTTCCGCCAGCAGCCGGCGCAGCGTCGCGCCGCCGTCCGCCGGCTTGCCGTCCAGCGCGCGCTGGGAAACGACGATCTCGCGGTCCACCCACACCACGCCCGGGCCGAGCTTGATATCCGTGCCGCGGCCGGCCATGTTGGTGGCGATGGTGATCGCGCCCGGCTGGCCGGCGCGGGCGACGATTTCCGCCTCGCGCTCGTGGTTCTTGGCGTTGAGCACGCTGTGCGGGATGTTCACCCGGCGCAGCATGCGGCTGATGAGTTCGGAGGTTTCGACCGACACCGTGCCGACCAGCACCGGCTGCTGCCGCTCGTGGCAGCGCTGGATTTCCTCGATCAGCGCGTTGTACTTCTCGCGCTGCGTCTTGAAAATGCAGTCGTTCTGGTCCACCCGCCGCACGGGCCGGTTCGTGGGGATGACCACCACGTCGAGCTTGTAAATCTGGTGAAATTCGTCGGCCTCCGTCTCCGCCGTGCCGGTCATGCCGGCGAGCTTGGCGTACATGCGGAAGTAGTTCTGGATCGTGATGGTGGCCAGCGTCTGCGATTCGCGTTCGACCTTGACGCCCTCCTTGGCCTCGACGGCCTGGTGGAGGCCGTCGCTCCAGCGGCGGCCGGGCATCAGCCGGCCGGTGAACTCATCCACGATGATGACCTGGTTTTCCTGCACGACGTACTGCACGTCCTTTTCGTAGATGCAGTAGGCGCGGATGAGCTGGTCCACGGCGTGGATGCGTTCGCTGCGCTCGGCGAAGACGTCCTGCAGCGCCTGCCGCCGCGCCAGTTTTTGCTCCGGGGACAGGGCGGCGTCGCCGTCCAGCATGGACAGCGCGCTGACCAGGTCCGGCAGCACGTAGGCCTCGGGGTCGTTGGGGCTCAGCGCTTCGCAGCCTTTTTCGGTGAGATTGGCGTCATTGCCCTTTTCGTCAATCGTGAAGAACAGCTCTTCCCGCAACTGCCGCGCCTCCTCCTTGTACATGTCGGTGAGCATCATGTTGTCCACCTTCTCGTACAGGCGGCGGACGGCGGCATCCTCCATCAGGTGCAGGAACTGCTTGTGTTTCGGCAGCCCCTGGCCGACCTGGTAGAGCTTGCGCATGGCGGCGTCTTCGTCCTTGCGCTCCAGCAGGTCCTTCGCCTCCTGCACCAGCTTGCCGATCAGGTCGCGCTGGCGTTTGAAGAGGCGTTCGACGGCGGGTTTGACCTCGACGTACTGCTTGGTGGAGTAGGGCGCGGGGCCGGAAATGATCAGCGGGGTGCGGGCCTCATCAATCAGGATGCTGTCAATTTCATCCACGATGGCGTAGTGGTGGCCGCGCTGCACCATGTCGTCCGCGCGCAACGCCATGTTGTCGCGCAGGTAGTCGAAGCCGAACTCGCTGTTGGTGCCGTAGGTGATATCGCAGGCGTACTGCCGGCGGCGCTCCTCGGGGTCCATGAAATTCTGGATCACGCCGACGGTCAGGCCCAGATAGGTGTACACCGCGCCCATCCAGTTGGCGTCGCGGCGGGCCAGGTAGTCGTTGACGGTGACCACGTGCACACCCCTGCCGGTCAGGGCGTTGAGGTAGACCGGGAGCGTGGCGACGAGCGTTTTGCCCTCGCCGGTGGCCATTTCCGCGATTTTCCCGTGGTGCAGGGTGATGCCGCCGATGAGCTGGACGTCGAATGGCACCATCTCCCACGCCAGCGGGTGGCCGCCCACCTCGATCGTGCGCCCGCACAGCCGGCGGCAGGCGTTTTTGACCGTCGCAAACGCCTCGCACAACAGGTCGTCCGGCGTCTCGCCCCGCGCCAGCCGCGCCCGGAATTCGTCGGTTTTCCCGCGCAGCGCCTCCTCGGAAAGCGCCTGGTATTCCTCCTCCAGCCGGTTGATGCGCTCCACGAGCGGGCGCAACCGCTTGATGTCCCGGTCGTTTTTGGTTCCGACGATTTTATTCAACATCCACTGCATCATAATGTTCGTCCCGGTTCGCGCGGGCCGCGGCCTCGCGTCGTGGAGTTGCGAGCATACGGCATCCCTTCCGCGCGGACAAGGACGCTGTTCGCGGGAATTTATTTTTTTCTCCGGGGCTTTCGGCTAGGATGGACGGCAACCGCAACGGGAGCGCGCGCGACATGACGATCATCGAACCGCACATCCATATGTATTCCCGGACGACGGACGACTACACCCGGATGTACGAACAGGGCATCCGGGCCTGCGTGGAGCCGTCGTTCTGGCTGGGCGCCAACCGCCGTTACGCCGGCACGTTCTGGGATTATTTCCAGTTGATTCTCGATTTTGAAACGTTGCGCGCCCGGCGATACGGGATGGACCACTACGCCTGCGTCTCGGTCAACCCGAAGGAGGCGGACGATACGAAACTGGCGCACGAGGTGCTCGACGGCCTGACGCCCTACCTGGATCACCCGCGCTGCGTGGCCATCGGCGAAATCGGCTTCAACCGCATCACCCCCGGCGAGGAGGAGATTTTCCAGCGCCAGCTCGAAATGGCCAAAAGCCGCGGGATGCTGATCCTGGTCCATACGCCGCACGACACGCCGGAGGTGAGCAAGCGCGCCGGCACGGCGCGCATCCTGGATATCCTGCGCGAGCTGAACTACCGCCCGGAACGCATCGTCGTGGATCACAACACGGAGGACACCATGCCCCTGACGCGCAAAACAGACGTCTGGGCGGGCATGACGGTCTATCCGTACTCCAAGCTCAACCCGGAGCGCGTCGGCGCGCTGCTGAAAAAATGGGGGATGGAGCGCATGCTGGTCAACAGCTCCGCCGACTGGGGCGTGTCCGATCCGACCAGTCTCCCGCGCGTGGGCGAATTCATGCGGCGGGACGGCTTCCCGCCGGAGCACGTCGAAAAATTGCTGTTTGGCAATCCGCTGGCGTTCTGGAGCCAGTGCGAAAAGTTCCGTCCCGAGTTGAATCTGCCCTACGTGGACCCCGCCGCCTATCAGCGTTGACCGGATTGATTTGCCGGGGGGAGCTTGGTATATTCCCCGGACTTTTTGCCGGGCGGCGGAGGCGATCAGGGGTCAGGGTTCAGGGGTCGGGGTTCGGGACGGAAGACGCGGATTGTCGTCCCGATTCCGGATGGGGCGCGCGGGACAGGAAGACACGGATGGAAAAACACTGGCGGATAAAGCGCGGCGCGGATATTCGGCTGGCGGGCCTGCCCGACCCTGCGGTGCGGACGGCGGCGCCGCCGGCCCGTTACCACATTTTCCCCAACGAAGCGCCGGGGGTTCGCCCGCGGCTCAATGTGCGCGCCGGCGACCGGGTCCGGCGCGGCTCGCCGCTGGTTCACGACAAACTCCGGCCGGCGTTCCAGTGGTGTTCCCCCGCGGCGGGAACGGTGGAGCGTATCGTGCTCGGCCCGCGCCGGCGGCTGGAACAGATCGTCATCGCGCCCGACGGAACGGACGAGGCGGAGTCGTTCGGCGCCTGCGCCGCGGCGGCGGTGCGTGGGCTGGGTCGGGACGCCGTGCTGGAAAAGTTGCAGCGCTCGGGTCTGCTGGCCCTGCTGCGGCAGCGGCCTTTCTCCAAACTGCCGGATCCGGCGGCGACGCCCAAATCCCTGTTCGTCAACGGCATGAACACCGCCCCGTTCCAGTGCGACCTGGCCGCGGCGGTGCGCGGCGCGGAACCCGCGTTTCAGGCGGGGCTGGATGCGCTGGCGAATCTCACCCCCGGCCCGGTGCACCTTTGCCTGCCGGGCGGCCGCGCCGATCTGCCGCCGGCGCTGACGCAGGCGAAAAATGCGCGCGTGCACTACTTTTCCGGACCGCATCCCGCCGGCAACACCAGCGTCCATATCCATCATATTGACGCCATCAGCCCCGGCGACACGGTTTGGACCGTGCGCGGCGCGGACGTTGTCCTGATCGGCGAGCTGTTTCTCTCCGGCAAGCTGCCCACCCATCGCGTGGTGGCGCTCGGCGGCCCCGGTGTCCGGCCGGACGCCTGCGCGCATTACCGCATCCGCCTCGGCGCCGACCTGTCCGCGCTGCTGGCGGGCCGATTGGCGGAAGGCGAGCAGCGGGTGATCGGTGGCGACGCGCTGGCGGGGACGAAACTCGATCCGGCCGGGGGGCTGCGGCTGCAGGATTCGGCGATCACGGTCGTGCCCGAAGGCCGCGAGCGGTTCCTGCTCGGCTGGATGGCGCCGGGTTTCGACCGGTTCAGCCTGTCGCGCCTGTATCCCTCGACCTGGCTTTTCCGCCGCAAACGCTGGGCCCACACCACCAGCCTGAACGGCAGCCCGCGCGCGATGGTCGCCACGGGCGTGTATGACCGGTATGTGCCGATGAAGATCATGACGGACTATTTGATCCGCGCGATCCTGGCGCACGACACCGATGAGGCGGTGCAACTGGGCCTGCTGGAAACCGACCCCGAGGATTTTGCGCTGCCCGCGTTTGCCTGCCTTTCCAAGATGGACCTGATGGGCATCGTCCGCGCCGGCCTGGAAGAAGTCGAACGCGAGGGCCTTTAACCTATGAAGTTTGTTCTCGAGTTCATGGAAAAACATGTCCGCCCCCTCTTCCTGCCCGGCGGCTGGCTGCATAAACTGTATCCCGTCTATGAAGCGGGCGACACCTTCCTGTTCACGCCGCCGGACGTCACCCCCGGCCCCCCGCACGTGCGCGACGCGCTGGACCTGAAGCGGTACATGATCACCGTCTGCCTTGCGCTGGCGCCCTGCATTCTCTTCGGTATTTTCAACGCCGGCTACCAGTACAACACCGTCAACCAGGTCGCGGAGGCGGGTTTTCTCCAGCATGTGACGCGCGGCGCGTGGATCGTGCTGCCGATCATTTTTGTCTCCTACGCGGTGGGCGGTTTCTGGGAAGTGCTTTTCGCCGTCGTGCGCAAACACGAAATCAACGAAGGATTCCTGGTCACCGGCATGCTGTTCCCGCTGACGCTGCCTCCGACGATTCCGCTCTGGCAGGTGGCGCTGGGCATCAGCTTCGGCGTCGTCATCGGCAAGGAGATTTTCGGCGGCACCGGCTTCAATGTGCTCAATCCGGCGCTCACGGCGCGCTGTTTCCTCTATTTTGCCTATCCCGCGCAAATCAGCGGCGACAAGGTCTGGACGGTCCTCAAAGACCCGGCGCACGTGATCGAGGGCTTCACCGGCGCGACGGCGCTGGCCGTGGCCAAAGCGGCCCCGGCGGGCGTCCACATCCTGGACAGCCTGCGGGCGGCGGGCTTCACCTGGCCGCGCGTGTTCTTCGGCCTCGAGCCGGGCAGCATCGGCGAAACCTCCGCGTTCTGCGCCCTGCTGGGCGCCGTCGTGCTGATCCTCAGCGGCGTCGGCGCCTGGCGCACGATGGCCGGCGGCGCGCTGGGCCTCGCCGCCACCATGGCGCTGGTCAACCGTCTGCCCATCGCGGACCAATTGCCCGCGGCGGCGCTGCCGTTCTGGTACGAAATGGCGATGGGCGGCGTGGCGTTCGGCATCATTTTCATGGCGACCGACCCGGTGTCCTCCGCCGCGACCAACGCCGGCAAATGGATCTACGGCTTCCTGATCGGCTTCCTGACCATCGTCATCCGGCTTTTCAACCCGGCCTTCACGGCGGGCAATATGCTGGCCATCCTGTTCTGCAACGTGCTGGCGCCGCTGATAGATCATCTGGTGGTGCAAACGCACCTCGCCGCGCGGCGGCGCCACCTGAGGGCTTTCCGCCATGCATAACGACCGCTATGTCATCGGCTACGCCGCAACCCTCTGCGTGGTCGCCAGCCTGCTGTTGGCCGTCGCCTCCGCCGCGCTGCGCGGACGGCAGGAGCGCATGGTCGAACTGGACCGCCAGTTCAACGTGCTCAAGGCGTTCGGCGCGCCGGTGGCCGACGCCGCGGGGCGCCGCAGCGTGCCCAACGACGAGGTGGCGCGCCTCTACCGCGAGCGGGTGCGGGAGATGTTCCTGGACGGCGCCACCGGCGAGCCGCGGACAAACGCGGCGCCGTCCGCCGCCGAGCTGGAACGAAAAACCGTGTTGCCGCTCTATCTCTGGCTGGAGGACGGCGCGCCGGCCAAATACGCCTTCCCCACCTCCGGCAAAGGGCTGTGGTCCACGATCTACGGCTACCTCGCGCTGGACCGCACGCTGAGCGAAGTGGTCGGCATCACCTTCTACCGCCACGGCGAAACCCCCGGCCTCGGCGGCGAAGTGGAACGCTCCTGGTTCCAGCAGCAGTTCGCCGGACAACGCATCCATGGCCCCAACGGGCTGCTGCGGCTGGAGGTCGCCAAGGGCCGCGTGGCCGACCGCTATCCGAACGGGAACCCGCAGGCGGTGGACGGCATCAGCGGCGCCACCATGACCGGCAACGGGCTGAACGGCTTTCTGAATGAAGACCTGGAACGCTACGAACGCTATTTCAGCCGGATACGGAAAGGATAGGCGCGCATGGCGACCAAGCTGAAAAAGATCGTTCTCGACCCGCTCTCGGAAAACAATCCGGTGACCATCCAGATCCTCGGCGTCTGTTCGGCGCTGGCGGTGACGGTGAAGCTGCAGACGGCGCTGGTGATGGCGATAAGCCTGACGACGGTGACCGCGTTTTCCAACCTGGCCATTTCGCTCCTGCGCAACACGATCCCGTCGAAAATCCGCATGATTGTCGAAATGGTGGTCGTGTCGGTGCTGGTGATCCTGGCGGATCAGTTGCTGCGCGCGTTTTTGTACGATGTCAGCCGCCAGCTTTCGGTGTTCGTCGGTCTGATCATCACCAACTGCATCGTCATGGGACGGCTGGAGGCGTTCGCGCTGTCCAATCCGCCCTGGCCGTCCTTCCTGGACGGCCTCGGCAACGGACTGGGCTACAGCTCGGTGCTGATCGTCGTGGCCGCCGTGCGCGAGCTGCTCGGCACGGGCGCGCTGCTCGGGTTCCGCGTGTTGCCCGAAAGTTATCCGACCAACGGGCTGTTGCTCCTGGCGCCGGGCGCGTTCATGGTGCTGGGGCTGCTGATCTGGACCCAGCGCACCCTGGCGGGCATTCGGAAGGACGACTAGCCATGCTCGAACTGCTCAATCTCGGCGTCAAGTCCATCTTCATCGAGAACATCCTGCTCTCGACGTTTTTGGGAATGTGCTCGTTCCTGGCCATTTCGAAAAAAATCAACACCGCCATGGGGCTGGGCGCGGCGGTGATTTTCGTGCAGACCATCACCGTCCCGGCGAACTGGGCGATCCGGCATTTCCTGCTCGCGCCGGGCGCGCTGGCCTGGACCGGCAACGCGGCGCTGGCGCGGCTGGACCTGTCGTTTCTCACCTTCGTCAGCTTCATCGCCGTGATCGCCTGCCTGGTGCAGCTCGTGGAGATGATCCTCGACCGCTACGTCCCGCCGCTCTACCAGGCGCTGGGCATCTTCCTGCCGCTGATCACGGTGAACTGCGCCATCCTGGGCGGCTCGCTCTTCATGGTGGAACGGCAGTACACCTTCCCGCAGGCGGTGGTGTACGGCGTGTCGTCCGGCGCCGGCTGGGCGCTGGCCATCACGCTGATGGGCGCCATCCGCAAGAAAATCCGCTATTCGAATGTGCCGTCCGGGCTGCGCGGCCTGGGCATGACGATGATCCTGACGGGCCTGATGGCCCTGGCGTTCATGTGCTTCAGCGGCATCAGCCTGTAGGAATCGCAACATGGACCTGATGTTTGTCCTAACCAGCGTGGCGGTGTTCACCGGGGTCATCCTGCTGCTCACGATCGGCCTCATGCTGGCCTCGCGCAAGCTGGCGCCCAGCGGCCCGGTGAAGGTGACGGTCAACGACGGCGAAAAGGAGCTGACGGTGGATTCCGGCCGCACGCTGCTGACGTCGCTGGCGGAACAGAAGATTTTCCTGCCCTCGGCCTGCGGCGGCGGCGGCACCTGCGCGATGTGCAAGTGCAAGGTGCTGGAGGGCGGCGGCGAGATTCTGCCCACCGAAACGGGGCACATCAACAAACAGGCCGCGCGCGAGGGCTGGCGGCTGGCCTGCCAGCTCAAGGTCAAGCGCGACCTGAAGATCGAAGTGCCGGCCGAGGTCATGGATATCAAGAAGTTCACCGGCACGGTGCGTTCGAACCGGAATGTGGCGACGTTCATCAAGGAGCTGATCGTGGACCTGCCGCCGGGCATGGAGCTGGGCTTCAAAGCCGGCGGCTATATCCAGATGGATATCCCGCCCTATGACATCGCCTTCCGCGATTTCGCCGTTGAGGATCGGTTCCGCGATGCCTGGGACCGCTTCAAACTGTGGGACCTGCGCGCGACGAACACGGAACCGATCTTCCGCGCCTATTCGATGGGCAATTACCCGGCCGAGGGCAATATCGTCCTGCTCAACGTCCGCATCGCCACCCCGCCGCCGGGCATCGCCGCGCCGCCGGGTATCGCCTCGAGCTATATTTTCAACCTCAAGCCCGGCGACCCGGTCGTCATGAGCGGCCCCTACGGCGAGTTCTTCATCAAAGACACGCAGAAGGAGATGGTCTATATCGGCGGCGGCGCCGGCATGGCCCCGCTGCGCAGCCACGTGTGCCATCTTTTCCACACACTCAAGACCGGCCGCAAGGTCAGTTACTGGTACGGCGCGCGCTCCCTGCGCGAAATGTTCTACTGGGACGATTTCAAGGCGATCGAAAAGGAATTTCCCAATTTCCGGTTCACCGTCGCGCTCAGCGAACCGCAGCCGGAGGACAACTGGACCGGACCGACCGGGTTCATCCACCAGGTCGTGCTGGAGCGGTTGCTAAAGGATCACCCGGATCCGACCGAGTGCGAATACTACCTCTGCGGTCCGCCGCTGATGCTCGCCGCGGTGAACAAGATGCTGTTCGATCTCGGCGTCGAAAAGGACAGCATCGCCTACGACGAGTTCGGCTGACGTCAGCCGATCTGCGCGCGCAGATACGCGAAACTGCGGCGCAGGGAATCGTACGGATCGCCGGGACAGCGGTCCTGTTCAACAATGAACCACTCGGCGCCGCTCTCCTCCGCCGCCCGCAGGATGCCGGGCATATCCAGGTTGCCGCCGCCGACTTCCGCGAAATCAATCTCGGACTTTTCGGTGATCCGATAGTCCTTCAAATGGATCAGCGGCATGCGTCCGCGCATCTTCCGGCACCAGGCCGCCGGATCGCCGCCGCCGTATTGAACCCAGTAGGTGTCCAGCTCCGCTTTGATCCAGGCCGGATTCGTTTCGGCGTAAATCCGCTCCAAAATCAACCGGCCGTTCAGCCGGCGGAACTCGTGATGGTGGTTGTGGTAGGACAGCGTCAATCCGGCCTCCGCGAAAAGCCGCCCGGCCCGGTTCAACTTTTCAATCATCCCGCGCACCGCGCCCTCGTCGTTGAGATCAATCCCCGCCGGGAACGGATAGGCCGTATGGCGGCAGTCCAGTTTTTTCAGCCGGGCGATCACCTGTTCGGGCGTGTCCAGGATTTTCGGCCCCGGATCGTGGCAGGCGCAGATCGTCAGGCCGTTTTCCCGCGCGGCCGCGACCAGCCGTTCGTCCGGCACATCGACGCCGATGCCGCTGGCCTGTACCGCGCGATAGCCGATCTCCGCCACGCGGCGGAATGTTTCCGCGACCTGTTCCGGCCGTTGCAGTTCCGCGCGCAGGGTGTAGAGCTGGGCGGCGATTTGTTCGATGTTCACAACGATTTGGCCTTCCGGGCGGCGTCCGCCCATTGCTGCGCTTTCATGGAAAGCTCGGCGGCCTTGAACGCGTGCTCCTGCGTCATGGCCTTTTCCGTCCGGTTCAAGACATCCAGGATCAGCAGGCCGGCGAAGGGCAGGCCGACCTTGCCCTGGCAATCAATCATCTGCTCGCCGGTGTCGTCCACCAGATAAATTTTATTGCCGGGCCCCTCGCGCGTCACATCCAACAGCTTGCGGATTTCGAGATAGCCCTTTTCGCCGAGCACGAACGTCCGGCCGTCGCCCCAGGTGCGGAGGCCTTTCGGATTGAACCAGTCAATCCGGGCGTAGGCGGAGGCGCCGTTGTCCATGCGCAAGGACGCTTCGCCGAAATCCTCCAGGCCGGGCGTGTCGGGGTTGGCGAAGTTTTCCACGCGGGCGAACAGCACCTCGGCGTCCCGCGCGCCGGCGAAGTAGAGAAACTGCTCGAACTGGTGCGAGCCGATATCGGTCAGGATGCCGCCGTACTTTTCCTTCTCGAAAAACCACGCCGGACGCGACGGCTTGGCCAGGTTATGCGGCGCGAGGTTCAGCACCTGCAGCACCCGGCCGAGCGCGCCGCCGCGGACCAGCTCGCCCGCGTGCCAGCAGGATTCGCTGCCGAGCCGTTCGCCGTAATTGACCATGTACTTGCGCCCGGTTTCGGCCGTTTTTTTGCGCGCGGCCGCCAGTTGGTCGAGCGTGGTGAACGGCGATTTGTCCACCCAGTAATCCTTGCCCGCGTCCAGCACACGCAGCCCCGCGGCGCACCGTTCGCACGGCACCCCGGCCGCCGTTACCAGGCGCACGTCGGGATCGTTCAGGATTTCGTCGAACGCTTTCGCCGGCCGCGCGTTCGGATACTGTTGCAACACCTTGGCGTAACGCTCCGGCTGGGCGTCGTACACATACTTGAGGGCGCCGCCGGCCTCGGCCAGCTGGTTGATTTGCCCGTAAATGTGGCCGTGGTCGAAATAGGCGGCGGCGAAAACGAATTCGCCCGGCCGGACGACCTGCTTCTTGATCGCGGACGTGGGCGCGTAGTTCATTCCATCTCGGGTCATGGGCGTCTCCTGTGCAACCTGTCTGAAAAAATTCCCGCGGGTCAGCGTTTGCCGAAGGACTGGCTCATGTCCGCGGCGGACGCGGACGCGGGCGCCGCCGCGGCGGGGGCCTTCCGGGGCTTGGAACTCCGGATGCGCTCCGCGAGCCAGCCGGCATAGGCCGTGCCGTCCAGCGGCAGCGCCACCGTTTCCTCGCGCCAGCCGGAATAGAGCATGGCGTTGGCCAGTTCGACCGACCGGATGCCTTCCGCGGCGGGCGCGATCAGCGGCGCGTCCTTCAGAATGGCGTCGGCGAAGTTCTTCAAAATCCCCGTGTGCTGCTCGCCGCGGCCGGACGTCGGAATCTCCACGTTCCAGACCACGGGCCGGGAAAACATGCCCGGGTCGGTGCGGCGGTGCTCGGACGCCGGGCGCTCGTTGCGGATGAACCGCAGCCCCTCGCCCTCGATCACTACCAGCCCCCGGTCCGCCGCCACTTCGAGGCGGTTCACGCCCGGCGTTTCGCCGGTGGTCGTGATGAAGGTGGCGGTGGCGCCCGACGCGTATTCGAGATGCGCCGTGACCGCATCCTCCACTTCGATTTCGTGGAAGCGGCCGAATTGGCAGAACGCGCGGACTTTCTGCGGCATGCCGAACAGCCATTGCAGCAGGTCGAGCTGGTGCGGGCACTGGTTCAGCAACACCCCGCCGCCCTCGCCCGACCACGTCGCGCGCCAGCCGCCGGAGGCGTAGTAGGCCTCGGTGCGATACCAGTCGGTGATGTTCCACGACACCCGCTGGATCGCGCCCAGTTCGCCCTGGTCAAGCAGCTGCTTCAGCTTCACGTAGCGCGGGTCCGTGCGCTGGTTGAACATCGCCGCGAAAACGACTTGTTTGTCCTGATGCGCGGCGATCAGTTTTTCCGCGTCCGTCTTGTGCACGGAAATCGGTTTTTCCACCAGGGTGTGCAGCCCGGCGGCCAGCGCCGCCGCGCCCAGCGTGGTGTGGCTGTAGTGAGGCGTGGCGATCAGCACGGCGTCCACCGCGCCGCTGCCGAACAGCGCCGCCGGGTCCGTGAAAAACGGGACATCGGGAAACGCCTCCTTGCGCTCCGGCCGTTCATCGCACACCGCCGCCAGGGTCAGGCCCGGCGCCTTCCCCGATTGCACCAGGCGGGCGTGCCCCGACCCCATCCCGCCGATGCCGACGATTCCCAGTCGCACATTTTTGAGTTTCTTCATGCCTGGCACCCTGCCCGACGCGACAAAAAAAGAAAATAGACGCCCGCATCAAAATTTTGCACTATTGAAACATGCCAACGGCCTCCCCTCCGGAACCGGTTTTGTTTGACGCGGTGGAACTGCGCGGGCCGCCGCGGATTTTTTTCAGCGAACCGGGCTGGCGCTGGCACGCCGTGATTCCCGACTATTACAATCTTTGGGTCGTATTGGCGGGCACGGGCGAAATGACGGTGGACGGCGCGCGTTATCCGCTGGCGACCGGGCGGGCGTTCCTGCTCGCCCCCGGGCGCACGGTGGAGGCGGCGCACGACCCGCGCGATCCGATTCGCAATTTTGCCGCGCATTTTGTGCCGGTGCGCTTCGGTCGGCGGATCGGCATCCCGCCCGGGAACGGTCCGACCAACGTGACGCTGCGCGACGCGGGGGTTTTCGCGGACCTGGCGCGCTACGCCGTCCGTCTGGGGCAGAGCGGCGACCCGCTCGGCCTGCGGCAGGCCGCCGCGCTGGTGTTTGCGCTGGCGCTGCACACCCTGCGATCCGCCCGGCTGCCGCCATGGGATTCGGTCGAGCAGCGGGTCCGGGAATTGATGGAGCAGATTCGCATGCAGCCGGGGCGGCGGCGGACGGTGGCCGGCCTGGCGCGCGCGGCGGGCATGTCCCGGGTGCATTTTGCCCGCCGTTTCCACGCCGTGGCGGGGGAGCCGCCCAGCCTGTTCCTCATCCGCCGCCGGGTGGAACGGGCCGCCCAGCTGATCCGTGAAAGCCGGCTGAAGCTCGCCGATGTCGCCGAACAGATGGGCTATTCCGACGTCTATTTTTTCAGCCGCCAGTTCAAAAAAATAACCGGCGTTTCCCCCGGTCGCTGGCGGCGCGCCGCGCGGGGCGGCGAATAGTTGCCGGGGGGCGGTTCATTGCGTTCGGACTGCGGAACGCCGCCTCATCCGGTAAATCCGACTCATCCGGCCTGACGGCTAATCGCTATCGGCATCGTCCACATTTTGATCCCGATTCCGCCTGAACAACCAGCAACTGGCGCTTGTGTAACGATGAGAAATTCGGGGGCGATCATTTACCAACACAAAACGACGAAAAAAGGCGGTCCAGCAGATCATCATGATACGTTCTGCCCGTCATTTCATTCAACCGCTCAATCGCCGACCGCAAATGCCCGGCGATAAAGATCGCCTCCCGCTCCATTCGTCCCGCCTCCAGGGGCAAAAAGTGCCTGGCACCATCGTCCAACACCCCTGAAAAGTGTCTGGCACCATCCGCGGATGGACCCGAAAAGTGCCTGGCACCCATCAGCCGCAAGGCCGCCGATACCTGGTCCATGGCCGCCTGGATCAACTTGCGATGCCGTTCGGAAATGACCGCATGCGGCGGAATGGAGAAATCCACCCCCGCTTCCAATGCCTCTCCCATCGCCTTTTTCAGCCAATCAATGGATTCCGGATCAAAAAAACTAGTCCGAAGCGTCAAAAAGTGCCTGGCACCATTCTCCGGTGAGGCCGAAAAGTGCCTGGCACCAATGATTTGTTGTTCTAAATGTTC
>Ga0163209_1000431_pt1 | contig 18078 bp, 18 predicted proteins | sample Kivu_160m_FD_113538 | JGI IMG/M metagenome (GOLD analysis project Ga0163209, IMG submission 113538) | Freshwater microbial communities from Lake Kivu, Western Province, Rwanda to study Microbial Dark Matter (Phase II) - Kivu_160m | ecosystem: Environmental > Aquatic > Freshwater > Lake ...
CGTGAAGTCCTTCCGGGTCGGTCCGCCTGGGTGCTGGTTCTTGATACGAATGGAATCAACGTCTGGTGTGCCGCCGGAAAGGGCGCCTTCGGCACTGCGGAGCTGGTCCGGCGGATCGCCTCAAGTGGTGTGGATCAGGTTGTCAGTCACCGGGAACTCATTCTTCCCCAGCTTTCGGGGCCGGGCGTTGCCGCCCATGAGGTGAAAAAACTCTCCGGATTCAGGGTTCATTATGGACCGATCCGCGCGTCGGATCTGCCGGCGTATCTGGATGCCGGTCTCCAGGCCACACCGGAGATGCGAGTAAAGACCTTCCCGCTTCGGGAGCGGGTTGCCCTAATACCGATTGAGCTTGTTCAGGCACTGAAGGCGGGACTTCTTCTGATGCTTCTGTTCTTTCTCATAAGCGGTATCGGAGGGCCGGCGGGTTACTGGGAAAATGTCAAAGATTACGGGGTTTTTGCTGCTTTGTCCGTGCTGGTTGCGATCCTTGCCGGCGCGATCCTGACACCTCTCCTTCTACCCACGCTTCCCGGCAGGGCCTTCTCTGTGAAGGGTATGATCATCGGTCTGGCAACGGCTGCGGGTCTTCTGATATTTCGGAATCCGGATTTAACTTTCTGGGCGGGCCGGCTTGAAGCGCTTGCATGGATGTTGCTGGCGTCAGCCATCACGGGGTATCTTGCCCTGAACTTTACAGGCGCTTCCACGTACACGTCCCTCTCCGGGGTCAAAAAAGAAATGCGCATTGCCCTGCCGCTGGAGGTCGGCGCCGGAGTTGCCGGCCTTTGTCTGTGGCTGGCCTCGCGATTTATGGCTTAAAGGTGTGAGAAATGGGAGAATTGATCTATCTTAGAGACGTTGTAACATTGAAAATCCGCGAAGACAGGTGTATCGGGTGCGGCATGTGTCTGGAAGTCTGTCCGCAAGCGGTGATTGCCATGAATGGCTCAGGCCGGGCGTGGATCCGGGATCGGGACGCCTGCATGGAATGCGGCGCCTGCAGCCGGAATTGCCCGGCAGAGGCAATCTCCGTGCAGTCCGGAGTGGGCTGTGCCGCTGCGGTCATCAACGACATGCTGGGCCGGGACAGTTCCCCCTGTTGCGGAGCTCAGGGATGCACCATTGAGTCGTGCGGGCAGACAGAAAATCAGAAAAATCCCTCATGCTGCTGAAGGGCGTTACCTATATTTGATGGCGCCGTGCGACAATCTTCTTCATAATCTTCGAACTTCCCATATCCTCCACGAATATGATCTCCAGGCCTGACTTTTTGACGTTTTCCACCGTTCTGCGGTTGATGTTGGGCCCGATGAGGGATCGCACGACAGGATTGAGGAGATCCATGATGTATCCTAAAATCCGGTTTTCGCTTCTTACGTGTTCCAGAAAAAGAGCCGCGCCCTGTTTCCTGAGCACCCTTCTTACTTCTTGCAAACCCCTGAGGGGATCCGGCACGGAACAGAACACGAAAGTGGAGACCACATAATCGAAGGATTCATCGGGGAATGTCATCTCTTCGACATCCATGACCGAGAGGTTAACCTTCATTCCCAAGGCTTCTGCCTTTTCCCGGGCCCGGTTCAGCATCTTCGGGCTGATATCTACACCGGCGAGTTCCGTCCCCGGCGGATAATAGGGGAGGTTCTTTCCCGTTCCCACACCGACTTCGAGAACCTTTCCCGAAACCGCTCCGATCAGTTCCCTTCTCCAATCCGAGACGGACATCCATTCCATGGGCGATTCCATGAGATCGTAGATCCAGGCGATCCGGTCGAAACGTGCTTTTACTTTGCTTTCGCTCACAGCTCAAAAGACTCCAATTCCATGTTCATCATACAATGATTTCAGGGCGAATGCCAGAATGTCCCGTTCCATATCCTGGATTTCCCGTCTGAAAAGCCGGATTTTCCGATACGTATTGGAATGTAGAGGTTTACCTTATGGGGTGAGCCTGTTATAATCATGTTGAAATCCATGCCCGGGTTGAATAGAGAATCCTGAACGCCCACCGTGTCGTGCCGTACGATGAGGCCGAAATCCTGAGAGAGCGGAGTTACATGATGCAGTTCAAATATGGATTGAACGACCGTCCTGGCTGGTCGGAAATGCTTCTTTTGGGTTTGCAGTGGTTCGCCGTAGCCATACCCATTATAATCATCATCGGGAAGATCACGGGCGGGTTTCATTTTATCAACCCCGAAGACCAGATCGTCTATCTGCAAAAGCTGACGTTTGTCATGGCGGTTGCCCTTTTTTGCCAGATTCTTCTGGGACACCGCCTGCCCCTCATCATCGGTCCGTCAACCGTTCTGCTCATCGGGATCATCGTAAGTCAAGAATTTGACACCAATACGATCTATTCGGCAATCCTGTGCGGCGGGTTCCTCCTGACTTTTTTAAGCATTACCGGTCTTTTCGGTTACCTGCAGAGACTGTTCACCATGAGGGTCGTCGCCGTTGTCCTGTTGCTGATTGCCTTCAGTCTGTCGCCAACCATTTTAAATCTGATCACGATTGCCGGCAGAGGAACAACGCCATTGATGAATCTGATTTTTTCCCTGATGCTTACCTTTGCCATGTTCATATTGCACAGAATACTTACAGGCGTCTGGAAGTCCACCCTGATTGTCTGGGCAATGGTTCTGGGAAGCCTCCTGTATTTCCTGTTGGTTCCCGGAAGCATGAATATGTCAACCTTCTTGAATGTCGGCCTGGTATCCGGTTTTTTCAGCCATTATATCACGACGTTGTCATTTGATGCAGGGGTCATGATTTCGTTTCTGTTTTGTTACATGGCCCTTGCCGTCAACGATCTCGGCTCAATACAATCCATGAATGAGCTTCTTAAGCCGCCGAATATGTCCGGGAGAATAACCCGCGGTATGATCATCACCGGTCTGGCGAATATGGTGTCGGGATTTCTGGGCGTGATCGGACCCGTCAATTTTTCCCTGAGTCCCGGGGTGATCTCGTCAACAGGCTGCGCCTCCCGGTTTGTCCTGCTGCCCGCGTCATTCCTGCTACTTCTTCTGTCGTTTTCTCCGGCGGTCATCGGTTTCATCGGAAACGTTCCCCCCGTCGTCATCGGGAGCGTCCTCATCTATATTCTGTGCGCCCAGATTGCCGCAGGGTTGATGGTGGTATTCGAGTCTGAGAAGGAGTTTCAATTTACCAGCGGATTGATCATCGGGTTGCCCATTCTGCTGGGAACGATCATTGCCTTTCTGCCCGCGGGGGTCATGAACACGTTTCCCACCGTCTTGAAGCCTGTTTTAGGAAACGGGTTTGTCGTGGGGGTCGTAACCGCCCTCATCCTCGAGCATGTGATCTTCAGAAAATGATCGGCGGAAAAACAATTTTGGGGTTGAAAAACATAAAATTGTGTGTATAATTATACAAACAATTTTAAGGAGAACGATATATGATTGTGGAAACGAATCAAATGATCCCTGTGACGCGTTTGCAGAGAGAATTAACGAAGAGGCTCAGGGAAATATCCGAAACACAAGAACCTCTCTACGTGTTGAAAAACAATGAAGTTAATTTTGTGATACTCACGGCGAAAAAGTTTGAAACCCTCAGCCGGATTGAAGAACTGCTGGAGCATTACGAAATCGCAGACATGATTGAGGAGCGTCTTAAAGATTATAACAGGGACGCCAATGTTCCCTGGACGGATATCAAAAAGAAATATGCCCTGGAAGATTGAGTTCATTCCGGAAGCCGAGAAGGATTTTGCCGCTCTCGACGGTTCCGTAAAAAAAGAAATCGCCCGTAAGATGGATGAGCTTGCAGAGAATCCCCATCTTGGAAAACCCTTAGGAAATAAGTTCGGCGTCAATCTGGTAGGGTTTTACAAGATTTACGCGGTGAAGAAAAAATACCGGATCGTCTATCGGATCCTTGCTGAACAGATTGAAGTCATAGAAATCTTCGGCATAGGCAAAAGAGAAAAAGAGGAAATCTACAGACTTGTCGCCAGAAGGCTGAAGGATACCGCTCATGGCCGCACCAAACCTCATAGATAACAATCAGGAAGATACCGCGAAAACAAAACTCAATCTGTGGTACCGAGAAACCGGTTTGCTCGAATCAAAAAAATCAAATCTTCTTGACAAAGGACTATATTTAGCTAATCTTAAAGCTGAAAGTTCAAATAACTAATTATGAGTAATGAGAAGGGAAAAATATCAAATGAGTAAGAAAAAGGCAGTGACTTTGCAGCCTTACCCACGTGATGCAGGCGGGCAACTATTAGCTGCCCCCAGCCTATTCCCACCTATGACTCCTCCTATGAATGACAAACTTGTCAATACAGCCGTTGACGAAGCTTTCGCACGTTGCTTAAAAAATAAAAAAGGTTTGACTAAAAAAGCTATAGATTCACCGGAGAAGCTTGTTGCCCTGTGTATTAAGCATCTTAGAGAGAGAAGCGATCCTATACTTAGCCCCTACTTTGTTAGTCAATGCAAAGCTGATGATCTTTTTGCACTGGATGCTGTAAGCCATGAAATGCAAAGACATAGAATGACTATAGGTGTATTTTACCAATTCTTAATTCTGAAATTAATGAGGTATCGTTGGCCGGTTTTTGATGGTTCCAGAGAAGGTGATATCGTTGCAGATATTGATACCCCAGGTTTCACTGAAGGCTTACGTCTGTACATGTCGGTTAAAAAATCAACGGACACGGTTGGCGGGCAGGACATCAGCGGTGTAATAAAGAGACTTGAAAGTGTTGCTAAAGAAGAAAAAAATTTAACACGCCCATATCTTTGCGTTATTTGTGTCGCTACACCAGCCAGAGGTAAAATTAAAGATTATGATTCTGACAGACAGATCAAATGTAACAAAGAGGATCAGCCTTATTCATTAAACTGCGAATATTGGGGGCCTGGATTTATTTTCCCCTATGTAACAGGTATAGGTGCATACGAAATTTATTCTCGGGCTATTAATCGTGTTGCCAATTATATTCCATTCATGACATTAAAATTTCGCAAAGAGTGTTCCTTGTTACTCATGCAAAAGTTGAAGTCTCTCGGGCTGTTAAATGTCGACGGGGCTGTTGATGCAGAAAAGTTTCTCGCATTTTCAGTAGGAGGGAAAAGTGACTAACTCTTCTATGGAAAATGGACGAATTTGTCTTATTATCAATGGTGACAGTCGGGAAAAGCTATCAGCTTTCGAAAACAGTATTGATTTGATTGTTACATCGCCACCTTATGCTGATGCGAGGAAAAAACACTACGACAGCCTCCACCCAGATGATTTTCCAGATTGGCTTGAAACATTTCATGAGTCATTCTGGAATTCTCTCAAGCCTGATGGGAGTTTGGTAATCAATATTAAGGACAAAATTGTCAATGGCGTTCGTTGCCATTTCGTATGGAAAACCATTGAAAAACTCAGTGCGAAGGGATGGAACTGTATCGATGACTATATTTGGTACAAACCAAACCCAATGCCGGGTTATTGGCCAACAAGACTACGTGACGGATGGGAATATTGTTTTCATCTATCAAAGACTAAACATCCATACATGAGTCAGGACGCAGTGCGTGTACCTATTGGGAACTGGGTAGACTCAAGACTGAAAAAACTTGGTGCTGGTGATTTGCAGCGCCACAATTCAGTCAATGATAGTGGCTTTGGCCGTGACCTTTCACGGTGGGTGGGACAGAAAACGGTATTGCCTTCAAATGTCCTGCAAATTCCTCTGGTGGGAAAGAATAAGGGACATCCTGCCGTATATCCTGTCGAATTACCGGCCTTTTTTATTAAGCTCCTTTCCAGACCTGATAGTTTAGTGGTTGATCCTTTCGCAGGAAGTGGAACAACCGCAATTGCTGCATTCATGCACGGTCGTGATTGTGTTCTCATTGATAATAATCCGGACTACTGCAAGACGGCCTATGAACGAATTCTAAAAGAAAAGCCTGCAAAAAAGTATCGTATTGTTTATGAGGATCAAACGATTGATTATATAGATAAAAAAGTTGCAACATTATCAATGCAGTTGTCTTTTGATCTCCATGAGCGACATGCTGTCTATAATTCAGGGAATTAAGAGTTGCCTCTCGTTACAATACAACTTTTCGTATTCCTTGCCAGCAATATCCGTCGAGAGAAACCTGTGACATGATAAACCCTACACCCTCGTCAGCTGCCGGTATTTGATCCGGTGGGGCTGGTCGGCGGCGGCGCCGAGGCGGGCTTTTCTGTCCGCTTCGTACTCCGAGTAGTTGCCGTCAAACCAGTCGGTCCTGCTGTCTCCCTCGAAGGCCAGGATATGGGTGGCTATACGGTCGAGGAACCAGCGGTCATGGCTGATCACAACGGCGCAGCCGGCAAAGTTCTCCAGCCCTTCCTCCAGGGCTCTCAAGGTATTCACATCAAGGTCGTTCGTCGGTTCGTCAAGCAGGAGCACATTGGCCCCCGCCTTCAGCATCCTCGCCAGGTGAACCCGGTTCCGTTCCCCACCGGACAGGGCGCTCACCTTCTTCTGCTGATCCGTCCCGGAAAAATTGAAGCGCGCCACATAGGCGCGGGAATTGATCTGATGGTTTCCGAGCTGGACAATATCCTGTCCCTCGGAGATGACTTCCCAGATGTTTTTATCCGGGTCAAGGACATCACGGCTCTGATCGACATAGGCAAGCGTTACCGTCTCTCCGATCCGGATGGCGCCGGAGTCAGGTGTTTCCTGACCGGTAATCATCCGAAACAGCGTTGTCTTCCCGGCGCCGTTCGGACCGATAACGCCCACGATGCCGCCGGGAGGGAGAGAAAATGTCATCCCTTCCACCAGGAGCCGGTCTCCATAAGCCTTGCTCACATTTTCAACCTCCATGACCACTTTTCCAAGCCTTGGCCCGGGGGGAATATAAATCTCCAGCTCTTTCGGGAGTTTTTCCATTTCCTGCTGCAGAAGGGTCTCATAGGAACTGATGCGCGCCTTCGACTTCGCGTGCCTTCCCTTGGGGGACATCCTGATCCATTCCAGTTCGCGCTGGAGCGTTCGCTGCCGTTCCGTCTCCCTTTTTTCCTCTGCCTGCAGGCGTTTCTGTTTCTGTTCCAGCCATGACGAATAGTTTCCCTTCCAGGGGATCCCCTGTGCCCGATCCAGCTCCAGAATCCATCCGGCCACATTGTCGAGAAAATACCGGTCGTGGGTCACGGCGATGATGGTTCCCGGGTAACGCTGCAGATGATGCTCCAGCCAGGCCACCGTTTCAGCGTCAAGATGGTTGGTCGGTTCATCGAGGAGGAGAATGTCCGGTTTCTGGAGGAGGAGCCGGCAGAGAGCCACCCGGCGCCTCTCACCGCCGGACAGAACATTTACGGGCGTATCTCCCGGAGGACAGCGAAGGGCGTCCATCGCCATCTCCAGCCTTGAATCGAGGTCCCAGGCATCGAGGGCATCCAGCTTTTCCTGCACCTCGCCCTGGCGTTCGATGAGCTTGTTCATTTCTTCGTCCGACATGGGTTCGGAAAACTGCTCCGTGATCCGATTGAATTCGTTCAGCAGGGCGACGGTCCCGGCCACCCCTTCTTCAACGATCTCCCGCACCGTCTTGTTTTCGTCGAGGCGGGGTTCCTGTTCCAGGAAGCCCACCGTGTAACCCGGCGAAAGGATGGTTTTGCCGATGAATTCCTGATCCGCCCCGGCCAGGATCCGCAGAAGGGAACTCTTCCCGGAACCGTTGAGCCCCAGGACGCCGATCTTCGCGCCGTAGAAATAGGAAAGGGAGATGTCCTTTAAAACCGGCCTTTTGTCGTAAAACTTGCTGACTCCGATCATGGAGTAGATCACTTTAGTCGATTCGTTGCTCATGGTGCTTCAAAAACTCCTTAAATTTTTTAACTTCTTCATGGTCATTCCCGTAGCCGAATGTGGGATACCAAGAAAAACAACTGGATTCCGGGTCAAGCCCGGAATGACATTAGGTTACGCCGCCTGCAGGTCTGGGAACCCTGGAAAGGAATGATATTGCCTCTCAACCGGGTGACGCCATATACCGCTCGATGAGCGCGGTTGCACCCGCGAAAAGGTTCTCATATATATCATCCTGAGATAAATCTCCACCTTCGATCATGAACGGAATCACCTGTATTTCCGCCTGAAATACAGATTCCAGCATCCTGACGGTCTTTTCCTGTCTGACAGTAACCTGTTTTAGTTCCGCATAGCGATCTCCCCTTTGTTCATTGTAACCGAAATCATCGACAATCATGACGCTGCGAATGTCCCTTATGTTCAGGCCGGTTTTGAGGATTTCCCAGAACCTGGCACCGGCCTTGTGGACGCCAAGGTCCGCCGAATTGGCGACGATGAAAGATGACTCTATGGGCCGTGAAAAGGCCTCGTTTGCCGCTACTGCCTGTATCCGGAAGTCGCGCAAAAATTTTATAATGTAACCGGTTGCTTCAGCGTAATGATCCGTCGCGATGATCGTGGTGATGGACGGGTGGGCGTTTAACTTGCGCAAGACGGCCTCCCATCGATGATCAATCCGGGAATGGTTGAAATAGCTGTCGACAAAAAAAGAAACCGCATCGGAAATCCGGACGCAGGAGATGATGGACATATTCTGATACAGAATGTTCCGGAGTCTCTCTTCCAACACCTTTTTATAGCCCGAGGACGTTAAGCTGCCCTCTGTCCAAGCGGGATTCACGATCTCTTCCCAGAATATGGCCGGGTTGTCGATGCCGAAATCTTTCAGGCCGCTCTCTGACAGGTGTTTCATTAAATCATCCGGTGCGGCAAACAGGGCGGCATCCCGGCTGAGTGTTCCCGAATAGTCAAAAATAATCAGTTTTTCCGATGACATGGTTGGAGCGGGTCCATTATGTTAAAATAAATACTGGATTCCCGCCTGCGCGGGAATGACAGAATGTTTAACGTGAAGAGACATCTTGAAACTAATTATTCTAAGCGCTCCTCTGTGCCAGAGCGTTGTGGATGATGTCACGAAGTTCCCGGGCAGCCTCTAAAGGATCGGAGGCCGAGCAGATGGCGGAAACAACGGCGATGCAGTCGGCGCCGGCCTTGACGGCATCCGCTGCATTGGAAGCGTTAAGGCCGCCGATTGCCACCAGGGGATGGCGGGAATAGGCCTTGATCTTCGACAAGCCCTCCAGACCCCAGCTTCCTTTTATGTCGGTTTTGGTCGGGGTCTCAAATACGGGGCTGACACCAAGGTAGTCCACGTCCAGCGCCTGCGCACTTTCCACGTCTTCCCATGTTTCAACGGAAAGGCCGATGATGGCGCGTTTCCCCATCAGCTTTCTGGCAACGGCATAAGGCATGTCTGCCTGTCCGATATGAACGCCGTCAGCCCCGACAGCAAGGGCCACATCGATGCGGTCATTGATGATGAGCGGCGCCTTGAACGGGGCCATGAGCGCCTTGATCTTTTGCGCCTCTTCCACGAAAAAGCGGGTGGACACCTCTTTCTCGCGAAGCTGTACACAGGCCACTCCCCCCTGCAAGGCCTTCAAGATCACGTCTATGAGGTCTTTTGGACCGCACAGCCCGCGGTCGGTGACGAGGTACAATCCCTGCATTATCAGCCGTCCGTTCGGAGATAACGGCGAATGTCTTCCTCCGATAACCGGTAGAGAACATCGTTGAATGCGACCTGGAGGCTGCCCGGCCCGGGAGCGTTTTCGGCGGCCATTTCTCCTGCGATACCCATCACGGCCATAGCCTGGGACGCGGCTTCAGCAAACGCGTGGTTGACGGCAGCGAAGGCGCCGCAAAGGGCGGTTGCGATACACCCCATGCCGGTGACCCTGGTCATCATGGGATGGCCGTTTGTGACTCTGGTGATGTCATCCCCGTAAACGATGTAGTCTGTTTCTCCGCTGACACAGACAACACTCCCGTAAATCCGGTTCAACCTGCGGGCCACATCCACGGCAGAGTGGGAAGCGGCGGTGCTGTCTACGCCCTTTGTCTGCACCTCTTCCTCTAACAGGGCCATGATTTCCGAGGCGTTTCCCCTGATGACGGACGGAGGCACTTCCTGTATAAGCTCCCTTGCCGTGCTGGTACGGTAAACGGTTGCCCCCACGCCAACTGGATCAAGAATGATGGGGACATTCCTTTCTCTGGCCTGATAGGCGGCCCGGAACATCGCCCGTATCCAGTGGGCGCTCAGCGTCCCGATATTAATGACCAGGGCTCCGGCGATATTCACCATGTCTTCCACTTCCTCTTCGGCATGGGCCATGACCGGAGAGGCGCCCAGAGCGAGCAGCGCGTTGGCAGTGTTGTTCATGACCACATAATTGGTGATGTTGTGAACCACCGGGGATTTTCTGCGGATTTCCTCAACGGATGACCAGATGTTTGATGCCGTAAGCTTCATAAAACCTGTCTCCTTATGTCAGGGGATTTTTTCCAAGATTATCACATGGAAAGCGTGAATGTAAACAGGGATGTTTCAGCCACTTGCTCCAGTTCCTGCGCTCGCACCCATTCATCAATGATAAAAATCTTCCCTTCTGTCCAAAAAAACATGATTATAACGATTCAGGTTCTTATCCCTTGACAAATTTACATCTATCTCAGCGATACCGATTTCGTCGGTTTCGGCGCCTGCCCGGTACAAAATTCTTGCATTTGGACCTGTAATCTGGCTTCTCCCTGTATAATGGCAGCTTCTTCCGTTTCTGGTCTCCTCGCCTGTCCTGTTGGCCGTAACGGCAAAGACACGATTTTCGAGACACCTGGTGATCATCGCATCCTGGCAGAAGGGGAGCACCAGATTAGCGCTATGGCAAATTACATCTGCCCCTTTGAGAGCGAGGGTGCGCATGGATTCAGGGAAAAACCAGTCAAAGCAAACCATAATCCCGATCCTGCATATCCCTATATCAAAAACATGAAACCCCAGATCACCCGGATGAAACCAGAGTTTTTCTTCGCTAAAAAGATGAATTTTTCTGTATTTTCCCAAATACCCTGAAGGGGCGATAACAACAGCGGAATTGAAAAGGTTCTCGCCTTGCCTCTCAATCAAGCCGGCAACGATATACGCGTTTTCTTCGCGGGCCATCGCGCTCAATGCTTCTGTGGTCCTACCGCCAGGCAACGGCTCTGATAGATCAAAGGCCTCTTCCTTCGAGGTTATCAGATAACCTGTATTAAATAACTCCGGTAGAACGACAATCTCAGCCCCGGTCCTTTCAATCAGCGTTAAAGCTTTTTTGATATTGCCTTCTATTTCACCAAATACCGGATTGAACTGTATAAAGGCTGCCTTCATCATTGTCACCTCGATCCAATCATGACGGTCTCATAAAAAGTCTTTGTTCCCGCGCAGGCGGGCATATAGAGATCGTGAAAATGCTTGAAACCACCGGATTCCGGATTAAGTCTGAAATGACGGAACTTGGACATTTCAGACTACGAACACATCAATATTGGTTTTTATTTACGTTATTGAGAACGATGTAACGATTACTATTTTTTATACGTAACATATTTTATATTCTCTTTCCAGCAACAGACGGATGGCCGTTCCCCTTTTTATCGTTGTATAAATCCTTGAAATATTGTAGCGTTGGCGTGTGATGAATCATCTTGAAAAGATTATTGAAACGCTGAAAAAAAATCAAGAAATTGCCCGGGCGTTTTTCGAGATCGAGGCCAGTGTTCTGTCTGTCCTGAATTTCAGGGATTTTCTGGAAAGATTGCTGAATGAAATCCGCGAGAAGCGGCAGATTCCCTATGTGTGGATTTCTCTGACGGAAAAGGGTGATATCAGCGACATGATTAAAAAATCGGTATCACCGGAGATACTGGCGGATCGTGTCAATTTCGTAGATAAAGGCGTGTTTCTGAAACATGCGGGAAATACGACGGCCCCCATCCTCGTGAACGATCGTCTGGAAAACTACCATATCCTGATCCCACGACATTGCAGGGATGCAATAAAATCCCTTGCTATTGCCCCGCTCACCCTTGACGGGGAAATGATCGGCAGCCTCAACAACGGCGACAACTCGGTATCCCGTTACCGGCCCGGTATGGATACAACCCTGCTGAAGCAACTGGCCACGATCGTTTCCATCTGCCTGTCGAATGTGATGGCCCATGAAAAGCTCAATTATCTGGCATCCAGGGATTCTTTGACGGGACTGCTGAACCGCAGGGTTCTGGAACAGATCCTCAAAAGAGAAGTGGAAAGAGCATTGCGGTACAGGACGCCCGTGGCGGTCGTCTTTGTTGATCTTGACGGGTTCAAAAAGGTGAATGATCAATACGGCCACAAGGTTGGCGATGATTTTTTAAAGTATGTTGCAAATCGCCTGCTGATGATGACCCGGGGAAGCGATGTCGTAGCGAGATTTGCCGGTGACGAGTTTATCATTGTTCTTCCCGGTACATCCTATCAGTACGCCCGAGAATTTGCCGAAAGGATGCAGAATTATTTTTCCAATCATCCCCTAGCGGTAGATGGCGGGGCATCCATTCCTATTTCTCTGAGCTTCGGGATCTCGTGTGTCGAAGAAGGAACATCGGACAGTGCGGAATCTCTTCTACAGAGAGCCGACAAGATGCTCTACGAGGCGAAGAAGAATAAATACGGATAACAGGGTGCTGCATAAAATTTTACATTGCGAAAGGAAGATGCCATGCCATACGTCAATATCAAGGTGACAAAAGAAGGGGTTACACCGGAACAAAAGGCCCGGCTGATACAGGGTGTCACGAATCTGCTGGTGGATGTTCTGGGAAAGAATCCACAGACGACGGTCGTTGTTATCGAAGAGATCGATATGGACAACTGGGGGATCGGGGGAGAAACCGTCACGGCCAGACGGAAGCGTGATCGGTAAACGCTTCATTCTTATGTTGAAAAAGGAGAACGGAATGATGAAATTTGAGAAGGTCATGACGGAAAGGCGGGCGGTCAATTTTTTTGATCCGCAGAAACCCGTAAGCGACGAAGAACTTAAAAAAATCGTGGAAACTGCTGCTCTTTCACCCTCCGGTTTCAACCTCCAGCCCTGGCGGTTGATTGTTGTCAAAGCACCGGTCGACAAAGAGCGTTTGAAAGCCGTCGCCTGGAAGCAGCCCAAGATAACGGATGCTCCGGTGGTGTTGATATTGCTTGCCGATAAGGATGGCTGGAAATCAGGCCATCCGACCTTTGAAAAGGTGTGGCAGAACATGCTGGATCTGGGGTACATTAAACCGGAGCAGCGGCAGGTAATCGAAGGCGGTACGAAGAAAATCTACGGGGGAGGCGAAAAATCTCTCGCCTTCGCAGTAAAAAACGCAGCCTTTTTCGGAATGGCACTCATGCTGGCAGCAAAGGATGCAGGGATGGATTCGCATCCCATGGACGGGTTCGATCATGAAAGTGTGCGACAGGCATTTAACATCCCGGACAACTACTTTGTACCCATGCTGATTGCCATCGGTCATTTCAATGAGCAATACAAACTGATGCCCCCGAAATGGAGAAAGTCTTACGAGGATATCGTTTTAGCAACCTATTGAAATCAATGATTCTTTTATAAGGGGCTGGTATGGAAGTTCTTGAACTGATCAAAAAGGCCATCTTCGAAGGCAAAACGTCCCTGAACGAGGCGGAATCGAAACAGGTGTTACACCACTACGGTGTGCCCGTGGTGGAGGAATTTGTTGTAACGGACTCTGAGAAGGCGGTTGCGCAGGCCGAGAAGGTTGGCTTTCCCGTGGTTCTGAAGGGATTGGGTGCCCGGCTGACGCACAAGACCGAACGAGGTCTTGTCAGGTTGAACCTGAAGGATGCACAAGAGGTTCACCAGGCAGCAGCACAAATCGCGGAGGCGGCAGGGAATGATCTGGAAGGGTTTATCGTACAACCCATGCTCTCGGGAACTCGAGAGTTTGTGGCGGGATTGTTTCGGGATGACCAGTTCGGCCCTGTTGTCATGTTCGGTCTGGGCGGCATCCTGACGGAGGCGCTGGATGATGTTGTGTTTCGGATTGCACCCCTCGACGAAGCCCATGCAAACGCCATGATGGATGAGCTGCGAGCTGCGCCGCTTCTGGGAACATTTCGCGGAGAGAAGCCCGTTCACAGAGATCAGATGGTTCGCGTACTGATGGGCCTGTCCCGTCTGGGAATGGAACATTCAAAAATAAGAGAAATTGATGTGAATCCCCTTCTTGTCGGCCGGGACGGAGATGTTACGGCCGTTGACGCACTGGTCGTCCTCGGAGCCGGAACAGCAAAGCAGATGATGCGTCCCCCGGTAGACCCGAAAGCGATATACCATCTCTTCCATCCCCGTTCGATCGCTTTTGTCGGCGCGTCTGCAGCCTTCACCAAGTGGGGATACGTCCTTTTCACCAATGTGGCCGCCGGAAAATACGAAGGGAACATGTATCTGGTCAACCCTAAAGGCGGCCAGATTGCGGGAAGACCCGTTTTCAAGTCCGTCACCGATATTCCGGCACCCGTGGATCTTGCGGTTGTATCCGTTCCCGTGGGAAAAGTGATGGAGCTGATGCCGCAATTCAAGGAAAAAGGAGTCAGAAGCGTGCTTCTGGTGACATCCGGATTCAGTGAGACGGGAGAGGAAGGCCGGCTTCTTGAACAGAAGCTGGCTGAAGAGGCGCGGGCATCCGGCATCCTGATCCTTGGTCCCAACACGATGGGAATCTGTAACCCGCACGTGAACTTATTCTGTACCTACCAGCATGTGCGGCCGACGCCCGGGGCGACAACGCTGATTTCGCAATCCGGAAACCTGGGTACCCAGCTTCTGGCGTTTGCCGAAAGCGAGGGAATCGGAATCCGGGCGTTTGCCGGCTCGGGGAATGAAGCCATGATCACCATCGAAGATTACCTGGATGGCATAGAGGACGATGATCTGACAAATACCCTGGTCCTGTACGTAGAGAGTATCAAAAACGGCCGGCGTTTTTTTGATTCCGCCCGGAGAATTGCGCGCAAGAAACCGGTGATCATGCTCAAAGGTGGTCGCACCCGGGAAGGAAATCGTGCCGCCGCAAGCCACACGGGGGCCATGGCCTCCAACATAGCCGTCTTTGAGGCTGCATGCCGCCAGGCGGGCATCGTCCTTGGGAAAACCTCGATGGAGCTTCTTGACCTCTCCGCGGCCTTTTCATCATTACCCCTGCCGGCGGGCAACCGCGTTGCCGTGATGACCCTTGGCGGCGGCTGGGGGGTCGTGACTGCGGATCTCTGCATTGAATACGGTCTGACAGTGCCCCCGCTTCCTCCTGAAATAATTGAAAAGATTGATAAGATTTTACCGCCGTACTGGAGTCGCTCCAATCCGGTAGATCTCGTTGCGGAGATGGATCTTTCGGTTCCAATGACCCTTTCGGAAGTCTTGATGGCGTGGGAAGGCTGTGACGCCCTGCTGCACCTCGGCATTCTTGGCCGGCAGTTTTTTGTCCGGCGGATGATCGAGTCCGCATTCACCGTTGATCCGAACTGCGACCATCAGTTTCTGGAAAAAATTCCAGATTATCTCGCCGAGTTCAATTCGAAATACACGGAACATGTGGTCCGGTTGATGGAAAAATATGGCAAGCCGGTTCTGGGTGTTAGCCTTCTTGCCGATGGAGACAGCCATACCGTGACGAATGTCGAGGGAACGCCGTTTAAAGGGATTGCCTTCCCCGCTCCCGAGCGGGCCGTCAGTGCCCTAGCCGCCATGTATTCATACAAACGCTGGCTGGATATGGAAGGAATCTGAAGATTCCGGTCATCTCATCGATTGCAGGTACGTCGTCAGATTGACTTCACTGTTGGTGATCTGAAGCTTTCGACGGATATGTTCACGGTGGCGGTTGATGGTGGCCGCTGAAACCCCCCGATACTGGGCGATTTCCTTGGTCCGCATACCGCTTTTGATCATATTGCAAATGTTGACTTCCGTGGGTGTAAGCGAGCGGTATTTGTGAGACAATTCGGAAATGAAAGCAGATGTAATCTCTTCCAGGTTGTTTCGCAGGATTTCAATATATTTCCGCTGGGTTTTCGGAATTTCTATCATTAACACGTTCAAGATCGGCATGATGACCTTTTCGATGTTCACCTGCACATCTTTATAAATCCTCTGCTTTTCTTCTTCGATCTTTGAGAGAACCGTGCGTAATGCCGCATTGGCCTCCTGAAGCGCCATCCGCTCCACCGTAAGCTGTTTGTTGATTTCCTGAAGTTCATGATCGGCGGAAATCCTGATGGCAATGGCCCCTATCCTTCGGGCCACCTCGTCGAGCAGAACACGCTCTTCTTTGAGAAAAGGACCCTCATCGGACGGCGGTCGCTCCTCTGAATAAAAAATCGCCACCTCGCCCACCGGTTCGTTATACTTCATGATATCTGCCGATTGCCGCCACCTTGTCACCCTGAAATCCTTGCTCTTAAATGTCTTATCTTCAAAGACGATGCGTGCGGAAGTGATCTCGGGATACTGCCATGACAGAGGAAGAAAATCGACAAGGCATCTCAGGAAATCGTCCATGGAATCGTAGTATCGTTCTGCCAGCCTCGCGATTCCGTACAGGCAGTTCAATTCTTTGATGCGTTCACGAAGAGCCAGCTCAACCTTTTCCGGTTCCATTTCATGGTCTTGCTGTATGCGCCAGAGGAGAGAAAGCCATTCACGAGGATTGAATTGTTCCGAAACACCAGTCTTCGTTGTCATTGTTTTTGTAACGGACATATGCAAATTTTCTCCTTTAGTAAGCCCTTCCGCTCTGTGGAACGTCACGGAGCACGGAAATAATCAATTTACCATGTCATGTCGAATCGATATGCAATATATTGGCAAATTATAGGTAAATTAATGCCAATTCATAATAGGCATTATGAATGCATTCTATTCGTATTTACTTGTTCTATTTTAACAGGTAAACAGCAACTAATCAATATGAAATCTAGTAAAGGAAATTTGAAAATAAAGGAGGAACAGATGTCCGCGACCAGCCTTAACACGATTCTGGAGGGGCGGCGGAGCCAGCCGCATCAGCTTATCGAGGTATTGCAGGATGTGCAGGATCTGTATGGGTACATCCCGGCGGATGCCATGAAGAGTGTGGCGAAGGAGTTGGGTGTGCCTCTAATAGAGGTGTACCGTGTGGCCAACTTTTACAAGGCATTTTCGTTGAAACTTCGCGGTAAGAATGTCGTCACTATATGCACGGGAACGGCATGCCATGTGAGGGGTTCCAATCTCCTGATTGACCAGGCTGAAGGCCAGCTTGGTATCAAACCCGGCGACACCACGGAAGATGGTAATTTCACCGTGGAGTGCGTCAATTGCGTGGGGGCCTGTGCCCTTGGACCGATTGTCATTAAGAACGAGAACTACAGTCATCACATGACTCCCGGCAAGCTCCGCAAGATGATTGACAAATCAGTCGAGAAAAAGAAGGAGGAACGTGCCGATGCTAAGACTCGATAGTATCAGTAACCTGAAATCTCGTCGCGATCAGCTTATAAAAGATAACAAACTTTTTCGCTCAACGATTATCCTCTGCGGAGGAACAGGTTGCCAGGCAACAGAATCTCTGACCGTCATTGAAGCGGTCAAGGAAGAAATTGCCAGGCAGGGATTCGATAAGAAAGTCCGCGTGCGGACAACGGGATGTCATGGATTCTGTGAACAGGGCCCAATCATGATTATAGAGCCTGGCAATATACTATATTGCCATCTCACACCGGGGGATGCCAAGGAGATTGTTGCCAGGACGGTTAAAAAAGGCGAAGTTGTTGAGCGTCTTTTGTACACTGATCCCGTTTCCGGAAAGAAGGTACGAACGGAAGCGGAAATCCCATTTTACAAAGCCCAGGACAGGCAGCTTTTAAAAAATAACAAGTTCGTCGATCCATGCTCTATCGAAGACTATATCGCTAACGGCGGATACGAAGCCCTGGCCAGGACGCTTGCAGGCGTCGCCCCCGAGAAAATCATCGAGGTAATCAGTGAGTCGGGATTACGGGGCCGCGGGGGTGGCGGTTTTCCTACCGGGCGCAAGTGGACCGAATGCTGGGAAGCGCCGGGCGATGAAAAATACGTGATCTGCAA
>Ga0163209_1000434_pt1 | contig 18056 bp, 20 predicted proteins | sample Kivu_160m_FD_113538 | JGI IMG/M metagenome (GOLD analysis project Ga0163209, IMG submission 113538) | Freshwater microbial communities from Lake Kivu, Western Province, Rwanda to study Microbial Dark Matter (Phase II) - Kivu_160m | ecosystem: Environmental > Aquatic > Freshwater > Lake ...
AGACCGATGAACGGATTTTCAATCAGGATCTCCGACGGGGTCCTGTCATCGTAACGCTTGTAGCTGATGGTCACCGGGTCGGCAAAATTAGATTTGGCGGAAACGGACAGGAGTGTATCGCCGGCGGGAGAGTATGTTTGCCAGACGGAATATTTTCCACTCCTGCCCGATTTGACCAGGTTCCCCGTGGAGTCCTGCCGGTAGTGTTTTTCGTTGTTCAGGGCTCCATGCACCATCATCATCCTGAGGTCTGTTTCAAGGATCCTGAAGAGCGATTTCTTGTTGAGCGAGGCAAAGCATGATATTACGTTCAGGGTTTCCGGCGTCAGTTCAAGATCGAAAAAGGTCATGCCAACTTCGTTGACAAAGACGATCCGGTACAGGGTGTCAGTTTTTTCAGTTTCGCCGCCGGGCGAAAACTGTTTTTTACCCAGTGTATCTGCTACCATCCGTTTTATGATCAATAATCCCGTGAGATGGTGGTCCCGGATGTCGAGCGTGGCCTTGAAGAGATGACTTTTGGAAGGGGGAAGGTATTGCGTGACGGGTGACGGGTGTCGCGTGACGGAGCCGGGGAGGGGAGTAAGGCGGGAAGGTTTTACTGAAATACAACCCGCGGCCAGGAGGAACAGGCAGCTAATTGACAGAAAAGTTCTCATCCGGTATGGGTTGGTTCAGTTTTTTTGCGGTGAAGACGATGGAGGTGAAATCGCCGCCGGGTTCATGCATCTCCACGCGGTCCACCGTATAATCTTTCCGGTTGAGCCGGATGACGATCTCCGAAAGGGTCTCCTTCAGTTTCGGATCAACAGGTTTCAGCCTGACGACCCAGTTGGCAGGATTTTCAAAACAGGAGACTTTGAAATGCTCCTCATCGTTAAGCAGGGTTCCCTGAATGCTCCCCTGGATGATCCGGCTGATCTCGAGGAATACTTTGTTCGACTGCAGGTTGAACCGGTTGACTTTGTTTTCATCCCGGATCGCGATACGATCATTGTTGATGATGATGACGTATGAAAAGGGCAGGGTGTATTCCCAGCGCAGCATCTTCTCTTTCTTCAGGTAGAACCTGCCCCCGGATGAGATCTTTTCGGAGATCATGCTCAGCACTTTTTCCTGGGTGAAGTCGCACGCGATCGTATTGGTCGATCGGGCATTTTCCTGCACCCGTTGCTTTAACAGGGAAACAGATGATTCGTGCATGGGCTTGTCCTGGCCTGTGGTTTCCGTTGGAAAAAGTAATGTGACCGACAGAATCGCTCCAAAGAAAACGCCGTAAACCGGGATGTTACTACGAGACATAGGCAGGCAGGTTAAGCATTTCATCCAGCGGTACTATCCTGTATCCTGCATCCCGTATCGAGGAGAGCAGCTCATCAAGGTGAAGTCGCGAAACCCGGGTATGATCGTGAAGCAAAATGACCGAACCCGGCTTAAGCCTGCCGGTGATCTTCCTGATGATCTTCTGCGGATCGTTCCTGACCGTATCGAAAGTGCGGATATTCCAGCAAATTGCACTCCAATGCCTGTTCTTCAGAGCCCTCCTGACCATGGGATTCACCACGCCAAAAGGCGGCCGGAAGAAAGCCGGCGTCCTGCCTGTGACCTCCCGGATAAGCCTGTCGGTCAGGTCCAGCTCCGTTCGCATCCGGGCTGCCGGTTGCAAATCAAACCACCAGGCGTGCCTGAAGGAATGGTTGCCGAGCAGATGACCTTCCCGGTGGATCATTTCGGCTAGGGAGCGATGCCGTTCGAGGTTCCGGCCGATGCAGAAGAAGGTGGCTTTTACATCGAATTTTCGTAACACATTTAATAACAGTGGAGTACCGATGGGATCGGGTCCGTCGTCGAAGGTGACCGACACGACCTTTTCCTCCGTTGTCCCCTGGCAAATGATGGGCAGGTAAAAGCCTGCACAGGGCAGGAATGCCATGATGAACGGAACTCCGGCAGAAATAACCAGCAGGATAACCAGAATAGGAATTATTGCGGGATGCAGGGCGGCCATTCAGTCTTTGGTGAGCAGGATGAATGCGTGGTTTGTATTTCTGTAATGATTGTAAATAAGTACATTATGAATTGGATTGTTGTCACGATTCACTTCTTTCGGAAGTCCGGGTGCATTTTTTAGCCTGGTCGCATCGGGAACGGTCTGCTTTTTGATCGCCATGGCGGCGAGCCACATCCCGAAGGAGGAGGCGGTGTGGTATTCGCCGCACAGGTGCTTGAACCAGGCCAGGGCTTTTCTGCGGAAAACAGCGCCGGCGACCTGACGGTAAATTTCGTCTGAACGGGGATCGCCGTTCAGACCGAGAACGACAAGATCGATGTGGTCGGTGGTAAGGCTGTGCGACAGGAGAAATGTATGGAGCCGGTCAATGACCTCTGATCCTGACCCGGGTTTCAGAAACGTTTCCACGCCTGCAAGCCTTGCATAGGTGTGATCAGTTTTTTTGTTACCGAGAAAGAAGAACGCTGCGCCTTCCCCGGCAATGGCGCCGCGCTGGTTATCGGACAGCAGGCGTTCGGTACTGACCGGTTTCCTTTTCCAGAACCCGAGCCTTGACATGATTGCGAAAGAGTTTGCGGTCACCTCGTCGGTGCCTCCGACGAGGGCATTTTCAAGGTCACCGGAACCGATCTGCATCAGCGCGTCTGTCAGGGCGCTCTCAAAGGAGATGCCGCGATGAACGAAGGTGAAGTTGTAGCCGTGGCAACCCAGAAGGAGGGCGATCTGCCCCGCCACTGTATTATGGGTGCTCTGGATGAAGGAAGTAGGGGTAAGGAATTCTTCATTGTTGCGGATCATGGAGGCCAGGAACTTCTCCGTGTCTTCAATGCAGCCGAGGCCGGTACCGGTAATGATGGCATTGGGAATGATCTCCCCGGCGCCGGAACCTTCCAGCGCATCCTTCAGGCAGATCTTTGATGCTGCGACGCCCATCCGGATGATCCGCCCCATCCTTCTGATCATGTCGGCAGGGATATAATCCTTATACCCGGGATCGAGGCAGGTGAGCCGGTTCGCCTCAAAATAGAGGGGATCATCCAGGAACCGGCTGCTGTCGCTGGTTTTCTGCGGAGAGATATTACCGAGTCCGTTGATATATATTGAAGCGTTGGTCATTGTTGATACGTTGCTTTTTGGTAAACAGGTGAGCGGGTGAACAGGTAAACAGGTGAACAGGTGAACAGGTGAGCGGGTTAAACATTTTTCTTCCCATGTCCAACGACCTTCGACAGTATCACCGAGGAGTTGTTCCCACCGAACCCGAATGAATTTGACAGGACGTGTTGGATCTTAGCCGGCTGTGCATGGATAACGGGTTGAATATTCAATTCTTTCATGGGAGTCGTGAATCCCTGATTTCCAAAGACAACCTGGTGCCGGATGGCGAGAATCGAAATAACTGCTTCAACCGCTCCGGCCGCGCCGAGGGTATGACCGGTAAATCCCTTGGTGGAGCTGAAAGGCGGCACCCGGTCTCCGAAGATCCGCTGAATGGCCATCCCTTCCGAGAGGTCGTTATTCTGTGTGCCTGTGCCGTGAACGTTGATATAATCGATCTCACCCGGCGTGAGACCGCTCATGGCAAGCGCTTTGGACATGGCCAGGTATGCCCCTTTTCCCTCGGGTGAGCTGGCTGTCTGGTGATACGCGTCATTGGCGTTCCCGTATCCGGAGACCACGGCCAGCGCCTGCCTGTTTTCTTTCAGGGCGATCTCCTCCGGTTCAAGTACGAGGTAGGCTGCCCCTTCTCCCAACATAAGCCCGGCACGGTGCTCATCAAAGGGACGGCATCCGTTTTTATCGAGGATCATGAGTGTGTTGAACCCGTTGAGCGTGAACCTGGCCATGGCATCGGTCCCCCCGACGATCACGCACCCGAGCTGCCCCGACCTGATCAGATTGGCTCCGAACATCAGGGCGTTTACGGAGGAGGAACATGCCGTGCTGACGGTGGTGACAAAATCCCTGATACCCAGATGTTCAGCGATGCGTTCGGTACTGTCGGCGCAATCGTGGCCGACGATATCGATCAGCCTCCCTTTTGCGGGATCCGCCAGGTATGCAGCATAGAAATGCTCGCTGCGGTCCATCCCCCCGACGGTGGTCGCAGAGATCAATCCGGTTCTGTGGCGGCTGATTTCGGTGATTCCGGCCGATTCAACGGCTTCTTTTGCTGCCTTCATCCCGAGGAGGGAGGTGCGCGTGAAATTCCTGGCTCCTGAATGGCCTGTCGCCTCCAGCAGCGCTTCCGTGGTCATTTTCACTTCGGCCACCGGGATGACTCCTTTGTGGATCGTTTCGAACCGGGTGATATCGCTCTTTCCCGTCTTTTCCTCCAGCAGGGAGGCAAGCGTTTCAGCGACATTATTCCCGGCAGCACAGGTGATCCCGATGCCTGTTATGCAAACATGAGCTGTCATGGTTTACCGATCAATTCAGCCGCAAAATTACACGATTCAGGGACAATTCCTGAAAAATGCAATTTCCGAACGGATCTGAAAATGCCGAATATGCGAATGAAAAACCTTAAATTTCCATCGACTTTAACAACAGGAAGGAGTGATTTATATTCCTGAAGTGGTTGTAGATCAGGATGTTATTAAGGTTTGCGGGTTTGACGTTGTTCAGATGTAAAATTTCAGGGTAAACCTGTCTTTTCAATATATTGGCCGCAACATAAAGGCCGAAGCCGGTGGCGGTGTGATATTCGCCGCAAAGATGCTTGTACCAGGCCTGTGCTGTTTCCGGGAAGAAGAGGGCGGCGAATGACCGGTAGTGCGGATCATGGTTGCTGTCGCCGTTCAGGCCCAGGATGACTATATCGATGTCGTTTATCTCCAGGCCGTTCCTTTTTAAGAAAACCGGCAGGAAATTCTCATGACGGTAGGATCCGTCGAGATTGATGCAGGTTGCCACGTCGGTCAGTTCGGCATATGTTGACGCTTGTTTTTCCGATCCCAGGGTAAAGAAGGCAGCTCCCTCCCCGGCAAGGGCTCCGGGAGTACCGCTGTCGAGAACCGACAGGTTGTGTGTCGGCTGCATCTTCCATTGCCCGATGCGGCGGGTAATATGCAGGTGATTCAGGGTCATCTCGTCGATGGCGCCTGCCAAAATATTGCGTGCCGTACCTTCCTCAATCTGCATCAGCCCGTCGATCAGTCCGCTCTCGAACGAAAAGGTGCGGTGTACGTAAGTTGAATTGTAATTGTGGCACTTAAGCTGGATGGCCACCTGCGAGCTGATGGTGTTGTAAGTGGATTGGATGAATGGCGTGGGGTTGAGGAATCGTTCCTCTACGGTGATCTCGCTGATGATCTTCTCCGTATCTTCCACGCTGCCCAGGCCTGTCCCTGTGATGATCGCATCCGGTATCGCGTCCCGCCAAGGCTGGGTCTCCGCTTCGCTCCGACATCCTGCATCAGCCAGACTGATCTTTGCTGAAGCAATTCCCATCTTGATCAACCGGCTCATCCGACGCGACTGTATCGGGTCGATATAGCTCCTGTAACCCGGTTCGATGCATTTCAGGAAATCCGCAGTGTACTCCATCACTTCGGGCAGGAATTCCTTCGATTCCACAGTCCGTTGGGGAGAGATGATGCCGATACCGTTGATCCAGGCCATGGGTTAATGTGCTAATGTGCTAATGTGCTAATGTGTTGATTGTTCCCTTGTAACTTGCTCACTTGGTCACTTGGTCACTTGGTCACTTGTTTACCTGTTTGAATATCAGCGACGTGTCATTCCCCCCGAACCCGAACGAGTTGGACATCACGGCATTCACCCTGGCATTGGTCATTAGCTCGCATACAGGGCTGAAGGAAAGTTCCTCCATCTGTTCGGAGAAGTTGAGGTTGGGCCAGATGACCTTGTGCTGCAGACACAGGATCGAAAGGATGGCCTCGGTTGAACCGGCAGCGCTGGTGGTGTGTCCTGTGAACGGTTTGGTCGAACTGACTGCAGGGATCCTGTTCCCGAAGAGCTTTTCGATGGCCCGTCCTTCCGACAGGTCGTTGTTATCGGTGCCTGTCCCGTGGGCATTGATATAATCGATGCTGTCCGGCTGCAGCCCGCTCATGTCGAGCGCTTGTTTCATGGCAAGGTAGGCGCCGATCCCGTCGGGGGAAGAGGCGGTCTGATGGAAAGCTTCGCAGGCATTTCCCCAGCCGGCTAACTCGCAGATCGGGGTGATTCCTGTGATGTTAAGGCTTTCTTCCGATTCCAGCGCCAGATAGGCGGCCCCTTCGCCAAGGTTGAGCCCTGCCCGGTTCCGGTCGAAGGGCTTGCAGGGCGCTTTATCGAGGATCTTCAGGGCATTGAAGCCGTTGAGATGGAATTTTGTCAGCGATTCGCATCCACCGGCCAGGACACGGTCGAGTTTTCCTGAACGGATCATCCTGGCTCCGAGCAGGATGGAATTTGCCGCGGAGGAACAGGCCGTGCTGATGGTGGTGACAAAATCTTTGATCCCGAGCAACTTTGCAATTTTCTCTGTGCTGTCGGCACAATCGTATGAATCAATGTAAATATTGCGTGTGTCGTTGGAAAGAAAATCAGTGTAATAGAGTTCACACCGGTCCATTCCGCCTACCGTAGTGGCCGAAATGAGTCCGGTCAGGAGTTCCGGGTGTTCACGCATTCGTGCATGCCCGTATGCTTCGCGTGCAGCGATGATACCGAGCAATGCATTTCTCGAGAAACCTTCGGCAGGCTCAATTCCTGCGAGTGCAAAAAGCTCTCCGTAGGTATGGTGCACTTCGCCTACCAACACTTCGTCGCGCAGGAATGAATCGATGTGCCGCAGCCTTCTCGTACCGGCACGGGATTGTAGCATGGAAGCCAGGTTTTCCTCCATGTTGTCGCCGAGGCAGGATATGATGCCGTAGCCGGTGATGAATATCCGCCGGGCCATCGCGGGGGGTTATTTCTTATGCTCCATGATGTATTCGGCCATGGAACGGATGGAATAGAATATCTTCTTTCCGTCCTTGGGGTCTTCGATCTTGATCCCGTAGTTCTTTTCCAGCAGGACGATCAGCTCCAGGGCATCGATCGAATCAAGGCCCAGGCCTTCGCCAAACAAGGGGGAATCGGGATTGATGTCATCGGGGGTGATATCTTCCAGGTTCAGTTGCTCAATGACTTCCTTCTTCAGTTTTAATATCAGCTCATCCATATTATCGGTCAGTTGTGGTTCATAATCTTATTGATATTTTTCTCATTGAACGGAATATGCCAGTTTCCTGCTTCCGGGGTGACACCATGGCTTTCCTTCTCCACGACGGTTACCAATCCGTTCCATTTGTCGCCGAGGACCTCGGTCCATCCGCACAGGCAGCCGTCAATCCGTCCGCTGTCAAACAACTCGTTGATATAGTCGCAGAGCAACTTCCCGTCGAACGATTCAGCAATCAGAAAAACGTTCTCCCCCTTGAATCCATGCCTGATACATACCTCCCCGACAACGATGTTCGGGAGCGTATAAACAAAGATACCCGGGCTCGGGAAGTAGGCCTTGCGGTCCCTGATCGTGTCGTAATGCGCGATGTCGGTGTCAAGGCTCGAACTTCCGTTCGCGAAAACGACGCCGATCCGTTCCGCGGGATAGCCGGTCAGGCTCCGTTCCCTTATTGCCAGTTCAGCCGCAAGAAAGCCCAGTTTTCCGATGGCATCCATCTTATAGAATTTCGGATAACTCGTCTGAGAATGCTTGTAGGCTGCCCTGATAAAGTCTGCAAAAGTAAGAATATTTTCCTGATAAAAGATCAGCCTGTCATTGACGATGACCTGGTTGCCGGCCAGATGGCTGTATGATGTGATGAAAAGCTCCATGTCACATTTTCTGGTAGATAATGGCTGCGTTGCACCCTCCGAAGCCGGATGCGGTTTTCAGGCAGGTCTGAAATGCTGAACGGTTGCCCCTGGTGATCACGTTCAAAGGAACGGGGGTGCCTGGTTTTTCGAATCCGGCCGACCGGACCAGATAGCCACTTCCAAGCGAAGAAATGGCCGCGGCCGATTCAATCACTCCGGCCGCTCCAAGGGTATGACCCCAGTAGCCTTTGAAGCTGTTGATCGGGATACCCGACAGGCCGCTCAGCGTCAGTGCCTTCGATTCCATCTCATCATTGAAGGATGTTGCCGTGCCATGAGCGGAAATGTATCCGACGGTTTCCGGCAGGATGCCGGCTTCCGTAATGGCCTGGTTAATGGCCCAGCTCAGTTCTTCACCGGTCCGCGAGGGACCGGAGATATGGTTGGCGTCGTTGCTGGTGGCGGCCCCTGCCACACGTATGGCTGACTTCCCTGCCGGCGGCTCGGCAGAAAGGACTATCGTACCGCAACCCTCGCCGAGCGACAAACCGGTGCGGTCCAGATCAAATGGCTTGCATGGCTCGTTGCTCAATGCCTGGAATGCCTTGAATCCTGAAATCACGAATTCTGAAATGATATCTCCGCCGGTGACCACCGCGTGGTCGTAACGTCCGGCAACGATATACCTTGCCGCGGTCATGATCGCCACCACGCCCGACACGCAGGCGTTTGAAATGATCAGCGGGGGATTTGCGAAGCCAAAAAATTGACCGACGACCCTGCCAAGGTCCCAAAGGTAGAGTCGTTTATGATCAAAAATCAGCCTGTAGCGTTCTTCCAGGAGGTCAATGTTGCCTTTTGTGGTGGACAGGACGAGCAGGGTCCGGGAATTGGCAGGCAGGATTTCCTGTTCTTGCAGGGCTTCGTGAACCGAGACGATGAACATCTTTTCCAGCCGGGTATAGGAGTCAGCAGGTGATTTTTTATTCCTGTCGTGCAGTACCCCGGCCATTTTTTCGTTCAATTTCGCGGGATTGACAAGCGACAGTGGCACGGAAGCGGGATAGAGGAGAGGATCTTCTGTCGGACGTATACCCGTTTCACCCTCTTTAAGGGCCTCGAAATTCTCTTCGCTCGTAAAACCCAGCGATGTGATGATGTTGTGATTGCGGATATAGGCCGTTCTCATTGTTTTTCTGTTATACGTCCCATTTTTTCCGCCATCCCGTGAAAAATTCCGGGGAGGTTAGCAGCAGTTCGCCTTCCGGAGTGAGAAAGACCTGGATTGAGGACCCGGTGGCCACGATTTCATTGTCGCGTTTTCTGTAGATCGTATATTCGAAAACGATCTTGGCGGCTTCCGATGGCATGAACCGGGTCTCTACAATTGCAATGTCTCCGTATTCAAGGGGTCTCTTGTAGTCGCAGTTCACCCTGACAATGGGGATCATGACGTGGTGCCTGTAAACATCCAGGTAACCCAGGCTGTATTTCAGGCCGAAGGATTCGCGGCCGTCCTCAAAATACTTGAGGTAATTGCCATGCCATACGATCCGCATGGAATCCACCTCTGAAAACCTTACGATGATCTCTTTTCTGTCCTTCAGTTCCATGCCTGTCAGTTATTCATCGGTTTTTTAACGGAATGGTATATTGCCGTGACTGCCACGGAGGAGATGAAGAAAAGCAGCAGTTTGATGACCTGCGGGGCGATCTGCGCCAAGCCGCCACCCCTGAGAAAGATGTCATAGTATCCCTTGATGGCCCAGTTAAGCGGGCTGATGGCTGAAACGGACCGCATAAAGGATGGCATGAGGTAGATCGGCACCCAGAGACCGCCCATGGCAGCAAGGATGATGATCGAAATGGATCCGAAAGCGGCAGCCTGCTGGTGCGTTCGCGAGATCGTGCCGATCATCATGCCGTACCCGACGGCCGCCATGGCGACCACCAGGGTCATGGCGAGCATGGCGGCCAGGTCATTTCCGAGGACGAGCTTCGGGAGTCCCACCAGCGGCAGCAGCCAGATGCCGGCTGCCAGCATGGCGACTGTCTGGATCAGGCATACGACCAGATAAACGCCCACTTTCCCCATCAGCAGGGTCATGTACGACACCGGCATCGTCAGCAGCCGGAAAAGACTGCCGCCCTCACGCTCCTGGATCAGGCTTTGCGTCAAGGGGATCACGATGAAGAACATGGCGAAGATAGTCCATGCCGGCACATTGTGCTGTGTCGAGTTCGGGATGACTTCAACTTCGCGGTAGGAGGGATACTCCTCCCGGAATCGTAGCGCTTCGCTGAAAAATTCTTTCGGAGGCTGGTAAAGCGGCATCTGCCTTGCCATCTCCCGGTTGAATGACCGGAACACCCATTCGCCCTGGAACTTGTAATAGTTCTCCCTGACTGAGCCGACTACCGCATTCTTGAAGGTCCGTTTCACGGCCGGATCGAAATAGATGGTTACATTGACGGAATCCCGCAGGGTGAGGCTCTGAAGCAGCGCGGCATCGCCCATCCCGAAACCCGCCAGGGTCTTTGCCACGGCCAGCCTGACGTTCGCCAGCAAAGTGGATGTTGCACCTTTGGGAATCACCACGGCGATCGTGTAGGCGCCTTTCCTGACAGCCTCCCTGGCACTTGAATCCGAAAGGGGCTTCCCGTCCAGGCTGTCGATGACCTCGAAAGAGCCCGATTGCATGAATCCGTTCAGGATCTGCGTGCCCAGGGTGTCATGATCGTTGTTTACAAATAGTAACGGCACGGTAGGATCTTTGCTCAGCTCTCCCCAACCCGATTCCTGCATCAGTGAGGAGATCACGACGAGCACGACCGGCATGATGAACAGCATGGCCAGCCCTGCCTTGTCACGGACCAGCAGCAGCATCTCCTTTCGGCAGACTGACAGGTAGGTTTTCATGTTCAGTCCCTCATTTCTTTACCGGTAAGATGCAGGAAGATGTTCTCCAGGTTTTTAAATTCAGGGTTGGCCCGGACAAGTTCCCTGGGGTTGCCGAGGGCGATGATGTTTCCCCGGTCGATGATGGCCACCCGGGAACAGAGGTTTTCCGCTTCTTCCATGTAATGCGAAGTATAGATGATCGTTACCCCTTTTCTGTTGATCTCCTTCAGGTAATTGAGGATCACCACCCGGGATTGGACATCGATCCCCACGGTCGGTTCATCAAGGAAAATGATCTTCGGATCGTGCAGGAGACCGGCGATGAGGTTCACCCTGCGCTTCATCCCACCCGAGTATTTGCCGATGGTACGGTTGGCGTGCTTGTCCAGGCCGAATTCCGCGAGGTAATGGTCTATCTTTTCATGGAGTACCTTGCCGTACAGGCCGTACATGTTGCCGAAAAAAGCGAGGTTTTCCCGTCCGGTCAGGGTGGGGTAGAGGGCGATGTCCTGCGGGACGATGCCGATGATCTGCTTGATCCTGTCAAGGTCGGTGCGGATGTCGTGTCCGTCGATGGTTACTTGGCCCCGCGTGGCCTGGAGGAAGCCGCAGAGGATCGAGATCGTGGTGGTTTTACCTGCGCCGTTGGGACCGAGCAGGCCGAAGATCTCGTTCGGGTAGATGTCGAGGGATATCCCGTTGACAGCGGCCTCTTCAGAGCCCTTATAGATCTTTGTCAGCTCCCTGATCCCGATGATGGGTTGTTCTGGCATCAGAATTTCAGGTTTTTAAGTATCTTGTAAACTTTCTCTTCATCCGCGGCGATCTCCAGGAGCTTTTCCGAAAGAGTCCCGTAGTTTTCCTCCGGCTTCGAGCGGTTCTTGCAGTTGCGGGCGCCGACATAGGTGAATTCTCGCCATTTATTGGCTGTGCGCCCCATCAGGTCGGATGCTTCCAGCAGTTCCTGGTGGTTGTTGAAAAGCTCGCCTGCCTCTTTCAGGAAGGCGCCGTAAATATATCGGAATCCTGCGCCGCCCGTGCCGAAGTCTTCGGCCATCCTCAGGATCTGCCCGAGGTAGAACGCTGCCTTGTCGTTCCCGTGCTTCTTTGGCCAGTTTTTGATATCGCGGGCCATCCACCGGAGACCTTTCACGCCGATCAGCGGGAAGGGTATTCCGATCATCTCGTTGACGGTCTTGGCTATTCCTTTGATGATAGCGGGTTTGAGGTCGACCGGCCGGTCGATGCGGTGGTTGATCCAGTACATTTTCCCCTGGGGAGCAAAGGCGCCTTTGGCATACCTTACCCTCACCAGGTCTTCATAGGTGAGCACCTGCGCGAATTCCATCACGGTGTCGCTGATATGGTACTGATTGCCCTCTTTGCCGAAAACCACCAGGTTGTGCATATTGTAATGCATCCTGTATTCGGGAGGGAAGAAGGTCAACTGGAATACGCCGACCTGGCACCCTGTGGGAATGCCTTTCTCGAGGTTGCGGTCGAGAAGCTCCATGGCCTCTTTCGGGTCCTTGATCTTTTTAATAACGGTCGCATCGATGCCCAGATATTTGGTCGCTCTTCTGAAAACGGTGTTCGGGAGGTTCCGGAATGAGATCATGGGGGCAAACTGTATTTTCAGGAATGGTATATAACTGAAATACAGGCCATTTCCTATTCCGAATGCCATCGGTTCCGACATGTTGAGCCCGTTGAACTTTAAAAGATTTGAGGTTGCTCCGCTCTCGCAATGACCTGCCTGGCGGTGCGTATAGTTGATCATCGTTTTTTTGTCTGCCATGATTTAAAATTATAGGAATTTGACATATGGTTATGATGTAGTCATTCTTCGATCTTCTTGAGCTTTTCAACAGTGATGTTGAAGGCTGTCGCATACTTCTGAAGGGTCTTGTTGCTCAGCCGTTTGAAGGCGGCGGGTCTGAAGTGCCATTTGACCCGCCATAGCGAGATGCCGGCCATCATCGACAGGTTCAGGGGGTCGAGCAGGTTCTTTTCCATGTAATAGACCACCGGGCTCGCTTTTCCCGCCAGCACTTTCTGTTTTGCCTCTTCAATCCTTTCGTTGAAGAGGTCCCAGGCCTGCTGCAGGATCAGGCGGTTGGGTTCGCCGTGCAGGCCCACGGTTTTATCATATTTCCCGCCTTCGTCGTAAGAATAGAACAGTTCCCGGTACTGACCATAGGATTTGTCCTTGTAAACGGTGTTCTGGTTTTCTTCCATAGGTTGCTTGGTTATTGATGTTGTTCTTTCAATGCAAATATCTTCAGCTCGCAGGAGGCGATAAGGCGGTGATCAAGGAAAACCTCTCCCATGACAACAGCTGCCTCGAACACTTCATGGATCACGGTTGCCCTGGTGATGATCTCCTGACCGACCGCAGGGAGGTCGTCGATTTTCAGGTTTCTGATCCCGCCGATGAAGCCCCGGCGGGCCTCTTTTCCGGCATCTGCCGGTGAGGTTCCGGCTCCCGCCGCCGCCGTTTGCGCCATGTTTTCTATGAGGCCGGATTCAGTGAACCGGCCATTTTCACATAAAACGTTGTCTTCCCCGATCAGGAAGGCTGTCTCGGTGGTCTTGCCGGAGATGCTGACGATCCGGTCGACCATGACCATGGGGGGCTTTTGGGGGATGTTTATTTCTTGAGGTAGTGCCATAAGGATCCTTTGCGTTGTCTTTTCCGTAACCGATTCATGGCGGTAGCCACATCTTCGTCTGCAAATACCCATCGGCGGCCGGTCTGCTCGGCACGCAGCCGGAGAGTATCATAATTGATACCGGGGGCAATGTAATAGACCGGTTGCAGCAGGTCGTCTCCATCCTTCAGGATGCCCTCCGATTTGGCAATGCGGTGAAGCGCGGTTCCCGGATATATCCTCATGCCTACGTATGGGAAGAAGACTGTGTTCTCTATTCTTTTCGAGTTTTCGAAGCTTTCATCAATCGTCGCTTCCGTCTCCCCGAATCCGCCGATGATCATGAAATGGCAGAAATAGATCCCTGCGACATTGCAGTCGGCAGAGACCTGTACCACCTCGTCGGCGGTGAAGTGCTTCCCGTAGGCTTTCAGGGTGGTATCCGACAGCGATTCGGTCCCGAACTCTATGTGGGTCAGGCCGGCTCTGGCGAAGAGCTGAAGGTGCTCCAGGGTCAGGTTGTGGGGCGAGAAATAGGCGCCCCATCTGGTCGGGAGGTTCAGGTCGATCATCTTACTGGCCAACTCCACATTGAAATTGTTGCTGATGTTGAATACCGAATCCGTGAAAAATACATAATCGATCCGGTGCTGCTCATAAAGTTGGAGCAGCGTGTGCACGATCTTGTCCGGGTCCAGGGTCCTGACTTTGTGTCCCTCGATAAGCGGGTAGGTGCAATAGATGCAGTTGTAAGGGCAGCCCCGCTTGGTCTGCACGTTCACCATCCCGGCCTTGTCCCAGTAAAATCCCAGCAGCTCCTGCTCGAAGTCCAGGTCGGGGGTTTTGATGTACCTCTTCCGCTGGTTCTCATGAATTCCGCTTCCGTTGCGATAGACAAGCCCGTCGATGGTCAGGTCAGGACTTCCCTGGTCAAGGCTTTTGAACAGCCTGAAAAGGCTCTCCTCTCCTTCGCCGTGGATACCATAATCAGGATTAAGGAGTCTGAACAGCTCTTCGGGATAGATGCTGAATGCAGATCCGCCGATGATCAGGGGGGATTTCGACCGTTCCCGGATGATGCCGGCGATCTCCAGGTATCCATTGATGAAGCTCTCCTGGCTGTAAAAATTCACGTCGTCGGCATTTCTCAGGGAGAGGGCGATATAATCGGGCCGGTATTCATCCAGGCATGCCCTGAAGTCATCGGCCGAATGAAGGTTGAAGTCGAAGGTCCTGAAAATGTAAGATGGAAGTCGCTGGGCAAGGTATGTATGAAGGTAGGAGATCCCGAGCGGATACACCGGGTATGGTTGGGTATGCCGGTTGGCAGAAACGAATAGTAGCTTTTTCCCCGGCATGGTCATGTGTTCATTTCCGGAACAGCCGGTTCCGGAAGTTTCCAGAAATCATAGTAATTGAACCACTGGAGCGGGTACAGACGGACGATCTCCTCAAATTTCCTGACGTAGATCTCAAGCGCCCCGCGGAGGTTTTCCCCGCGCAGCCGGAGGTTGGTCGTGAAATTGACCCGTTGCAGCGGAGTGGCGTAAAAATGGTAGTGGCTGATGGTTTCTTTGACGGCAAAGACGAACGACACCGGAACCCCGAACCTCGCCGCCAGGTTGAGCGGCCCGATCGGGAAGGCCGCCGGCCGGCCCAGAAAGTCAACCACCATCGTCCGGTTGCCTTCCAGGTACCTGTCGCCGTGCATGGCTACGATCTCGCCGGCGGTCAGCGATTTCCTGATCTCCTCCAGGTGCGAAAAGTCGTCGCGGATCACGATGAAATGGACATTCCGTTGCGTCATCACCTCCGACAGATATCCTTTGATCCGCTGGTGCTCGGCATCGAAGAGGATGATGTTAATCCGCTTTCCAAGCCGGTTCAGCAGTTGCCCCGCGATCTCCCAGTTCCCTACATGGGCGCTAACCAGCAGCCCGCCTTCATGCATCTCCCGAAGGTGCTCTTCGCCTTCGAAATCGAAGGTAAATTTCTGCTGGAATCCGGCCAGCATGGCGATCTTGTCGAGCAGGATCTGACCGAACATATAATAATTTCTGACGAGGCTGAAGAATGATTTGAGACGGCCGTATCTCATCACCCGGTGGTAGAATAGAAAAATGCCGGAAAAGGCCTTTCCCGAGGCAGCCACGAAATAGATCACCACGAAGGCAAGGAGAAAATAGGCGAAACGAATCCCAAGGTGTTTGAGCGTCCAGATAAAGATCCTATATCCCAGAATCCCTCCGCGGGTTTTGCCTTCCCATGACGACATCGGCGGTTAATTTGGGTTGATCCGGTTTATGACGTAGTTGTAAAAATCCTGAAGCGATTTCACATCGGCCATCTCTTCAGCCTTCATCTTGAAGCCGAAAATGTTTTCAATGATTACGAACAGGTCAACGAAGTCAAGGCTGTCGATCCCGAGGTCTTTCTTCAGGTCGGCAGCGGGGTGTATCTGGGATTCTTCAATTTCTATCTCTTCGACCAGCAGTTGGTTTATTTTCCTGATAATCTCATCGTTCTGCATCATAGGTTCTTTTAACCGATGCAAAAATAATGATTTTAGTTAAGCGCGGAGGGAATTTCAAACCTTCCTGATGATCAGCGATGAGTTCGTCCCTCCGAAACCGAAGGAGTTGGAAAGGAAGGCATCGAACTCAACGGGGGTCATTGCTGAGGCGATGTTGAGCTTCGCCGTCATCTCGTCGGGGTTTTCAAAGTTGATGCTGGGCGCTATAAAGCCTTTGCTCATCATGATGGCAGAGTAGATCACCTCGCTGGCGCCGCCCATCCACATCTCGTGCCCGGTCATTGATTTGGTGCTGCTGACAAGAGGTCGCGTTGACCCGAAAACGATGTCGATCGAGCTGGCCTCGTTGTTGTCGCCCGCCGGCGTGGAAGTGGCGTGGGCGTTGATGTACCCGATGACGGAAGGGTCGATCCCGGCATCGCGCAGGGCCATCTTCATGGCGCGTACAGGACCTTCTACGTTGGGCATGGAGATGTGCTCCCCGTTCGAAGAGAATCCGTAGCCGATCACTTCACCGTAAATGGTTGCGCCGCGCCGCACTGCTGCATCATAGCTTTCAAGGATCACGGTCGCTGCCCCGCCGCTGGGCACGAGCCCGTCGCGGTCGCGGTCGAAGGGGCGTGAGGCGCGGAGGGGTTCTGACTCCCTGATCGAGAATGCGTTGAGGGCGTCGAAGCTGGCTGTCGATTCGGCGTTGATCTCCTGAGCGCCACCGCAGATGATCATCTCCTGCAATCCCTGCCTGATCAGCATGTAGCCGATGCCGATGGCGTGCGACCCGCTTGCGCAGGCGCCGCTGATTGTGAAATTGACTCCCTTTAACCGGAAGATGACCGAGAGGTTCATCGAGACCGTGGAATTCATAGATTGGAAAATGTACCCCGAACCGATCATCATGGTGTCTTTCTTCTCCCGGAGTATGTCCACCGACTCGACGACCGGCAGCGCCGAGCTGTCGTTGCCGTAAAGGATGCCCACCTCATGCGTGTCGAGGTAGGATTGGTCCACCCCGGCGGTCTTCAGCGCTTCTATGGTAGATAGGTAGGCGTATTCTCCCTGGATGGGCAGCCCGATGCGCAACCGGCGGTCGAGGATCCCCTTGAGCTGGGGGCGTTCCACTATGCCCGTGAGCGCCGAGCGGAATCCCATTGCCTTGCGGGCCGGGTCGAATACGATGCCCGAGCGGCCGTTGCGCAAAGAATCTTCCACCTCCGTGAGGTTCTTGCCTATCACGGAGTAGATGCCCATGCCGGTGATGACGACACGTGTCATGTCAGATGGCAAAATGGTAAGATCGCAAAATGGTAATATTCGTAATTCTCCCGGATTTCATTCGCATATCCGTCATTCGCATATTCGTCATTAGGTGTACAATCCGCCGTTGACGCTGATCACCGCGCCGGTGATATAAGATGCTTCATCCGATGCGAGGAATCCCACCGCAGCGGCGACTTCTTCCGGCTTTCCGAACCGTCCCGCAGGGATCATGACGTTCAGTTGCGCTTCATCAAGATCTTTGGTCATATCGGTCCGGATGAATCCGGGCGCCACGGCATTGACCGTCACGTTTTTCTTTGCGATCTCCTGTGCCAGCGCCTTGGTGGCCGCGATCACGCCCCCTTTGGCGGCCGAATAGTTGGCCTGGCCGGGAAGCCCCTTGATCCCCGAAAGGGATACCACGTTGATGATCCTGCCCCACTTGTTCATCAGCATATCCTTCAGCAGGAAGCGTGTCACGAAGAGGAAACTGTTCAGGTTCGTGTTGAGCACTTCGGTCCATTCCTCGTTTTTCATCCACATCATCAGCGCATCCCGGCGGATCCCTGCGTTGTTCACCAGCACGCGGATATAGGCGCCTTCATGTGCCGAAAGCCATCCGCCGAGCGCCCGTTCGGTCTCCTCCTGCGACGAAACGTCGAACCGGACGATCTCGCCGTCGCCACCCGCATCCCTGACCATTTGCAGTGTAACTTCCGCTTCGGCCAGGTTGGAGCGGTAGTTGACCAGCACGAAATACCCCATCCCGGCCAGCTTGACGCATACCGCCCTGCCGATCCCCCTCGAGCCTCCGGTTACTAATGCTATGTTCATTTAGTTTCTGTTAACCCTGAATTCTTAGCCCTTTGTCCACTTGCTCCCTTGGTC
>Ga0163209_1000442_pt1 | contig 17920 bp, 16 predicted proteins | sample Kivu_160m_FD_113538 | JGI IMG/M metagenome (GOLD analysis project Ga0163209, IMG submission 113538) | Freshwater microbial communities from Lake Kivu, Western Province, Rwanda to study Microbial Dark Matter (Phase II) - Kivu_160m | ecosystem: Environmental > Aquatic > Freshwater > Lake ...
CTGGTATGGCCACGGTAGAAGATCTCCGTTTCCTGTTCTGCGTAATACTCGATGGCCAGGATATAACGGCGGCTCACCCGATAGATTTCCTGCATGGCCAATGGCAGGTCGGCCAGGGCGATGTGGATCAACACGTTGGAGGTGAAGACCAGATCGAAAGTGGCATCCAGGAAGGGAAGCTCGAAAGCTGTCCCCGGCAGGACTCGGATGCGTTCATCCTCGTTCGGAGCCAGGCTGCGGGCATAGTCATTTGGCTCCACTCCCGTCAGATGATAATTCGGTTGCAATCCTGCCAGCACCGCCAGGTTGCCAGCCTGGTTGCAACCCACCTCAAGGATCTCATTGACCTCCAAATCTCCTATCATCGTCTGGAAGGCCGTTTTGCGCTCGAGGAAACCATGGAGGTTGCGGTCTGTGTAAGCCCTGCCAAAATCGGACCGCCAAAGGTCGAGCTGGGTGGTTTTCTTGGATGGCATTTAATCACCTCATTACATCTTCTGGGTAACGCGCAAGGTCCGCTCGTAGGCGCGTAGCAAAGTCAGGAAGTTCTTTTTCCAATCTGCGCGTTCCACCGCCGTGGCGCGGGCTGCTTGCCGGATTCCGGCCAGGCTCTGGCGTTCGTCGTATACCCGCAGAATGGCTCCGGCCAGCGCATCCGCATCGCCATCTGCAAAGAGCCAGCCATTTACGCCTTCGTTTATCCATTCCCGGTTGGCAGGGATATCCGAGACCAGGCTGGGCAATCCGCAGGCAAGCGCTTCCATCAGGGAAACGGATGATCCATCTACGTGGGAGGCACTAACGTATAGATCAGCCATATGGTAATTGCGTGGCAGTTCGCTTTGACCAACCTGCCCGCCAAGGTGGACGCGCTTTGTCAAGCCAGCATCGGTAAACACTTGCCGAATCATATCTTCCTGCGAGCCGCCACCGAGCATTACCAACCGCATTTCGGGTCGCTGTTTCGCTGCCTGGACGAATGCCCTGGCGATCACATCCACACCGTAGAGGGGTTCCCAGGAACGGATCGAGAGGATAGTGAAAAGTGAGGAGTGAGGAGTATCGGCGGGAGTGAAGTGGTGGAGATCAACGCCCCAAGGGAATACGCTGATGCGCCCGGGGTTCATACCAACAGCGATGGCTCTCTGCTGTACCGTTTCGCAATCGCAGATGAAGTGGTCCGTTGTGCGTAATACGTACTGCGTGATTCGTTTCAGCCTCCAGTTGCGGTCAGCATCTTGCAACAGGTCGTGGCCCCACGACATGGTCAAACGTGGGTGGAAGCCCGACATTGTTGCGATAAGGCCACAGGTCTGGATCGGTCCGGCGTGAATGAGGTCAGGCTTGATCTGGCGTGTCACGCGTTGAAAGTCTGATGCCAACCACAGCAGGTCTTTCCATGCGAAAGGTTTCCGCCCGCCCGCCCACTGCACCTGCTCGACTTTCCCTGGAACAGGCCGGTCTTCGATTTGTCGCAAACCTCGTTGCAAGCGGACATAAAACACCTCGTGTTCGGTCTCTGCGAGGGCAGAGAGGAAGCGATGGTCGTGAGGAGTGTAATCCAAACTACAATAAATGATTCGCATGATTTTTATTAATACGGAGCGCGAGGTGCGTTAATATTCCTTCGGCATGGCAGACTTGAACGCACTTATAAACATTTTTATCTTCCCTGCCTGTTCGCAATTGGCTTTTAACTGTTCTGGCGTAATGTTGCCAACATCCATTGCAGTATAAAGGAGGGATTGTACTTCAACGGCGGAGCGCCTGGCGATGCCGAGAAAACGGGTGAACTCGGTGTTTGAATCACAATCAAACCCTGCAACAATATTGGCCATTACTGAAATGGCTACGCCACAGATCTGGTCGCGCAGGTGAAAATCCTTCACGAATGCTCCTTCACTTGCCGGCGAGCAAATTTTCTTGACCAGCAAACGGGCTTCCTGCCGGGCGTGAATGTCTTCAAAACGCCGAATGCTCAAATCTCACCTCGCACAAGAACGCACTCCACACTTCGCCCTTACGCACCCAAATCGATCCAGCGCAACTCTTTGCCCTTGGGCATGTCGCTCAGCGCTTTTGTGCCTATGACAGATTGGATTTCATGCGGTTTGATCGCGCCAGGCGTGGCGGGACGCAGCACATCAATCATCTCGCGGGTGAAGGTCTCGCCAGCTTTGATTTCGCGGGCAGTGCGCAAACAACGACGCTGGACCACCAGTGTCTCGTGCTCATTGCCCGCAATGAACTTATCCGGCGAGCCAAGGGCGCGTTCAAGAAGGCGCGTCTCCTCAACCATCTTCGCCCAGTTCTGCGGGTTCATGGCAAACTTATGGTCGGGACCTTCGCGGTCATTGCTATCTGTAAAGTGGCGCTCGATGACGCGAGCGCCGAGCGTTACTGCGCCAAGAATGGGAGCGAGGGCATGGGTATGGTCAGAGAGACCCAGGATCACCTCCGGGAACATGGTGGCGTATGTCTTCAGCACGTTCAGGTGCAGGTAATCGTAGTTTTCGGGGCTGGCGGTGTAGTTCGTATTGCACTGCATCAACACCAGCTGCTTGTTATCCTTCAAGATGGCATGAACGGCGCGTTGAACCTCGCCGATGGTCGAGGCACCGGTGGCGACGAAAAAAGGCTTGTCCTTGCGTGCCATGCGCTCCAACGCCTCAATCCAATCAATCTCACCGGAGCCGGCCTTGTACATCTGGACGTAAGGATCGAGGTGGTCAATGGCTTCAAAATCATATGGCGCGGAGAAGAAATCCATGCCAACGCGGTCACATTCCGCTTTCAGATGCGATGTCCACTCGAAGGGGATGGATGCGGCGCGGTAGACCTCGGTCACGGATTTCTTCCATGATGCCTGGTGCGAGACCTGGGCATTCATATGCGCAAAGCCGTAATCCGAGACGATCTTGGGGGCATCAAAATTCTGAAACTTGGCAGCCTGCGCCCCGGCTTCCTTTGCGAGGCAGATCAACATCCTGGCCCGCTCCAAGCTGCCATCGTGGTTGGCGGCGATGTCGGCGATGAAGTAGGTTGGGTGATTGGGACCAATAAGGCGGTTGCCGATTTTGATGTCCATGGTCGCTCCTGTGCGTAGTAACTACTTAAGTCGTTACTACCTGTTGATAACTCCGCATTATCTGTGGATAACCTTGTTGGAACTGTGTATATAACTTCTGCAGACCGGTGGAAACGCCGGGGATTTCTTCACCCAGTGCGGTGGATAACTTGTGAATTGACAGGCGCAGGTTGTGAGAACGCCGTGCCCTCAAACCGGAGTCTTCGACCGAGATGGGGATGACCAGTCGCTCTTCAAAACCGAACTGCCGGGCCAGGCGGACGCCGAACTCGTACTTTGTCAGCGCATAGGAACCGACGACATGGTACAAGCCCGAGAGGCCTTTTTCCAGCATCTTTAGCAGGATCGCGCCCAAGTCACCGACGAACAATGGGCAGAACCAGATATCGGTGAAGCCGTTGCATGGCTTTTTGGCGCTCAAACCATTGAAGAAGAACTCCGCGATGGAACGTATGCCGCTGAGGCTCCAGCCAAAGAAATTCACGCGTGCAATAACCGCCAGCGGATTGACAGAAAACACTGCCTGCTCGCCGTGCAACTTGCTTTCCGCGTAGACTCCAAGCGGGTTGGGCGCTTCGGCCTCGGTGTAGACATCCTCCTTCATCCCATCGAAGACCGAGTCGGTAGAGAGGTGAACCAGACGGATGCCGCGCCGGGCGCAGGCGGAGGCCAATTTACCGGGCAAGCCAGCATTCAGGCGGTGCGCCAGGTTTGGATTTGCCTCGCAAGCATCCACGTCCGCGAGGGCGGCGCAGTGGATCAGCCACTCGGGTCGCGCCGTATCGAGAATGGAGTCCACCGCACCCGCATCCAGCAAGTCTGCGCACATCAGCTCAAACGGGACTCCTGCCAGCCTACAACGATCCACGCCGATGACGGTATGCTGTTCGTGGGCAGCCAAAGCCAGGTTAAGCCCCAGCAACCCGCTTGCTCCGGTAATCAAAAGACGGGCCATATATCCTGTGTCGAGTGTCGAATGTCGGGTGGCGCGGCGTTAGTTGCCATTGGCATACGACTTATCGAACGGCGCGATGTACTCGCGGATGCGAGCGGGATCGAGCCACTCGGAGTTGGTATCAGAGGCATAGCGGAAACCATCCGGCAGGTCCTTGCCGCGCGATTTCCAATCGTAGACGAACCACATCCTCCCGGCGGGCAGGACGACGAACATATCTTCCAGCTCAACGGCGGTGCGCGCCTCGTCCTCTGAGATGAGCACCTCGTGCAGTTTCTCGCCCGGGCGGATGCCGATGATCTCGACCGTCGCATCGGGGGCAATGGCGCGCGCCAGCTCGCTCACCTTCATGCTGGGGATCTTCGGCACGAAGACCTCGCCTCCGTGCATCTGCTCAATGCAGCGGATGACGAAGTGGACGCCCTGCTCCAGCGAAAGCCAGAAGCGCGTCATGCGCTCGTCAGTGATGGTCAGCTTGCCGCTCGCCCGCTGCTGGATGAAGACCGGCACCACGCTGCCGCGGCTGCCGACCACATTGCCGTAGCGGACGCAAGCGTAACGGGTGGCCGTTCCGGCGGCATAGGTATTGCTCTGCACCACAAGCTTTTCGGCAGCCAGCTTGGTTGCGCCGTAGAGATTGACCGGGTTGACAGCTTTGTCGGTGCTGAGCGCCATTACCTTCTCCACGCCAGCATCCAGCGCAGCCTCGATCACATTGCTGGTGCCCATGATGTTGGTCTTGATGGCCTCCATCGGGTTGTACTCGCAGGCGGGCACCTGCTTGAGCGCGGCAGCATGAACGACGATGTTCACTTCGTGCATGGCGCGGCGCAGGCGTTCCTGGTCGCGCACATCGCCGATGAAGTAACGCAGCGATGGGTGGTCGAAGCCGGCGACGCGCATCTCGTGCTGCTTCAGCTCGTCGCGGCTGTAGACGATGAGCTTCCTGGGGTGAAACTCCTTCAGCATGATCTCGACGAACTTCCTGCCGAAGGAACCGGTGCCACCGGTGACGAGGACAACCTTATCTTTCCAGTTCGTCATCATTCTTCCCACCCGAAATCCCTGCCCAGGAAGGCATAGAGCTGTTTGTTGTGTGGTGCAAAGAATTCGACAAGTTTTTTACGCGTGGCGGGCAACATGGTGTCATATTGTCCCTGCTTGAATATCGAAAAGTCTTTTGGTTCCCAGGCGGGAAGACCCAGGAAATCCAATGTCGCTTTATATGTTTCCATAGGATACGTATATAGATCCTCACTTTTATGAATCAAGAACTGCTCTCTCGGAAAAATATTGAACCAGTGTTTGAAATACTTGAGATACAAACCCTGTGTCAGGTATGTATAACTCATGTATTTGAAAAGTGGATAATTCACATCCGCGATGATCTTTTCTTCCTCGCCAGCCAAGCGAGCTGGTTCCTCTTCGATGGCTTGCTCGAATGAAAGCGGTTCGTTCCCCACGCGGACCATATGCTGGTAGGAGGAATAAGCCCGGTCTACCGGGTTGCGTAGCAGTAGGACAAATTTAATCTTCGGGAATTTCTGGGCAATACGCTCGGCCGCCAGTGGGTGAGGAAAGTAATGAGGACTGGCCTCCCCGGTCATTATTCCTTCCCTCAACTTCATCTTCGGCGGGAAGTGAGCCCGGTACCAGGAAAATCCTTCCGTGTAATTGCAATCAAAGTATTTGATCTCCTTTCGGAAGGGGCGTTTAACATCTGGATGTTGCACCAGGTAGTTGAACAGCGATGTAGTTCCTCCTTTCTGTACACCGATGATTATGAACGATGGATTTCCTCGCCAATAACCAGTAAGGCGATGGAAATACCAATATATGACCAGTAAAGGCTCCTTGCGAAACCTTGCCCAACCCATATAGGGATCGTTAATAATCATTTTCCACCTCCGAAATCTAATTCTGTCCAAAGTGATCATTTTGCATTACTCGGCGCTTCGCTGCACCACTTGTCAAAGTGCAAGCGTGACAAAGAAGACTTTCGCAGCATGTTTCGAAGCTCTCAAGTGAGACATCTTAAAAGTCATCGAGGAAGCACACCAAAGTTTCTTTTCAACGCCTTGGTGACCACGCTGGGCACCTCACGTGCTTGCTTGAAGCTCCAATAAATAACGCGAAGGTATTGTCCAAAGTTCAATCTCTTTTGATAAGAGTATCCCATTTTTTTCATCAACGAGCCGCACAGCACCTCGATCCTACCTGCATCCTGTGGTGATAAATATTGTTTCCATCTCTCCAAAGGCTTCTTACTTATGTCAGTGAACTTGTCCCCGAACATCGAATTGCCTTGCCAAGCCACCCCACCCCGAGAGGGAAGGCGTAGACTCTTGTCGTCGCGGATGCCCAAGAAATCCACAATTAGCGAAATTTGCCCCCCCGGGTCTTGGGTTAGGTCCTCATAACGGAGGATGAGGTAGCGTTTTGAACCAAAGCGATTCTGATTGTGCAAGCCAACTTTCAAGCTTGCATTCCATCCTAATGCGAATTTTTCAATTTCCAGGGTCTGATGTTTGCGATAGTATGTAGTGTAATTGTCACGCGGATCCCGTACGATATGGATACAATACGCCTCGGGCCATAACGCGTATATATCATCGGCATAAAACTCATTATAGGGAGTCTTTTCAACCCAATGGCAGCTTTCTGGTGTTAATAAATCATGTGCTTGTCCGTAAGCGAGAATGGCAGCGCTGAGAAGATCGCCATCATGTCTATAACCAATATTCTCAATCAACTGGCACATTATGTCACACGTTCGCGCATAGGTGGTATAAAGCTGCTCTCTGGATCCGTTTTCCGCCTCGAAAAAGTGCAACAGATATCGTTGCGCCAGGGATAACTTCTTATCCGGACTGCGGTCGGCCACCTCAAAGACAAAGCCCTGAAAGAAAGAAGATTCATCCGGATAAACTACCAATTGGGGATGGGAATCCAGAATCGCTCTAACCAATGTCGTACCTGATTTCGGATGCCCGCAAATGAAGATTGGGGAATCGCGCAAATGGCTAAGATCCACGTTCCACCTCCAGCTCAAAATACATATAAATCATCAGATCCTCGACCAGTCCAATGGCTCCCCGGCAAGATAACGGAATGTATTACCGAACTGCGCCTGTCCTTCATCACTGAATACGCGCGCCATGGGCCAAACTTCATAGTCTTTCCAGAATTGAACAACTCGCCAGGGAAATGGACGCGGGAACTCAAAGAAAAAACGGTAGGCATAATTCCAGGCCGTATTTATTTGCTCACCCTTCAGACGATAACGGGCTGGATTGGCAAGGAGGCTATCGAGGGTTTCGAAGTATTCACTCCAGGTATTGGGGTCGAACGTAAAACCGCGTTTACGGTAATGCGTTTCACCTGCAACGACGACCGGGATGCCATCCATTGCCATTTCCAGACCGGTGGTGGTGGTATAGACCAATCCCAGAGTCGTCAGTTTCATAACATCATAGGTATTGACTTTCTCCAGAGGTCCAACCACATGGATATTTTCCGGTAATTGCTTCTCAACCTTATTGACGACCTCAATCGCCGAAAAACCTTTCGAGTATCTTTCTCCTGGATGAATCCGGATCACTAATTGAACATCTGTATGTTTGGCAAAGTACTGGACAGTGCGCGTGATCCACTCGCTCATGCTGCTGCTGAAAATACTGCGCTCCAAAGTCAAACTATCGCCGATCACGTTGGTGGCAAGCAGGATGACCGGGCGGTTGTTCAGCCCAAGGGCGGCTCGCGTCTGCCCGATGCTCCCCGCGGGCACATCCTGCCAGAGGCGGTCAGACATGCCAAAAGTTCGCGCGCCGCGCCGGGCGCTTTCCAGATCCTCGATCTCCTGGCGTTGCCTGGCGGTCAGCGGTAATTGACCGCGTGCCTGCCAGAGCGGGTCAGTATTTTGGCGGACAACCTCCTCGTTCTGTGCCAGCCAGATCTGGCCTCGATCCTCGCTGAACTCATAAGTGACCGTCGGAATATCCAGGTAGCGTGCTGTGCGAAAGGCCGCCCCAAACTCCACATTCGCTCCATTCGGGATGAGGGCCACATCCACAGGATTTGAGCGCAACCACGCCAAGAGCGCGCAGGCGGCGCGGTTATTACTTTCCCGACGCAGGCGGTAAAAATTTGATTCCAATTTCACTTCTTCGCTCTCGAAGGTATATTGTGTATCATGAATTGAGACCGAATCAACCGCATTCCCCAATTGGGGTGGCAGTTCTTTTTCTGGTTGCACATTGAACAGGTTTACGAACTCCATCAGTGCCCTGGCTGGTTCCAGCGTACTTTGCGTACTTATTGAGTGCCGCATATTCTCGAATCTATTGAACCGCCTGCGCCAATCAGGCAAGGGCAAATAAACGAGGGTGACCTTATATCCAAGTCCAACCAACGCCAACCCCAGGATCGTTGAGTGTCGAATCCAATAATGCAAAGTGGAAAAAATGAGGACCCGCTTGCCGGGTTGAGCAGCATTTGCATAAGGTCGTATCTGGTCGCAGGCGTCTGGTAATATCTTGCGCAGATAGCTGAGGTTATAACGTCTCGTACGTGCCCTCGGCTTTGGTCCCAACAGGGCAAGGGTCTCCATACTCACAGGCAAATTTCTTACCAATCTCTTGAGCGAAAACTTTCCGGCGCTCACGAAGCAGCCTCGATCTTCCATTCCAGGCGCGGACGGACGACACCCTGGCGCGGTTCCGACCACTGGATCCCCGGTGCGCCAACAACATCCACGTTGAAATCAAGCGCCTGCTCATCCTCGAAGTAACGCCTGATTCGATACGAGCTTGCGTTGACACCCAGCGAATAACGTCCCTGGTTGAGCGTATCGGCCGGGACATTGCACTTGCTGATGTAATGACCAGCCTGGCGGCTTGTATGCCGCTCGAACAACGCCGGATCATCGGTATCGAAAGAAGTAAAGACCGCCTCACCGCGCATCGTGTTCAGGTAGATACCTACGCGCAGGCCGGTCAGTGGCGCACTGAGGCTGTACTCCATCTCTATGGTGCAAGGTTCGGTGGAACGGATCGTATCCACTACCTGGCCGTGGCAATCGCGCAGCCGCAGGGCGATCGGGTGGAAGGGCGCGGCGGAGACCGGCACCTCGTCCAGGTCCCAGAAGCGTTCGCCCGCTTTGGCATGTCCGGCCGAGAGATAGAAATCCACCGCTTCGTTGGAGGGCGCGCGCAGTACCAGCATTCCCTTATCCAGCACAATGGTCTCCTGGGTCAGGCGCAGGATGGCCGACATGTTGTGGCTTACAAACATCACCGTGCGCCCCTGTTGGGCCACATCGCCCATCTTGCCCAGGCACTTGCGCTGGAACTCGGCGTCGCCGACGGCCAGCACCTCATCCACCACCAGGATTTCGGGTTCAAGGTGGGCAGCAACGGCAAAAGCCAGGCGCAGGTACATGCCGGACGAAAAGCGTTTTACGGGTGTATCAATGAATTGCTCGACTTCCGAGAACGCGACGATCTCGTCGAACTTGCGCTCGATCTCTACTCGCTTCATGCCCAGTATGGCGCCGTTCAGGTAGATGTTTTCCCGGCCGGTCAGTTCGGGATGGAAACCGGTGCCCACCTCGAGCAGCGACCCCACCCGGCCGCGGATTGTCACCGTGCCTTCGGTCGGGTCTGTAATGCGTGAGAGCACTTTGAGTAGAGTGCTTTTTCCCGCGCCATTCCGCCCGATGACACCCAGCACCTGCCCCTGCTGCACATCGAAAGAGACATCCTTCAGTGCCCAGACCTCGTTCATGGCTTCTGTGCCAGCACCATTGTTCGAGCGGCGTGAGAGGCGCGATGCCACCTGCGTGCCCCAGTCCATCAACTGGTCGCGTAAAGTATCGTGGCGCTGGCTCAACGCACCGATGCGGTAGCGTTTGCTCAGTTTTTCTGCCCGAATGGCAATATCACTCATCGATGCAACCCTAGACAATATCTGCGAATGTGCGTTCCATGCGCTTGAAGAAGTACAGTCCGCTGACCAGCAACGCCAGCACCACCACTGTCGAGACGGCCAGCGAGGCGTCCGGCGCCTTTGTGCCAAGCAGTGCCCAGCGAAAGCCCTGGATCACGCCCGCCATCGGGTTGAGGGCGTAAACAAGCTGCCACTTGGCGCTTGGGATGATGTTGGCCGAGTACACCACTGGCGAAGCGTAAAACCAGGCCTGGACGATGAACGGGATCATGTGTTGCACATCGCGGTACTGGACGTTGAGCGCTGAAAGCCACAAACCCACGGCCAGGGCGGTCAGTAATGCAAGGAGCATCAGCAGTGGCAGCCAAAGCACATTTAACGTGAGATGCAGGTGGTAATAGAACATCAAACCGAGCAGGACCAGGAAAGCCAGGGCAAAATCTATCAATCCGGCCGCAACCGCCGAGAAGGGGATTACCAGCCGCGGGAAGTAGACTTTGGTAATCAGGTTGGAGTTGCCTACCAGGCTGGTTCCCGCGCGCTGCAGCGCACCGGCAAAGAGCTGCCAGGGCAGGAGCGCTACGAAACTGAACACAGGATAGGGAACGCCGTTATCGGTGGGGACCTTAAGCAGGTAACCCATGATGATGCTGAAGATGATCATGGTCAGCAACGGCTGCAAGATGGCCCAAGCCACGCCCAGAACAGCTTGCTTGTAGCGCACCTTGATATCGCGCCAGGTCAGGAAAAAGATCAATTCGCGGTAGATCCACAGGTCGCGCAACTTGAGCGCGGTCCAGCCGCGCGCCGGGCGGATGACCAACATGGAGGGTTCGTTTTTGACAGCCAGATTGTGTTGAATCTTTGGTTTGTTCACTTTTTTTTAGTGTATCGAGAAAAGGTTTATTTATAGGTGTAATGGTAGTCACTACTTCTGCGGAACGTCTAAAGATGTCACTACTTCATCTTCAACTTGTACCACTCGATCGTGCGCCGCAGGCCTTCCTCAAAAGTCGTGGTGGCCCGGAAGCCAAAGGCTCTTTTGGCGCGGCTCACGTCCAAACCACGGCGGGGCTGTCCATTCGGCCTGCTGGTATCCCAAACCAGCCTGCCGCTAAAACCTGTAAGACGGGCAATCATCTCGACCAGTTCCTTGATGGAAATCTCGAAGCCCGAGCCCAGGTTTACCGGCTCGGCGCCGTTGTACTTCTCGGTGGCAAGCAGGATGCCCTCAGCGGCATCTTCCACGTAGAGGAATTCGCGCGTTGGTGAACCATCCCCCCAAACGACGATCTCCTTCTCGCCGCGTTCGTTCGCTTCCAGGCATTTGCGGATCAAAGCCGGGATGACATGGGAGGATTGCAGGTCAAAATTATCGCGAGGCCCATACAAGTTGACCGGCAACAGGAAAATGGCGTCGAAGCCATACTGCGCACGATAAGCCTGCGCCTGGACGAGAAGCATCTTCTTTGCCAATCCATAGGGCGCGTTGGTCTCTTCGGGGTAACCATCCCACAGGTCATCCTCCTTGAACGGAACGTGGGTGAACTTGGGATAGGCGCAGACTGTGCCAAGAGCAACGAACTTGCCCACGCCGCGCTGCCAGGCCTGGTGCATCAACTCCGCGCCCATCATCAGGTTATCGTAGAAGAATTCGGCGGGATGCTCGCGGTTGGCACCGATGCCACCAACGCGGGCGGCAAGGTGGAGGATAACCAAATCCGAAGGATGAAAGATGGAGGATGATGGATGCAAGCCCTGTGGCGTGAGGTGGGCTGGTCGCGCTTCGGGCGGGAGAATGACTTCGTCCAGCAGGCGGTGGATATCGTCGCGATCCACCAGGTTGTAATACTCGATGCGCGGGACGAGGATGTCCGTTGCACCACGCTGGATGAGTTTCTCGATGATGAAGGATCCGAGGAAGCCAGCCCCGCCGGTCACGATGAACCTTTTTTCCTGCCAGAAACTATTGGTCATTCATTTCTCCTATCATGTGCAATAACACCTTAAGGCCACTGACCTCGAGCGTAGGCGTGTTACCCTCCGGCGTGATGGCGATATGTTGTTCAAGGCAGGTCAGCTTGCAAATATCGGCCACATCGCCTTCACCAATCAAGCACACGCGGTCAAAACCGGCCGCGCGCACCTGCTCCAGATGCTGCTGGACGCGCTGACGTGTGTGGCGGTACAGGTGGAACTGTTGCTCAATGAAGTCCACCGTCAGGCGGGCGCGCAGGGCGATTCCCTCCGGGGTGATAATGTAGCGCAGTTTCTTGCGCTCGGCGCGCTTGATCTTGACATAACCCTTTTCGATCAGCCGCCTGATGTGCCAATTTACCGTGCCGACTGCCACGCCCAATTGGGTGGCGAGCGAGGCCTGGGTCACATCGGGATCGCGCTCGATGCTTTCGAGCAAGGCTAGTTCACGGGTAGTGTCGGGAGAGGCTTCCATCGGAAATTCCAAAATTCAATCACTGAATTATAACCCTGGATCGGTAAACGTCAAGGGACATTCCATCCCACTGACATGCATTTTTTCTTTTATAATCATATAAGAAAACTTCAGAAACAGGATCCCCCAAGGAGCCCACATGAAACGTCTTCTTTCTGGCAATGAGGCGGTGGCCTATGGCGCATGGGAGGCTGGTGTGACTACCGCCTCAGGCTACCCTGGCACGCCCAGCACCGAAATCCTGGAATACTTCGCCCGCTTCCCAGGCGTCTATGCCGAGTGGGCGCCAAACGAAAAGGTGGCTCTCGACACTGCCATCGGCGCGGCGTATGCAGGTCGGCGCGCCATGGCTGCGATGAAACACGTTGGGTTGAACGTGGCAGCAGACGCCTTTTTTTACGCGGCGATGACCGGTGCGGAGGCGGGACTGGTAATCATCTCGGCAGATGACCCCTCGATGCACTCTTCCCAGAACGAGCAGGATAACCGCTTGTTTGCCAAGCTCGCCCGCGTCCCCTGCCTTGAACCGGCCGACAGCCAGGAGGCCAGGGATCTGACCGCAGCCGCCTTTGATCTGGGTGAGCGGTTCGACACACCTGTGCTGCTGCGGCTGACAACGCGCCTGTGTCACACCAGCACCCTGGTCGAAGTGGGGGAACGCCTGGAGCGGCCTCCACGCATTGAGAAGTACCCGCGCAACCCGGCCAAGTATGTGATGATCCCGGCCAACGCACGCAAGCGCCACCCGGTCATCGAGCAGCGCATCCTCAAGCTGGCCGAGTTTGCAGAGACTTTCCCCCACAACCGCATCGAGATGCGCGGCAGGACCCTCGGCATCATCGCCGCAGGAGTAGCCTACCAATATGCGCGGGAAGTTTTCCCTGAAGCCAGCACGCTCAAGCTGGGCATGGTATACCCATTGCCCGAACGGTTGATGACCCATTTCGCCGAATGCATCGAGCACCTGGTAGTACTGGAGGAACTTGACCCATTCATCGAGGAGCAAGTGCGTTTGATGGGGATAAAACTCTACGCTCCGGAAGGGATCAACCATTATCCCAATACCAAGACGATCTTCCCACTGATTGGCGAGTTGGACCCAGCCTCGGTGCGCGCTGCGGCGGTCAAGGCCGGGCTTTTACCCCCTCCTGCCTCCCCCATTTTCCCTGTAAGTGAAAGGGGCCAAGGCGTGGACGTTCTCCCCGGCCGCCCTCCTGTCCTTTGTGCCGGATGCCCGCACCGCAGTACGCTCTATATTCTGCACAAGATCGGACTGCCAATCAACGGCGATATCGGCTGCTACACATTGGGCGTCATCCCCCCGCTCAGCGCGCAGGATACCTGCGGCTGCATGGGCGCCAGCATCGGAACAGCGCACGGGGCGGCAGTGGCAGGTGATAGCGAGCGCCACTTTGCCGTGCTGGGTGATTCAACCTTCTTCCACACCGGCATCCCGGCGCTGCTCAATGTGGCTTACAACAAGAGCAACGTCATCACCATCATCATGGATAACCGCATCACCGGCATGACCGGCCACCAGGAAAATCCCGGCACCGGGCGGACTCTCCAGCAGCAAGAAACAGTACAAATCGAACTGGAGCCGCTTGTCCGCGCCCTGGGTATCACGCGCGTGTCGACGGTGGACGCCCTGGATGTGGCAACCATAGAGAAGACGCTGAAGGCATGGCTCAAGGAAGAAGGCCCGGCGGTGCTGATCACCCGTCACGCCTGCGCGCTGTTGCCAGAGGAGCGCAAGGAATGGTTACCGCTCAGGGTTGTCGAGGAGAAGTGCAACGGCTGCACGCTCTGCTTCCGCATTGGCTGCCCGGCGATCCGTAAATCCGGGAAATTGGATGCCAATACCCACCGACCACTGGCTGAGATAGAGGCGGCAATGTGCACCGGCTGTGAGATCTGCGCCCAAGTATGCCCGCGGGATGCGATCCTTTTCCGCACGCAGATGAACACGGATTTTTGACGTTGAACTTTAAACGTCGAACGTCAAGTTTCGGAGGCAGCATGAAGAGTAATATAAATTTCTTGCTGGTGGGCGTGGGTGGTCAGGGAACGCTCCTGGCAAGTGACATCCTGGCGGATCTGGGCATCCGGCTGGGGTACGACGTGAAAAAAGCCGAGATCCATGGCATGTCGCAGCGTGGCGGCAGTGTTACTTCATATGTACGTTGGGGCGAGCAGGTCCATTCCCCCATCATTGGCAAGGGCGAGGTGGATATTCTGGTGGCCTTCGAGAAACTGGAAGCGCTGCGCTACATTGACCAATTGCGACCCGGCGGCAGTGTGCTGGTCAATGACCAGGCAATCGAGCCAATCACCGTCAAGGCAGGGGACATCAAGTATCCTGGCGACGAGATGGTTCGCGCCACTTTAGCCGGCGCGGCCAGAACGGTATATTGGGTGAACGGCGATGAGATCGCGGCGAGCGTCGGCAACGCCAAAACAGCCAACGTTGCCATCCTGGGCGCGCTTTCGGCATTGCTGGATACCCCTGAAAAAGAATGGCTGAAAGCTGTTCGAGCCCACGTACCGGAGAAGCACCTCGCCGTCAATGATAAAGCCTTCCTCGCAGGGAGGAAGGCGGGGAAATAGCTTTCGGGCTCCTGCAGAAACTGGCACCTATCGCAAGTATGGCGTTCTCATATCCGGCAGAGCGTGATTTTCAGGCAGGTGAGCCAGCCAGCTTTTTCTTGTGCCGATTGGCGCGCAGCTCGCTTTCATAAGCCAGCGAGTGGATGCGGTGCATGATGGCGTGCGACACGCTGCTGACATGATCCCGGTCTTCGGCATCCCCCTCGAAATCCAATGGCGTGCCAACCGTCATGCCGTAGGGGCCGCGCAGGTACCAGTAGCCGGTAGTCTGTGCGCCGCTGATCCCGCTGGTGATGCGGATGCTGCGCTCGCGCGGCAGGTAGATGCCCACAGGCACCACCGGAACGCCGGTCGTCAGCGCCAGCCGCGCCGCCCCGCTGCGCGGTGGGTGAAAGCCACCTCCCTGAGGGGAGAACTGCCCTTCGGGGAAGATCGCCACGGAATGACCGCGCTCGATGGCAGTGCAGGCCTCGTCTAATGAAGGTCCACCTCCTCCCTCACCGACCGGGATCTGCCGGAGTTGCCGCAGGAAGCGCCCAAACAGCGGAACGTTGAAGGCCTTCGCGGTAATCATCACGCTCATCGGCTGGGGCGAGACAAGGTGAATCAGAAAAGGATCAGTGGCGCTGGGGTGATTGGCCACAAATAGTTTTGGTCCCGGCGGCAGGGCGTGGTGCCAATGGATATCTAGTCGCAGCATCAGGCGCGCGTAGGCGCGGACTACGCTTCGTCCGAGAGTGTAGAGCAGGTCATCAGCCACGGGGTATCCTGTCTCGCAGAAGTATATGCGTGATAACACTCTGTCACCCGTTTCGTTCTCTTGCCAGGGGATTGACTTGAACGGTTTTTTTCGTACAGTAATGCAAGGCATGGTCGTTCTTTCGTTTACTAGGAGGTCAACATGAAACGCTTATCATCCTTCTTCGTAGCAGCGTTAATCCTGCTCGCGGCTTGCTCGCTGAAAGGGGCACCAGTCTCCACGCCTGCACTGACGGAGGCGGTCACACAACCCCCAGCCGCCCCACCCACTGAGGCTGTCACGCTGCCGCCCACCGAGGTGGTCACGCAGCCACCGACCGAACCACCAGCCGCGCTCGGCTCCCTGACCCTGACCAGCGGTGCCTTTGCCAATGATGGCGATATTCCCATGCGTTATGGCCAAGCTGCATTCAATGTAAAAATAGAGGGAAACATCTCGTTCGTCTGCGAAAACTCGCCGGAGAGCGCAAACGTTTCACCGGCGCTATCGTGGGCGAACATCCCGCGTGAAGCCAATAGCCTGGTTCTTCTGATGTGGGATCAGATGAACTTTGCTTTCCCCGATGCACCCGTGGATGCGAGGTTTCCCCACTGGCTTGTCTACAATATACCCTCCTCTTCGATGGGACTGTCAGAGGGTGTACCAATCGATCAACCCGTGCTGGCAGACGGTTCGATGCAAGGCCTGAATGGTTATCCCAGACCTTACCACACCGGCTATGGCGGCCCCTGCCCCGGCCCCAATGAGAAACATCTCTACATCTTCGAGCTTTATGCGCTGGATACTGTCCTCGACCTGCAAGCCGACGCAACATCGGATGCAGGCGATGAATGGAATGCCGTGCAAGCAGCCATGGAAGGCCACATCCTGGCGCAAGCGGAGTTGAAGGGCTATTACCTGTATCAGAAGTAGCGCACTAAAATCCCTGGTAGACGAACGGGGCGGCCGAATCAGCAAATGAAACGAGGAGCAGGCTCAGGGTCACAAAGGCGAGCAATGCAGCGCGCACCCAGCGCGGCCACCTCAGGAAGATCAACTCGTCCTTGTTGCGGTATTGCACCCAATCCAACAAAATGGCGGGAATCAACACGAGGAGTACGCGCGGGTCTGGGATGTTCCAGGCATAGACATCGCCAACGGGCAGGCGGCCTTTGAAAACCTCGCTCATCCACAGGAAATCCATCTTAAGCCAATGCGAGGGGAGGATGATGCCGGCGAAATAGCGTTTTGCTGTGATGAAGTCCATGCGGAAGGGAAGCCAGGCTGCCACAACCAGCGTAAAAGTGAAAAGCCTGGCGCTTGCCTGCTGCCATTTGGGACGCTCGTCCATTTGAACCTTGGGTGACCAAAGCGTTGGAATGCGCTCGATTATCATGTACGCACCATGCAAGCCGCCCCATAAAAGCAGGTTGACGGAGAGTCCGTGCCACATGCCGCTGACCAGCATGGTGACCAAGGGAGGCAGGACGAAGTTGATAATGTGTTCGGGATTCGGAAATTTTCTTCGCAGCAGGCGTGAAAGGGGAAAAAATATGTAATCCCGAAGCCAGTTCGTGAGGCTGATGTGCCAGCGCTCCCAGAATTCAGCGACGCTTCGGGAGAAATACGGCGTGTTGAAGTTACTGGTCAGCTCAATGCCGAGAAGACCACTGACGCCGCGCACGATGCTGGTGTAACCGGCGAAGTCGTTGTAGATCATGAAGGCATACGCCAGCAGCCACAACAGCAGCATTTGGGCCGAGTAGTTCAACGGCTGGGTGAACGCTGCAGCGGGGAGCAACGCGCTGAGCACATTGGCGAAGAGTAATTTGCGAACCAGCCCAATGACGATCAGCGCAAAACTACGACCAATAGCATCAGTTGTGAGGGATGGTGGTTGATCCAGCCTGGGGATGAAGAGTCTGGCGCGTTCGATTGGACCGGAGATCAATTTTGGAAAATAAAGCACGTAAATGTTGAATTCAAGCCATCTTTTTTCAGGCTGCAAGATCTGTTTGTAAACATCGGTCAGGTAAGAGATCAATTGGACAACCGTGAATGAGAGGCCGATGGGCATCAACAGGCGGAGACCCTCGCTGCTAGTATCGATTCCCAGGCGGACCAGCACCGCGC
>Ga0163209_1000443_pt1 | contig 17912 bp, 11 predicted proteins | sample Kivu_160m_FD_113538 | JGI IMG/M metagenome (GOLD analysis project Ga0163209, IMG submission 113538) | Freshwater microbial communities from Lake Kivu, Western Province, Rwanda to study Microbial Dark Matter (Phase II) - Kivu_160m | ecosystem: Environmental > Aquatic > Freshwater > Lake ...
GCTTTACCCGTTGCAGTGTTCCGTTCGTGGTGAATTCTATCGAATCGCTGACAACGTATGGGGTGCTTTCATTGTGTGGATCAATGGTAACCCTGACAAAAACGAAGATGCTGTCATGGCCCGGTATCTCCACATCGGAGGCGGAAATAGCTGGGATACCGTCGATGTTGATCCGGTAGCTGGAAGCATTTCCCCCGGCCAGACGGACGGACGAGACAATAATCTTGTTATCATGGTGGTTATTAACCACGAGTTTCTGCGTTACGGAACCCACTGTCGGGAAAACCGTATCGAAAAAGACCGTATCCGTCGAGAAGGAGAGGGTGATCCCGGGGCTCGTGTCGAGCTTATCCCATTTTCTGCAGGAGATGGATGCCAGCAGTATCAGTGCGATCGTCGGGAGAAAAAAACATTGCCTCAACATTCTCATATCACTATCCTTTCGGCCGGACAGGCTACTTGTTAAACTTTTACCCACACTAAACGATAAAAAGAGGGAAAATTGTACCTTTGCAGATCATTTTTTTGTGTTAAATGTAAAACCGGAGGAAAACCAATCATATCAAATGAGTTACATCAATTTCGATAAAACCCAGCTTATCAACCTCGAATATTCACTCAGCCGGGAGCTCCTTAGGTCGAACCGGGCAGGCTCTTATGCCAACTCAACCATCGTCAACTGCAACACCCGCAGGTATCACGGGTTGCTGGTCACGCCCCAGCCGGGCATCGACAACGAGAACCATGTGCTGCTCTCCTCGCTCGATGAGACCGTGATCCAGATGGATGCTGAATTCAACCTCGGGATTCGCAAATACCCGGGTGGAATATACAATCCGAAGGGACATAAATATTTCAGGGACTTCAGCACAGAGCCCTATCCTAAAATGACCTACCGTGTGGGCGGGGTGATCCTGACCAAGGAGATGGTCTTTACGACCCATGAAGACCGCATGATCATCAGGTACACCCTGGTTGACGCCCATTCGCCCACCAAGCTTCGCCTTAAGCCCTACCTGGCTTTCCGGAATATCCATTCACTCGGCAGGGAGAACATTTTTGCCGATAAGAAATATGAAAAGGTTCCGGGGGGCATCCGTGTCAGGATGTACCAGGGATACACCGACCTGTACATGCAGCTTTCACGGGAAAACGAATACACCCACGTTCCCGACTGGTATTACAGCATCGAATACCAGGAGGAGATGGAGCGGGGTTATGACTACCAGGAAGACCTCTATGTGCCCGGTTTTTTTGAACTGGATATAAAGAAAGGTGAAAGCGTCTATTTTGCCGCAGGGACCAAAGAGCTGAGCCCTGGCTCACTCAGCCGTGTCTTCAAGGCAGAAATGGAAAAACGCATCCCCAGGAACAATTTTACAAACTGTCTGGTTAATTCGGCACAGCAGTTCATCATCAGGCGGGACAAGCGGACTGAAGTGGTGGCAGGTTTCCCATGGTTTGGCCGTTCGGGCCGGAGCACCTTCGTTTCCCTTCCCGGGCTGACGCTGGTAAACGGCGATACGGCGACCTGCAAGGCCGTCATCGATACCATGGTGTCGGAAATGCAGGGGCCGCTCTTCCCGCTCTTCGGCAGGGGCAGCGCTGCAACCTGGAATGCGGCCGATACCTCGCTCTGGTTCTTCTGGACCCTTCAGCAATACCTGGAATGCACCGGCGACCGGAAGTCGATCTGGAAAGAGTACGGGAAGAAGATGAAAACGATCCTCGACGGCTACCGGCAAGGCACAGAGTTCAACATCCGCATGGACAAGGATGGACTGATCTCTGCCGGCGTTCACGGAATGGCCCACACCTGGATGGACGCCATTGCCAACGGGAAGCCGGTCACCCCGCGAATCGGGAAGGCAGTCGAAATCAACGCCTTGTGGTACAATGCGATCTGTTTTGCCATCGAGCTGGCGAAAGCATCAGGGGACAAAGCCTTCTGCAAGGAATGGCAGGTTATCGCAGACCTCATTCCGGTTTCCTTTACGGAAATCTTCTGGAGTCCTGAGCGCCGGTATCTGGCCGACTATGTTGACGAAGCATACCGCGATTGGGCCGTGCGACCGAATATGGTTCTGGCCACCTCGCTGCCATACAGTCCTGTGACCGAAGAGATCAGAAAGGAGGTGCTCAGCCGTGTGAAACAGGAGCTCCTGACGCCACGAGGGCTTAGGACACTTACCCCGAAAAGCCCTGTTTACAAGGGAATCTATTATGGCAACCAGGCTGAGCGCGAGCTGGCTTACCACCAGGGATCAGTATCCCCATGGCTGTTGGGCCATTTTGCAGAAGGATACCTGAAGATTCATGGGAAAAGCGGCCTTTCACTGATCAAATCCCTCTACGAAGGATTCGAGCCGGTTATGACGGAGCACGGGATCGGCACCATCTCAGAGTTATATGACGGAGACCCGCCGCATACCGGCAGGGGAGCCATTTCTCAGGCCTCCTCCGTCGCCGAGCTCATCCGCATCGGTGATTTGATCAAAAAGTATAGTTAACTATCATGTTTTGAATTACTTTATCAGGCGTTAATCATCAATCATAAATCGTCATTTGAAATGCGAGTTTTAATGTTCGGGTGGGAATTCCCGCCCCATATAACCGGCGGCCTTGGCACTGCCTGCTTCGGGCTCACGAAGGGTCTCGTCAAGCATGGCGTGGAGGTGATCTTCGTAGTTCCCAAGGCGTACGGGGACGAAACCAGGGAGGGCTTCAGGCTGGTGAATGCCAGCGAGGTCAGCCTTGATTTCACCTGTGCTGAGACCAGGGAATACATGGAGAAGATTCAATTCTTGGAGATTGGTTCCAACCTCGTTCCTTACCTCGATCCGGAGGAGTTCGAAAGGGCGGTGGAAACCGGGCTGAAAACCGTAAAAACGGAAACCAGCGCGGTTTTCTCAAAGCAATATGCCTTCTGTGGTAAATACGGACCTAACCTGATGGAAGAGGTGTCGAGGTACTCCCTGGTGGCCTCCTCGCTGGCTGCGACCAATGAATTCGATGTGATCCATGCCCATGACTGGCTTACCTATCCTGCCGGAATCGCCGCGAAAAAGATTTCCGGCAAGCCACTCGTGGTGCATGTTCATGCCACCGAATTCGACCGGTCGGGCGAACATGTGAACCAGCCGGTGTATGATATCGAACGGCAGGGGATGGCGGAAGCAAACCTGGTCATTACGGTCAGCAATCTTACCCGCCAGATCGTGATCGACCGTTACGGGGTGCCACCTGAAAAAGTTATCACGGTGCACAACGCGGTCGAACCGGTCGAACGTCCGGAACTCGACGGAGTGACAAAGCACGTCAAAGAGAAAGTGGTCACTTTCCTCGGACGCGTCACTTACCAGAAGGGCCCAGACTATTTCGTAGAGGCTGCACAAAAGGTGCTGAAAAAAGATTCCAATGTCCGTTTCGTGATGGCAGGTTCGGGCGACCTCCTGAACCGCATGATCAGGCGGGTGGCCCAGTTGAAGATTGCCACGAAATTCCACTTCACCGGTTTCCTCGCGGGACCTGAGGTAGATACGATGTTCGCCATGAGCGACGTTTACGTGATGCCGTCCGTTTCCGAGCCCTTCGGGATCTCGCCCCTGGAGGCCATGCGGTCGAATGTGCCGGTGGTGATATCTAAACAGTCGGGCGTAGCTGAAGTGCTGCAGCATGCGCTGAAAGTCGATTTCTGGGACATCGATGCCCTGGCCGACGCCATTTACGGGATCCTTCATTATGACGGATTGCGAAAGATGTTTGTTCGTTACGGTAAAAACGAAGTGGACAACCTTATCTGGGAGAATGCCGCATTGAACATATTAGAAGTGTATAATAAAGCTGTAATCAATTGATATATGAGATCGATCTGCTTGTATTTTCAGGTTCACCAGCCCTTCCGCTTAAGGACCTATAGGTTTTTCAATATCGGACACGACCATTATTACACCGATGATTACCAGAACCGGCATATCATCAGGCGCGTGGCTGAAAAATGCTACATTCCGGCCAACAACCTCATGCTCGACCTGATCAGGGAGTTCGGTACCGCCTTCAAGGTCAGTTATTCCATATCCGGAACGGCCCTGGACCAAATGGAGATGTACGTCCCGGAAGTGATCAAAAGCTTCAGGCAACTTGCCCTTACGGGGCAGGTGGAGTTCATTGCGGAGACCTACGCCCACTCTTTGGCTTCACTGGGCAACCGGGATGAATTCACCAGGCAGGTGGAACTGCATGCCTCGAAGGTGGAGGATCTCTTCGGCAGAAGACCTGTGACCTTCAGGAACACCGAGCTGATCTATTCCGACCGGATCGGCGAAATGGTGGCCGACATGGGATTCCATACTATTCTTACAGAAGGCGCCAAGCACATCCTCGGCTGGAAGAGCCCGAATTACATGTACTGCAACAACATAAATCCAAAGCTGAAGGTGCTACTGCGTAATTTCCGGATGAGCGACGACCTCACATTCCGGTTCTCGAACCAGGATTGGTCGGAATGGCCTCTCACCGCTGATAAGTTTGTAAAATGGCTCAATAAGATCGATAAAAAAGAAGAGGTAGTCAATCTTTTCCTTGATTATGAGACCATTGGCGAGCACCAATGGAAGGAGACCGGTATCTTCGATTTTTTCAGGCATCTGCCCGCCAAGGTGCTCTCCGGTTCGGATTTCTCCTTCAGCACACCCGAAGTCCTCTATCATGAGCTTCAGCCTGTCTCCTCCATTTCAGTTCTGCATCCCATCTCATGGGCCGACGAGGAGCGAGATCTTACTGCCTGGCTCGGCAACGAGCTCCAGGACGAAGCATTCGGAAAGCTATATTCCTACGCGCCGAAAGTGGCCATGTGCAGGGACCCCCAGATCATGAAGGACTGGCTTTACCTCCAAACAAGCAATCATTTCTATTACATGTGCACAAAATGGTTCTCTTCAGGAGAAGTGCATAAACATTTCAACCCTTACGGATCACCCTATGAAGCGTTCATCAATTTCATGAACGTACTTTCCGATTTCATGATCAGGGTGGATGAATGCCTTGAACCGGTCAGCGCACCGCTCGGGGAGACGCTGACGGCCCAAACGGTTAAATCCCGTACTGCAAAGGCCAGGGGCGGGAAGACCGTGGCAAAGAAGGTATCAGCCGTTAAGAAACCTGCAGGAAAAAGGAAATAATCATGGCAATGAAGGACAAACAACTAATGGTCCCCGATTACCTGTTTGAGACCAGCTGGGAGGTATGCAATAAAGTAGGGGGGATCTACACAGCCATTGCTACCAAGGCACAAATACTGGCTGATGAATTCAAGGACAATTATATTCTGATCGGACCTGACGTATGGAAAGAGACCCATCAGAACCCTGAATTCATCGAAGACAAGTTCCTTTACAAGTCATGGCGCGAAGTGGCTGAAGCGGAAGGCCTGAGGATCAAGATGGGGCGATGGAATATACCCGGGAAACCGGTGATTATCCTGGTCGATTTCACCCCCTATTTTTCACTGAAGGATAAGATATTCGCCCATTTCTGGGAACGATACAAGCTCGATTCACTTTCAGGCGACTGGGATTACATCGAACCAACCTTCTTCGGCTACGCGGCCGGTTTGGTTATTGAAAGTTTTTACAACTTCAATCTCTCCCATCTCGACAAAATCATCGCCCAGTTTCACGAATGGCTTACCGGGACAGGAATCCTGTACCTGAAGGAGTACGTTCCGCAGGTGGGAACGGTTTTCACAGCCCATTCCACTGTCGTGGGACGCAACATCTCGGCAAACGGGCTTCCGTTGTATAAAAACCTGGAAAACTACCATGCCGAGGCCATCGCGCGGCAGTTCGGGGTCATGGCCAAATTCTCCCTGGAAAAGCTATCAGCCCAGGAAGCCGACTGCTTTACCACGCAATCGGAAATCACCAGCAACGAGTGCCGCCATTTACTGGAAAAGGAAGCAGATATCCTGACGCCGAACGGTTTTAATGATTCATGGGTCCCGGTCAAGGAGGAGTATAATGAAAAAAGGGCCCGGTCGAGGAAGAAATTGCTCGATGTTGCCGGGGCGCTCACGGGCAGGGAATATCCGAAGGATACGATCCTGATCCTGAACAGCGGCCGGTATGAGATCCGGAATAAGGGAGTCCCCATCTTCATCGATGCGCTGGGCCTGTTGAATAAAATGCGCAATCTGCCGCAAACGGTGGTCGCCTTCATCGCCGTACCCTCCGGACTGAGCATTCCGAAAAAGGAGTTGCAGTACCGGTTGGAAAATCAGGATTTCAGCCAGCCGCGGCAGGAGGATTACTGTACACACGGCCTTAATGATCCCGAGAACGACTTCATCCTGCAGCGGATCAGGAGCAACAAGCTCCTGAACAGGCCGGAAGATCCGGTGAAGGTCATCTATATCCCGGTTTACCTGAACGGTAGCGACGGCATCTTCAACCTGAACTATTACGACCTGCTGATAGGCTTTGACGGTACGATCTTCCCGTCCTATTATGAACCATGGGGATATTCGGCGCTCGAAAGCCTGTCGTTCCATATCCCGACCATCACCACATCAGTTTCGGGTTTCGGCCAGTGGATAAAGAAATTCTTCCCGACCCTGAAGGACTGTACGGCTGTGATCGAACTGAATGATGACAACGACAGCCAGGTCGTCGAGGATATCACGAAGCATATTATCAGCTGTGCCACCAAATCGGAGAAAGAGATCATCAAGGCGAGGATCAAGGCTTACGAGATATCCAGGACGGCCTTGTGGAAAAACCTGATCGCCAACTACCGGGAAGCTTATTCCGATACCCTTGAGCAAACGGCAGGCAGGGCCGAACTGTACGCAGGCAAACAGCCCCAGCAACTGGCGCCTGTGCTGAAAACAGGCATTGAAAAGCCTGAATGGAAGAAGGTGCTCATTCAGCAGCGGATTCCCGAAAACCTGGCAAGTCTCGAAATGCTGGCAAAAAACCTGTGGTGGTCCTGGAATTATGAAGGTTCCGAACTTTTTGAAATGATTAACAGGGAACGTTGGCAGGAATTCAAGTTCAACCCGATCGCGCTCATCGAATCGCTCTCATACGACGAGCTGCAGGAACTCAGCTCCAATGAGGAATTCGTGGCCCGCCTCAACAGCGTATCCGAAGCCTTCAATGCTTACATGGCCCGCGCTGCCGAGAAACCGAAAGAACAGGTGGCCTATTTCAGCATGGAATACGGCCTCCATGATACGGTCAAGATCTTCTCGGGCGGATTGGGCATGCTTGCCGGCGACTACCTGAAGGAGGCCAGCGATTCGAACTTCAATATCGTTGGAGTGGGACTGCTCTACCGGTATGGATATTTTACCCAAACCCTTTCGATCTTCGGCGACCAGATCGCGAACTATCTGCCGCAGAAATTCACCCATCTTCCCCTGATACCTGTCCGCGACAACAACGGGAACTGGCTGAAGATATCCTTCGCCCTGCCGGGCAGGACCATGTATGCCAAGATCTGGCGCTGCGATGTTGGCCGTGTGCCGCTGTACCTCATGGATACCGATATCGAGGAAAATGTGGAAGCCGACCGCAGCATCACGCACCAGCTTTATGGCGGCGACAATGAGAACAGGCTCCGCCAGGAGATACTGCTGGGCATCGGTGGGATTCGTATGCTTGACCTGCTCGGAGTGAAACCCGACCTCTATCACAGCAATGAGGGCCACTCCGCCTTTATCGGCATTGAAAGGCTCAGAAAACTGATCCAGCGCGACAAGCTCACCTTTGCCCAGGCGTTGGAAGTGGTTCGCTCATCCACCCTCTTTACCACCCATACGCCGGTCCCCGCCGGGCATGACACCTTCCCGGAAGATCTCCTCCGCCAGTACCTGTCGCATTACCCCGAACACCTGAACCTGAAGTGGGAGCAATTCATGAACCTGGGAAGGATGGTTGAATCCGACGTTAACGAGAAATTCTCCATGAGCGTGATCGCCGCCAAACTTTCCCAGGAGATCAACGGAGTGAGTCGGATCCACGGCAGGGTGACCCGCGAGATGTTTGTCAAACTCTACCAGGGCTACTATCCGCAGGAACTTCATATCGGGTATGTGACCAACGGTGTCCACCTTCCGACATGGACCGCCAAATCATGGCTGCAACTCTACCAGCAAGAATTCGGTGACGGATTCATGGGCGACCAGTCCAACCCGGAATACTGGAACAAGATCCACGATATCAGTGATGAGACCATCTGGGACATGAAACTTAAGCAGAAGGACCAGATGACCGAATTCCTTATGCAGCGACTTTATACCGACATGACGAGGCGTCATGAAAATCCAAAGCTGATCTTCAAGATCAGGGAAGCAGTCAACCGAAAGGCCCTGACTATCGGGTTTGCCAGAAGATTTGCCACCTATAAGCGGGCTCACCTGCTTTTCAGCAACCTCGACCGGCTTTCAAAGATCGTCAACAACAAAAAGAAACCGGTCCAGTTCATGTTTGCAGGGAAAGCCCACCCGAACGACAAGGCAGGCCAGGATCTGATCAAGCGGATCTATGAAATATCCCATATGCCGGAATTCGTCGGCAAGATCTTTTTCTTTGAGAATTACGACATGGAAGTCGCCAAGTTCCTGATCCGGGGAGTAGACATCTGGCTTAATACCCCTACCAGGCCGCTGGAAGCATCAGGCACGAGCGGTGAAAAAGCGGTGATGAACGGCGTAATCAACTTCAGTGTGCTCGACGGATGGTGGGCCGAGGGATACCGGCCGAACGCCGGCTGGGCGCTCAAGGAGGAATCAACGTACGACAATCCACAGTTCCAGGATGAGCTCGACGCGGAGACCATTTATTCCGTGCTGGAAGATGAGATCATCCCGGTATATTACGATCTGAATACGAAAAAAGTACCCGCGAAATGGATATCATACATCAAGAACACAATTTCCGGTATCGCCCCGCATTATACGATGAAAAGGCAACTGGATGATTACATTCGCCAGTATTATACCCCGATGTTCAGGCGCTCCAGGCAGTTGACCGTTAAAAACTTTGAAACGGCCAGGCAGATCGCCAACTGGAAACGAATGATCTTAAGGGGATGGGAGAGCATCGAAGTAGTATCGGTTAAAGTCCCCGATTCCAATGTTAAGCCACTCTCTCTTGGTGAAGCGTTCACGGCTGAGATCGTCCTCGACCTCAACGAACTTTCAGGCACCGACATCAGGATCGAAGTCCTTTTCGGAAAAAAGATAAATGACGAGGTACGAGAGCCAAGCTTTATTAAGGAAATGGAGCTGGTCAGGACGGAGAAGAACCTCGTTTACTATACCTGCGAGGTTCCCATTACCCAGGCAGGAGTTTACGACTATGTTTTCAGGCTCTCCCCCAAAAATCCGCTGTTGCCTCACCGGCAGGATTTTAACCTTGTCAAATGGATTTAATTCATCTAACATTTTCAGCATGAAGTTACTTGAAGGAAAAACCGCTTTGATCACCGGCGCAAACCGCGGCATCGGTAAATCGATCGCGCTTAAATTTGCAGCACATGGCGCCTGCATTGCCTTTTCCGACATCCAGTATAATGAAGATTCGAAGCTCCTCGAGGCTGAACTGGCCGAATTCGGTGTGCGCGCCAAGGGGTACGCTTCCGACGCCAGCTCCTTCGCCGACAGCGAGCAACTTATCACGGCCGTGCTGGAGGATTTCGGGACCATTGATGTGCTGGTCAACAATGCCGGCATCACCCGCGACAACCTGCTGATGCGTATGACGGAGCAGGACTGGGACCGGGTCATCAACGTGAACCTCAAATCGGTTTTCAATCTGACCAAAGCCATCCAGCGCGTGATGATCAAGCAGCGCTCCGGCTCGATCATCAACATGAGCTCTGTGGTGGGGGTGGAAGGGAACAGCGGCCAGTCGAATTATGCCGCCTCCAAGGCAGGAATCATCGGCTTCACGAAATCGATCGCCCAGGAACTCGGTTCGCGCAACATTCGCTGTAACGCGGTCGCTCCTGGTTTCATTGAAACCGAAATGACTGCCAGGCTCCCGCAGGAGTTCCGTGACAAATGGCTGCAGGACATCCCCATGAAACGGCCGGGAACCCCCGACGACGTGGCCAACCTCGCGTTATTCCTCGCATCCGACCTGAGTTCTTACATTACCGGCCAGGCAATTACGGTCTGTGGCGGCATGCATACCTGATCTTGAATATACATTAACAGGAAACCTTGGGACTCGTCACGGAATACCCCGCCGGCTTTATCGTCTTCTGCCTCCTTCTCGGAGTTGCATATGCTTTTATCCTGTATTTCCGCGACCTGCGGAAGGGATTAACACCGCTCACACACAGGATCATGCTGGTACTGAGATTTCTTTCAGTGTCCCTGATCGCATTTCTGCTTCTCGGACCGCTTATCAGGCAATCCCGCAGGCATGTGGAGAAACCGATCGTGATCATCGGTGTTGACAATTCGGCTTCCATGATACAAACTGCCGATTCTGATTACTACCGGAACGAATTTCCCGGATCGGTAAAGTCATTGGAGGAGGCCTTGCAGAAAAAATGTGAAGTAAAGCTTTATTCCTTCGGCGATAAGCTTGCCACCGGTTTCAATGCCGGTTACAAAGGCCTTAAAACCGATATTTCCGCCTTTTTTAATGAAGTGAATTCCCGTTTCTCCAACCGGAATGTGGCCGCCCTGGTGCTGGCCACAGATGGAATATACAATGACGGTACAGATCCTTTTTATGCCGCACGCAGGATCCCTTTCCCGATATACACGGTCGCCCTCGGCGACAGCCTCCTGAAGAAAGATATCCTTATCCGGAAGGTCATCGTGAACAGTACCGCATACAAAGGAGATAAATTCCCGGTCGAAGCGCTGGTGGAGATGAATAAATGCCCGGGAGTCACTGCGAAGCTGACACTGATGCAGGGGTCCCGGAACATTGATTCGAGAGAGATCAGGGCAACCAGCGACCGGTCGGTACAGAAGGTGATGTTCAATCTGGACGCGGCTAAAAGCGGACTTGTGAAATATTCCCTGCACCTGGGCGAATTGGAAGGAGAAAGAAACCTTCAGAACAACACGGTATCCTTCGTGGTCGAAGTGCTTGATACACGCCAGCGGATAGCCCTGGTCTATGATGCCCCGCACCCTGATGTGGCTGCAATCCAGCAGGGACTGGAGGGTTCGATGCATTTCGAGATCGACCAGCTTCGCCTGAACAACCTCCCGGAAACTTTTGATAAGTATGATCTTATCATTCTCAACCAGCTACCTTCCGTTACCAGCGTTGAGGGGCTGGAAGCGCTGTTCAGTTCCAAGGCATCCCTGCTTTTCATTATCGGTTCCCAAACCGATATCAATTCGCTTAACCGGTTGAATGCGGGACTGTCCATCAATACTTCGCAGAACTCATTTGCGGAGTCGCAACCGGTGGTCAGCGGCGATTTTCCGCTCTTTACCCTCGACAGGAAGGATATGGCCGCGTTCGGAGAATTTCCCCCGCTCCAGTGCCCGTTCGGAACGTACCAGTTCAGCCCTCTTTCGGATGTTTTGTGCTACCAGAAGATCGGGAACGTGACAACGAAGATCCCGATGATCATGTTCACGAAGACGGCTGATAAAAAGGTCGGATTCATCACCGGGGAGAACATCTGGCGTTGGAGGATTTCGGCCTATGTCCAGCAGTCATCCCATGAATCTTTCGACCTGGTGATCGACAAGATCGCCCAGTACCTTTCGGTCAGAGAAGATAAAAGTTTTTTCAGGATCCATCTCGACAACAGGATCTCTGAAAACGATCCGGTTGAAATCGATGCGGAAGTATTCAATGCCTCCTATGAACTGATCAATGATCCGGATGTGAATATCACCATCACAGATTCCGAGAACAAGACCTACCCGTTTATCTTCAGCCGGACCGCCCGGGCCTATTATTTAAATGCCGGGCTATTTCCTATCGGGGAGTACACATACAGGGCCACGGTCAGGGTGGGATCGGAAGTGTACCAAAAAACCGGCAAATTTTTCGTGGAACGGGTGAATATCGAAAGTTCAGATCTTGTCGCGAACCATAACCTGCTTTTCCGGATCGCCACTGCTCATGACGGCGAAATGACCGGAAAACAGAATATGGGAGCGCTCGCGGATAAGATCCTTCAACGCGACGATACAAAACCGGTATCGGTTCACAGCCGGAAACTTTCCGACCTGATCGGCAATCCGTGGCTTTTCGCCGCAATCCTGCTCCTGCTTTCTGCAGAGTGGATCATCAGGAAACGTGAAGGAATTTAACCGCTTCCGTAGATCAAAGATCCTTTTTCATCAGCGCCAGGTAAACGATCCCGATCATGACCGCTGCGTATGCCAAAGGGATTGCGCAGGCGGAAAGGCTCAGGGAATCCTGGAGAGAGATCCCCATCACTTTCGTCAGCACCGGGATCGAAGGATATTCGACAACCCGCAGCACCGCGTTGAGGGGAAGGTAGGTCGAGATGCCGTTCTCATGGACAAGCGGGCTCTTCAGGAAAAAATAGAGTACCGGCTCGACAATGAAGGAGTACAGCGTGAACAATGCGATGGACAAACCGGTGTTCCTCAGCAGGAAACCGAAAAAGAGAGCGTAAACCTGGATGGTTAGCATCGAAATAAAGAAGCCTGCCATAAAGGAGGATTTCTCCAGGATCAGCGCGAGAGTCAGGCCGGTCGTATGCGAGATCCCGATGATCGCGGTGCCCAGGAATAACAAGATGGTCATAGCAACCGAAATGAGCAGGATGATCAGCATCTTTGACCAGATAAACTCTGCCCTGCTCATGCCGTTGATCACGTTTTGCCGGATGGTTTTAAATGTAAATTCATTGGTAATCAGTATGATAATGATGATGGCGGGAAAGATCAGCACATACCGGATGGTAGCGAAATAGGTGATGTTCTGCCAAACCCAGGGCAGGAAATAGATTGTAACATGGGGCAGCGGAATGGGAAGATGCCTGTTCATTCCATCGACCATGTTGTTGATCATAAATTCCGCCAGAAGGATGCCGGCAGCCAGGAAGATGAAATAAAGGCCGGTCAGGATCCAGAAGATTTTGTAGGTCAGGATCTTCTTAAATTCGATCTTTAAAAGCTTTATCATAGGTTTTGGTCCAATAATTCCAGGAAATGTTGTTCGAGGCTGCGCTTGCGCTCGGATAGGTGGGAGAGGATGATTCCCTGCGCATGGCAGAACATGTTAAGCTCCCCGGGTCTTACTTCAGTGGAAAAATATACCTGAATCCTGTCCGTTCCGGGTGTCAGGGACCTGAATGCCGGGTGTCGCCTGATAACCGAAATCAGCGATTCGATGTCGGGAGCTGCCAGTTCAAAAGAGTCGGAAACCGACAGCACTTCGCTGACCATTCCCTCGAAGAGCTTGACGCCCTTGCTCAGAACGGCCACATGGCTGCATATTTTCTGCACCTCATCCAGCAGGTGGGAAGCCAGGATGATCGTGGTCCCCTGTGCAGCAACCTGGAGAATAAGTTCACGGATTTGCGCGATTCCCTGCGGGTCAAGCCCGTTGGTGGGCTCGTCGAGGATCATCACTTCAGGATTTCCTAGCAGGGCAGAGGCTATCGCGAGCCGTTGCTTCATCCCGAAAGAAAAGGTTTTGAACCTAGAATTCCTCCGTTCGTACAGGCCTGTAAGTTGAAGAACCCTGTCGATGTCTTCATAGCCAAGATCCTTGATATCGGCGACGATCTGAAGGTTTACGATGGCGCTCAGGTAGGGGAAGAAGTTCGGGCTTTCGATCACGCTACCGATACGCTTCCGGCTTTCCTTTGACGGAGGCCAGCCATACCATTCGAACCCGCCGCTGTCGGCGCCGATCAGCTCCAGGACCACGCTGAGGGTGGTGGTTTTACCGCTACCGTTCGGCCCCAGGATGCCGAACACCTGGCCCCGCTTCACGGTAAGATCCAGCTCCTTGACGGCACGTATTCTGCCGTAACTTTTAGACATCCGGTTGATTGAGAGTATCGTTTCCAATTTCTTGTGGTTATCTTGTTTGCTGATTCCGGTCTGAGAGATTCAGGGTCATCGGTATAAAAGAAAGATTACCGGCTTTTTATGTAAATCGGGAACGGACTCCCTCCACTCCGCGATAGTCCGCGTTGCGATCATTTCATCCCCGGCCGTCAGCGAGGCAGCGATGCAAAGCTGAGTTCCGGGACTGCATGTCTTCACCAGACTCTCGAACAACTGCCTGTTGCGGTAGGGAGTTTCGATGAAGATCTGGGTTTGATTCTTCTCATGTGCCATGCGCTCCAGTTCCTTTATCTTTTTTTCACGGAGTGCCTTTTCAGCTGGGAGGTACCCGTGGAATGCGAAATGCTGTCCGTTGAACCCTGAGGCCATCAGTGCGAGCAGGAGGGAGGAAGGACCCGTTAAAGGAACGACGCGGATACCATTTTCGTGTGCCATCCTGACGATTTCAGCGCCGGGATCTGCTACGCAGGGAGCGCCGGCTTCAGACAGCAATCCAATGTCATGCCCGTTCAACGCAGGTTCGAGACACTCATATACCACATCATCTTGTGAATGCTCATTATAAACCAGGAACCTGATCCCATCCAGCCGGGAAGCCGGAACGCCGCCTTTCAGGAGGAACCGTCTCGCAGTCCGGAGTTCCTCGACGATGAAATGATCCAATCGCCGGAGGACAGAAAGCGTCCCGGCCGGCAGTACCGTTTCGGCGCTGCCTTCGCCAAGTGTTGCGGGCACCAGGTAAAGGGTTCCTTTATTCATGTCTGATCCAGGGCAGGTCATCCAGGTCGGCATTTCCGCCCGACAGGATGATGCCGGCCCGTTTGTTTGCAATCCTGACTTTCCCCTCCAGCAGCGCCGCAACAGGCACGGCGGAGGAGGGCTCGATAATGATCTTCATCCGTTCCCAGATGAACCGCAAGGCGCTGGCGATGCTCTCCTCCGATACGGTCACAATGCTGTGAACATGCTCCAGGATGATCGGGAACGTCAGCGTTCCGAGCGATGTGCGAAGCCCGTCGGCCATCGTCTGCGGATTCACGGAAGGGACAAAGGTACGGCGGGTGAAGGATAAAAAGGCGTCGCAGGCCTGTTCGGGTTCCGCCGCGATCACCCGGGCATCGGGCCTGAAAAAACTGACCGCCAGGGCTGTCCCGCTCAGCAACCCTCCGCCTCCCACCGGCGCCATGACGAGATCGAGGCCATCCACCTCATCCAGCAGCTCAAGCGCCGCCGTTGCCTGGCCGGCGATGATCCGTTCGTTATTGTAAGGATGGATCTCTGTCGCTCCGGTCTGCCCGATCACCTCTGCAAGTGTACTCTCCCTCGCTGCCAGCGTGGGTTCGCAGAAAGTGATGATCCCGCCATACTCCCTGACGGCGGCAACTTTTACTTTCGAGGAATTCCCGGGCATGACGACGTATGCCTTTGCATGTACCAGGGAGGCTGCCCATGAGAGCGCCTGTGCGTGGTTTCCCGAAGAATGGGTCGCCACGCCCCGGACAAGCAGTTCGCGATCAAGCGACAGCACGGCATTGGTCGCCCCGCGCGCCTTGAAAGCGCCCACTTTCTGGAAGTTCTCGCATTTGAAGAAAACCTTCCCGCCGAAAAGCCTGTCAACGGCCGTCGAGGTAAGCACAGGGGTATGGTTGACGTGGGGGGCGATACGCCCGGCGGCATCCAGGATCGTTTGCGGTGATATCTTATCGGCGGTCATTTTCCCCGGATCCTGAGTTTAACTGCTCAGCGATGGCATCGCAGGCTTCAGCAAGCTGGATGAAGACCTCTTCAAATGCATGTAAATCATCGTACCATGGATCTGGTACATCGAGGTTTTCACCCGGCCTGGCCGCATTCATCACGAGGTCTGCTTTGGCCCGGTCATGGCCATTCCGGCTGCAGCGACCAATTTTTTCCAGGTGTCCTGAATCCATGGCATAGATCCTGTCGAACCGGTCGAAGTCATCTGTACTGAACAGTCTTGCCCGGTGTGTGGAGATATCAATCCCCCTTTTTCGGGCTACCTGCTGCGCACGGGGATCCGGAGCGTCTCCGACATGGAAGGATTCAAACCCGCATGAATCAATCAGCGCCGGTATATTCCTTTTTCTGAGCTTTTCACGGAGGATGCCTTCTGCAAGCGGCGACCGGCATATATTGCCCGTACAGACGAAAAGAATCTTAATCAAGCGACGGTGAGTTCGTTACAGTTTGATCCGCTTATCCAGCTCCTCGACAAACTGCCTGAACTGCTTGTCGGTCTCAACAAGGTTGTTCACGGTGCGGCAGGCATGGAGCACCGTGGCGTGGTCCTTGTTGCCGCAATGGAGCCCGATGCTGGCAAGCGAGGATTTGGTATGTTTTTTCGAAAAGTACATGGAAAGTTGTCGGGCCTGGACGATTTCCCGTTTCCGGGTTTTGGAATAGATCATCTCGACCGGGATGCTGAAAAACTCGCACACAACCTTCTGAATGAAATCGATGGAAACCTCGCGGGAAGTGTTCCGCACGAACTTATCGATCATCTGCCTGGCAAGCTCGAGGGTAATGGTTTTCTTGTTCAGTGAGGATTGGGCCAGCAGCGAGATCAGCGCCCCCTCCAGTTCCCTGATGTTGGTGTTGATGTTGTAGGCAATATACTCTATGACCTCCTGGGATATCTGGATACCGTCGTTGTAGAGCTTTTTATGGAGGATGGCGATGCGGGTCTCCAGGTCCGGAACCTGGAGATCGGCTGACAGTCCCCATTTGAAGCGTGACAGCAACCGGGGTTCGATGCCTTTCATCTCCACCGGGGGCTTGTCGGAGGTCAGGATGATCTGGTTGCTCTTTTGGTGCAGGTGGTTGAAAATGTGGAAGAAAACATCCTGGGTCTTCTCCTTGCCGGCTAGGTTATGTATGTCGTCAAGGATCAGGACATCAATCATCTGGTAGAAATGGATGAAATCGTTCTGGTTGTTATTCCTGACCGAATCGATGAACTGGTTGGTGAACTGGTCGGTGGTCACATACAGCACCGTTTTTTCAGGAAAGTTGTTTTTCACCTGGAGACCGATGGCGTGTGCCAGATGGGTCTTGCCCAGTCCGGTGACACTGTATATAAGGAGGGGGTTGAAGGAGGTTTTTCCCGGGTTGCCGGCAATGGCATAGCCTGCCGACCTCGCCAGGCGGTTGCAATCCCCTTCAACGAAATTCTCGAAGGAATAGCTCTCGATGAGTTGAGAGTTTATCTTGATCTTTTTAAGCCCCGGGATGATGAAGGGGTTGGGTATCTCCTTGGAAGTGCCCTTGTTCAGATCAATTGGCATGGAAACAGGCTGGTTGATGGTTGCATTTTTTTCTCCTGTAGGGACCTGGATCGTAAAGGGGCCTGGCTCGGTATCCGTGTTGTCGACAATAATGCTGTATTCAAGCCTGCCCTCAGTACCAAGTTCCTTCCTGATCGTCTTCTTCAGCAAGCCAATATAGTGTTCCTCAAGCCATTCATAGAAGAACTGGCTCGGAACCTGGATGGTCAGCACATGATCCTGCAGCCTGATGGCATTGATTGGCAGGAACCAGGTTTTGAAACTTTGGTAGTTTATATTATCTTTGATGACTTTAAGGCAATTCCCCCAAACCTCGGCAGCATTCTTTTCCATTAACAGAATAACCTGAAAGATTAATTGCTCTCTTTTTTTATCTCATTATCAAACAGCAAGTTGAAATTTGTTCGCAAGCCAGGATCCTGCTGAAGGCGATCATATGATTTAATTAACAAAAGTTGTAAAAAAAAGTGTATAAAAAAAACAAATAACACTTGATTAATTAAAAAAAATATATAGAGAAATTCAGTGTTCATGCAACTTTAAAATGTCCGGTACATCTTATTCCTCAGAAC
>Ga0163209_1000444_pt1 | contig 17893 bp, 18 predicted proteins | sample Kivu_160m_FD_113538 | JGI IMG/M metagenome (GOLD analysis project Ga0163209, IMG submission 113538) | Freshwater microbial communities from Lake Kivu, Western Province, Rwanda to study Microbial Dark Matter (Phase II) - Kivu_160m | ecosystem: Environmental > Aquatic > Freshwater > Lake ...
ATGGTGATCCCGAAGAGAAGGGGGATCATAAACAGCATTCTTTTGACAATGTATCTTAACAAATAATGCCCCCTGTCATGCAAACAGTTTCATGGCTTTGATATTCTCGAGCGTTTGCCACAGATCCTTTTCCGTATGCGGCTCCAGGGTGATAATCGGATCCGGTCCCCGCTCAATAAGCATCCCGAAAAACTCCTGAAAATGGAAATTCCCCTGCCCCACGGGGAGATGCTCGTCGAGAGTTCCGTTGTTGTCGTGAAGATGGATATGGCCGATGCGGGGGCCCAGATTTTCCATCCATGTTTCCAACGGCATCCGGGAAAATACATTAAAATGTCCCGTATCAAAACAGAAACATATCCGGGGTGAAGGCAGTGCCTGCAAGAGAAGGCATAGCTGATGCGAGTCGCTCTCGTAGACATTCTCAAGGGCAATGACGGTTTTCATCTGATCCGCCATTGTTAGAAATTTTCTCCACGTATCGATGCTGTTTTCCAGCCAGAGAGACTCGCTTGACACATAGTATTTTTGATCGAATGAGGGATGGCATACCACGGAAAGAGGCCGGAAAAAAGGAACAAGGTCAAAGACCTGTTTCAGGCGGTCGATGGCAACCTGCCGGATTTTTGGATCTATGGCGCCGGGCCTCAAGTCCATGAATGGCGCGTGAAAGGTGATCGTTAAGCCTTCCTCCCGCAGACGGTCTGCCACATCCATGAACTCCTTCTTGCCGAAACGATCGAGAGTGGCATAATTGAAACTGATTTCAGGATTGATCCTTTCCCTGATTACCATGGGAAGAAACCCACTGTAAAGAAGGTGGAAAGGCATATGCACCTGAACATACTTTAATATATCACGCATGATCAAACCCTTTATGCTGGCCGGAAGCGCATCCCTCACACCCCGCAACAATTTCCCTGAGATGAAGCCACTGTTTCCCGGGAGTGGTGTTACACGATCTCTGCAGGTGGTGCTTCGTTTATCACAACGCGCATATCTTGACAACTGCGAATTAGGGCGGGCAATTTTTATTGACATGGTACCGCCAGTCTGCTATTAAAAACAAAGGGTTAATGTTTAGCACAAACCAATCGGGGGTGTTATTGGCTACAGAGCATTTAGACGAAAAAGAACGGGTGCTTCTCTGCGTTAATGCATCGCTCAAAAAAAAGGCTAAAGACTTAGTCATTCTGAACGTAAAAACACTGACTTCCTTCACTGATTATTTTATCATCTGTAGCGGAACCTCCGACCGGCAGGTTCAGGCCATCGCATCATCCATTCAGGAAACTCTGAAAGAGTATGGTATCATCCCCCTCGGAATGGAGGGTGAAAAACTGGGGAAATGGGTTCTCATGGATTATGATGATGTGATTATCCATATTTTTTATGAACCTGTAAGGGAATTTTATGAAATCGAAAGATTGTGGTCCGATGCACCCCGTATGGATATCGGAGGTGACATTACAGAACTGAGTGCCCTTGACAAAGGGATGTAACATTGAAACGCATTCTGACAGGACTCGCCGATATCATTTTTCCCTCCAGATGCCTCACATGCGATTTCATCCTCGATCATCATGAAAACTTTCCCGTCTGTCCATCCTGTTTCTCGAAAATAAAATTCATCACATCTCCAATCTGTATCTGTTGCGGCATACCTTTTACCGGAGTAGATGAATCCGACCATCTATGTGGCGACTGCATCGTCTCAAAACCGGCCTTTTCACTCGCCCGGGCTGTTGGCCATTATGAAGCAACTCTTCTCGACACGATTCACAACTTTAAATACAGGGGAAAGATTTCCATCGGCAAGATTCTGGGGCAATTAATGGCAGGATACGAATATCCGGCATTCAATATCTCAGACTTTACTCTTGTCATGCCTGTGCCCCTTCATGCCAAACGATTAAGGGAACGTGGATTTAACCAGTCTGTCATCCTGGCAAAAGAGATTGCCGGGAGGCATCACATCCCGTTGGACTTCCTGACATTGAAGCGCTATATTTATACAGAACCCCAGGTCAATCTGGGGAAAAAGGAACGGGAGTCAAATGTCAGAAGGGCTTTTGATGTGAAAGGTCGGGAGAAAATATTGAACCGGAAAATTATCCTGGTGGATGATGTATACACCACAGGGAGCACCGTTAAAGAATGCGCCCGGATATTAATGAAAAAAGGGGCGACATCGGTTGCAGTCCTGACTTTAGCAAGGGCGGTCTGATTCCGACAAAGAGGGAATGTTATGAATAAGCTATGTACAAGGGAAAGCCTGAAGGATAAAATCGATCTGCTCAGGAAAGAGGGGAAAAAGATCGTTTTCACGAACGGCTGTTTTGATATCCTTCATGCAGGACATACGAGATATCTCAGAGAAGCGAAAAGAGCAGGTGATATCCTCATTCTTGCCCTTAACAGTGATGAATCGGTCAGGACATTGAAAGGGGATAAGCGGCCTTTAATTCCCGAGGCTGAACGGGCAGATGTGGTTGCATCCCTTGAATCGGTGGATTTTGTAACGATTTTCCATGAGCTCACACCCCTGGCGCTGATTGAATTTTTAAAACCGGACGTTCTGATCAAAGGAGGAGACTGGGAGGAAGAGAACGTCGTTGGAAGAGAATCGGTTAAGAAATGGGGCGGCAGGGTCGTCATCATTCCCGAAATCAAGGGATCGTCAACGACCAATGTCATCGAAAAAATTTTGAATGCCTATGGAAGAAAATAATTTTTTTCTTTACAAAAAGATATACTTTATGTATGAGATGCAATTCAAAATCAACAAACCGCGCAAGAGGGAATAAATATGTCCATGAAACCAGAAAGACTTCAGTTCTTCAGATACATGCTGAACCAGAAGATGAATGAACTGCTGGAGGAAGCTGACAAAACGGTTTCCGATATGACAACAGGAAAGGACAATTTCCCGGATCCCAATGACAGGGCATCTCTTGAATCAGACAGGAACTTCGAGCTTCGCATCAGAGACCGGGAAAGAAAGCTGCTTTCCAAGATTCAGGAAGCCATCAAGCGTATTGACGATGGTATATTTGGCATTTGCGACGGTTGTGGCGGCCAAATCTCCGAGAAGAGACTGATGGCCAGGCCCGTTACGACTCTGTGCATCGAATGCAAAAGCAAACAGGAAAAGATTGAAAAACTGAAAGGGGAACAACCTCACAATAACAAAAATTTACATCTGCCTGACCCTTTGTCTTTCGACCAATGCCCGTCCTTCGTCTACGGCAACCGAATGCCGCTAAAAAAACAGAGTGACAAATCTTATCCAACTCTTTTTATAGTAATCGCCAACATAAACGACCTAACCTGCTGGAAATCATCATTTCACATGGTGACCTCATGAAGACATGAAAATTTTCGTGTCATTCCCTCGAAAGAGGGAATCTAAATTTTTTGAAAATCTGGATTCCGAATCAAGCTTGTTATCGACGCTCCCCGGGATCCGGAATCGCGATAAACGCCTATTCTCGAAGAAACAGCACCGGTTCAGACTTCCGGGGATAACCCATTGAGACTAAAGGAACAGGCAAAATGTTTGTAAGGGTTGCCGTTAACATACCATCCGATAAAACATTCATCTATGCTGTTCCGAAAGCGCTTGAGGCAGACATTGCCACAGGGAAACGGGTCCTCATTCCTCTGGAAAAACGAAGAATGACCGGATACATCATTGAGGTCATGTCCGCTTCAGCCTGTGATAATATTAAAGATGTCGAAGATATTCTGGATTCTGAACCCCTCTTCAATGAAAACGATTTAACCTTTTTTAAGTGGGTTTCCCTATACTATGTCTACCCCCTGGGTAAAACACTGTCTGAGATTTTGCCGGGGGGAATTGATCTGAAAAGCAACCGCTGGATCACTCCTGCAAACATGAAATCAGACAAAAGCAGCCACATCAAATCACGTTCACAAACGAGATTCATGGATGCCCTTGCCGGCTTCCCGAATGGTCTTCCACTTTCCCGTTTAAAAAATATCCTCGAGAAAAAGGACATCAGCAGAGATATCCAGGCCCTCCTGAGTATGGGATTGATTCATGTGGAGGACAGAATCGAAAAACCGGATGTCATGCTGAAAAAAGAGAAGATCGCAGTTCTCAATCCTGTGGAAGACCTCTCTTTAACATTGACGAAAAGCCAGCAGAGGTTCCTGGATTTCCTCAGATCGCATGGTACCGCTTCATTCACCACCCTCCGTAAATCATTCAAAAATGTACCTGCCCTGGTAAGGGGTTTAGCGGAAAAGGGGGTTATCCATGTGACGGAAGAGGAAGTCTATCGATCCCCCTGTCGTCCCGCTGAAATTGGCAGAGATGACGGCATCATCATCCCCAACGAAGATCAGGAAATGGCCATCCGGGAAATCGTAAAAGGATTGGAAAGCCATCTGTTTTCCCCCCATCTCCTTCACGGGGTGACCGGAAGCGGCAAGACGGAGGTATATTTTAACGCCATAGAAGAAACGCTACGGATGAAGGGGGGCTCGATCTTTTTAGTGCCGGAAATCGCCCTGACACCGCAACTGCTTACCAGGTTCAACAAGCGATTTCCCGATCGGGAAATCGCTGTCCTCCACAGCGGCATATCAAAATCCGCCCGCTATGATCAGTGGCGGCGAATCCAGCGGGGTGACATCAGTGTTGTTGTAGGCGCACGCTCGGCCGTTTTTGCTCCTGTAAGAAACCTGAAACTGATTGTCGTTGATGAGGAACATGACGCCTCCTACAAGCAGGACGACCGAATGAGGTACAACGCCCGTGACCTGGCCATCATGAAGGCAAAGCTGCTTGCGGCTACCGTGATCATCGGTTCCGCTACACCGGCAATCCAGACATACTTCAATACCATGAAAGGGAAATACACATATCTCGTCTTACCCGTGAGGGTGGAAGAACGTCCTCTGCCGGACGTCGAAATCGTCGATATGAAACGGGAAACGGAAGGGAAAAATAAAGCCTCTTTTCCGATCCTGTCCCGCATTCTTCAAGCGTCTATACAGGACACCCTGGAAAACAAAAAACAGACCCTTCTCTTTTTGAACCGGAGGGGTTTTCATACGTTCATGTTCTGCCCCGACTGCGGACATGTCTTCAAATGCCGGAACTGCACCGTATCTATGACACACCATGCCGGCGCCGGCATTCTGAAATGCCATTACTGCGATTTGGCTGTCAGGACGCCTTCACGGTGCCCCGGATGCCGGAGCAGCCGTATCATGCAACACGGGGCGGGAACGGAAAGGCTGGAAGATGAGATTAAAAAAATTTTTCCCGAAGCCAGAGTCGGGCGGATGGACAGCGATACGACAGCGGTAAGGGGATCTTATGAAAAAATTCTCAAGTCCCTTGACCGACACGAGACCGACATCCTTGTCGGCACTCAGATGATCACCAAGGGGCACGATTTCCACAACGTCACCCTGGTCGGGATTATATCAGCGGATACTTCCCTGAATATCCCCGATTTCCGGGCGGCGGAGAGAACATTTCAACTCCTGACGCAGGCTTCAGGCAGGGGCGGCAGGGGCGCCTTCCCCGGAAGAGTCATCATTCAGACCTTCAATCCCGATCACTACGCCATACTAAGGGCAAAAAATCATGACTATCCGGGATTTTACGGAGAGGATCTCTCATTGAGGAAGACCCTGTCCTACCCGCCCTATTCCCGCATTGTGAATCTCAATCTTTCCAGCACAAGAAAAGATTCCGGAACGAAAGGCATTGAAAAACTCAAGGCCCTGCTTAAAGACCTGATGAAAACCTACAAGCCGGAAGAAAGAGCGGACATCATCGGCCCCGCGGAGGCTCCCATTGCAATGATCAAGGGAAGGCACCGCTGGCAGCTTCTCCTGAAAGGAAAGGATGCACACGCGCTGAATCGTCTGACCCGCGACATCCTGTCCAGGGCTGCCGGAATCGGTCTGGACATCAGGGTGGATGTCGATCCCATCAACTTCATGTAACTAACCGGTTTTTGCACCGGACAGGTTTCGAAAAATTTCAAATGAATTTCAGGAGTACCGACATGAAATCTTACAGGAAAGAACTATGGTTCAATTTAATCACAAGATGCGGCAGGTTTTGATGAGATGTCAGTCATTTCCGGGGGTGGTGATGCCCGTGATATTTCCGTCGTCGTCGATATCGATGTGATACGCCGCCGGTGCTTTCGACAGGCCCGGCATGCGAAGGATCTCGCCGGTGATAGGGATGAGGAAACCCGCTCCCGATGCGATCTTGATTTCCCGAACGGTGACAATGAAATCTCTGGGCAGTCCCAGGAGGGCGGGATTGTCCGAAAGGGACTGCTGGGTTTTGGCAATGCATACAGGGAGTTTGTCGAAGCCGAATTTCTTGATATTATCGAGATTTCGCTTCGCCAGCGGCTGGTAATCAATGGAAACGGCTCCGTATATCTTGCTGGCAACCGTGAATATCTTGTCTTCCACCGGCTGATCCCATTGATAGAGAGAACGGAAAGTGCGGGATGAACCTGCGGCGATCTTTATCATTTTTTCCGCGAGTTCCAAGCCTCCTTCACCGCCGAGACGGAAAATGTCGGCAGGTGCGATATTAATCCCTTCGTCTTCCGCAGCTTGGATAACGGCCCGTATTTCTTCATCCGTATCGGAAGGGAAACGGTTCAGCGCGACGATGCAGGGAACGTTGAACTTGTCAATGTTCTCATAGTGCTTTCTTAGATTTGCCATGCCGAGGACGGCCAAACGCGGGTTGGGCACATTGAGATCCTCCCGGGCCACGCCGGCATGATATTTCAGGGCGCGAACCGTTGCCACCAGGACAACGATGCGGGGATTCAGATTACCGTAGGGCGCCACGATGTCGAAATACTTTTCCGCACCCAGCTCAAAGCCGAATCCTGCCTCGGTCACCACATAATCGGCCAGACGGAGCGCCATGTCGGTGCCTATGATGCTGTTCGTTCCCTGCGCGATGTTGGCGAAGGGACCGCCGTGAATGATGGCCGGCACACCTTCCGTGGTCTGCACCAGATTGGGAAGAAGGGCATGTTTCAAAAGGGCTGTGACGGCGCCTTCCACCTTCAGATCCCCGGTAATGACCGGCTTGTCGTCATAGGTGAAGCCCACCAGAATTTTGCGTATCTTGTCCTTCAATTCCGCGTAAGATCGTGAGAGACAAAGAATCGCCATGATTTCGCTGGAAGGAACGATGTCGAATCCCGTCTCGCGGGGTACGCCGTTCGTGGAGCCGCCGAGGCCGATGACGATATCCCGGAGGGACCGATCGTTCATATCCATCACGCGACGCCAAGTGATCTTGCGCGGGTCGATATTCAGGGGGTTGCCGTGGAATATGGTGTTGTCGACAAGGGCGGAAAGGAGATTGTGGGCGCTCTCCACCGCCGGAAAGTCATTTGTAAAATGGAGATTTATGTCATCGACGGGAAGAACACTGGAGAGGCCGCCGCCCGTAGCGCCTCCCTTGATGCCGAAAACCGGCCCCAGGGACGGCTCGCGTAGCGTCACGATCGTTGGCTTTCCCAGTCTGGCGAGGGCCTGGGCAAGTCCGATGGATACTGTGGTTTTCCCTTCACCGGCAGGCGTTGGGGTCATTGCAGAAACCAGGATCAGGGAGGCATTTGCCCTGCGTTCGAAGCGCTTGATCGCATCGATCCTGATCTTGGCCTTGTAGCGGCCATAACATTCCAGATCATCTTCTAGAAGGCCGATGGATGCGGCGATTTCGGAGATCGGCCTCAGGCCATTGCGTTGTTCTTTCACTTTTCCCATAGTTATTTGTTGATCACCGCATCGAACCGGATATCGATATTGTACTCGTCGCTGATACGGGTGAGGGCGTTCTTGAGGTCGATAATCTTGACAGACGGCGGCAGGGAAAAATAGCAGATCATCTGAAAAACGTTGGCGCCCGACGTGGGATCATGGTCAACGTTGGTTAATATATCTTCGATGTTGATTCGTCTCTCATGCAGGACCTTACAGATTTGATGAATGATTCCCGGCCGGTCGATGGATATGGCGATGAGCTTGTAGGGAATCGACGGCATGACCTCTCTGTGGAGGGGCGCCTTTGTTTTCCGGATGTAGATGTCAAGACCGGTTTTTTCACGGAGGATGTCCAGGTCATTGATCAGTTGTTCGACGTTATCGTTATTGCCAGAGGTCAGAATAACCATGCCGAATTCATTTCCCAGTACGCAGCCGCGTGAGCGTTCGATATTGATACCGCGCGCAGAAAAAAATTCCGCTATTTCCCTGACCAGACCAGGGCGGTCAGGCCCCATGGATGAAAAAACGACGTATGATCTCATATGCCAACTCCGTAATTTTTTCGTTCTTAATGAATCTACCTTACACCTGCCGACAGGTTGCCTTCAAAGGGGTGGTCAGGCGGCGGATAGAGGCGACACAGGCATATCAATAATGTTTTGTGTGACCGACGATGCAGCCGACACAGGCAGCCGAATGAAGGCGACTCGCTGTCATGATATAGATGTATTTCGATGACCTGTCAAGAAAAAGAGGGTTGTGCATGTTGCCGTCTCTTGATGAATAAAGGAACATTCAAAACAATATTTTTTTCGTCATTGACGGAAAGAATCCATTTTTCTATACTCTGGATAAAATTTACCGATTTCCAGAATTCGGGGATGGGGAGAATTACTAAAAAATGGATAAAAAGCCTCCTTCCGGCCGGACAAACACCATTAAGGAAGCGGACAACACCGCGACATATCGTACGATCAACTTCGACAAGGCCTGTCTGGTTCCGAAAGATCTGCTCAGCCGGTTGAACTATGAATACCTCCGCCGGGAACTCTGGGTTCCTCTGGAAAAAAGGGAGGGCAGAATCTCTGTCCTGGTAAACGATCCCCAAAACATCCTGAAACGGGACGCCATTGAAAATCTCCTGAAAACCAAGGCAGTGGATTATTGTGTGGCATCGGAAGAAGACATCCTGCTGTTCATTGACCACTTCTTCGGACTGGAAGAATCGGGCGAAGCGACGAACCGGTCGGTGGAAGAAGAACAAGCCTCCGTTTCAGAATCAGACAGCAACATTGTAAAACTCGTCAACGATGTCATCAACGAAGCCTATGTCCGCCGGGCATCTGATATTCATATCGAACCGGACATCAAGGACCAGTTCGTATCCGTCCGCTTCCGGATCGACGGGGAATGTCTGCCATTCAGGACGTTCCCTTACGAGTATCGTTCCGCCATTGTCTCCCGGATCAAGATCATGTCCAATCTGGACATCACGGAACGGCGACTCCCCCAGGACGGGAAGATCAAGCACAGAACTCCCGATGCCGAAGAGATTGAATTGCGCGTGGCAACTATTCCTACTCACGGTTATGTTGAGGATGTGGTGTTGCGGATCCTCACGCGGGGTAGAATCATGACACTGGATGAACTCCAGATGGAGTCTGAAACCCTCGACCGGTTCAAGATCATCCTGAAAAAGCCTTATGGACTGATTCTTCTCGTAGGCCCCACCGGTTCCGGTAAGACAACAACAGCCCATGCAGCCCTTCACCTGATCAACCGGCCCAATGTAAAAATCTGGACGGCGGAGGACCCCGTGGAGATTACCCAGAAGGGCATCCGCCAGGTGCAGGTCCATCACAAGATAGGGCTGGACTTCAGCAATGCCATGCGGGCCTTTCTCAGGGCTGATCCGGATGTCATCATGGTAGGAGAGATGCGCGATTACGAAACGGCAAAAATGGGCATAGAGGCCTCCACAACTGGCCATCTTGTTCTGTCCACCCTGCATACTAACAACGCGCCGGAAACAATCGTCCGGCTGCTGGATATGGGAATCGATCCTTTTGCCTTCGCCGATTCCCTCTTATGCGTACTGGCACAGCGGCTCATCCGATCTCTTTGCATTATCTGCAAGGAATCCTACCATCCCGGGGAAGAGGAATTCCGTGATCTCGTCCACCATTATGGAGAAAGGGAGTTTCCTGCGCTGGGTATAAATTATGATGATCTGAACCTTTGCCGACCCCGGGGTTGTCCGGAGTGCAACGGTACCGGCTATCGTGGAATGATGGGCATCTTTGAACTGCTCGCGGCTACGGACAACATTAAACAGATGGTCATCAGCCGGAAATCCATCGCTGCCATTCGAAAAACGGCTACAGTCGAAGGGATGAAAACCCTGCTCCAGAGCGGCGTTCTCAAAATTCTAAGAGGCGAAACCGATTTCATTGAAGTACTGAGCGTCTGCATGCGATAAAAAGCGGCAGGAAGGAAACCATCTCATGTCCAGGCCAAACATCGTCTTTATGGGAACACCGGAATTTGCTGTTCCATCCCTCGAAATTCTCATCAGGCATGACTATCCCGTTGTCGGTGTAATCACCCAGCCGGACAGGCCCAGAGGTCGCGGCCAGACTCTTACACCGACGCCCATTAAAATCATCGCTGAACGGCATCATTTAACCATCCTTCAGCCGGAAAAAGTGAAGAATCACCAATTTTTTGATCTCTTCCAGAATCTATCACCCGAACTGGTTGTCGTGGCAGCATTCGGGCAGATCCTGCCGCTGGAGATCCTTGAAGGCGCACCGATGGGTTGTATCAATGTCCACCCGTCCCTCCTGCCAAAATATCGCGGTGCGGCGCCGATCAACTGGACACTGATACGCGGAGAAACAAAAACAGGCGTGACGATCATGCGGATGGATGAAGGGCTGGATACAGGTGATATCCTCATGCAGGAAGAAACGATCATTGGACCGGACGAATCATTCGGTGTCCTGCACGATCGTCTGGCAAAAGTGGGCGCTGAATTGCTTCTGAAAACCATTGAGATGGTGCAGCACGGCGCCATCAGACGGATTCCCCAGGATGATTCATCGGCCACGTATGCGCCAAGACTGAATAAAGAAGATGGATGCATCCGTTGGGATCGCGATGTTTACAGCATTGTCAATCTCATCAGAGGGCTCTCGCCGGTTCCCTGCGCCTATACCCTTTACAGAGGAAAAAAAATGAAGATCTTCTCCTCAGCAGGAGACGTCGCTCCCGTGTCGGGAAGTGCAGGAGAGGTTGGAATGGAAACCCAACGGGGACTTCCAGTGGCAGCAAAAGACGGATACGTATATCTGAAAGACATTCAACTGGAAGGCAAAAAAAAGATGCCCGTACACGATTTTCTGAAAGGATTCAGATTGTTACCGGGAGATAAGCTGGGTTGAAAATCACGCAAAACCGGTCAGCGCGCTCAATGGCCGTTGATATCCTGAATCGCATTGAGGAGAAGGGGGCCTTTGCTGAACCCCTCCTCGATGCATGCCTGATGCGGGATGACATCATGAACATCTCCGACAGAAGGCTGCTTACCCAGATCGTTTACGGGACACTGAGGATGAGGGGCCGTTTGGATTGGATTATCTGTCAGCTCTACAGAGGAAATTTCAACCTCATGGAAACGGGCATAAAAAACATCCTCAGAACAGCCTTGTATCAGATATGGTTCACTGAAAGAATCCCGGATTTTGCCATCGTCGATGAAGCTGTTAAAATGGCGAAAAACATGCACCCGGCTGCTTCAGGGCTGATTAATGCCATTTTGAGAAACGCGATCCGCAAAAAGGATGAAATCGTCTATCCCGATATCGTGAAGAACCCTGCTCTTCACATATCGACCTTTCATTCTCACCCCTTGTGGCTGGTCAAGCGGTGGCTGGAAACATTCGGTGTGGAGGAAACCGCTGCCATCTGCAGGGAAAATAATGAAGTCCCCCCTTATACCCTGAGGATAAACAGAATGAAAACAACACAGGAGCAGGTTGCGGAAGAAATGTCACACAGCGGTTTTGACGTGAAAACAACCACCTTTTCCCCGGACGGTCTTGTCATATCCCATCCTGCTGTTCCCCTCCGGGAAATAGTGTTTTATAAATCAGGACACATCCATGTTCAGGATGAAGCTTCGCAATTAATCGCCTGCCTTGTCGATCCCACGCCGGGAGATGCCATCCTTGACATCTGTTCCGGAACGGGGGGAAAAGCCACCCATCTGGCGGAAATCATGGGAAACCGGGGCCGCATCGTAGCGCTTGACATCAACAACGTGAAAATCGAATTATTAAGGGAAAATGCAAAGAGACAGGGGGTTGACATCTTGGATGCATGGAGGGGAAATGCTGCTGAAGACAGGGGCAAGGGATTTCATGAAGCCTTTGACAGAGTCCTGATCGACGCACCCTGCTCCGGCACGGGCACTCTGAGAAGAAATCCTGAAATAAAATGGCGGAGTTCTTTTGCCGATATAAAAAAATTGGTGCTTCTACAGAGGACCATCCTGAAGAAAGCCGCTTTGTATCTCAAAAAGGGGGGCCGGTTGATTTATAGTACGTGCAGCATGCTGCCTGCAGAAAACGAAGAAGTGGTGAAGGATTTTATCGCCCGTCACAACGACTTTGTGCTGGCTCGTCCTCCGCTCACAATCCATTCTTCATTGATCGATAAGCAAGGGTATTTCAGAACCTTTCCCCATCGACACAACATGGATGGATTTTTCGGTGCAGTGCTAATGAAAGAAGCTGACAGTAAAGGAGAATAAAGTGACACAAAAAATGTTATTAAAAAATTTTATGACATCCATAGCTGACCGTGTGAGGCCTCACGGGCAGGAAAACGTTGATCGAAGTCAGGGTATGCAAAACCATTTTCCGTTCAGGATCTCATCCATACTGATCGCCCTTTTCTTAATGGCCGGCTGCGCTTCACATGGCCCCGTTCTCTATCCGAACGCACACCTGAAAACGGTAGGTGAAGAGCAGGCAAAAAAAGATATCGAAGAATGCGACCGTATGGCTGATGCTTATGTGAAGTCAGACGCCGGCATGGAAGCGGCGAAAAGCACGGCGGGTGGCGGTGTTGCGGGAGCGGTGGTAGGAGGCGCTATCGGGTCTGTCACTGGCAGTCTGGGAAGGGGGGCAGTCATTGGAGCGGCAGCCGGAGCGGCAACCGGTCTTGTCAGGGGCATCTCAAAAGCATCGCAACCCAGTCCGCTTCATAAAAGGTTCGTGGATCGGTGCCTCAGAGAAAGAGGGTATGATCCCATTGGATGGCAGTAACGGCAAGACTCCCTGTCCGCGGAGCGGGTTGTTTGGGACGCGCTTCCTGTCATAAAGGAATTTGAATCTCGTTGACTTTGGAAAACCAAACATGTTAGGTGACCCGCGGGAGGTCCCTCTATGTTCCTAAAACAGATGCAGGTTGGTCATATGGCAGTGTTTGCCTATCTTGTCTGCGATCCGGAAAGTGGCGAAGGGCTTGTCATAGATCCGGCCGCTAATGTGGAGGGTATTATTTCTACGGCAAGGAAAAACAATATCAGCATAAAGTATATCGTAAACACCCATGGCCATGTCGATCACATAGCGGGGAATAAAGAGATGAAAAACAAAACGGGAGCGCAAATCGTCATTCACGAGGACGATGCAGATATGCTGGTATCCACGCCTGCGATGATTTTCAGAATGTTCGGAGCCCAGCAATCCCCACCCGCCGATTTTACCGTCAGGGATGGAGAGCATATATCCGCAGGAAAAATCTCCTTAAAAGTGATTCATACACCCGGGCACTCTCCCGGCGGCATTGCCCTTTATGTGCCTGGATATGTCTTTACAGGAGACACCCTTTTTGTGGAAGCCGTTGGCAGAACTGATCTTCCAGGCGGATCATGGCAGGTAATGTTGCGTTCCATCAAAGACAGATTATGCAGTTTGCCGGATGAAACCGAGGTAATGCCTGGACACAATTACGGAAGGATGCCTACCTCGACCATCGGCCATGAAAAGAAATACAACCCGTTTTTGAAATAAATAAATGGAACATGATGAATAGCAAGGGACTGATCCGAACAGAGTTTTCGGGATTGAAATTGTTCAACAGGGGAAAGGTTCGCGATGTTTATGAAACGGGCCCTTATCTTCTCATCGTTGCGTCGGACAGAATATCCGCTTTTGATGTAATCATGCCAAATCCCATACCGGGCAAAGGAGAAATCCTTACACGGATGTCCGTTTTCTGGTTTAATAAAATGAACGATATCATTCAAAACCACATGATTTCAACGGATCCTGTCGATTTCCCGGACAAGTGCGGACCTTACAGAGACGTCCTCCAGGGAAGGAGCATGCTTGTGAAAAAAGCCAGGCCCCTTCCCGTCGAATGCGTCGTCCGGGGATATCTGAGTGGTTCCGGATGGAAAGATTATGTCCGGGATAAAACCATTTCCGGTATCAGGCTGCCGGGCGGATTGAAGGAATCGTCCCGGCTTCCCGAACCCATATTTACGCCGTCCACCAAGGCCCCGGAAGGGCAGCATGATGCTGCCCTTTCGAAAAGAGAAATGGAGGGCATCATCGGCATTGATTTGACTGAAAAAATAGTAGACATCAGTCTTTCCATTTACCGCAAGGCATCTAAGGCCGCTGAAGACGCGGGCATCATCATTGCGGATACGAAAATGGAATTCGGCATTTATGAAGACAGACTGATTCTGATTGACGAACTTCTTACACCGGACTCTTCGAGGTTCTGGCCCAAGGATGATTATGAAGAGGGAAGAGGTCAGAGAAGTTACGATAAACAATTTTTGAGGGATTATCTTCTCTCCATTAACTGGAATCAAAGGCCGCCTGCCCCCGATCTTCCGGACGACATCATTGAAAAGACCAGACAAAAATATGAAGAAGCCCTGAATCGCTTTGTTCAATAAATGATATCCGTTTGCCTTGACACGGCAAAAATGGTTATTATGTTATTAGCTGATATCATTTACGCTTGGTTGTGTCGGCAGGAGAATATTGAAAAAACTACCTGACTACAGAGAAAAGCAGAAAATCCTCTATATAGATCGGCAATCCGATAGAGTTCTTTTGACATACGGAGACAGCTACCTGGAATCAGGCAGAATCTCCGATGCCACGGATTTTTATCAGAAAGCAAACCATCTTCAGGGGCTGGAAAAAATCAGGGAGATAGCTGAAGAGATCGGAGATACCATGGCGTTTCAATACGTACTGAAGGCCTTGAAACGAAACCTCACAGAGGATGACTGGAACAGAGTTGGTCAACGGGCCCTCGAATTGAAGAAATATACTTTTGCCTTCCATGCCTTTCAAAAGAGCAACAATACCGTCAAGATCGAGGAAGTCAAAAAAACGATGGCACTGGAGGATCATTTATAAGCTCCATGACAAAGCGTTGTTATTATGAAATATTAGGCGTTGAAAGAAACGCCTCGGATGAAGATATCAAGAAAACATACAGGAAATTGGCCATGCAATACCACCCGGACAGGAATCCGGGTGATAAGCAAGCCGAGGAAATGTTTAAAGAGGCGGCAGAGTCTTACGAGGTATTAAGCGATAGAGAAAAAAGGGAAATCTATGACCGGTTCGGTCATGAAGGGCTGAACGGAATCGGATTCAGAGGCTTTTCCGGATTTGAAGACATCTTTTCAAGTTTCGGCGATATCTTTGAAGATATCTTTGGATTTAACACAGGACGGTCGAGATCGAGAACGGCCCAGAGAGCAGGGGCTGATCTTCGTTATGACCTCAAGATATCTTTCCACGATGCTGCATTTGGAACCTCAACAGACATAGACGTCGTAAAACTGGAAAGGTGCTATGAATGCCGGGGTACAGGAGCCGCCCCGGGAACGTCACCGGAAACGTGTCGCCGCTGTCAGGGGAGGGGTCAGGTTACCCAGACCAGTGGTTTCTTCAGCATCAGTACGACCTGTCCTCAGTGCAGAGGGGAAGGCAGGATCATCACAAAATCCTGCTCCCACTGTACAGGTACAGGCAGAAGCACTATTACAAAAACAGTTCATCTCAAGGTGCCTGCCGGCGTCGAAACCGGATCACGCTTGAGATTGCGAGGTGAAGGCGAAGAGGGAGAATTCGGAGGGCCGGATGGTGACCTGTATGTTTTTATCCATGTAACGCCTCATGATTTCTTTGAGAGAAGGGAAAATGATGTTTATTGCCGGATTCCCATCTCTTTTGTACAGGCGGCCCTGGGAGTAATCATAGAGGTACAAACCTTAAATGGTACTGAAAAAGTGAAGATCCCGAGAGGAACCCAGACCGGAGCCACCTTCCGTCTGAAAGGCAAAGGTATACCCCATCTGAGGGGATTTGGCAAAGGGGACCAGATCATTGAAACGGTCGTAAAGACACCCACCAATCTCAGCAAAAAGCAGGAAGACCTGCTCAGAGAATTCGCCAAACACAGTGACGAGTTGTAGTAAAGCCCAATAACCCGTGCGGTAAAAACCTTTGCGGATCAGAGAATCGGACTCAGAGATAACGACAGCGAAGATCCTGCAAAACTCGTCGAAGGCAAGGCACATATGGCACCCCCCCGGTCAGAATTTGAATTTCTGATGTTTCCACTAAACCACACGCTCAAGCAATAAAAATTGGACAATCACCAAAACATTTATTATATTTTGCATCCAGGAGAAATGTGAGATGCATAAGAAAAAGACATTACAGAAGCTTCCGCCTGAAAAGTTGCGTTGGACATGCGATCCAAACTCTCTCGGCTTCGAACACACCGGAGAATGCACGCAGATTACGGGAATTATCGGTCAGGAAAGGGCGCTGGCAGCCATCCGTATTGGTCTGGAAATCGGCAGTCCCGGCTACAATATCTATGCGGCCGGTTTGTCGGGTACAGGGAAAACATCTACCGTCAAAATGCTGCTCAAAGAACTTGATATGCCCCTGCCCTCTCCCGATGACATCTGCTATGTTCACAACTTCAAGGACCATGATATGCCAAGATTTCTTAAGTTTCCAGCAGGTGCGGGTAAAAGTTTTCAGCAGGATATGGATGATCTCATATCAGTATTAAAAAAAGAAATTCCTAAAATCCTTGAAAGCGATGATTTCAAGAAGACTTCTGATGAAATCATCCATGGATACAGAACAAAACAAACAGAAGTGATTCGCACATTCAACGAGAAACTCCACCGGGAAAATCTTCAGTTGGTACAGTATCAGATCGGACCCTATACGAAACAGGACATTGCTCCGATCTTTAATGGAAAACCTGTTCCATTTGAACAGATTGAGGTCCTCACAGATCAGAATAAATTCGATAAAGCGCAACTGGAAGTCATCAGAAGAAAGATTGAAGAATCCCGAACAGAGTTTGAGGCTCTTATGAAATATACCAGGGAGATCGAAAAAGAAATTCAAAAGGAAATTAACTCCCTGGAATATAAATACGGTCTTCCCGTCGTCAGCGGGATCATCTCGGATATCCGCACGAAATATGCGAGGGATAATGAAAAAGTTGAGGGATACTTACATGATGTCCAGGAACATATCCTGTCCAACCTGAAAACCTTCAAAGAAAAGGAAGAAGAGCAGCAGCCGGGCATGTCTTTCAGCTATGGTCCATCTCTACATCATGGCAAACCCTTTATCGAATACAAGGTAAATGTCCTGGTTGACAATGCTCATACAGAGCGGGCTCCCGTAATTATTGAAACCACACCAACCTATAAAAATCTTTTCGGCACAATAGAAAGGGATGTTGAAAGGCTTGGATTCTGGAGTACCGATTTTACGCGGATCAAAGCAGGCTCTCTTCTGAGAGCCAACGGAGGTTATATCGTTTTTGACGCCTTCGATGCATTGATTGAACCGGGTGTCTGGGAATTTCTCAAACGAACACTCAAGAACAGACTCTTCACCATGCAAAACTATGATCCGTACGGCATCACCTCAACAGCCATGAAACCTGAACCCATTCCGCTTGATGTGAAGGTCATCATGATCGGAGATGACCATCTTTATCACCAGCTCTATAATAC
>Ga0163209_1000446_pt1 | contig 17868 bp, 13 predicted proteins | sample Kivu_160m_FD_113538 | JGI IMG/M metagenome (GOLD analysis project Ga0163209, IMG submission 113538) | Freshwater microbial communities from Lake Kivu, Western Province, Rwanda to study Microbial Dark Matter (Phase II) - Kivu_160m | ecosystem: Environmental > Aquatic > Freshwater > Lake ...
GTTATAACCAGAAATGCAACAATAATTATAAGAATATATAAAAATATCTTTTTATAATTTATTTTGATCATTCCCAATTCTTATTACCTCTTTATTTATTATCAAGTTGTATCTGCCGAATTTAATATTATAATAAGTATAACAAACATATGTTCGCTATAATAATATAACCAAACATATGTTCGTGTCAATAGGTAATTTAAAAAATTTTTTTATCGATTTTATTCAATTTTTATATACTTTTTTTGGTTATTTGCTAGAATAGAAAGCAAATCAATTATATAATCCCCTACCCCGGTTAAATTATTAGTTGGATAAAATTAAAAGGAGGAACAATGGCAGAAATTCATTATGATAAAGATATAGATATGAAAATACTGAATGGAAAGAAGATAGCAATAATAGGATATGGAAGTCAGGGTCATGCTCATGCTCAGAACCTGAGGGACAGCGAAATGGATGTTATTGTTGGAGAACTGGAAGGAAGCAAACCCTGGAATATGGCAAAAGAAAAAGGATTCGAAGTCTATACCACCGACAGGGCTTCAAAAATGGCCGATATAATTATGTTTCTGGCACCGGATACGGTACAGAAAAATATCTATTATAAATATATAGAGCCAAACCTTGAAAGAGGTAATGTATTATGCTTTGCCCATGGCTTTAATATTCATTTTAAACAAATTATCCCCAGAGAAGATATCGATGTCATTATGATAGCCCCAAAAGGACCGGGTCATATTGTAAGAAGGATGTATACGGAATCAAGCGGTGTCCCTGCAATAATAGCTGTTCACCAGGATTATTCCAAGAAGGCCAAGCAGTATGCTCTGGCATATGCAAAAGCAATCGGTGCCGGCAGAGTTGGTATCATCACGACTACATTTAAGGAAGAAACCGAGACCGATCTTTTTGGAGAACAGGCCGTTCTTTGCGGAGGAACCACAGAGCTTATAAGAGCGGGATTTGATACACTGGTCGAAGCAGGATATCAGCCAGAAATCGCATATTTTGAAGTATTAAGTGAACTAAAACTTATCGTTGATCTGATATACGAAGGCGGAATATCATGGATGAGATACTCGATAAGCGATACCGCAGAGTATGGTGATATGGTAAAGGGTAAACTAATCATAACTGCCCAGACCAGAGAGAACATGAAGAAACTGCTTGAAGATATACAGAATGGTTCTTTTGCAAGAGAATGGATACTTGAAAACGAAGCCGGTCGTCCTTTATATAATGCAATCAAAAAGAAAGAAGAGAATCACCTGATTGAAAAAGTCGGTAAAGATCTGCGAAAGATGATGACCTGGATAAAAAAAGTAGAAGAATAATAAGAGACCTTCATGATAGACGGCAGAAAGAAACAGCAAAGTCATAATATATAAAAGCGAACCTATGTTTGCCTTTGTTATTATTTTTTGTTATAATAATTCAAATTAAAGTAAAAAATATTATTTTAAAAAATTATGGATAATAATATCAGCGCAAGACAAGAAACTATTCTAAAGTTCATCAACAAAAAAATCAAAGAATCAGGTTATCCTCCATCCGTAAGAGAAATAGCACAGGCAGTCAATTTAAGTTCCTCGGCTACCGTTCATTCCCATTTAAAAAAACTTGAAGAAAAGGGCTATCTTAAAAGAAATCCATTCAAGCCGCGTGCCATTTCTATATTCCCGAGACAAAAAGACCAGACAATCGATCGTGGTTTCAATAATCTCGTATATGTACCCGTGGTTGGAAATATAACAGCCGGTAAGCCTATTCTTGCAAATGAAAACATCGAAGATTATTTTCCTCTTTCTCCTGACTTCGTGAAAGGTAAAAAAGAAGTATTTATCCTTCATGTAAGAGGAGACAGTATGGTCAATGCCGGTATTCTTGACAGGGATTATATTGTTGTAAGGAAGCAGGAAAGCGCCATAAACGGTGAAATAATAGTAGCTCTGCTGGAAGATGAGGCAACGGTAAAAAGATTTTTCAAGACGGATAAGAAGATAAAATTGATGCCTGAAAATGACTACATGGAACCAATTGTGGTAAATGATGTAAAAATACTTGGAAAAGTCATCGGAGTGATCAGGAAATATTTTTAAACTATATCGACTTCTCTTCTAACCTTACTTCCCTTCTCTTTCCTCTTCTGTATATATATTTTGATAACGCTGAACAATATCTTGAATTCACATGCAGGTTTAAAATAGCAGAGTCTCTAAGATTTCTTCGTCCAAGAACCTGACAGTTATCATAAATAAAAGAAATAAGCTTATTCTCGTTATAAGGAATCCTGACGACTATATCCAGATAATGCTTTTCGATTATTTTTTTGATTGCCTGATATAATTCGTTAAGTCCGGTCTTTTTTAAAGCAGATACAAATATTGCATCCTTATATTTTATTTTTAATCTTTCTATTTCTGAATTGCTTAATTTATCAGTTTTATTGAAAACCAGCAGCATGGACTTCCTGGCTGCTTCAATCTCATTAAGTACATTTTTGACACTCGTAATATTATTTTCGAAATCCGGTTTGCTGATATCTGAAACAAGTAAAAGCAAATCAGACCTTGTGACTTCCTCAAGTGTAGATTTAAAAGATGCTATTAGTTGATGCGGCAATTTTTCTATGAATCCGACCGTATCGGATATTAAGACTTCGGAATCAGGATATATTTTCAATTTTCTTGTAGTCGAGTCGAGTGTTGAAAATAGACGGTCCTCTACATATCCATCTGCATTTGTAGTGGAGTTAAGAAGAGTTGTTTTACCGCTGTTTGTATATCCCACAAGCGCTATTTGAAATACGTTCCTTACTTCCCTGCTCTTTCTCTGCGTATCTCTCTGTGTGCTGATCTGATGTATTTTCTTTTCAAGAAGGCTGATTCTTTTTCTTATTTTTCTTCTATCGACTTCAAGCTTAGTTTCACCGGGACCTCTTGTTCCGATACCGCCGCCCAATCTTGACAGCTCGATGCCTTTACCTGTTAATCTGGGAAGAAGATAGTTTAGTTGGGCCAATTCTACCTGAAGTTTTCCTTCACTGCTGTGGGCCCTCTGCGCAAATATATCAAGAATCAAGGCAGTCCTGTCCAGAACCTTTGTGCCCAGTTTTAATTGGAGATTTCTTTGCTGTGTAGGTGTGATTTCATCATCAAATATTACAAGTTCAATATCTTTAGCATCTACAATCTTTTTTGCTTCTTCTAACTTTCCTGTTCCAATAAAATATTTGGGATTTGGCTTATCCTGCCTTCCGAAAAGTACTTCTTCTACGACTGCACCGGCACTTGAAGTCAGGTTTTTTAGTTCTTCTACATTTTCATTTGATGACTTATTATAATCCTGAATTTTTCTTGTATTTTTTCTAAAACTATCGAAATCTATAAAAATTAAAAGAGCTTTTTCTTTCATATCAAATTATACAAGCTGCCGTTATAGCATCATAAAGCGTTTCTTATCCTCTTTAATGCTTCTTCTAATCGGCTGTCATCTATGGTCATGGAGATTCTTATATATCCTTCACCGTTTTTTCCGAATTCCACTCCTGGAGTCACTACCACATCAGCCTTATCAAGCAGCATTTTAGAAAATGACCCTGATGTGAATCCTTCAGGAACCTTTGCCCATACATATATGGTAGCGTTGGAATCAAAATAATCTATACCGATATCATCAAGGGTCTTCTTTATCATATCCCTTCTTCTGTTATAAATATTGTTATTATGTTCCGTATGTATTTTATAACTTTCCAGAGCCTTGACTGCGGCATATTGAATGGCATTGAAGACTCCGGAATCAACATTAGTTTTATATTTGCCAAGGCTTTCAATTATTTCTCCGTTACCTGCAGCATAACCAATTCTCCACCCTGTCATATTGAAAGTTTTTGAAAGTGAATTGAATTCTATTCCCACATTTTTGGAGCCGTAAGCATTCAAGAAACTCATTGGTTTATTCTCTCCCTGATAGACATCGGAATACGCATTATCATGGCAGACAATAATATTATTTTTTTCTGCAAAGGATACTACATTTTCAAAAAAAATTTTATCACACGTTGCTGAAGTCGGATTATTCGGGTAATTGATATATATTATTTTAGCTTTTTTTGCTATTTCCGGATCGATATCTTCAATATCTAATACAAAATCATCCTCTTCCTTCAGTGGGACAGTATAAGGTATCCCTCCCGCAAATATGGTACTTATTTTATATACAAGATAGGATGGATCGGTCATGATAACATAGTCGCCTGGATTTATACACGTATAAGCTATATTTGCTATACCTTCCTTGGAACCCATAAGCGGTAAGACTTCCCTTTCCGGATCAAGTGTCACATTGAATCTCTGCATATAAAATTTTGATACCGCTTCTTTGAAAATCCTTAAACCATAACTTGAGGGATACCTGTGGTTTTTTGGGTCGTTTGCTTCTTTGCATAGAGTCTCTATGATATCCGTGGATGTAGGTATATCCGGATCACCTATACCCAGACTTATCACATCCAGCCCTTCTTTTCTTTTTTTATTTATCAGTTTATCGATCTCGGCAAATAAATAAGGGGGCAGAGACTTCAACCTATCGGCTTCTTCAAAATGCATTTAATTCCTCTCTATGATAATTATTTATAACAAATATTGGCCGTTAAAACTATGCTCCACCTTGCCTTTCAGATAGATAATATTATTCCTGCGGTCCCACGTGATATTCAACTTTCCCCCGCGTACATTAACGGTTACTTTATTTGTCATTACTTTTTTTAACTTTATTGCACAGACTGCGGCTGCACATGCTCCAGTGCCGCAAGCAAGAGTTTCCCCTACTCCCCTTTCCCATATCCGCACATTTAATTCTTTACTGTTTTTGATACGTATAAATTCAACATTGGTCCTGTTTGGAAAGATTTTATGATTTTCAATTATTTGTCCCCATTTTCCAACAGGAAAATTCCGCAGGTCCATATTGTTTTCCAGAAATATCATGCAGTGAGGATTGCCAATAGAGACACAGCTAATGCCAAATACTTCAGAATCGATCTTTATTTTATAATTTAAAATCTCTTTTATTTTATTATCACCAATGTTGACAGGAATATTTTCAGGTTTAAATTCGGGACTTCCCATATTTACTTTTATGTCTTTAACTTTATCGGCCGTTACATTGAGAAATATTTTTTTTATTCCTGAAAGTGTCTCTATATTGAAATTCTTACTTTCTTTATTTACAAGATTGTTTTCATAGGCAAACCTCGCCATACATCTTATTCCATTTCCACACATTTCCGCAATAGAACCGTCCCTGTTATAGTAATCCATTTTTAAATCGGATATTTTAGATGGTTTTACCAGGATCAAGCCATCGGCGCCTATACCAAAATTTCTGTCACACATCCTGATTATCTGATCCCTGGATAATTTTATATGGTTGACGGTTGCATCTATGATAATAAAATCATTACCCTGACCATTTAGTTTTGAAAATTCAATTTTTTTCATTTATAGTATTTTTTATTATTTTAAAAATATCTCTAATTAAGTAAAAAATGTTATCATAATTATCCGCTCTTATCCAATTAATTTTCGGCTCTGAGTTAAACCAGGTCATCTGCTTCTTGGCAAGTCTTCTGGTATTTCTCTTTATATAGCCGGAGCATTCTTCAAATGTTATTTCTCCCTTTAAATATTTAAGTACTTCTTTATATCCTACGGCCTGCAGAACACTGTGGCAATTTTCATATCCATTGTCAATCAGTTTTTTTACTTCTCCTACCAGTCCATTTTCTAACATTCTGTCCACTCTTTTATCTATATTGTCATACAATTTTTTTCTATCCAGAGTGATTCCTATGAGAACGGTTTTGTATTCTGATTTTTTGTTCTTCCAGATATTCTGAAGGCTGGAAAATGCAGCACCTGTGATCTCGTAAACTTCAAGTGCCCTTATTATTCTCCTCTGGTCATTTTCACTTATTTTCTTTGCGTAATGCGGGTCTATTTTTTTTAATTTCAAATAATATTTTTCTAAACCATGGTTTTCTATATCTTCTTTTAATCTTTTCCTTAATTCTTTGTTTTTATCAGGCACAGGATCAATACCGCTGATTATTCCTCTTATATATAAACCCGAACCCCCGATGAGAAGAGGAATTTTATCCTTTATAAAAAAATTATTTTTGATTATTTCATCGCATATTTCTTTAAACTCCTTGATGCTTAAATCATGATCAGGATCAAAGATATCGGTCATATATTGATTTACACCAGAACCTTTCAGGTCATATTTATCGGTTCCTATATCCATTCCTCTATAGACCTGCATCGAATCAACCGATATGATATCCGTATCAAGAAGCTTTGCCATGATGATCCCGATTCTACTCTTACCGGCACATGTGGGACCGCAAATAACAATGACTTTTTTAAAGTCAGTCAGTTTTTTAATTAATTCATCAGGATAGATATCATTATTCTTTAATTTGTTTTGTATCGATTTAATCAGGGAATTTTTAATTATTTCCACTTTGTTTATATTATTAAAATTATTGTTACCGATCATCCCCGGGCCAATTTTCCTTTAACATAAAATGTTCGTGCGCTATCTATGATAACAGGAACTATCTTTCCGGTAAGATTGCTTTTACCTTCGAAATTCACTATAGTGTTGTTTTCCATTCTTCCTTCCAGCAGGGCACTATTTTTTGAACTGTTTCCTTCAACCAAAACTTCGAATCTTCTGCCGATAAGCTTATTATTTTCTTCGAAAGAAATCGTATTTTGAATCTCAAGTAACTGCCTGAACCATTGTTTCTTTTCATCAATAGTAATGCGGTCATCCATACCGGCAGCTCTTGTTCCTGCCCTGGGAGAATATATAAAAGTAAATGCCCTGTTGAATCTTATTTTTTTAATCATACCCATTGTCTCTAAAAAATCTTCCTTCTCTTCTCCTGGAAATCCTACGATTATATCTGTAGTAATGGCGCAATCAGGGATTTTATTTTTTATATTTTCGATAATACCAAAGTAGTCTTTTCTTGTATAATTTCTATTCATTTCTTTTAAAATCTTATCCGATCCTGCCTGCAGGGGGAGATGAACATGCTTTGCAATATTATCTCTGTTTTTTATGACATCTATAAGATCACCCGAGAAGTCTTTTGGATGCGATGTCATGAACCTGATTCTTTTAAGGCCTTTTATATCCGATATTTTTTCCAAAAGTGCCGAAAATGTATATGGCTGCCTTAGATTCTTTCCATAAGAATTTACATTCTGTCCCAGAAGTGTGACTTCGACTGCTCCATCAGATACCAGTTCTTCTATATTCTTTAGGATTTTTTCTGCTTCTATGGATCTTTCCTTTCCTCTTACCATAGGGACAATACAGTATGAACAATAGTTATCACAGCCAATGGTTATGGGTACAAGAGCCCTGAAACTATGCTTCCTTCTTACTTTAAAAAGCTCCGGATCAAATCCACTATCTTCAATGCAACATATGCTTCTGCCGGTTGAAATCCGTTTTTTTATAAGGTCCGGGAGATATGCGATATTTTGTGTGCCAAAAACAATGTCTATATAAGGAAAATCCTTGATTATATTTTCCTTAATGTCCTGTGCCGCGCACCCGCCTATACAGATCAAAATGTCTTTTTTTAAATTTTTTATCTTTTTTAGATTCCCTATATGTCCGTATTGCCTGTTTTTTGCGCTTTCTCTAACGGTGCATGTATTGAGGATGATTATATCGGATTCTGAAATATCTTTCGTCCTGTCATACCCGGCGTTTTCAAGTAAAAACTGGATCCTTTCAGTGTCATTTTCATTCATCTGGCATCCGAAAGTCTCGATAAAAAATTTCATAAGTATGAAAACCTTTGTTTAAAAATTGTGAAAATTTAATTTAAAAGGCGTTAGACTTAATATTAAACAATTATTTGGATTCAATAGTAAGAACAATAGCAGTCTTTATTTCCCCGTTTACTTCTATATCTCTAAAATAAGGTATACATATTAATTCCTGACCTGTAGGAGCTATAAATCCTCTGGCTATTGCAATACCTTTTACGGCCTGGTTCAACGCTCCCGCTCCTATGGTCTGGATCTGTACTCTTGCCTCGCTTCTGATCATCCCGGCAATTGCGCCTGCTACCGAATTGGGCTTTGATTTTGAAGAAACCTTGAGCAATTTAATAGTGTTATCCATATTATTATTTGTGCTATCTTAATTTTTATTCTTTTTGCTTCAGTTCGATCGATAACTTTATAATATTATTTGCCTTTTTATATTCTATGTTCTCTCCGGTAGTAACAAAATATTTATCTCCTAATTCTCTTATCTTGTCTTCAGCAGCTTTTATTATACATCTAATCTCATCATCTTTAAACCTGCTTGCCAATTTCGATTCATCATAGAGTATAAGCTTCTTATCAGGTATTTTACCACCTTTATCTTTATCCGCGCTGCTGATTTTAAGTTCCTCTGAACCACTCTCTGGATCTATTTTAAGGGGTTCAAGCGCTTTTATCTCATCGTATATTATTCTTTGGATGCCTCTCTGCGAAATATCCATATTGAATATGTTTTTGGAAATAATCTCCATGACTGTATAATTATCCGTAAATATGGGAATTTCTGTTACCTTTATATTATTTTTTTGTATGAATTTACTTAATTTTTCCCATTCGTCAAATTTAGGATAATCATTTTTCTTACCGTCTTTTCTTAAAATTTCCCGCATGGTCGAAAGTGTCTGTGTTGGGCTTCCTAAAAAAAAGTTGATTTCCCTATTTTGAAGCTGGAATTCTATAATGGTTTTTATTATATTGTTTACACCGCCGATAATATTTAAATTTCCGTCCGTTTTGATTATCTGCGGCATCAATGATTGGTCCTTTTTTTCAGGAATCTTCGATAGATCTATGTCTATATAAAATGATGCACCTTTGGACTTTTCGGAAAAAATTATTCTTATATCATCGACATTTAATTTTATTGAAAACAATGCCATTCCTCTGCCATGAAATCCGTAAGGGTCCTTTTTGCCGTTTTCAAGCTTGGAAGTCACTCTTGATTCAAAAATAAGATTCTGCAGGTGAGGAGGGATACCGGAGCCGTCATCTATAAAATATATCTTTCTTCTTTTATCTTCAATTTTTTTTGTACCGATAAATATGTTCCTGCTCCCGGCATCCCTGCTGTTGCGGAGCATCTCTACGATTATATCTTCGACACTATTTATATCCTGAAGCGCCTGTCTCCTTTCCGCTTCTGAGATCTTCAATCTGACATACCCATCCCCCAGGTCTTCTTCGATATTCAGGGAATCCTTTATGTTTAATTCAGACAAAAAATTTTTCAGATTGGAATTATTTTGCATATTCGACTGCTCTGCTTTCTCTGATGACAGTCACTTTTATCTGTCCGGGATACTCCATCTCCTTCTCTATTTCTTTTGCAATTTCTTTGGCCAGTACAAGAGACATATCCTCATTGACTTCTTCAGGTTTTACCATAACTCTTATTTCTCTTCCTGCCTGTATAGCATAGGCCTTTTCTATTCCCTTAAATTCAGTGGCTATTTTTTCCAGACTTTCAAGCCTTTTTACATAGCTTTCCAGTGTTTCTCTTCTTGCACCTGGTCTTCCGCCTGATATCTGGTCAGCAGCCTGAATGATCACATCCAATACCGAGCTGGCTTCAACTTCGTTATGATGGGATTCGATTGCATGGCATATCTCTTCATCTTCATTAAGCCTTTTAGCAAGTTCAGCCCCGATTATTGCATGTGAACCTTCTATGTCGTGTGTCAAAGCTTTGCCTATATCGTGCAGCAGCCCGGCCCTTTTTGCTTTTTTCACATTCATTCCAAGTTCCGATGCAATCACACCTGCAACATAGGCTACTTCTTTTGAATGCAGAAGTACGTTCTGGCCATAACTGGTCCTGTATTTCAATCTGCCCAGTACCTTCACGATTCCGGGATTTAGTTCCGATATTCCTGCATCAAAAACTGCCTGTTCTCCTTCTACTTTAATCTCGTTATTTATGATCTTGCTTGCTTTTTCATACATTTCCTCGATTCTGGCAGGGTGAATTCTTCCATCCATTATCAAATTTTCAAGTGTCACCCTTGCAATTTCTCTCCTTACAGGATCGAAAGAAGATAATATTACGGCTTCGGGAGTGTCATCTACGATAATGTTTATTCCTGTGAGATTTTCAAAAACTCTTATGTTCCTCCCCTCTCTTCCTATTATCCTCCCCTTCATCTCATCGTTTGGCAAATTTACAACCGATACGGTAGTCTCACTTACATGATCGAGGGCACATCTCTGTATTGCCTGGGAGATTATCTTCTTTGCCATGGTATCAGCATCTTCTTTAAGCCTGGCCTCTATATTTCTGATCTCTTTTGCTGACTCATATCTTGCTTCTTCTTCTATTTTTTTGATCAGTATTGCCTTTGCTTCCTCTTTTGTGAGTTCGGCAATTGCTTCAAGTCTCAGTATTTCTTTATCCAGTATTTCATCCAATTTCTTATTTTTGATTTCTAATTCCTCTTTTTTTTGATTTATATCCTGTTCTTTCTTTTCCAGATAATGTGCCTTTTTTTCGATAGAGTCTTCTCTCCCCATTAGCCTGTCTTCCATCTTTTTAAGTTCGAATCTCTGTTTTTTGATCTCCTCTTCAGCATGTGTCTTTAAATTTTGAATCTCCTCTTTACCTTCAAGAAGCATTTCTTTTTTTAAAGTCTGTGATTCTTTTTTAGCATTGTTAAGCATAAGATTTGCTTTTTGTTCAGCTGAGCTCAACTTTGAATCGATTATATATTTTCTGAAAAAGAAACCTACTACAAAGCCTATTATTATCGCAATTCCCAGCGCCCCTATTCTTATTAACAAGTCCATTTTATAAACCTTCCTTCCAAAAAAAAAGTCGAGTTAATTACCCGACTTATAAATCAATTTGCACTATTTATTTTTTGAATTGAATATACTTAATAAACTATCTTATATCACAAAACAGAATATTAAATGGAATAAATAAATACCACGAATATTATGTAAATGTTGTATTAAGTATATTTAAACCACTTTCCGGTTTTATTTTCTTCATAAAATCTATCATTAGCACTGTAAAATCACTACTTCGATATCTATGCTTAAAAACCCGTTAATTTTCTTTTACTTTATAGACTTTTTTTAACCGCTAATAATATTTGTAAAAAAACCAGTGCAAACCAACATATAAATCAAATAATTTTTATTATTAAACGTTTTTATTTTAACCATAGCACCGGTTTAAGTCAACACAATTTAACCCTGTTACCATGTATATCAGATATTACCTTTGCATAAATAGGATACTATGCCTCTATTGAGATAATTTTTATATCATCATTGTCTGCAGCTTTTGTTTTTTTCCCCGAACAATAAATACACTTTGAGTTTAGATTTTTAGAATAAAAACTTTTACCACATGTTTTGCATTCTATCTTTATTTTACCTTCTTTGAATTCAAGGATGGAGTCTTTTAGAGCTTTATTATCTTTTGTTATGAAATTATAATAGAATTCGATTGATCGTGGTTCTATGTGGGCCAGCGGACTTATTTCAAAACTTACTTTTTTTATCTTTTTGATATTATGTTTTTTTATTAAATCGCATAATATTTCGACGATTGAACATGTTATGGAATATTCATGCATTCTTAATCTTTGGTTATTATTTTTTTGAAGTACCTTTTACCCTTCTGAATAACTTTTTTATCTATGTCGGCTAAATCTAATTCCATATTAGGATCATCAATCTTTTTATCGTCTATTTTTACTGATCCCTGAGATACCAGTCTCCTTGCTTCCCCATTGGATTTAGCCAGACCGGAACCTACCAGTAATTGAACCATGCTTATCTTTTTATCTTTTAATTCTGCCGGATAAATTATATATCTATCGATTTTTTCCGGTGTTTTCTTTTTTTTGAAAATCAAATCAAAGTATTCTTCTGCTTTTAAGGCTTCATTTTTCGTATAAAGATTTTCTATTATCATTCTGGCAAGTCTTCTTTTGGCTATGGATGGATTTAATTTATCATTTTTTATGCTATTTTCGATATCGTTGATTTCTTCAATGGGTAATGAAGTCAATAACCTGAAGTAATCTACCATTATATTATCGGGGATAGACATTATCTTGCCAAAAATTTCCCGTGGGTGTTCATATACCCCTATATAATTACCCAGACTCTTACTCATCTTCTCGATTCCATCTGTACCTACTAAAATGGGCATAGTAATGGCTATCTGTGGTTTCTGAGAAAATTCTTTTTGAAGTTCCCTCCCCATCAGCAGATTAAATCTCTGATCGGTTCCTCCCAATTCTATATCGGCTTCTATCGCAAACGAGTCATATGCCTGCATTATAGGATAAAGAAATTCCATTATTGCAATAGGTGTATTGCTTTTATATCTCTTTTTAAAGTCATCTCTTTCAAGCATTCTGGCAACCGTGAATCTTGATGTCAGGTCAAGTATATCTTCGAATCTTAAATTCTGAAGCCATTTAGAATTTTTAAGCACTTCGGTTTCTTCAGGAATAAGGATTTTAAAAGCCTGATCCATATAAGTCCGGGCATTTTTTTCTATTGCATCCGGAGATAATCTGGGCCTGAGAGTTGACCTGCCTGAAGGATCACCTATTCTTACCGTGTAATCTCCTATTATCAGGATAGCTTTATGACCTAAATCCTGGAACTGCCGGAGTTTATTAAGGACGACAGTGTGTCCCAGATGTATGTCCGGAGCTGTCGGATCAAGTCCTAATTTGACTTTTAAGGGTTTATTCTCACTTATGGATCTTTGTATCATGGGTTTAAGATCTTCTTTGATCAAAATATCCTCGGTGCCCGATATAATCACAGCCAATTGTCTCTGTAAGTTTTTTTCCATATCTTGCTTTCTGGTAAATATCTAATGATTTGAAAACCAAAACAAATATTAACATAATAATTGCATATTTGTCTATTTAAAGTAATCCGCAAATTTTAAGTAATTTAAGTAAGAAACGTGAAATAGTCTGGATTATCTCTTAATGAAACAATCCGACATATTGTTATTTGACCTGTTTTTATATAGAATTTCATAAGTCATAGTTGAAATTATAGTCGAATATATATTGAAAGCGAATGTTTGGAAATGGCGATTGATCGTAAAAAAACAAAAAGATTTCTAAAATTTTTTTTTATAGCAGTAGCTATAATACTGTCAATAATTGTGGTAATAGGTCTGATTTTGGTCATTTATTATACAAGTACCCTGCCTACCCTTGAAGAACTTACTCCATCACAGATAGCCGAGACTTCCAAGGTCTATGCTCTTGATGGCAGTCTGATCACCGAGTTTCATGCCGAGGAAAATAGAGAAATCATTTCATTTAACGATATGTCCGATCAAATAAAGGATGCTATAGTAGCCGTAGAAGACAAGAGATTTTTTGAACACCAGGGAGTGGATTATAGAAGGATCATTGGTGCATTTATTGTCGATATAAGAACCGGCGAGTGGGCGCAGGGTGCAAGTACGATAACCCAGCAGTATGTCAAAAATATATACTTCAGCCCTGAAAAGACTTTTAGAAGGAAAATCAATGAAGCTCTGATTGCTATTCAGCTTGAAAGAAATTATACAAAAAATAAAATTCTGGAGATGTACCTGAATACAATAAATTTCGGATCAGGCGCATATGGAATCGAGAAAGCCTCAGAAACATATTTCGGTAAAAATGCCAGTGAGCTTAACCTGCCAGAAGCAGCCCTGCTTGCCGGTCTCGTAAGGGCACCCGAGATATATTCGCCATTCAACGATATGGAAAAAGCAAAAGCAAGAAGGGATCTTGTTCTTCAGCTCATGTATGATCAGGAATTAATAGATACATCCGAATATCTTGCCGCTCTTGCTGCACCGGTGATATTGAGCGAAAACTCGAATACCGGCATTGATCAAGATAATGGAGATAGGACCGCTCCCTACTTTATAGATTATGTAAAGCGGAATCTATACGATCAGAAATTTACTGATTATGATGTGTTTAAAGGAGGACTCCGTATCTACACAACACTCGACCTTGATCTGCAGGAAAAAGCCGAGAATGCATTTAAAAAAGTTTTTCCCGAAGAAATAGAACCTTCTTACTCCCTTGTCAGTACTGATCCTGAAAATGGATATATATATGCCCTGATTGGCGGAAAAGATTATGATACCAGTAAATTCAACATTGCAATACAGGGTAAAAGACAACCAGGTTCCGTGTTTAAGGTACCTGTTTTGATGGAATCCATAAGGCAGAATATTTCTCCGAATAATACATTTAATCCCAATGGCCCAATCATAATAGATATGGCAGAAGGACCGGACTGGCAGGTCGACAATTACGGAGGTCAGAAGTTCGATGCCGATAAGATGTCGATTGTGGACGGTACGATAAATTCCGTAAATGTGGTTTATGCACAATTGATGATGGAAGTGGGGGCAGAGAACGTCGAGAATCTATGCAGTGAAATGGAAATTTACGATATAGGGAACAATCCGTCTATTGCCCTGGGAGGATTGGAAACAGGTATAACGCCTCTTGATGTAACCAGGATCTTTTCTACCCTTGCCTCGGGTGGATATTATCGTCAGCCTGTAAGTATATTAAAAATAACTGATTCCGAAGGAAATATATTATACGAGTATGATCCTGAAGAAAACGAGTCGAACCACAGGGTTCTGGAGGAACCTATCGCATTTCGTATCACTGAAATATTAAAAAAAGTAATAGAGAGCGGTACTGGCAGGGGCGCAACTATAGGGAGACCAGCTGCAGGTAAAACAGGTACCACAAGCGATTTAAAAGATGCCTGGTTTGCAGGATATACTCCGGAACTGGTCACAGTTGTCTGGATTGGTAATCCTGATAATAAGCCCATAGAAGCCATAAATGGAAGAACAGTCGTTGGAGGGTCTTATCCGGCTGATGTCTGGAGAGAATTTATGATGGCGGCACTGGAGGATACGCCTGTGTCTGATTTTAACAAACCGGATAAAGAACTTATAGATATTGAAATCTGTACCGAGTCAAACCTGCTTGCCACTTCCTGGTGCCCCGAGGAATCTATCCGGTGGAACATATATATAAAAGGAGAAGAACCTGAAGATATCTGTAATATACATAATAAAATCGAAGTTCCCAATGTCATTGGTTCGAGCGTAGAAGAAGCAAGAGCATTGCTGGAAAGTTTAAATTTCATAGTAGAAGAAATTCATGATTTTAATGAAATTTTTGACCAGAATTCTGTTTTTAATCAGAGTCCGGAAGCAGGTACCATACTTGAATCACTGGAAGGGGAACAATTAAGCATCACTCTTTATGTGAGTAAAGGAAAAGTAACTTTCGCTATGCCCGGACTTATAGGGATGGACCTGAAAGGCGCCGAACAGGTTATAGAAAGTTTCGGGCTTGTCATAGACAGCATAATATATGAGTTCAGTGATACTGTGCCGCCGGGTTATATCACCAATCAGACTCCTGCTCAGGACTCTATAGTTACAAAATCTGCAGTGGTCATTTTATACATAAGCAAGGGTGAGGACCCTCAAGCCGTGATCCCTGATTTAATCGGAATGACATCTGAAAAAGCAATAGAGGCACTCTTAAATGCCGGTTTTGAAAATGTCACAGTTATTCCTGAAGATAGCGAGGAAGAAAAAGATCTCGTTTTCTTACAGGATCCGGTCAGTGGTACGATTTATGATAAGTTACTTGAAGTAACCATTACAGTCAGTCAGGGAATAAAAGTACCGGATGTCGTAGGAATGACAAAAGATGATGCAATAATCGAACTTGAGAGTCTCGGATTTATGATTGAAATACTTCCGGATACTGCGTCCACGGGAAATGTTATAAATCAGATTCCTGCCGCTGATGAATATCTCAATTATGGTTCCACGATTACCATAGAAATAGAAGATGAAATAGAAGATGAGATTATATAACCTTACACTTTATAGGAACTGATAATTTGCATATTGCAGCAAAATTACTTTTTCTTATTCCACTCCCCGCAGCAAATGCCCTTTCGAGTAGTTTTTGAAAAGATCGTCATTTTCAAGTTTTGAAGTAAATAATCTATATTTGTCGATTCCGTCTTCCTGCAATATTTCTATTGCTTCTTTATAGTTTTTGATTATCCTATAGAAATCTCTTTTATCATAAAATCTACTATCCAGAATAATATTATTGATACCGCTTGCTTTTATTTTATCAAGATCGAATAGAGTACATATATTTCTTGAGTTAAATATCATCATATTATTATTATAATCAGATCCGATTCTGAACCTGTAACCCTTGATATCCTCGATATAGCATTGGTTTACATTCGAGCTGCCGGTCAGAAATTCAATTTTATATCTCGAACTCATAATACGGAAATAACCATGACCGTAAATAGAAAACTCTGGATTATATTTACCTTTATTAAAATTAATTCTATTCGTTTCTATTTCTAAGATTTCTTCAAGGTTTAACTCAGGAGAAAATTCTATACCTTTTAAAAGATTTTTCTCATTTATAAGATCATTGAAAAAAATAAGGGATAGAGTGTTAAATAGATTGAAATTAAAAGCCAGATAAATTCCGATACCACTACTGCCCTGACTTCCCGTTTCGTCTAATAGTTCCAATAATGCCGGATTCGATATTTTATAATTATTTATTTTATTTTCCAGAAGCTTCCAAATATTTTTTTCTATCGATTTAAATTCGCTGTCATATATGATAAATGGAGTCTCTACGGATATTTTAACAGACTTTAAATCATTGTATCTTTTAAGTGATTCTATTATGCTTTTCTCAACCTCCCCTCCCCTTACGAGCTCCATAAAATTATTATAAATCACATGGTCCGCACCGTTATCAATAGCTGACTCGATATAATTATGATCATATATGCAGGCTGATATTGTTAATTTATCATGAGTTTTTTCTAAGTCCGGACCGCTATATTCAGGTAAAAATTTTTTTAAGTATTCTTCTGTTCCGCTCTCCTTTTTAGCATTTCCGCTACTTGCTGCGGATGATTTATTTTTACTGACTTTAACGAAATCATATTCTAACAAAGAATTGGCTTCATTGCTTATTTCTATATCAAAATATTTAAAAACTCTGTCTTTTTCACTAATTTTACTGGTATTATCTACTTTTATCCTGTATTTATGATACTCACCCTCATCATTCAATATTTCAAAATCTTTTACATTTATCCTGGTGTTTCCAAACCTCGTCCATATTTCTAAAATATCGCCTTTATTTATTTTCCATCTGCTCTTTATATAAATAAATTTTATCTTTTTATTGCCACTGCGCTCATGAACGATTCTGTAAACCCTGCCCAAAAAATTTCCAATGCTTCCTGATTTTTTTGGTGATATTATGTTTCGGGGATACATCTCTTTCAAATAACCCGGGCCCAACTCTCTTGAAAAAATCTGGGTGATTTTGTAAAGATCCGATTCATCTACTTTATAATTTAAAGGATCTGAGTAATAAAGATCTATATACTTTCTGTAAATCCTGGTTATAATTCCCACATATTCGGGGGATTTCATTCGTCCCTCGATTTTTAATGCATCCACACCCGTTTTTATTATTTCAGGAAGCAGATCAAGAAGGCAAAGATCGCTTTTGCTTAATAAGTAACTTCCGTCTGCTATAATATAAATATATCTTTCTTTATCTTTTCCCAGAAGTTTATATTTCATCCTGCATGGCTGGGTGCATCTCCCCCTGTTACCGCTTCTTCCTCCGACAAATGAGCTGAA
>Ga0163209_1000447_pt1 | contig 17848 bp, 12 predicted proteins | sample Kivu_160m_FD_113538 | JGI IMG/M metagenome (GOLD analysis project Ga0163209, IMG submission 113538) | Freshwater microbial communities from Lake Kivu, Western Province, Rwanda to study Microbial Dark Matter (Phase II) - Kivu_160m | ecosystem: Environmental > Aquatic > Freshwater > Lake ...
AAATAATATTTTCATAATATCTCTATTAATTAAAATAATAACTATTATAGAAACCACAGGTATTAGAGTTATTAGATATGATGTATATTTCGGTCCCGAACTTAAAATTTTTATATAACTTTCCATATTCTTCTTTTCTCTAATGTACTCAACTTGATCTTTTAAGAATTCTATTAAATCTACACCTTTATCATTTGCAACAATAAAACCTATTAAAATTGTTTCAATCAAAGGACTGCTATTTCTTGTAATCATGTTTCTTAAAGCTTCATTCAGTAATAAACCTTTACTAGTATCATTCAACACTATCTCAAATTCCTTTCTCAATGGATATTCAGTATCTTGTATGGTTTTTTGTATACAATTCAAAATATTAGGATTGCCATATAAATAACCTATAAGTTCAAGTAAAAATTGTTCGAGTTGATCTTCTTTTCTAATATTCAATCTTTTTTTTCTTATATTTACGAAAATAAAAAATAAAAAAATACCTATAATTAAGATAAAAGTAGAGAAAAGTAAACCTAACCCAAAAAACAGTCCAATTAGAAATAAAAGAGAAGAAAAAATAAAAATTAAAATCAAAAATTCTTTTACCTCTAAGTTTAGATTGTTGTAATTAATCCAAACTCTGATTTTATATATGACGCTATGTCTTTTACTTTCATCACTTATTAAATTCGGGTAATTGGATACTCTTAGAATTCTATTGATTAAATTTTTTCGCTTATCAATGACATAGACAGCTATAGATCCAAATATATATAAGAACCCCAATCCAATAAAAATAGATATAATTATAGATACTCTAATTTATAATCGCCTCCTTCATTTAAATTATTATCCAATAATAAAATCTCCCTAAGTTTTCTGTTATAAATATTAAAATTTTCATCTTTTTCACAGTCTAAAAATAAGACCGCATCTATTGCTCTCGAGATCATCTTTTTTACCACATAATTACTGATATTTGTTTTGTATTCCATTGCTAATGTTTCTAACCTTAAGAGAGAATCGATAGCGGAATCAGCATGTATGGTACTGAAACTACCTCTATGACCAACATTAAGTGCCTGGAGCATTTGGTACGCAGCCATTGAATCTCTTACTTCTCCAAGAATAATCCTATCTGCTTTCATTCTTAACGTTTCAAAAACCAATCTATCCTGATTGATCTCATTATCTGACTCTCTAGATTTCGTTCTAGTGCATAACATTCTTACAAAAGGATGTTCCTTAAGTTTTATTTCAGGTACATCTTGGATAATATTTATAAATTCATTTCTTGATATTAACTTTGCAAGTGTATTTAATAGAGTTGTTTTCCCTGAACCCATAGAACCCGCAATTAAAATATTGTTCCTCTTATTTACTAAATCTTTCAAAATCCCGTGATGCTTTTTATCGAACATATTCAATTTCAATAAATCTTCTAAATTAAAATCTATACAATTAAATACTCGTATTGAAATATAGACTTTGTCTGATATAGGTGGGATTACTATAGAACATCTGCTACCGTCATATAGCTCGGTATTCATGAATGGAATTCTTTGATCAACTGTCTTTCCAGTATTACTTTTAATTCTATCTATTATTAAATATACGTCATCTAAACTATTAAAAGTTTTTCCTAGATATTCTTTTATGCCGTTTCTTATTATTATCATCTCATTATCCTGGATAAAAATATCCGTTACCAATTTATCCTGCAAAAAATCTTCCAATATACCCAGACCGAAAATTTCTGATATCATTTTATTAATTAAGTTTTTTTCAACATTAAAGTCAGAACATGGATATTTTTTTTCAATCTCATCTTTTAAAAGTATGTATAATTTTCCTCTAAATTCTTCCCTATTTAGAAAATTACTATTTACAAAGAGTTCATCCTTTTTTATCCTTTTTTTCACAAGACTCATTATTTCTCTCTCGTCATCTTCAGTTAATTTATTTTGATTGTAAAGCCTATCTTTTAGCATCGTTATTAAATCTTATATTTCTTTTAAAAAATCTTGTTTACTTCTCTAAAAAACATGGTATTAAAGATACTGTCCTTATTAAATAGGAATTTACTTTTATTAAATTTGCTATCAAATCTAATAAAAGCATAAACAGGTATTCTGATTATTTTTGAGATATCCCAGACTTTAAAAAAATGTAAATATCTTCTTTTATTTACTATAAATTTAATCTTATATTCCGGGATAGAAAATTTTTTTACTAAAATGTCTATTAAGCTTGAAACCCTTGCGATACTTTCTATAGAATATTCACTTATAGCAAGGATCTCATCGGAGAGTTTAAGTATGTCCAGAACTGGACCATTTATAACTGTTTGTGTATCAACAATAATATAACTGTAATCTTTAAAAATATAATTCATTAATAAATTAATGGCCCCCTTTTTAATGTTCTCGGCTATTAGAGGATTTGATATACCTTTTAAAGCATCGATATTTTTATATATATTTTTTATATATTCATAATATCTTTCTGGGAACCTAAGTGCCAATTCAAGAGACTTGTTATTTTCTATATCAAATATGACACCGAAATCTCCCGGAGAACTATCTAGCTCTAATAATAATATTTTCTTTTTTATTTCTTTTGAAAAGAACATCGCTGCGGCTATAGCTACAGACGTTTTCCCTACTCCACCTTTGTTAGAAACAATAGTTATCATTGTTTTTTTATCATGATTATTATTTTTATCCCCTTGCAGATCTTTAAAATTCATATTATTAATATGACTTGACTCGATATCAACAGTAACTTTATCGATAAGTATGTTTTGTTCTGGATGTACTAAGGATTTCATTAGTGAAAAATAAAATTAAATATTTTCTACTATAATTTTATAGTCATTATTCTTTGTTAATCTCGCAACAATAGGAGCTTCTTTTATATTACATTTGAGATAAATACTTGTATTGTTATCAACATTATTATTTAAAAGAATGTTCTTATTACTGTCGTTGATATTTTCTTCCATAAATAGTATTTCTAGATTTCTTACTATTATCTGACCATCAACCCAAATTACATTTTCAGATAAACAAAAGGTTGTACTATCGATATAATCCAATCCTGTCGAAAAATAATTTTTTCTATTTGAATATTCATTATTTTCGGCATTATTATCCGAATACACAAATTTTTCGGATAATATAGAATCTTTCTCTACAACAGTTGATATGATAGATATGCAATTACCTATTCTTAATTCTCTTAAGATAGGTTCCATATATTGTATGTTAATAGTTATTACAACTTCGCCGGGTGATAATTTTTCAAAAATATTTGATTTAATTTCTTTATCAAACATTTCCTTTGAAATATAGTCATCTTTTTTTCTTTCTATATTAATAATATTTCCAATTGCAGCTTCTTTATCAGTCAAATAATTCTCCGGAAGAGAATTCTTGTAATATTCTTTAAAATATAAATCCCCTTCATTTATTTTCTCACCTGCACTGAGGTCTCTGGATACTACAATTATTTCTTTTTTATCAAGGTAGTTGCTAAGGAATAGATAAAATGCCAATCCTATTATTATTGAACCTATAATTATCAGAATTAAATATTTTAGATAATACTTTTTCATTAAAATTCCTTTTAATCACATGTTAATAAATCAAGTATTTTTTCTGCTAAACAATTAAAACTTTTTAGACTATTAAAATCGAAGTTTAAAAATTCTGATCTTTTTCTTAGAGTTTCATTTTCATCTAGAAACAAGAAATCTTTTAAATTAAAAAATTGTTCAATCTGACTCTTAAATAAATTCGACTCATTTGCTTTTTCATATTTATTAATGATTAATATTCTTTCCAAATCATCATAAACAAACCTGTTATTCATTTTTATTAGCCTCCCAATACTTCCAAAAGTATGATCTGATACCATTATTAAAAGATCAGCTAGGTCAATTATGCCAAGTAATAAATCATCAAATCTATTAGGTAAATCGAATATTACCAAATGATACTTTTTTTTTGCTATATCAGTTAAACAGTACAAGTCCTGTAAATCTACTTTCCTTGACATCTCATATGTTGGAGGAGCCTGTAATATATCTAAATTTTCTTTAATTTTTATTACTGAATTTTCCAAAGAATTTCTATTATAACCATCAATAAAATTTAGAATATTTGGAGATTTTGGGATATTAAGATAATAGCTTAAATCACCTCCTCCTTCAGAAAAATTTAAATCTACTAGTAGCGTTTTTACCTTACTAAATATCTGACCCAGAAATATGGATATAGTAGTAGTTCCAACCCCACCTTTTGTTTTGACTAATATGATTACTTTCTGTTTTATTGTTCTTACTTTTTTAATTTCAAGATTACTATCTTTTATCGAGTCTTTATTATTCTCCAAACTTACAGAATTTTTTTGAGCAGTGCTGGAATCGTCTTTTTTATTTTTAAAGCTACTTTCCTTTGTTGCTTTGGATAAATCAGTTTTATAAACTATTTCATTAGGTACTTTTTTCTCCTGTTTTAGATTATATTTTTTATCTTCTTTTATTGAATGTTTCTTTATTTTTCCATCTTGTTTGTAATCAGATTTTAAAATCAATTTTCTAGATATCTCCGACTTTGAGAAATAATTGATATACTTCCTAAAATTAAATCTCTTGTTGTTTTCTTTAAGGGCTTTTTTCTCTATTTCTTTTAGTAATATATTTTCTATTTCACTTTCACTTATAGGTAACCTAATATCCTCACCAATAATATATATATTAATTTTTTTCCTTTTAGCTCTCCCTATGATATTTGATAAATCGGAAATTTTTTTACTAATTATGATTAGATCAATCTTTTCGTATTCCAGAATAAAATTTACAGCAAAATTACTACTAAGATTTATAAAATTGAATTTATTTCTTAAATTTTGGATTTTTTTAAAAGTTTCAAGATCTTTATCGGCCAAAATAACATTAAAAGAACTCATACACAAGGTTATTTTATTATTTAGACAAGAATCATTGACCATAAGCACTTTTAAATATTTGCATAACTATTGATTATATGTTTTAATAGAATAATTTATATTAATTAGTATGTCAATACAATTTATATACTAAATTTATACTATATTAAAATATATATATCTTATATAATATTAAGTCATATCTTGATGTGAATTTAAATGTACAATTAAATATTATTATTAGGAAGGGAGTCTCATGGAACAAATAATTGGAATCACAAATGCTAGGAATAATATCAAAGAAATAGTAGATACCATATCCGATAAGAATGAAACTTATATTGTTACCAGGGATAGTGTCCCTGAAGCGGTTATTATTTCTTATAAAAAATATATAGAAAATAAGAAACTGCTCAACCAGATGCACGAGTTGATATATGAAAAATCAGTTAAAAAATCCCAGCTTCAATTTAAGGAGTGGCTTACACAGAAAGGTTATGATACAGAAAAGTTATCGGAAGATGAAATTGGTGAGATGATTAAAAATTTGCAAGTAAATAACAGTTTTTAAATTCAAAATTGAAATATATTAAGATAAATAATTAGTACTTAATAAAATACTTATCCTATATTTATCATAATAAAATTCTTTACTTCATAAAAGATTTTTTTAAATTAAAACAAAAAATTTCTTGGGGCTGTGGCGGAATTGGTAGACGCTATGGAATGTCGCTCCATTGGAGAAATCCGTAGGGGTTCAAATCCCCTCAGCCCTACCTAAAACAGAAAGCAATCTCAAAACTTGAGATTGCTTTCTGCGAAATCCTTTAAGAATGTCGCTCCTTAACAATTTCTATCTATAATTTAACATTGTTAAAATGTATTTGTCAAGGTCATGGATACCTCGACCCCTTAAAAGTTCAAAGTAAACTTCTTCTATTGATCTTAATACAGAAGTTTTGATATCTCGTATAGTTCCCTATCCAGGGGCTTATCCTCATTAATGGCTTTCTCCAGGGAGACAGAGGTTACCGAACCATTTTCCATGACTGACATCTCGCTGAATTTACCCTCTTTTATCATCTCCACCGCTTTTATTCCGAGCCTTGTGGCAACGATCCTGTCAAAAGCCGTGGGCCTTCCGCCTCTCTGCAGGTGGCCAAGAATGACAACCCTGGTCCCGTAACCGGTCCTTTTCTCGATTTCACGGGCAATGACATTGCCGACTCCGCCAAGCTGAACATGTCCAAAAGCATCAACAGTACATGAGGCCGTTACCGGCACTTCTTCACCTGCCGGTTTTGCGCCTTCAGCTACCGCGATAACCGTAAAGTCCCTGCCTCTTTTTTTCCTTTCCTCTATGACTCTTATTATCTCATCATAATCAAAAGCCACTTCCGGGATCAGTATGACATCCGCTCCGCCGGCAACGCCTCCATTCAGGGCGAGCCAGCCTGCATCTCTTCCCATGATTTCTACTATCATTATCCTGCTGTGTGAATATGCCGTGGTATGAAGTCTGTCCAGGCATTCCGTAACCACTTCAAGTGCAGTGTCACACCCTATTGCATAATCGGAATGCGCAATATCGTTATCTATGGTCTGCGGAATACCAACACCTTTTATGCCATACTGGGTCAGCTTTGTAATGACCCCATTTGTATCATCTCCGCCAATGGTTATGATTGCATCCAGTTCGAACTTCTTTATGTTCTCTTTGACTTTTTCCACTCCATTTTCTATTTTGAAAGGATTGGTCCTTGAAGTGCCTATTATGGTCCCGCCTTCAGCAATTATTCCCGTAACGGTATCCCTGTTCAGTTCCATGACATTGCCTTTGACCAGACCTTCCCATCCGTTTTTGATCCCTACTACTTTCCACCCAAACTGCGAAGCTCTTATATAAATCGCCCTTATGGCTGCGTTTATAGCTGAAGAATCTCCTCCGCCTGTCAAAACACCGATTTTTTTAATCATACTTGTTCCCTTCCACTCTGGATAATAATCTTTATATTATAAACTAATAAATCATGTGACCTGATTTTCAATATAAAAGATATTTTCAGGTAAAGATCTGCGATTGATTTCTTTTAAAAAACTTCCGTCAAGGATAAGATTATAGTAATTTTTGCAGGATAATCAACTTAATTTTTTAGTCATTATCTCGTTTACCATCCGGGGATTTGCCTTGCCTTTTGTCTTTGCCATCACCTTTCCAATTAAAAAGCTCAGGGCCTTTTCTTTTCCCTGCCTGAACTGCTCAACGGGTCCCGGATTGTCCTTTATAACCTCTTCTATAACGGCTTCCAGCATACTTTCATCAGCTATCTGTTCAAGTCCTCTTTCTTCGATTATCTTCTGGGGATCCTTACCGGTATTAAACATCTCTTCAAAAACGGACTTAGCCATTTTGGAATTGATTTTCCCTTTATCGATTATCTCAAGCATCCTGCACAGGCTTTCAGGAGCCACCCTGCTCTCTTTTATTGTCATTTTTTCTTTATTAAGCAGCGCGCTGAAATCACCCATTATCCAGTTGGCAATATTTTTCGCATTATTATAGCAAATTAAACACTTCTCAAAATAATCCGCGAGGTCCCTGTCATTTGCCAGAAAATTGCTATCGTATGCGGAAAGGTTATACTGCTTCTCGAATCTTTTCGCTTTTGCAGAAGGCAGTTCGGGAATCGTCTTTTTAATATCCTCCACCATTTTACTTTCCATATAAATCGGAACGAGATCAGGTTCCGGAAAATATCTATAGTCATGGGCCTCTTCTTTAGAACGGAGGACCTTTGTGGTAGATGCCTTACTGTCATAATGTCTTGTCTGCTGGATCACTTTGTTCCCGGCTTCGAGAAGTTTTATCTGCCTTTCGACTTCATATTCCAGTCCTTTTTGCAGAAATTTAAAAGAATTTAGGTTTTTGATCTCTGTCTTTGTACCGATCTTTTCGCTACCCTTCTTCCTTATTGAAACATTGGCATCACACCTGAGGCTCCCCTCTTCCATACTGCAGTCACTGACATCCAGAAACAGGATCAGGTTCCTTAAAGCTATCATATATTCCCTGGCTTCTTCGGGTGACCTTATATCAGGTTCGGTGACGATTTCTATTAGAGGGGTTCCTGCACGGTTAAAATCAACAATGCTTGCTTCGGATTCGCTAATCCTGCCGGTCTTTCCAGTATGCAGGAGTTTTCCGGTATCCTCTTCCATGTGAACCCTTGTTATGCCCACTCTTCTTGTGTAATCCCCCATATCTATATCCAGGTGACCCTTTACTCCCAGGGGAAGATCGTATTGCGAGATCTGGTAATTTTTGGGCATATCAGGATAAAAATAATTTTTACGGTGAAAGATAGTATAATCCTTTATCTTGCAGTTTAGTGCAAGGGCGATTTTGGTGGCATACTGGACCGCCTTCCCGTTTGTGACCGGGAGAGACCCAGGATGACCCAGGCATACCGGGCAGGTATATATGTTTTTATCCTCACCAAAAGAAAGCCTGCACCCGCAGAACATCTTGGTCCTGGTGCAGAGCTCGACATGCGCCTCCAGTCCTATTACCGGCTCATATTTGCTTTCTGCCAGGTTACTTTCTGCCAGGTCAAATTTATTTTCTTCCGGCTTGTTTTCATTTTTTTTCGAATCGTTGTTTCTGTCTTTAGTTTCCATGACTTATTTTCATAATATTAAAATAGAATAATTGTAAGTAAACAATTAATATTTTTAAAATTTTTATCCTAAGACCATTCTTCTAAATCCTCATATACCGGGTTTATCTTTAAAACCTATCGCTTTTTCAAGACAACTAGCTGTCTTGAGCACATTATCTTCCCTCAGTATGTTTCCGATGATCTGTAACCCTATGGGTAATCTGCCAGCTGACAACCCTGCCGGAATCGATATTGCCGGCAGTCCTGCAAGGTTTACAGGAATTGTACAGATATCGGACATATACATTGTGAGGGGATCATCTATTTTCTCTCCGATCTTGAAAGCTGTTGTCGGTGATGTCGGAGATAGAAGGACATCGAATCTATCAAATGCTTTCTTGAAATCATTTATGATTAGCGTCCTTACCCTCTGTGCCTTTTCGTAATATGCATCATAGTAACCGGCTGACAGGCAGTAGGTACCTATCATTATCCTTCTTTTTACCTCTTCGCCAAACCCTTCTGCTCTGGTTCTTTGGTACATCTCCCTTAAGGTCCTTGCCTGTGTGTTTCTATATCCATACCTTACTCCGTCAAATCTGGAAAGGTTCGAGCTTGCTTCGGAAGGTGCAATGATGTAATAAACATCAAGCGCATATTCAAGGCTGGGAATAGAGACTTCCTTGACTTTGCCTCCCATGTCTTCCGCCATATTAATGCTCCTCTGAACTGCTTCTTTTACTTCCGGGTCAATTCCTTCTGACATCAATTCTTTTATGACCCCTATTTTCATACCTTTTATATCTTCAACCAGGAAACTTTTAAAGTCCGGGACCCTGGCATTTATTGATGTGGAATCATACTCATCGTGTCCGCAGATAACATTTAGCATAGCCGCACAGTCCTCTACATCTCCTGTGAGTGGTCCTATCTGGTCAAGAGAAGACGCAAATGCCACGAGTCCATATCTTGATACCCTCCCGTATGTGGGCTTAAACCCCACTATGCCGCAGAGAGACGCTGGCTGTCTAATCGACCCGCCGGTATCTGATCCCAACGCACATATGGCTTCCCCGGCCGCCACGCTTACCGTAGGCCCTCCGCTCGACCCTCCCGGAACCCTTTCGGGATCCCAGGGATTTCTTGCCGGCCCGAAATAAGAGTTTTCATTTGAGGAACCCATTGCAAACTCATCCATGTTTGCTTTACCCACCAGTATATAGTTATGGCTCTCAAGCCTATCGATTACAGTTGCATTGTAAATGGGGACATAATTTTCAAGGATCCGGGAAGCGCAGGTTGTGGTTATATTTTTGGTACATATATTGTCTTTTATGGCTATCGGTATGCCCGTAAAATCTGCAACCTCGATAGCGTTGGAACTTATTAGCTTATCTATTTCTCCTGCTCTGGATAGAGCGTGATCTTTTTCCAATCTGATGAAAGAATTTAACTTATCCTCTATCTCGTCTATCCGCGCGTAAATGTTTTCGACAATTTCCCTGCAGGATATCTCCCGTTTTTTCAATTTGTTTTTTATTTCGTGGGCCTTAAAATAATGTAATTCCAATATATCTCCTTAATATGCTTTTTAGGTCAGTCTATCTTTGGCACCTTAAAACCCTGATTTTCCTCATCCGGAGCATTTTTAAGGGCTGCTTCCTGGGTAACCGACTGTTTCGCTTCGTCCTCTCTGAAGACATTTTTAACATCCAGCACATGTGATGTCGGAGGAATCCCTTCGGTATCTACCCTGCTTATTTTTGCGACATGGTCCAGTATCCTGTCCAGTTGAGAAGTGATTTTTCCCACATCCTTTTCATCGAATTCCAATTCGGCAAGTTTAGCCACATGTTTTACGTCATCTTTAGAAATTCTTTCCATTTAGTCGCCTTTTCTTTTTGTTTATCCTCTTTTACTTAAAACATCTGCCAGCAAATTTAAATATAACATTTTAACATAAATTTTACTTAATAATATTTTGGTAACTATGTAATTAATTAATAATTACCGAATTTTAATATAACTTAATGATCTCAAGCCGCCCCAGCAGTATCAAGATCAGTATCAGGTTATAAACACCGTGCAGGAAAATCGCCGGCATCAGTGATTTTGTCTTCTCAAAAAGGTAAGCAAGGAGCCATCCGATAATCATAAGAGGTATAAAGCTGTAAATTTCCAGATGTACCAGTGCAAATAAAAATGACGAAAGGAAAAGTCCTGCATTTACTCCCCAGCTTTTTTTAAATGCCGAATATACGAATCCCCTGAAGAAAATCTCCTCGCTGAACGGGGCAACAAGTGCCACCACCACGAGCAGGATATTGCTTGATATACTCCTGTTTTCAACAAGTACTTCGATCTTGCTGGAAGGTGCTTCCATCTCGAATATCGAATTCATTAAAAATACATAGAGAAAGCTTACAAGAAAAATAACAAGCAGTGAAAGAAAGCAGTACCAGATAGTCTTTGCGATACTATAATACCGGAGGCCCAGATCCCTCAGGTGCGCCTTTCTCCTATGTAAAGCAAAAAACCAGACCACGCCAAGCATAAGTATTACCTGGATCCCGTATAGGACGGTAAAGCTAATATTGTTTATATTGGATGTATTAAAGAATTGCTCGTTTTGCAACAGAACGAATAATTTCGCCGAACCGAAATATATAACTGCAAGAACAACTGCTAAAAAAACGATAGAGATTATGGCATCAAGGGCATTCCACTTTATATCCATGACATATCTTTTTCTCTTGAGTGCGCCCTCTTCTCTTTCTTTTTCTTCTTGTCCTTGACTATAATCATTCATTTTCTTCTCGACATAAAACTCAATCTTTTATCATTTTTTTAAAATCTTCTTCCGATATTACCTTAATATTTAACCTCATGGCATCATCCAGTTTGCTTCCCGGATCTTTACCCGCAAGAACCATATCGGTACTTTTGCTCACACTTGAAGTCACCCTGCCCCCGAAGTTTTCGATAATCTCTCCGGCCTCATCCCTTGAGAAATCATCGAGCTTCCCCGTAAGGACAAAAGTCTTACCAGCAAAAGCTTCCTTTTCCGAAACCTTTTTTTGTGCAGAGCCGAAATTGACCCCTGCTTTTCTTAATTTCTCGATAACTCTAAGGTTTTGCTCCTGCCCGAAAAAAGAAACCACACTCTCTGCTATTTTTGGTCCTATTTCTTTTATTTCTTCTATCCTTTCAAAACCGGCTTTCATCAGGCTGTCAAGATCAGGGAATACTTTCGTAAGTATCTCAGCCGTGTGATAACCGACATGCCGTATCCCCATCGCAAAAAGCAGCCTTGAGAGAGACCTTTGTTTACTATTTGCTATGGATTTAAGGAGATTAGATGTAGATTTTTCTTTGAAATTTTCAAGGGAGAAGATGTCGTCATATTTCAAATAATAAATATCCGGTGCGTCCCTTATCAGTTTTTTATTTAGAAGTTTTTCCACAATAGCCGGCCCCAGTCCTTCTATATCCATTGCTCCTGCAAAGTGGACTATCCTCTCAAATTGCTGGGCAGAACAGGCCATCGAGGTACACCGCAGTGCCACTTCGCCTTCTGTCCTTACAACATCTGATCCGCATGCAGGACACCGGTCAGGCATCCTGAACTTTTTCTGGCTTCCGTCCCTTCTTTCTTTTATGACCTTCACGATTTCGGGTATGACATCTCCTGCCTTATGTATCACAACCCAGTCACCTATCATTACATCTTTTCTCTTTATCTCGTCCTCGTTATGAAGGGTCGCATTTGAAATGGTGGAACCTGCCACTTTTACCGGATCAAGTTCCGCGACCGGGGTAAGGGTACCCGTTCTTCCAACGTTGACTCTTATATCAAGGATGCAGGTAACTTCCTCTTCAGGGGGAAATTTATAGGCAATTGCCCATCGGGGGTTCCTGGAGGTCTGTCCAAGTTTCTGCTGATAGGAATATTTATCAACTTTCACAACCACACCATCCGTTTCATAAGGAAGACTTTTGCGCTTATCTTCCCAGCTCTCCAGATAATTCTTGATCTCTTCAAAACCTGTTGCTTTTCTTATATTTGGATTAACCTTGAGCCCCATTTCAGACAGATAATCAAGCATCTCGTGATGGCTCGAAATATTGAGCCCGGAAGTAACAATCGCACCGTAAATAAATATATTAAGTCTTCTCTTTGCGGTATTTCTGGGATCTATTTGTCTTAGTGACCCGGCAGCGGCATTTCTGGGATTTGCAAAAGTCGGTAGTCCTTCCTCTTCCCTTTCGTTATTTATCCTTTTGAATTCGTCTTTTGCAAGATATACCTCTCCTCTCACTTCCAGTCCTGGAGGGATCGTCGAGCCTGGTTTTTGGAACAGTTTTAAAGGAATTGCTCTTATGGTCTTTAGATTGGAGGTTATATCCTCACCAAATATTCCATCGCCTCTCGTGGCGCCCCTTACAAATATTCCGTTTTCGTAAACAAGTGAAACTGCCGAACCGTCTATTTTAAGTTCACTGACAAACTCCACTTCTTTTTCGTTTCTACCCAGGTCCTTGTACACCCTTGTTAAAAAATCCTTCAGTTCCCCGTAACTGAAGGCATCCTGAAGACTGAGCATCATCTCACCATGTTCCACTTTATTGAAGCCACCCTCAAGAGGCGCTCCTATTCGTTGAGTAGGAGAGTCAGGAGCTACAAGCTCGGGATATTTTTTTTCAAGTGCCTCGAGGTTCCGCATAAGTCTGTCGTACTGCGCATCGCTTATTATCGGATTGTCTTTTATATAGTAGTAATAATTATGCCTTGCCAATTCATCTCTTATGGCATTTATGGTGACTTTCGGATCTTTTACTCTGTCAACATCTATGTTGAGAAGGGATTCCAGTGTGTCCGGGGAAATATTTTCATATTCTTTCTTTTTCATGATCCAGTTTTTAGAGTAAAAAAAATATTTATAAAAAATTTTTATGGAAATAATTTTATATCATTATAGCATATATTCGTAGTACACTTTTTGGAAAAATAAAGCAATGTTTATAATTGGTTGCCATAGAATAATTTCCATAAGGTACATGGAAAAATTGACTATATTTTATACTAAAAATAGTTAAATCAAATAGAATGGATTTTGGGTTAAAAGGCTTAGATTATATATCTGTTGTAATAGTTGGAAATATTTTATTTTGGTGCTTACTGATTTTAGCTTTCTATCGCATCATCTTAAGCCAGAATATTACTAACTTTCTGGGCTTCATCATTCTTGACAAATGTATAAAAAGTACTATCAAACCAATAGCTACAATACAAAATCCTGATATTAGAATTATAGGACTGAGTCTGGTAAATTCAGATACTTCAATAGCCCCGGAACTGGTTATTCCGGCTACTGTAATAGTGGGTTCTGCTTCATCATCTGCTGTTAAGTCTGCAGTTGTAATCAATGTTTTATTATTAACTGCAATAGTATAGTCGAGAAGATTTTCATCAGAATCATCGTCAGCAGTTATAGTTAGAGCTTGAACATTTATATCCGATGTTTCTCCACTAACTTCAACAATATTTTCTTCTTCTAGCTTTGAGTCGGGATTATCAGTATCAGTTACGGCTGCTGTTACAGCAGTAATAATTAGTGTCCCATCTACGAATGTAATATTATAATTATCCGATGAAAGCCTTGATGGTGTTATTGGATAAGTCCCTACGGGGCTAGTGTCTCCTGCAGGTGTTGTAATGCTTAAAGATCCATTCAAGTCGGATTCATCATCACCTGCTACAAAACCGGAGTATGTTGCGCTAAACGCAGGGTTAGGACTGCCGTATGCTTTTGAGGCGTCATTTGCAGTAATAGTTAGGAGTGCTGGTGTTACGGTAAGAGAATCTGAATCGCTGCTGGCAATGTAATTGGAATCATCTGCAAAACTTGTACTAACACCAGCTGGATATAATCCCGCATCTATGCCTGAAAGGCTTATGCCGGAAAGGGTTGCAACTCCGCTTGCATCTGTAATTGCACTTCCTGCGCTGGTGCCATTTAAAGTAAAGCTTATGGTCTTGCCGCTGACTGCCAGGCTAAGGGTTGCAGAAAGGTCCACGGTTCCCCCATATGTACCGCTAACCGGCGAAACCGACAGAGTCGTAGTTATAGGATTAACAGTCAGTGCAGCCGTATTTGAAGTTACCGAACCATATGGATTGCTAACAACTACATCGTATGAACCGGCATCGCCTGGAACAACTGATGGAATTGTATAGCTGGAACTTGTGGCACCTGAAATATTATCACCACACTTACGCCACTGATAACTCAGTGGAGCAGTTCCGCTTGCCGCCACAGAAAATGTAACTGATTCGCCAATAGTTTTTGTTGCATCTGAAGGTTGGCCCGTAATTGTAGGGGGTGTATTAACAGTCAAGATATCCGAAACTGTTGCCGATATATTACCTGCAGCATCATAAGCTCTGACATATATTGTATGTAAACCATCCGTCAAAGCAGGGGTGGTAAAAGTAAAGCTAACATTCTTAGCCGGTGTAAATGCATCTACATTAGCCCACGAGCCGCTATCTATACAATATCCTATATCGACAATGTTCGTATACGTATCTGCTGCTGAACCACTGTAGAAAGGAGTATTATCAGTTGTAGGATCCGGTAAGTATGCCGTCAGGGTAACTTTGGGGGCGGTCGTATCTCTTACAACTGCCAATGTTCTGCTACCTGTCTTATAATCATTTGAATTATCTGAATTTGTAGCTCTTATTGTAAAGGATGCACTCCCTGCCGGTGTAAAACTGGAGGTACTAACAGTAAGAGTCGAAGTTTTTGAAGTATCTCCCGATGAAAATGAAACTGTAGATGGACTGAAGCTATATGTACATCCGGAAGGCAGGGAAGTTGTTATAGATAAATCTGCCGAAAATGGTCCGGTACCGCCATCACGATTTACGGTAACAGCATATGTGGTACTGTTAGAAGCATAAACCGGATTTGGCGTTTGACTCCCCGCCGTAACCGAGGCAACACCCCCAACTTTTAATGTTCCATCGCCTGTTGCATAGTCAGCGGAATAAGCTGAATTTTCAGCTTTTACAGTAAAAGATGTGCTTCCTATTGGTGTACTTCCGCTGGTTGTAATGATGGTAAGAGTCGAAGTTGCAGAATTTTTTGTTGACGAAATATAAATATGACTACTACTAAAGCTAGCCGTACAACCGTCAGGCAGCGGTGTTATCACAGATAAATCTGCATAAAAACTACCTTTTCCAGTCCCACGGGTTATGGTAATAGTATAACTAGCATTGGCAGTAGGATAAACTGCATTTGGCGATTGACTTCCTACTGTAACCGAGCCAATCTGTGGGGTTTCTGTGTAACTCGCTACAACTAATGTTCTGCTGCGTGTCTTATAATCATTTGAATTATCTGAATTTGTAGCTCTTATTGTAAAGGATGTACTCCCTGCCGGTGTAAAACTGGAGGTACTAACAGTAAGAGTCGAAGTTTTTGAAGTATCTCCCGATGAAAATGAAACTGTAGATGGACTGAAACTATATGTACATCCGTCAGGCAGTGCAGTTGTTACAGATAAATCTGCCGAAAATGGTCCGGTGCCGCCACCACGGTTTACGGTAACAGCATATGCGGTACTATTAGGAGTGTAAACCGGATTTGGCGTTTGACTCCCCGCCGTAACCGAGGCAACACCCCCAACTTTTAATGTTCCATCGCCTGTTGCATAGTCAGCCGGGGTACCTGAAACTTCAGCTTTTACGGTAAAGGACGAAATCCCTATTGGTGTACTTCCGCTGGTTGTACTGATGGTAAGAGTCGAAGTTTTGGAAGTATTTCCTGACGTAAATGAAACTACGGTAGGATTAAAACTGGCGGTGCATCCGGGAGGGAGAACTGTTAATATAGATAAATTTGCTGTAAATGCTCCGCTGGAACCAGTCCCACTCCCACGCCTTACAGTAATAGTAAAAGTAGCATTAGCGGTAGGATAAACTGCAATTGGTGATTGAGTCCCTACCGTAACCGAACCGATCTTTGGACTATCGGTAAAGATAGTCACGGCGCTTAAGCCGGTTGTCTGGCCGGTTGCGGTAAGTACTATCGTCTGGCCCAAATGGTGCTCAAAAATCATATATTCATTATTGTAAATATTACCTTCACCATCAGCGGTCGCATAATAAGTTAAAGTCAGCTGCAAAGGTAATATAGCAAAATCTAATTTTATTGTTTCACCTGGCAGCCATCCGCTGCCTGTAACCACCACTATCTCTCCAGGTGAATAATCATCTTTATCGGTAGCGACTGTAGGTTTGCCGGCTACATTTACGATTCTTGTAACTTCAGCTGCAGCATTTCCAGCAGCATCACTAACATTGTAAGTCACTTTATAGGAGCCTGGAACAGCGGCATCAACTGTACTTATGACTTCTACACAGCCGGTAAGATCGCCGTCAACATCATCAATTGCAGTCGCACCGGCATCCACGAATACAGAACCAGGTTCCACCATTACCGGACTGCCCCCAATAATAGTTATTACCGGTAGAGTTGTATCAGGAAGTAGAGTGGCCTCAATACCTGTTGAATCACTTACGGTTTCCTCCGTTTCTTCAGTTGCAGGCTCTTCTTCTGCTGCTTTTTCATTTTCCTGGCTCTCTTCACCTTCCTGGCTTTCTTCGCTATCAGAAGACTCATCTGTTGTTTCAGTTGCTGTCTCTTCTATAGTCTCATCAGTAGACTCTTCTGTCGTTTCAACTGTCACCTCTGTCGTTATGTCAGTAGTCTCTGACTGCTCACTCTCTGGCGTGTCTGTTAATGCTGAACCTTCCTGCACCTCTCCAAAAGCAAAATTACAGGGAACCGACCAGAAAACTACCATAACAACAGTAAGAAAGACTACAAATCTAGCTATGATTTTTCTTTTTAAGTAATTCATTCTTCCTTTTTATTTTTTAAATTATTAAATTTAATTTATTTTTTTATCCCAAACCCTTATTTTTTCCCCTTTAAAAACAAAAAACCGGCTATTTTTAGCCGGTTGCACTATTAGCTCGTTACATTCTAAAGTGCCCAAATAACAGAATGTAAGTCATAGCCTCTATTAATAATAGTAAAAACTAAATTATCAAATAAACTATAATTATTTGTTGGATTTTAATATTATTAAATAATAATATAAAAGTCAAGAACTTTTTTTTATTCTTATATTATTATAATTATTTAATATTATATTATATATTAGTCAATTAA
>Ga0163209_1000449_pt1 | contig 17838 bp, 18 predicted proteins | sample Kivu_160m_FD_113538 | JGI IMG/M metagenome (GOLD analysis project Ga0163209, IMG submission 113538) | Freshwater microbial communities from Lake Kivu, Western Province, Rwanda to study Microbial Dark Matter (Phase II) - Kivu_160m | ecosystem: Environmental > Aquatic > Freshwater > Lake ...
ACCAGCGGCTAAGTAAAATCGGTATTCATTCTATCATTAAAACATCCGGGCATGTCGATAAACATGCCCGGATTGTTTTTTTAGCCCGGTTTCAGGCGTGTGCCTGTCCTCCTTGACTTCCCTGCTTATTATTTATATATCATTCTACAAGGAAAACATCTGTAAAGAATAACTGAATTAAACCGTCGTGCCTGCGAGAGCGGGAATGCATTCCTGAGCCTTTGATAACAGCGGAATAACTGGGCTATGGCCTTATGGAAACATTTGTACTGGCAACGGTTGGCCTCATCATTGCGGTTTCTCTTTTCATAAACAAAAGAAGAGATCCCCTTCATCTTTCCTTCACCGCCTTGTGTCTGGCTATATTTTTTTATAAGGGCGGCGCTTTTTCTTACAGGGTGTTTTCCGGCGATTTCTGGAAGATACTTGAATACCTTGGTTTCATTGTAATTCCTCCGATCGTCACGCAATTCACCCGTATTCTCTTAAACCAGCAGGTTCTTGTATCGAAAAGGGATGTGGCCTCGACCTCGTTATTCAGTTTTCTGATTGCCGTCGCTTTGTTCAGTCCCCTGTATGAATGGCCATATCTGAACGCCTTTCTTTACCTTTATAACGGTATCGTACTTGCCGTCTGTTATATGTCTTTGATTATCTTCATCAGGCAAAAAAATGCAGGCGTTGAAAGAAAAAGAATGGTTTACCTGGCTGTTGCCTGCGGAGTGACAGCAATACTGAGCAGCCTTGATATTTTATCCCACTACGGTTATCCCTTTCCTCCGTTCTCAAATTTATTTATCGCAGTCCTTCTCTATTTTATCCTTATTCTTATTACACATCTCCAATTGCCTGAACTTCATGAACTCATGGCCAGGGCCCTGGTTGTTTCCATTGCCACCCTGTTCGCTGCCGTTACTATTATTCTGGTTACGGGTTTGTTCGGAAAGGGGCCAATTCTCCCCTTTACCCAGATTCTTCTGGCGTCGTTTATCATCGTCATCGCTATCGAGCCATTACATCTCGCCTTAAAGAAGATATTCGGTTATATCTATCCGGACAGTCAGGAAATATTTTCTTCCCTGTATACCCTTGATGAAAAACTGGAGAAGGAGAAGGCGATGCTCCTGGAGGAAATGGCCCCCGTTCTTGCTCACGAGATACGGAATCCCCTGGGGTCGATAAAGGGCGCCGCTCAGTACCTCAGATCGGAAGCGGACACACACGAAAATCAGAGATTGCTGGATGTCATCATTGAAGAGGTGGACCGCCTCAACGGGGTCGTTTCCCAGTTCCTTAATTACGCAAAACCATATATGCTCAATGTGAAGATACAGGATGTCAATCAGGTTATCGAAAAGGCCATATCCATCATCAGGGCAAGCTATCTGTCCGACCACATCGCCATTGAGAAGGAATTGCGCCCTGATTTGCCGCCGGTTCCTGTGGATGCTGAACAACTGGTTCAGGTTATTCTGAACATATCATTTAATGCCATTGAGGCGATGCCCTCGGGAGGAAGCCTGATATTCAGAACGTCAAAGATTGAGGGGGATACGGGAGGGGCAGTGGGAATTTCCATCCGCGATACGGGAAGCGGGATCAGGAAGGAAGATATGAAAAATATTTTCAAGCCTTTTTTCACAACCAAGGAGAGGGGCGTGGGGCTCGGGCTTGCCATCTGCCAGAGAATCGTTAAGAATCACGGGGGCCATCTTCGGGTCAAGTCTATTCCGGGACAGGGGAGTATATTTTATATCAGGCTTGGTATCGCCCACTGAATACAACCATGTTCGCGTGTTATGACGGTTGTTTATTTTTAATGCTGGTTATGAAATATGAACAAAATACTGGTTGTTGATGACGAATTGAACATGCGCCTCGTTCTGAAGACCCTGTTGAACAAGGAGGGTTATGAAGTGGCAACGGCGTCGGACGGCATTGAGGCATTGAAAGTTCTCAAGAGCGGTGGTGTAAACGTCGTGGTGACAGACCTGAAGATGCCAAAACTCGACGGCATGGGTCTTTTGGATCGGGTTATCCGTGAATATCCATCCACGCCGGTCATTATCATCACCGCCCATGGCACCGTTGCAACAGCGGTAGATGCTTTGAAAAAAGGGGCGTTTGATTATATCACCAAACCGTTTGAACAGGATGAGCTTAAACGTGTCATTCACAAGGCTGTCAAGACCCGGCAGTTGAATGAAGATGAACTGGTGTTCAGCCCCGATGAGGTAGACAGACAGGGGATTGTCGGCACCAGCGAGGCCATGCAGAGAATTTACGATGCCATTAAAAAGGTGGCCCCGGCGGCGACAACCGTTCTGATTACGGGAGAAACGGGGACGGGGAAAGAACTCATTGCGAACGCCATTCACAGAAACAGTGCCCGGAAAAACAATCCGTTCATCAAGATAAATTGTGCTGCCATTGCGGAAAACCTGATGGAGAGTGAACTTTTCGGCTATGAGAAGGGCGCCTTCACCGGTGCGGTATCGACGAAACCGGGAAGATTCGAACTGGCCGATAAAGGAACGCTTTTTCTTGACGAAGTCGGAGAACTTCCCAGAGAAATGCAGGTGAAGCTCCTCAGGGTGATTCAGGATCAGGAATTTGAGCGGGTCGGGGGGTTGCGCACCATTAAGGTTGATGTAAGATTGATTGCGGCGACGAACAGAAATCTTCTTCAGGATGTGAAAGAGGGGATATTCAGAGAGGATCTTTATTACCGCCTTAATGTATTTCACACCCAGGTGCCTCCTTTGAGAGAGAAGAAGGAGGATATCCTGCCGCTGGCCGAATATTTTATTGAGAAGTTCAATAAGAAACTTGATCGTGAGATCAAACACATCGACCCGAAGGTGCAGGAGATATTTGTTCGTTATGGTTGGCCCGGAAATATCAGAGAGCTGGAAAATCTCATCGAAAGGCTGGTGCTCATGGCGGGAGAAGACACCATCGTGCTTGAAGACATCCCCGCAGAATTGAAACTGGCCGCATCGGCCCCGCAGGTTTCCGGGACGGATGGCCTGGAAAAGCCCTTCAAGGATGTGATGAAAAGCCACATGGAAGACGTGGAAAAACAGGCTATCATCCGGTGTCTGGAAGAATGCGGCGGCAATGTTACGAAAGCGGCCCAGCGCCTGGGTTTAAGCAGGAAAGGGCTGCAACTGAAAATGATTAAATACAATCTCCGCAAGTGAACAGAAAAGATTCTGTTCCCCGACCCCTGATCTCTGTTTCCTGAAACGGGGCTTCATTTATCCGTCGGCTCTGACGGCGTCTCGACCTCTTCGGGCCTCGACGGTATCTCCGGCAATATTTCAGTCTCCGAAGAGGATGCCGCTTCTGTAACTGTTTCCACAGGTGTTTGATCCTCCGTTTTATCCTCAACGGGCGGGTGTGCCTTCAGCAGTTCTTCGTACCAGATCGTGTGGCGGCGGCGGACATAATCCAGATCGACCATTCCGGTAAAAATTGGCTTTACGAGGGGCCAGTTGACCTTGAGAAGCAGGGCGGCGATATGAGACAGGAAGCCGAACAGAAAAAGAAAGGTCGCAAAGGTGTGGATCAGAGTTGACCAGGAAATGATCGATGGAGGCAGATAGACAATCGGGATGTTCTTGATGACCTTTAAAAGCCCCGTGATAATGAGGATAAGGGACACGATCCCGATGAATGCATAGGCAAGCCTCTGCTCGGGCAGATACTTGTCCGCTTTCGGCTCTTCCCCGATTCCGATGAAACTCAGAATGGTCTTCAGGGATGCCGTTCCGTCTCCCTTTCGGGGCATGAGACCGCGGTGGCCGAGGATGCTATGATGGATGATGTGAAAAACAACAGCGCCAGTGAAGACAATCGCCGCCAGATAGTGAATCTTGAGATGGATCCAGAAGTCACCCGTCCATCCGAGGCCGGGGATTTGCGTTACCATGTACCGCTTGTACATGGGAAATTCACCGAATCCAGTGAAGAGGAGAACGAGACCCGACAGCGCAATGATCCAGTGTTCCGCAATCTCAATGGCGCTGTGGCGGACAACGACATTCTTTTCCGTCATGATCTGCTCTTCCATCATCGTCCCTCCTTGTCTGTCTTCCTTCGACGATAGAAGGCAAGGCCGACGGCGCCGGCGGCAAAGACCATCGGGCTGACGACAAAACCCGCAGCCCAGGGATTGATTTTGTCAAGCCGGTTGCGGACAGTGAGCATGTGGAGGGATGATTCGTTTTCGAAGAGTTTCACGCTGATGTCTTCAAAGGGAATTTTACTGATGTACAGGGTGGCCGTGCCGCCGTTTTCCTTATCGCCGTAGATAAACCCGCCGATTTCATTCGCCCGCTTTCCCGCCGTTTTCAGGATATCGTTGCGGTTTCCGAACAGGAGGGGCTTGTTTGCTCCGAGCCTTTTCTCGCAGGCCTCGACACAGGCGGGAATGCCGCCTTTATTTATGAGGTCATGACAAAAATCGCATTTGAACATGACCCCTCCGCCGGCAGGGATGGGCTGAAGCTTCAGGTAAATTCCCACCCCGCTCTGGCGCTGCGGAATCAGCCAGGGACAGACAGCCTTGCATTTTGCGCCCCCCAGGCACAGATCGGGATCGATCACCACGGCGCCGTCGCTGTATTTGTCCAGAGCCCCGAAAGGGCAAAGGCGCGCGCACGGAGGATTGTCGCAGTGCATGCATCTCCGGGGAATAAACATCTCCTGTCCCCCTATTTCGATCCGCTGAACAGTTGTCCAGTTATAGGGCGTCAGGGTGTTGAACACATTCTTTCTTTCAGACCAGTCGTCATGGATCTTCTGCGGCCAGAGGTCTTTTATGGGTTTTTGGGGAACGGGGAATCTTTTTTCATTCCGGATCCGGCATGCCGCCACACACAGGGGCATGGGTTCGTTCCTGCATCCGTCGCATTTTGTAATGTCGATCATGGTTGCATACGTTCCCGCCCTGGCCCAGGCTGTTTGTGGAAGTCCCAGGACGCACGATGTCCCCAGCATAGTCGCGGCGCCCGCTGTTTTCAGGAAATGCCTTCGTGATAATCCCCTGTCGCCTTTCATCTGGGCTCTCCTCCATTTTTTAAGCAGCGTTATCGGGAAAAATCTTCCGGTGAAGAGACAAGAAATCGTCCTTCCCCGTTGCCAGCATCAGTGTCAGCGGCATCACTGTTTTTCCCAGTTCGACCATTTTTTTTGCCGTTTCCCGGATATCCCACTGGGCGTGGCGGTCCGCCCGAAGGCGGGCGATGTGATAAAGTTCGCGGGCATTGATCTTCATGGCGACGCGCTTGCGATGGGCATTGGCGAGGATATAGGTCGCTGCCAGGGGAGCGGTTTTCGCGATTTTCCGATAGGCATCATCGGTTTTTTTGATGGTTTCCAGAAAAGATTCCACCATGCCGATTTCAGATATGGCGGGCGGTACGGTAACGCCAAGGGACGGATCATAATCCTGACAGGTGATCGTGGCCAGACGATGCCGCTTCAACTGGGCGAAACAACTGGCGCTGATGGTCAATTCAAAATGCAGATTCACGTTTTCGAACTCCCGCAGGACAGAGTCATAGGATTTAATATGCCGGAGTGTCGCATTGATGATCTTTTCTTTGTCGTTCCGGTCCATTCGGGATGTCATCTCCATGCATCGGGTTATGGGGATGTCCGAGGAGGAGTGGATCAGGGAGGCCACAATGATTTCATCCGCATGGGATGTGGCATGAACCAGAGTGACGGATTCATCCTTCAGGCAGGCGGCGTCTCCTTTTCCCTTTTCCTCCTGTTTCAGCAGGGCATCGACTTCAGCCTTCAGGACTTTCCGTGTCAGTCTGTCGTAATCCGTGGCCTCGGTGTAGCGTATCAGAGAGGGAGCGGTGTCTTTTGTCGCTTCGTAGAGTTTCACACTGAATTCCCTTGCCTCAGTCAGAGGATGGGCCGCAAGGCGGCGAAGCATCAACTCCAGATTTCTTGCATTGATGGTCATCCCCAGCTGGGTTTCCGTGGCCAGAGCAATGACATACCGGGCGTCTTCCTTGGCCCAGCCTTCCAGCATCGAGCTATTCGCCGGGTCGGCGGCCAGATCGCTGTACTTTTTAAAAACATGGGGTTTCAGCCTGCCGTACAGATCCTGATACACCCTGTTCTGTTCGCGGACGGTTGCGACGAAAGATTCTTCAAGATCGGCTTCGTGAATCTCTTCGGGGATGTGAAAGTCATCCTTGAACAGAACGTACCGCTGTGATTTTTCCGTATAGGAGCACAGGCGGAATTTCTCGATTTCCTCAACAAGAAGGCGAGAAACCCCGAGGACGTCGATATTGAAGACGGCATGTTCGGCAACGGAGCTGTGTCCCATCTCGAAGACGATGTTCCGGTTGGACTGCCGGGCCTTCTCCACCTCCTTCCTGGCGATATCCCGCAATTCATCCACGGATTTCGGGCTGCGGCTGATCCGGGCATAGGCGGCGGAGATCGTCTCCGGGGTGAGATGCTTCGCTTCGGGAATCTTCTGATGAAATTCCCTGATGGTTTCCGTATCCAGATTGTAGCCCGCGAGAATGATTTTCATTGTTCCAAACTCTTTTCACACGATGGGCCAGCCACCGTGATGGTTAATGGTTTCATCTTTGTGGATACGATAGTCATAATGTAAAATAATTGTAATTAAAATCGTAATTATTCTTTTAATATCAACATATTAATAATATTCTCTTGTAAAATTTCAGTTATTTAAATGTATTTTTGGCTAAGTCTCAGAGGGATCAATATTAGCTAAAAAACATTTTAATTGACATCGGTGCTGACCGTCTAACAGTTTCGTTACTGATTCGATTGCCCGGATTTGGAATTCCTGATCGGCATTAATCTTGAAACGCATTACAGGTTATCCTCGGATAAGCCGGCCATTTTCAGGAGATGCTTAGCCAGACCTGTTTTGAGAGGTTTGTTGCCGTGAATCGGTATGGATATTCTTACAACGTTTCCTTCTTTGCTATAGATGTGATGACTGCCTTGAACCCGGAGGAGATTCCAGCCATGCTTTTCCAAAAGTCTGGCAAATTCTTTCCCCGTCACAGACTTCATACGGCAATTTCAATGATGCGATCTTTGCCGGTTACTGCGGGTGTTTCAACCTGGACGGCAAGGCATCCCTCAACGGCTTCATATAGATTTTTTAACAGCTCCTCAAAGGTTTCTCCTTGAGTTGCGCATCCGGGTATTGCTGGAACTTCCGCCCAGTATCCCCCCTCTTCGGCTTCATGGACAATGACTTTCAATTTCATGGGAGTTCTCCCCTTAAATGGTTTTCAAACGGCACTGAAAGGCAAGGTTCGCTGCTGCCGAATCCAGCATATCCCAGATATATGCTGCATCGCGTTCTTCAGGCAGCATATATAATCTCTCGGTTGGTTAAAATGTTGTAACGTCGAAAAGGATTGCGCAAAATTTCATCCTTCTGTGGGGATGCTTTTCGAATAGATGCACGTAGCAAGTTATCAGAAACTATTGGTTTTATCAATGCAATTCTGTGTTTTTTCGGAGAGATGACATTTTCCCCTTCTTCGTTGGATCACCCAGCCATAAATGCAGATATTGATCACAAGCACGATGGAACCCAGGAAGAACTGAAGGCGGCGGGTGAGAAAGGAGGGATAGAGGAGAGAGATGATGTAACGTTCGATGAAGTCAGAAGCATAAGCGGTTCCTCCTCCCTGGATCCGAAGCCAGTTCTCCAGAGGGGTCAATGGGCATATCCAGCCCGTGAATTCAACGAAGGCGCCCCAGATCGCAGCGGGAATGTGGAGCCATGCCCAGCCCCGTTTGTACAGGACCAGAAAACCGCCAAAAATGACGAACAGAACGAAAAGGAAATGGGCGATGACCACCATATCTGCAAGGAGCGAAAAAGGCATGACATCTGAATTATTTCTTCGGGTAACCCACCGTCTGCGCCAGAATGATTCGCTGTTCCGGCCGTAATTTCATGGCCCTGGCGAGGTTCTCGCGATCGATGCCCCCCCGGGCAACAGTTGCCAGTCCCTCGGAGGCGCAATACAGATAGACGTTTTGACTGATGAATCCTGTATCCACCGCGGAGTAGAAATCTTTCCTGTCATTGGCGGCGTTTCCCATACGCGCATAATCGGCGACATAGATCAGAGTGACGGGAGCTTCCCTGACCAAAGACTGAGAACCGGTCAGGGCGCGGATGTCCCCGGCAAGGACGGGATTCAGTCTGTGCTTCTGTGCGTCGTATACGTACAGACCCTTTTCGGTAGCCACATACACATCGATTTCCTGCCAGTTCTTGGCTGATGGGGCGGTTCTTTTGCCTGATTCAGGACGGTTGATGCCGCAGGCCGCCCAAAGCAGGTTGGAGAGGACGCGTATCGGCAGTTTGCGGTTGCTGAACTCCCGGGAGGATTTGCGATCCTTCAGCACGTGTATGAGAAGCCTGCCGGTGTCCATCTGGGGCTTTACGAGGGGAATGGCCTTGAGTTCCTGTGCCGCCGCGAGACAGGGAATAAGGAAAAAAAACAGGAAAATACAGGCCTGGAGTCGTTTTCGTCCGTCCATGATACCCTCCTTTGCCGTTTTTTATATCGTATCTACCGGATTCTGGCAAACGTTATTTGTCGGCATCCGGCGCTGCCTTGAGGGATTTTTTACCTCTTTACCACTTGACGAGATCGACGCGGGAGAGCGTTCGGCCCAGAAGCCCTTCACCGATGGTCTGAAAATGGTAGGGCACATCGGTGACATAGAACCGGTAGTCCGGCGGGTTCCGCTGGGGATTTCCCAGATGTATATCGTGGAGCAGATTCGCCGTGATGTCCGCCATGGCCTCGGCAGAATCCACCAGGCAGATATCCTGTCCGACAATTTCGCGGATGAGGGATTTGATCACGGGATAATGAGTGCACCCCAGGACCAGGGTATCGACGTGCTCCGCAAGAACCGGTCTCAAGTATTCCTGGGCAGTCAGGCGGGTGACCGGGTGATGCCACCATCCCTCTTCAACCAGCGGTACAAACAAAGGGCAGGCCTGGGAGAAGACGCGGATGTCCGGATCGTGCTCATGAATGGCACGGGCGTAGGCATTGCTGTTGATCGTGGCCGGCGTACCGATGACTCCCACATGTTTCGAGTTTGTTTCTTCGATTGCCTTGCGGGCGCCCGCCGCGATTACATCAAGTACGGGCACGGGAGAGAGGTCTTTGACGGCCTGATAAGCGACCGCCGCCATTGTGTTGCAGGCGATAATGAGCAGCTTGACCTCTTTCTGCAGTAAAAATCGGGTGATCTGTGTGGCAAACAGGGTGATCGTTTCCGGAGATTTTACCCCGTAGGGCACCCGTGCCGTGTCACCGAAGTAGATGATATTTTCAAAAGGCAGACGTTCCATGAGGGCGCGGACGACGGTCAGACCGCCGATACCGGAATCAAAAACGCCGATGGGATAGCCGGAACTGGATTCCATGGGATATTATTTACCTTTTTTTCGAAAAGAGATCTAATGAAGTATATCAGATGTCGGCTTTTATATCATTTTTGAAATTTTAGACAGCTGTTTTTTTTTGAAGCAGGCAAAACTTCTCGTTGAAAATGTCAAGCAAATCAAATATAAGCTCGAATATGTAACCTCACGGTTTGTCAAACAAAGATAAGAGAGATATGGAAAACTCCAGAATCCAGAACATATTGTTTTTCACGACGCTGGTCATCGTAACCCTTCTGTTTCTGTATCTTTTGAGACCATTCTTCTTTCCCGTTTTTTGGGCGGCCGTGATCGCCGGCATTTTCAAGCCTTTGTTCCGGCGGCTGAATGAAAAATTGAATCGTCCCACCCTCAGCTCCGCGCTGGTGCTTATGGCGGTTATATTCATTATCATTCTGCCCGGGGGCATTATCGCGAGTCTGCTTTTTACCGAATCCGTGCAAATATATCATTCCCTTGGCACGGCGGATAGCGCTGTCATCGAGAAAAAAATTGCAAGCATCACGGGTGTGATCAAAAATAATCCCCATCTTGCCAGGCTGCATATCAACGAAAGCCTCCTGACAGAAAAATTTGCCGAAATTGCCAGAAGTATTTCCAATTACATCTTTGTCAACCTGAAGGATCTTACTCAGAACACCATTTTATTTATCGTTCAATTCGCCGTCATGCTGTACACGCTGTTTTTCTTCATTCGCGACGGCAATAAATTTCTGGATATGGCGATGAGATTCTTTTCCTTCGGCCAGAACAGGGAAAAAATCCTGTATGAGCGTTTTGTAGCCACAGCCAGATCCACCCTGAAAGTCACATTGATTATCGGAGGTCTTCAGGGTTTTCTGGGAGGTCTTTTGCTCTGGTTTACCGGAATTGAAGGAGCACTGGTCTGGGGCGTTGTGATGGTCCTTACGGCGATCGTGCCGGTTGTCGGTTGCTCCATCATCTGGGCGCCTGCCGGCGTGATCATGCTGTTAACGGGACATATCTGGGAAGGGGTTATGATTCTGATTGTCGGCGTCCTTGTGATCAGTATGGTGGACAATTTCCTGCGGCCCATATTGCTGGGCAGGGATGTGCAGATGCATCCCTTGCTGATTTTTCTGTCTACCCTGGGAGGCATTTCTCTGTTCGGTTTTTCCGGCTTCGTTATCGGTCCCATCATCACCTCCCTGCTTCTGGCAATCTGGGCCATGTACGACCAATTCTACCGGGATACGTTATCCTGATTCAGGCGAGAGCTTCCATAAAAAACGTCTGGCATCTTAAGCTCCTTTGCCCGAAATCATCGAAAGATTATTTGCGTTATGGAATAGATAACAGCGGAAATCAGCGCCGACATTGGGATCGTCAGTATCCATGCCCAGATGATATTGCCCGCCACCCCCCAGCGAACGGCCGTGAGGCGTTTCGTTGCGCCCACCCCCACAATGGCGCCTGTGATGGTGTGCGTTGTACTCACAGGAATGCCCGCAACAGACGCCCCGATGATGGAAATCGCCGCTGCTGTTTCGGCGCAGAATCCCCCGATGGGCTGAAGTTTTGTAATCTTGGTGCCCATGGTCTTGACGATGCGCCATCCCCCGGACATGATTCCCAGGGAGATAACCGTGTAACATGAGACGACTACCCAGAATGGAACATAAAAGGTTGGACCGAGGTACCCCTGGGTGTAAAGAATGATGGCAATGATTCCCATGGTCTTCTGGGCGTCATTGGTGCCATGACCCATGCTGTAGACCGCGCATGAGACAAGCTGAAGTTTTCGGAACAGCTTGTCTGATCTGAAGACAGTGGTATGCTGGCTGAGGTTGAGAACCAGAATCATCATGAGCAGCCCAAGTCCCATGCCGATGGCGGGAGAAAGAACAATGAAGATGGTCGTCTTTGAAATGCCGTCCCAGATGAGGATTTTAGTTCCTGCCTTTAAGATACCGGCGCCGATAAGACCGCCGATGAGGGCATGGGAAGAGCTGCTGGGGAGCCCGAAATACCATGTGATGATGTTCCAGATGATGGCCCCTCCCAGGGCGGCGAGGATAAGCAGATTATCCACAATATTCGGATCGATGATACCGGTGCCGATGGTGTTGGCAACATGGACCCCCATAAAGAAGAAGGCTGAAAATTCGAAGAATGCAGCCCAGAGGACCGCATGCCGGGGAGACAGGACCCTGGTCGATACGATCGTCGAAATCGCATTGGCAGAGTCGTGGAAGCCATTGAGAAAATCGAAAAACAGGGCTACCAGGATAAGAAAGACGACGAATCCAAAGGAATCAACCATGTTTCAGGACGATGCCCTCCACAATATTTGAAACATCCTCGCAGACATCTATAGCCTCTTCGATCCGTTCAAATATTTCCTTCCATTTGATCAGTTCGATGGGGTCTTTCTCACACTCGAACAGGCGCGCCATGGTCATCCTCAGGACAATATCCCCTTCGTTCTCCAGGGTGTTGATCTCCACACAGGCATCGATGATCATGCTGGCGTTTTTCATGTCCCTTAGAGCAGGAATGATGATTTTCAGCTTCTTTATCGCCTTCATTAATATCTTGGCCTGGTCAATGATTTCTCTGGCGGGTTCTTTTACTTTGTATAGAGACATCCTGGCGGCGGAGGCCTCGATCATATCCAGGATACTGTCCATTTTATTGACGAGATCGTAAATATCTTCACGATCGATAGGGGTGAGAAAAGTTTTATGCATCTTCTCGTAGGTTCTGTGAGTGATGACGTCGGCTTCATGCTCCAGTTCCTTGAGCTTGGCGATCTTCGGTTCGGTGTATTCATAGTGTTGAACCATATCGAGAAAGAGTTCTCCTCCCTCTTCGATTTTGTTTATCAACTCTTCAAAAAGATCAAAGAACTTTTCTTCTCTGGGAATCAGTCTCATCAGATGTACCCTCCGTGATGATTCGTTGTATTGGTGACACCCTGTGAGTCGGTATGTGTGCAATTAACATCCGGCGAATCTCCTCTACCGGATTATGACAAAAAAAGCAACATGTTTTGGTTAAGGACGAATGGCCTTGACATAGATAACCTTATCATCTCCGGATCCGTAAAAATCTTTCAGAAAGGCCTCTTCCTGATAGCCGCATGATCGATAAAACAATCTGGTTGTTCTGTATTGATCCCGTGATGACGTATCGATATAGATGCGTTCCCCTCCCTGTTTTTCAATCGCCTCTTCGGTCTTCACCATGAGCGATTTACCGATGCCCGCCCGGCGAAAATCATGATGAACCACGATCCAGTACAGGTCATAGCGGTTTGCGGCGCCCGGTATGGGACCGAAACAGGTGTAGCCGATCATCCTGCCCGTCAATTCGCCAAAGAGGAAATGGTAACCGCTCCGGAGACCTTTTGACAGCCGTTCTTCAACAAGCTCCACGGCGATTCCTGTTTCCGCCTCGGAAAAAAATTCCGTCGATTCAACAATTTGTCGAACGTCATTTCGATCTGAAGGCCTTACGTCCGTACGATATGTAATGTCCACATTTTTCAAACAGTTACTCATGGCAAATGCCGGGAACACACGGCGTCCTGAACGATACGCTCGATCGCCCGGTTAAACGACAGCCCCCCTCGCTCCACAGCGGCGGCAAAGCCGCCATCGGGCGACAGGCAGGGATTTGTGTTGACTTCGAGAATCCACGCGCAGTTGTTAACATCTACGCGGAAATCGACCCTTGCATACCCCCGCAGGTTGAATAGCTGCCAGCACCGGATGGCCAGTTCGGTCAATTGTTTTATAAGCGGTTCATCTTCTTCCGGGAAATCGAAGCGCCTCGGCGTATGATGATACTCAAAGGAATCTTCGATCCATTTGGACCGGTAATCGACAACTTTTGCCTTTTCCGGCGGATAATCACGGAACTGAATTTCGGCGGTCGGCAATACTTCCGGTCCCGTGTCGCCCGCAAGAAGGGATAGATTAAATTCCCTTCCATCGACAAACGGTTCGGCAAAACAGGTCATACCGAGCCGTTCCTGTTGAGACAGGACGGCCTGACGGAGGCGATCTCCGTCTTTCGCATAAATAATGGAATGTTCATCCAGCCAGACGGAGGCGTGTTCCCACTTTGCCTTGATGATATAAGTCCCTTCCATGAACAGGCTTTGCCTGCCGTCGGCGAGAAACGACGGGGGCGTGGGCATTTCTCCCGCGTCAAGGGATTTTTTCGCAAGAACCTTGTTCGATGTCAGAAACATGGCGTCCGTTTTTGCACCCGTGTAGGGGATGGAGAGAGAATCCAGGATGGCGGGAGCAATGTGAATCAGATTGCCGTGTCCCGCGATCGATTCCACGAGATTAAAAACGAAGTCCGGCCGGATGCCTGCGAGAATGTCGATGGCCTTTTTGAAATCCATCGAGACGGGGAGAGCGACCGGCATATGGCCCAGTTCTGTGAGCGACCGGCATACGGTCTCGACCTGAACGAGGACGTCCTGTTCATCTCTGCCGGCTTTTTCCGGTATGTCACTGTGTAATATAACTGCCTTCATGGTTATCATTCAGCAATACGCTTCCGGGCGGAACGCATAATCATGGAAATGAGTTCGTGATAGGATATTCCCTTCAGATTGCAGATGATGGGCAGATCCGAATGGACAGGATGCAATCCCGCGAGGGGATTGATTTCCATTACATTGGGCCGGCCGGAAGCGTCGGCGCGAAGATCTATTCGACCCGCATCTCTGCAACCGAGCACCCGCCAGGCGGCGAGGGCGGCATCTTCTGCATTCCTGGCCATGATATCATTGATGAGTTTATATTCCACCAGTTCTGCATAGTTTTCCTTGTTGTGAAAGGAATAGGCGTTTTCTTCGGCGTTGTCTTTCAGATGGATTTCTATGACGCCAAGCGCAACGGCCTCCTTTCCGGTTCCGACAATGCCGACGGTAAGCTCCCGCCCGGGGAGAAACGTCTCAACGAGTACCGGCTGCCGGAATATTGTTAGAAGGTTTCGGCACACCTGCCGGAGTTCCGAAAGGGAGGTAATCTTTGAAGCGGCGGAAATGCCTTTGCCTGTTCCCTCTGCGACGGGCTTGGCGAACAGGGGGAAGGGAATACCCACGTTTGCGACGTCATCTTCCGTTTCAACGATCTGGAAATCGGGGGTGGGAATGCCGGCGTCACGGAGAACGTGCTTGGTCATGCCTTTGTGAAGGGCGAGGGCGAGAACAAGGGGGTCGGAAAAGGTATAGGGAACGCCATAGGCGTCAAGAAGGGCGGGGATCTGCGCCTCCCGGCCGAATCCGTGCAATCCTTCTGCGATATTAAAAACCATGTCCCAGCGGTCGCCGGATGACAGACGCCCGATCAGCGCCCTGATATGTCCGATACGGTCGGTCCGGTATCCGGAAATCCGAAGAGCTTCTTCGATGGCCTCAATGGTATCTGCGCGGTCAAATTCCGCTGTTTCTTCTTTCGTGTATCCTTCTGCAAGGTAATCGTCCCGAAGGTCGTATGAGATTCCGATCTTCAAATCTGATTTTCCCTGTGCGTTCCTGCCCGGTAATGGGATCATGGGGCGCAATGGCTGTCCGGATAGTGAAAGATTCGTCCCTCGTAGTTTCTTAAGATGAGATTGTTGCCTTCTTTCCCAACGACATATTCGGGGAGCAGGGGAATTTTACCCCCTCCACCCGGGGCGTCAATGACGTAGGTCGGCACGGCATATCCGGTCGTATGACCCCTCAATCCGTCAATAAGATCGAGCCCCGTCTTGACGGAGGTGCGGAAGTGGGACGATCCGGGGATCGGGTCGCACTGATAGAGATAATATGGCTTCACCCGAATTTTCAGCAGACCGTGAACCAGCCGCTTCATGATGTCCAAACGGTCGTTAATTTTATGGAGGAGAACCGTCTGGCTGCCGAGAGGGATGCCGGCATTGGCGAGCCGGGTGCATGCCTGGCTCATTTCGGGGGTTATTTCATCAGGGTGGTTTACGTGGATGCTGATCCAGAGGGGATGAAAGCGTTTCAACGTGTAGATAAGCTCCGTGGTGATCCGCTGAGGCATCACGACGGGCACTTTCGTGCCGATCCGGAGGATTTCCACATGGGGTATCATCTTCAAGCGGGACAGGAGCCATTCCAGCTTCGAATCCGACAGCGTCAGGGGATCGCCGCCTGAAAGAAGTACGTCCCGAATTTGCGTGTTTTCTTTTATATAATCAATGGCGCTTTCCCAGTGATCGATGTTTTTCAAATGCTTCCGGCGACTGCTGAATATGCGTGAACGGGTACAGTAGCGGCAATAGGTTGCACACGAGTCGGTTACGAGAAAAAGAACCCTGTCCGGATAGCGATGAACGATGCCGGGAACAGGGCTGTCATGTTCTTCTCCAAGGGGGTCATCGTCTTCCTCTGCGGTGCGGAAGCACTCATCCGCTAGCGGTACTGCCATGCGGCGCAGCGGATGGTTGACGTCGATTTCGTCAAGAAGACTGGCATAATAGGGTGTGATGGCAACAGGGAGGGAACCTTCCTGGCCGCCCATGGGAAGCATCTCTTCCTGTGAAAGCCAGATCATTTGTGACAGCATATCGATATCCGTTATCCGGTTTCGGAACTGCCATTGCCAGTCCTGCCACTCGGCCGTTGTTATTTCCGGATAAAAGCGTTTTCGAAAGAATTGGGCTCTGGCGCTGTCTTTAAAACGAGATACACGGCGAAGCGGTTTGACCAGAACCACAGGTGGGTCAGGGTGGGTATTCAGGGATGGAAAAAAGTCATTTATGTGATGATTATTATCAATGCCAACAACAAGACCGGTTAAACGACCAGGAGGTTCCGCCTCCTCGTTAAAAAGGGCCTCGCTTTCCATGTAGTTTCCCTCCTTTTTACACGAAGCATGAAATCGGATTTTCTCAATCGATTTCAAATTGTTCCCTTATTGCCGCTGTACTCTTTTTGTTCATGGTTGTCAATATATTTTTCTTAAAAAAATTTCTTTTTTCTTGACACAAAAACATCGCAAGTTAGAATCAGAAAAAAGCTGCTTTTTTGCAAAAAAAGAGACTGAAAATGCCTGAGCTTCCCGAAGTGGAAACCCTTTGTCGTCAACTGAAAAAAGTCGTCCTGAATAAGACCATTCAGAGGATTGAAATCATCGATCCCAAACTGGCAATGATCAGTGAAGCGGTCGGAAAAAAAATAACAGCCGTCACCCGCCGGGGAAAGGCTCTGGAAATACACCTTGAGCGGCAAGCTATCACTGATCCTCCCCTTGTTGATAATGTTCTTTTCGGGAAGTCCCACTCTTCAGCACGGGAGCTTCACAACGAGAAGGTCCTTGCTCTTCATCTGCGAATGACGGGCAGGCTTTTGTGGCAGGATGATCAACAGGATGTGCCTGCACATACCCGTTTTACGATTGCCTTTGCAGAGGGAAGTCTCATTTGCATTGATCCCCGGCGGTTTGCAACTTTTGTCATGCGGGACCATCATCCCGGCGGGGTTGTCATTGACGATCCTCTGCATAGTTTTTCGGCTCATCAGCTTGAGGAGCTGGCCCGAAACAAAAAACTCCCCGTGAAATCTTTCCTCATGGATCAGCGACGGATTGCCGGTATCGGTAATATTTATGCCTGCGAGATGCTTTATGAAGCGTCTGTCAATCCCTGGAGGAAGACATGCAGTTTATCCCTCCGTGAATGGGAGGGCATTGCAGAGGCGGCAAAGCGGATTCTTAAAAGGGCTGTTGCCTGTCGTGGCACGTCCATATCGGACTGGCGGGATCTGTTTGGCCAAAAGGGTGACTATCAGCATGAACTGAACGTGTATGCCCGTGACAGAGGCCTCTGCCGGAGATGTCACGGCATCATTCTACGAGAGCGTTTGAGCGGCAGGGGAACCTACTTCTGCCCTTCCTGCCAGAAATAAACGATTCTCGACGTGACGTCTCAGCGAGGTTTCCCCGTGTCATTCTTTCCGATACGACGTTTTGCAGGCGCGGGGCTCGCAATTGCGATTAACGTCTCTTTCTTTTCACGGCACTTTTCTGGGCTGCCTGCAACATCGCCAGTCCATTTCGGATCTGGAATGTTCCCGTGTATGTGCGAATGTCTGTACGGGAATACTTCACGACGCAGGTGGGTGTTGAACGGACTTTATGTTCCTGGATCAACTTATTGAAGACCTGATAGACAGGTTTGAGATCATAGGGTTCGAAGGCAATGCTCCGCTCTTTTAACGCCTTTGCAAGGCTTGCTTCATCAGAAATGGTTTTGTTTTTCGCAAGAGAAAACAGCACCCTTCTGGCGTGAAGGGCGTCTTTATAACCCTGTCCCTTCCTGGCCGCATATAAAAAACACTTCGTATA